>WFLX010003377.1_pt1 | contig 81757 bp, 69 predicted proteins | sample 4967041 | NCBI WGS metagenome assembly WFLX01 (sample SAMN12857096, study PRJNA449069) | gut metagenome | isolation source: stool from male and female vole | host: Microtus ochrogaster | place: USA:Florida | collected 2017
TGGCAACGCGTACAGTCTTCGTGCTTATCCTGTCCGTGCTACAGCATATACCTGGTAAAAATGCCAAGTTGATACTTCCTATTCTTTTTGGATTAGTCTGTGCATTGCGTGTTATAACAGGCAGTCTTTTGATACTGTTTAGCAAGACCGTTCCTGCCGCCGACGCCATGTTCGTATAGGGTGCTGCAGAAAGTCTGGCTTACGGCTATACCTCTGTCATACATCCTACTGATTCTTATCTGTCTTATTATCCCCAACAGATGTGGCTGCTTGCCTTTTTTGAACTGATTATCCGTGTTTGGAAACTGCTTCCCACAGGGCTACCCGCCTATCATGCCATCAAATGCATTTATGTGCTGCTGGCTGTTGTGATTGTTCTGTTTCAATATCGTACGGTACAGCTATTGTGGAACGACCCCAGAACAAACTGCTTTTACCTTTTACTTATGGGCTTAAATCTGCCTTTTCTCATGTATACTTCTTTTGTTTATGGGGAAATTCCCTCTTTTGCGGCAATGAGCATAGGCATTTATTATCTGTTTTGTCTGTTGCGCGCCACAGCTTCCGATTCCGACAGCTCCAGACAACATTCTACAGTCATGCGATATTTCCTGCCAAGCCTGTTGTTTTTTACTCTGAGCGTCCTTTTGCGCAAGAACTCTCTGATTTTCATGATTGCTGTCTGTATTGTAGTATTATTCCAATTCTTCAGACAGAATAGACCGATTCTTTTACTGTTTGCAATACTGTGCGCCATTTGCAGCTTATCCATTCTGCCCTTTGTCCAAAAAATATATGAATACCGCGCCGGCAATACCTTAAGTTCCGGTGTGCCTCCCATGTCCTATTTCGCCATGGGGATGCAGGAATCCTCCCGCGGAAACGGCTGGTACAATGGGTTTAATTTTAATACTTATCAAGAGGCAGGTCTGGATGCTCAGGCGGCCTCCTCCATCAGCCGCACTGCCATAGAAGAAAGATTAATGTATTTTAAAGCACATCCCGGTTATACCACAGATTTCTATCTGAAAAAATACCTGAGCCAATGGGCGGACGGCACTTATGCCTGCAGGCAGGCCACCCTTGCCACTTTTGGAGGTCGACGGGATTTCTTCAACAAACTGTACGAAGGGGAATACAGCAAATACTTTATTGAATATGGCAATCATTACCAAAATTTGGTCTATTTTGGTGCCTTCTTATTCTGCCTGAGAAAGCTTGGAATCTCCCGCAGATTCAGGCGCAAAACTGCCATGTCTGCAAAAGTTCCCACTGCACCGACCGCGGACATGTCAGGCGGACTGCCCCTGTATCTTGGGCTCATTGCCGTCTTTGGAGGCTTTCTCTTCCACATGATCTGGGAAGCCAATTCACGTTATATTTTTCCATACAGTCTGTTGCTGATACCCTATGCCGCACAGGGACTGACTGCCTTCCAAATCCGCTTTTCCAAATGGTATCACAGCTGACATAAAAACCTGCACTATTTTGTCACCACAAAGAAATGGAGATTATCATGAAAAAACTGTCCCGTCCCTTTTTCGTAGGTATCATTTTACTATTGCCAATCCTTCTGTTCTGCGGTTTATGTTTATTTGGATATTTCCGCACAGTTTACTATCACTCGGATCAAACCAGAAAAAATGATATTGCTGCTTTAGCTTCGGGAGATTATGAATGCCTGCTTCTTTCCATGTATCCTACCGCCCCCTTTGCTTCAGAAACTTTTTCTTATTACCGGNGCATNTCTACTATNAAGGCAGAGNACNGTTTTNANACGATTAGTGATATCAGCAATTATCTGAACACTGCCTTGGACACCAATCAACAGCTTACCAATATCTATATTGGCTTGGATGCATCCGCCATCAGCGCCCAATATTATTTTCATGCTTCTTTATATCATAAAGAATATCAAAAAAAGCTGCTGCCCATCATATCTGCTAATCCACAGATTTCCTTTGAAATCCTGCTGCCTTACTATTCTTGTGATTATTGGAATACTCTGTCAGACAGCCGACAGGCGGAATGGATCAATTCCTACCGAAACTTTGTCAATATTTTTTCCGAATACTCCAATGTAACTATTTATTTTTTAGGTTTTGAAGAGTGGCTGATCTGCAATCCCGGAAATTATGATGCACCTGATTCCTGCAACTCTGACATTACCTCTTTTCTGCTGGCACTTACTTTTCGGGATAACCACTATCAGTTGACCACCGATAACATGGAACAGCGTTTTTCGGCTCTTGAATCTGTGATAGCAAATCCGTCGCCTTCCCTGGACCTTTCAAACTATAATATTGTCTTTTTTGGCGACAGCGTTATCGGCAACTATACTAACACTCTGTCCATTCCCGACGTGGTACAAGCACTTAGCGGCGCCCATACTTTTAACATAGGGCTTGGCGGCAGCGCTGCCACCATGGACCAAGATCCCTCTCAGGCAAGCCTGAACACTATCGTAGATGCTTTTCTTGCAAAGGATAAAGACTCTCTTGACCCTGATGAACAGCCTTACATGGGACTGCAAACCTATTTAGAATATATGGTATCCGAAAGTACGAAGGAAAATATACGAACCTGCTTTATCATCAACTATGGATTAAATGATTATTTTTGGGGTGAAAGAATTGCCTCAGAAAATCCTTTTGATATTTATACCTACAAAGGAAGCCTCCGCAGTGCTGTAACAAAACTGCAAAAGGCTTATCCCGACAGTATTATTCTATTGGCCACTCCAAACTTCTGCACTTACTTTAAGAATGGAACGGAACTGCAAAGCAATGTCGGCGGGCAATTAACCGATTATGTAGACGCTGTATTGGAGCTGTCCGAAGAACTTGGAGTGTGTTGTCTGGACAATTATCATAATCTGGGCATAAATGCCACAAATCATGGGGAGTATCTGGCTGATGGCTGCCACCCTAACGAAAAAGGGCGCTATCTGATTGGACAGCATATTCTGCAGGCGATACAAAATCAGTAATACATTTTGCCCTGCATAAAGCCCCAAAAATAATACAACCCGCAAGCCAAATGCCACAAATAGGCCGCCCACTGCGCTCCCAAAAGCACCTTGTTTTTTGACGNTNTTACGACATNTNCCGTATCCTTNAACAAAAGCAGNAGGGCTCCCACAAAGCNGAAAAAGNTGCCANACATATATCCCCATGAAANATTANAGTCCGGCTTGCGGANNCCTTTCTCATACAAGAAAAATGTCATGACAAAGCTCATCCAATAAATCTGCCAGGACAACCGATAAAGCGAATTTGTTTTCCATATAGCCTTCATCTGATGAACATGGCAGAGGAACACCAAAATGGGAAATCCGATTGCCACGCCGATTGCCAGAGGAATGTTATTGCAGTAAAGTCCCCATACCTCTCCAAAACAAAAACCGATACCCCCTTCTTCACCTTCCTTGGGGACAAAAACCCCCCTATATTGATATAATAAATCAATAAAAGTGGGCAAAAAACAAACTCCTAATTGGAGGGCAGGAACAAAGTTACGAAACTTCGATTTGAAAAGCCGATATAACATAATGAGTCCTGCCGTCCCCACCATCACAAGGGTAAAGCTTGGCTTCGTCATGGTGGCAAGCAGCAAAAACAGGGAAAACAATACATAATCCTTCATTGCCACACCGGTCTGCGGTTTGCTCCACTTTCCGCCATAACCCTGCTCATAACAGTCCAGCAGTTTCGCAAACCAGAAAAATGCCAAGACAGCAAAGGGCCTTGCCGCCATATAAGTTGCATTGTGAAAAGGATTGGCACTGAAAACCCCAAGATAGTTATACTTAATTCCCGGCAGATAAATACCTTTTGGCGGAAACAGCATGGAAATAAAAAAGAGGGATACACTGACAATACTAATGATTATTCCTGCCAGCCACTTACATTTAGGCAAAGCATCCTGCAAGTTCTTTAATGCTATCTCATTAAAAAAATATTTAATACCCACTATTGNCANGCNATTTAAAAGNATGGTTGNCAATGCAACGGNAATTTCAGGCGCTGCAAAAAGATGAATAAAGGCAGCGATTTTAAAGAAAACAGGATAGGGATAACTGTATTTCTCATTTAATCCCTGAATCTCCTCAATATACGCTTTCATATCCGAATGATAGCGCTCTGGGCTTCCCAATGTCTGCCTGTGAAACAAAAGCAGAGTTACTGCCGATGCCGCAAGCAGTAACCCCACAAAGAAAATTCTATCTATCCATTGATTCTTTTTAGTTCGTNCCNTGATNTTGCCTCCGTGCTGATANACCGCAATCAAGTGCCTATCAACAACTTTTAAGTTGCTAATTAGNGCCGCACATCCGAGCCTCTTTNTTAGCAANCTCCCTGTCATGCACTGCCATNATGNNCACCAATTCCTCATAACTTGTCTTTCTTGGATTCCAGCCCAAGACGCTCTTTGCCTTGGCAGGGTCTCCCAAAAGATTATCCACATCTGTGGGGCGCAGCCATGCGGCATTGACACATACTAACATTTTTCCCGTAGCCTTGTCATATCCCTTTTCATCGGCTCCTGTGCCTTCCCACCTGATTTCTATGCCATTTTCCTTGAATGCTCTCTCCGTAAAATCTCTCACGGTATGCTGCTCTCCAGTGGCAATAACAAAGTCCTCCGGCACATCATGCTGTAATATCATCCACATACATTCCACATAATCCTTGGCATAACCCCAATCCCGCAGGGAATCCAGATTCCCTAATTCCAGATGTTCTTGAAGTCCTTCCGCAATGCGTCCTGCCGCCAGCGTAATCTTTCTGGTGACAAAATTCTCTCCCCTGCGCTCCGATTCATGATTAAACAAAATGCCGTTGACGGCAAACATGCCATAGNCTTCCCGATACTCTTTTATNATCCAAAATCCGTATTGCTTNGCCACTGCATAAGGGNTGTATNGATGAAAGGGCGTGGTCTCCCTCTGAGGANTTTCCTCTACTTTGCCATACAGTTNCGAAGTAGATGCCTGATAGATTTTGGTCTTTTGACCCAGCCCCAGAATCCTCACTGCCTCCAATATCCGGAGGACACCGATGGCATCCACATCTCCGGAATATTCCGGCACATCAAAGGATACCTGCACATGGGACTGCGCCGCCAAATTATAGATTTCATCCGGCTGCACTTTAGCAATAATGTTCATAAGAGAAGACGAATCCGTCAANTCCNCGTCATGCAGTGTCACGGCNTTTGCCGCGNTTAGATGNTCAATGCGGNCAGTATTGGAGATGGATGCCCTTCGGATAATGCCATGCACCTCATAGCCCTTTTCCAAAAGAAATTCCGCCAAATAAGAACCATCCTGCCCTGTGATTCCTGTAATCAATGCCTTTTTCATGCCAATCTCCTTTTTACTTTAAAATTTTTAGGCACTGACTTTCAACAGCTGTGCCTGCCCTGTCAACGTCAAGGGTACAGAATCTGCGGGAATAAAAATACAGTCTCCTCTGCCANAATGAATGGATTCTTCCGTTTCCTCCAGCTTTCCGCTTCCCTCAATACACAGAAGCANCTGAAANNAATTTTCTCCTGTTTGGAAAGGAATCTTCTNACCTTCCTTTGTGTTGACTAACAGTCTCTCTATCTGAAAATATTTACATCTGCACAAAAATTCCATTGCACATCCCGGCTGGTATTTCAACATTCGCATGGGCTGTCTGGGCTCTGCACTTCCCTTCATATTTATGACCTGCAAAGCCTTCTCCATATGGAGCGCTCTGGGATTGCCGTCTTTATCCAAACGGTTATAATCATACATCCGGTATGTCAGATTGGAATTCTCCTGAATCTCTGCAATCAGCGCTCCTGCCCCAATTGCATGCACCGTCCCTGCCTCAATATAAAATACATCACCTTTTTTGATTTTAACTTTTTGCAGATATTTCTCTATTGTGCCCTGCTTTAAACTTTCCTGCAATATCTCCCTGCTCATGTCGTGCAGAAAGCCATAAACCAAGGTAGTACCCTCCGAAGCATCCAGCACATACCACATCTCCGTCTTGCCCAGGGAACCATTTTCATACTCTCTTGCATAATCGTCATCGGGATGTACCTGTACCGATAAATCTTCCTTGGCATCAATCAGCTTAATCAGAATGGGAAGCTCTCCCAACACCCCTTGTCCCACCCGAGGATGTGTTCCCAGATATTCGGGATGTTCTCTCAAAAGCACTCTTAAACTCTTTCCCTTCTGTTCGCCGCTTGCCACTATGCTGGTTCCGTCAGGATGGGCGGAGCACTCCCATGTTTCAGCCAGAGGCTCCAAGGGCAACTCCTTGCCAAAGTCCTCTTTCAGCCTTCTGCCTCCCCACAGATAATCCTTGCCTGCCGGCTGTAACAAGAAAGGCTTATTCCGGCAGCTCGAATTTCTGTTTGTCATGCACGCTAATCTCCTTGCCCAACTGCACTTCCATTACCGTCAGTTCCGTATCCGCCAAAATGGTATGACGGCAGCCTGCCTGCATGGTAATCACATCACCAGCCCTTACCGGCTGTTCCATGCCATCCACAATGGTTCTGCCCTCTCCCGAGAGAATGGTCCACACTTCATTTCGTCTTTCATGGCTGTGATAATTCATACCATGTCCGGGATGCAGAGTCACTTTAATGGTCATGCTTTCCTCTTCAATATCCAAAACCCGGAAACTCCCCCAGGATTTCTCGGCAAACATAATCTGCCCTTCCATTTCATCTACAAAAGGCTTGATATAGCTGGATTGCTCCTTGTCAGACACCAGGATGCCTTCCGGGCTGGCGGAAACCACCATATCCTTCAATCCCATGCAAAGCACCGGCACATCCAATTCATTAATCACATGGACATTCCGGCAGGTGTCATTCAATGTCACATTGCCGATGCCAGCCTCCTCCATGGCTTCCGTGAGAGTGTTCCATGTTCCTAAATCTTTCCACTGTCCCGCAAACCGGAGAACTTTAATATCCTTCTCCTTTTCCACCACGGCATAATCAAAACTTATCTTGGTTAAAGTATCATACTTTTCATATAAGTCATAATAATCCACGAAGTCAATTAGTTCGTGGGCTTTTTCCAAAACATATTTCAGCTTATAAGCAAAAACACCGCCATTCCAAAGGGCGCCCCTTTTGATATATTCTCTGGCGGTCTCCGCGTCCGGTTTTTCTTTAAAGGTGTTTACTTTGCTTAAAGAATCTTTGCTCTCCGGAATAATATAACCATATTTTTCACTTGGATAGGTAGGCTCAATGCCCATCAACAGAAGTTTGGCTTCTCCCTCCTGAGCCAATTTTCCAAGCTCCGCTAGCGTTTCAAAATATTCCCTTTCCACATAAGGATCCACCGGGCAGACTACCACAGCATCCTCTTCGGAAACACCCTGCACATCATGCAGATATGCTGTGGCAAGAGCAATGGCGGGAAAAGTATCCCGCCTGCAGGGTTCCGCGCAAATCCTAATATTTTCGCCTAATTGGTTATGCAGGGAAGATATCTGAGTTTTGGAGGTGGCAATAGTTACCACTGCATTCTTGTCCACAGAACAAATCTGCCGATACGCTCTCTGTACCATGGATTCATATTCCCCGTCTTCGGTTCGAAACAGCTTGATAAACTGCTTGGAACGAACATCATTGGATAAGGGCCATAAGCGCTTTCCGCTTCCGCCGGACAACAGAATAATATTCATGCCGCCTTCCCTCCTGCTCTCATTTTACTTTTCCAGATCCACAGTGTGTAAAAGCTCTTGAATCTGCTCCACTGACAACCAATCCGTATTGTTGCCGGAGCTGTAAGAAAAGTCTTCCGGAACCGGTTTGCCTGTAGGCGTAACTCTTCTGCTGTCACTCCACACAATCTGCGGATATATGATAAAATGCTTTTCATACTCGTAAGTATTGCGAGAATCCTCCACTGTCACCATAATCTCATGAAGTTTTTCTCCCTCGCGGATGCCTACCTCCGGCATCTTGCACCCAGGCAACATTGCCTGAGCCAAATCCGTCACTTTAAAAGACGGAATTTTGGAGATAAATGTCTCGCCTCCCTTTGCCTGTTCCAAAGCCTTAATGACCAATTCCACACCCTGTTCCAAACTAATCCAGAAACGGGTCATACGGTGATCGGTAATGGGAAGCTCTGTTCCTCCGTTTTGAATAATATTGTGAAAAAAGGGAATTACGGAACCACGGCTGCCTGCAACATTTCCATAACGCACAATGGAAAAGCATATATTCTTGCTTCCGCTATAAGCGTTGGCGGCAATAAACAGCTTGTCCGAAACTAATTTGGTTCCTCCATAGAGATTGACCGGATTCACAGCTTTGTCCGTAGAAAGCGCAACTACCTTCTCNACACNGGTATCAAGCGCTNCATCAATGACATTCTGGNCNCNGTTAATNNTCGTCTTAATGGCCTCTGCAGNATTATACNCACAGGNAGGCACCTGTTTTAATGCCGNNGCANGAACCNNATAATCAACGNCTTCAAAAGCACGGGTAAGTCTCTCCTTGTCACGCACATCTCCTATAAAAAATCTCAGCTTATCAGCATACTGTTTAAATTCATTCTGCATGAGAAACTGTTTAAATTCATCACGGGAATATATGATAATTTTCTTAGGCTCATAATGTTCCATAACATACTTTGTAAAAGCCTTGCCAAAACTACCGGTTCCTCCTGTAACTAAAATAGCTTTATTGTTTAACATATCAACCCTCATTTCTGTGTAAAAAGTTTATGGTAATTTCCAAAATTTTCTATTCCATCATACCATATTCCACAACAAAAAACAAATTGAATCTTCACGCTAATTCCTGCCTGCAAAAATCCAATGCAGCTGCAATCACCTTGTCCATATCATAATATTGGTAGCCCCCAAGGCGGCCTCCGAAAATAACCCTGTTTTCCTGTTTGGATAATTCTTTATACTTTTGGTACAGTTGGTTATTTTTGTCATTATTTACCGGATAGTAAGGTTCATCCCCTTGCTTCCATTCCTGGGAATACTCCCTCGAAATAATGGTATTGGGCTGTTTCCCGAACTCAAAATGCTTATGTTCTATAATGCGGGTATAAGGAATTTCCCGCTCTGTATAGTTTACCACGGCATTTCCCTGATAATTGTCCATGGCAAGCTCTTCGGTTTCAAACCGGACACTGCGATATTCCAATACCCCCAGCTGATAATCATAATATTGGTCAATCATACCTGTATAAATAATTTTTTCCGCAATGTTTTCCAATTCTTCCCGATGCTCCAGAAAATCAGTATTCAGACGCACCTCGCAGCCCTCCAGCATTTTTTCCACTATCTGCGTATAGCCGCCTATGGGAATCCCCTGATAGGGGTCGTTAAAATAATTATTATCATAGACAAAACGCANGGGCAGTCTTTTAATAATAAAAGCAGNCAATTCCGTGCAGNAACGCCCCCACTGTTTTTCCGTATATCCTTTAATCNGTTTCNCATACACATCACGNNCCACCAGAGAAAGCGCCTGCTCCTCCAGATTTTGCGGATTGGTAATATGCAAATCTGCAATCTGCCCCTCAATAATGTCCTTTGCCTCCCCCGGTGTGGATATCCCCCACATTTTGCTGAAAGTATTCATGTTAAAAGGCAGATTATATAATTCCCCCTTATATTTTGCGATGGGAGAATTGATATAATGATTGAATTTTGCAAACTGATTCACATAAAGCCAAACCTCTTCATTTGAGGTATGAAAAATATGGGCCCCGTACTTGTGGACACGGATGCCCCCTATCTCCTCCGTATAAATATTTCCGGCAATATGGTTTCTCTTTTCCACTACCAGACAGGACTTTCCCTTTTTTACGGCTTCATGGGCAAAAACTGCACCATACAGCCCAGCTCCCACAATCAAATAATCATACTTCAACCCAAAATCCACTTTTCTCCCTCCATAACTTCACGCTAAGTACTTTCATGATAGGTTGGCACAATTTCCTTGATCAGTTCCCTGATATTGCCCGTCTCGCCTTCCGCACATTCTTTCAATCTCTCCAACTGCTCTTCAAACTTTTCTTCCTCAAACTCGATGGGCTTTCCGATATAGATCAGTTTATTTGCAGTCTGTTTTAATCCCTCTTCCTTCATTAAAAGTTCTTCATACATTTTTTCTCCCGGACGAAGTCCGGTATATACGATTTTGATATCTTCTCCCACCCGATAGCCTGAAAGTTGAATCAGATTCTTTGCAAGATCTACAATTTTCACAGGTTCCCCCATATCCAACACAAAGATTTCCCCGCCCTTGGCATAGGCGCCCGCCTGCAGCACTAAAGANACCGCTTCCNGAATGGTCATAAAATATCGGATAATATCGGGACTTGTAACCGTTACGGGACCACCCTGCTCAATCTGCTTTTTAAACAGAGGAATCACACTGCCATTGCTTCCCAATACATTGCCGAATCGCACTGCCACAAAATTTGTTTTGGATTTGCGGTTCAGATTTTGAATTATCATCTCACAAATACGCTTGCTGGCTCCCATCACATTGGTGGGATTAACCGCCTTATCGGTAGACATCATTACAAAACGCTCTGTGCCGTATTCATCTGCCGCCATAGCTACTTTCAAGGTGCCCAAAACGTTATTTTTAATGGCTTCCTTGGGGCTNTCCTCCATCANAGGCACATGCTTGTGGNCAGCAGCATGGTATACAATATCAGGGTGATAAGTTTGNAAAATNTCTTTCACCCGAATCGTATTCCGCACAGAGCCAATCAATACCTTCATATTCAAATCAGGATACTTCCGAAGGAGTTCCTGCTGTACCTCATAAACGTTATTCTCATAAATATCAAAAATAATCAACTGTTTCGGATGGTGTCTTGCAATCTGGCGGCAAAACTCACTGCCAATCGAACCTCCCCCGCCTGTGACCAGAACAACCTTATTACAGACATATCCTATTATCTCATCCACATTGATGTTAATGGGATCCCTGCCAAGCAAGTCCTCAATTTGAACCTCCCTCAGGTGGGACACACTCACATCCCCGTTAATTAATTGGTACATCCCTGGCAGAATCCGAAGATGGCATCCCGTTTCCTTGCAGATTTCCAGGATAGGCTTCACTTCCTGTCTGCTGGCAGATGGCATGGCAATAATGATTTCATCAATGGCATACTTATTCACATTATCGATAATGGTATCCCTGCCGCCCACAATAGGAACACCCCTTAAATATTTTCCATGACATCCGGGATTATCGTCAATCACACAGAGAATATGCATATTTAAATAGCTGTTAGCCTCTATCTCTTTCAAAATAGCGTTACCTGCTGCCCCAGCCCCGATAATCATACAGTTGACTCTTTTAAGACCTCTCAGCCTGTCCATCCGCTTTCTCTGAAACAATCTTAAAAAACGATAACTGAAGCGGGAACCGCAGGTGCAAAACATCAGAAAAAAGCCGTAAAAAAGCGGAAAGCTGGCCGGCAGCCTAGTCTTCATGGCAAAACATACTATCGGCTGCACTATTGCACAACATGCTACAGCCAATCCGCAGTTGAGTAATTCCGTGTCAGAAGCATAACGCCACACACTATTGTAAAGTCGGAACACACGAAACAGCAGCAACATGATGATTGCATTTAACAAATAGTTTTCCAATGCCGCATCCCAGAATTCTCTGGGGACATTTACAAATTTAAAGTCAAATCTGACATACAGGCTGAGCATAGACGCCAACAATACAGACAGTAAATCAAATACAATTAACAGGATAATTCTCGTGAGAGGTATCTTTAATATATCAACTTTATCACTATTTATATCTTTCATCTACATTTTAGTCCTATCCTTATTATTTTTACTAATGTACTACATCTGTCTGTAAATGTCAACTTAAGACTGCCGCTGCCCTGCAGGCACCCTGAATGCAGCTCCTTACATCAAATCAGGAGTCCATTCCACATCTGTTTCATTGTCACTTCCACCGGAGCTGCCACTATCCGAGCCTCCGCCTCCGGAACTTTCTCCGCTGTCGCTGCTGCCGCCAGAATTGTCCCCGCTATTGCTTCCTCCTCCATTATCATTTCCTGCTGAACTGTCTCCATCATCATTGTCAGAATCATCCGGCTCAGGAGCCTGAGGCTGTTGAACTGCCGGTTTTTGAGTCGCAGGTTTTTGTGTGGCAGGCTTGCTTGCAGGCGTCTGCGGGGCAACCGGTTTTTGGCTGGGCTTTTTGGAATCGTTGGCTTTTGAAGAAGCAGGAAGCTTGATATGGTCAATGTCAATTCCGCTCTCCTGTGATGTCTGCCCACCTTCCTTTTGTCCGATGCTGCTCTGCTCCTTTTTATTGGCATAGGCATAAAAANGATCTTTTTCCCTATNCTGTTCCACATTTCCCATNTTGANCCAGATTCCGTTTTGAAATACCTGAATCTCCCCGTCAAAAATGCGAACCTGCAGTTCCGGCTGTAATTCTGCGTCAGTTTGTTGCAATGAGCTTTCTGCAGACTCCTCTTCCACGGCATATGCCTGAAAATCAGGATAAAGCATCAACTTTGCCGCAAACTGCTCCAAATCTCCCTGTCCCTGCTTATCCGCCTTAGCGGTATAAGCAGTATACTTCATATTCTCACGGTTGTTCCACAAATCAAAGGGATCCCCTGCAGTCTTATCCTTATAGATCTTAAGGCTGTACTCCCCGTTGTAAACTCCTCCGTCAAATGTGCCCTGCTCGTTTAAAATGCTGCCGCTTGTACCATCCAAAATCCATAAGGAAAAATCTCCGTCATAGCTCCCCTCTTTTAACGTGGTCTCCATCAGTTGCACTACGCCGCCGGAATAACTTAACATCGTAAGCTTATCCTCATCTTCAAAAAACCAGACATTGGAGAAGCTCTTTTGATTTTCATCATAACCGATGCAAATAGAAATGACCGACTGTCCATCCTTTTGCAAAAAATATTTTCTTGTGCCCTCTCCCAATTTAGGCATCAAAGTCTCAAACCAACCTTCACTCTCAATCACATGAATGGCTTCATTTTTGTATTCCGGTGTCTCCAGATTCTGACAAAGCAACACTGCCTGCTGCCTGATTACCTCATCTTCCTCTTCCAGATTGACACAGAGATTCTGCAAAAGTTCAAACGCTTCCCTATCATCATAGAGCCTTAAGCTCTGTTCCAGCATATCCCTTTGTTTCCTGATTTTTCCCTGCTCTGCATAAAGCTTTGCCAGCGCATGATAATCTTCCATGGTAAACTCCCCGGAATAATACTTCTGCTCATATTGCAAAATGTCTTTTTCTTGTTGGGAAAGTGTATTGTCTTCCAAGGAAGAAGCTCCCTGAGAAGAGGACTCTTTAGCCCCCCCAATTTCTCCTGTATCCGAGGGAATCGTTCCCTGCCCGAGATTCAGTTGGCCGCATCCCGCAAATATCATTATGGCAAAGACAGAAATCCCTATCATGGATACCCATTTTTTCATAGTATCTTCTCCTCTCGTACATCTAAACCGACTACTGCGCATCTGAAATCAACTGCCTGATAAACTGATCCGCCTCAGAGCCCTGCTGATACAATCCCATGTTTAGTACCTGTTCTGCCAGACTGTAAATACTCCTNGCCACCACAGGTCCATAGATTATGGTCTGTACCCCGTTTTTCTCCAANNCCGCATACNCCCTGAATGCAAATTCTGTCCNATATTGGCTGGCGNGCNGCCCCACCAACNCAGAGGTANAACNATATCTGCCTGACACGGTCTNGTATATTTNATCCTCAAAANCCCCCTNGTCATTCACGCCATAGGAAATCCCGCCGGCTACTTTCTCCCCTCCCTTTATCATAGGATAATTACTGCGGTTAGCGTTATTCATAATCAATGTCCCATATTCTTTCAGAATATAGCCATTTATCCCCTCTGACGCTATAAGCCTGTTTCTTAACTCCTGCGAAATACTGCTCTTGAACCGGATACCGGACTTTCCCGTAATCCGAATGGAAAAACCGTGATACCNCAGCAAATTTNCCATTTCCGGCTGTGGTGTTACNGTATNGGCATTATTCNTTATATTCTAATGTCCAGACATACATACTTATGGGAACACCTTTTTCATCATATTTGTATACCACTGCACTCTTGGCATTGCCATCCGTTGCGGTCACAATATATCTGGAATTTCGGTAAACTGCCGGATATGCTATTCCATCCAGATACACCTCACTGCTGTATCCTTCAGGAATCTGCAGCACAACATTGGTAGAATAAGACGGCTTATCGCAGGCGTTGTCCGGCATATTCTGATATACCGGAATTTTAAATACAAAAGTGTTTTCCAGCGAATTTGCCTGTCTGTACAGATTCCTGACGGTTTTTCCCTCACTGGAAGGGGCTGAAATATTCTGCATGTATTGATGGGTATACAGAGCATTCTGCGCCGCAGGATTCACATTAAATTTCTGTAAATATAAAGTATCCTGTCCTTTCTGAATATAGTTTCTGGAAATGACATTAGCTCCCCCCAGAATGGACCAATAAGCGGAAGTCCATGGAGGATTCTGATTCTTTGCATAATTCAATCCGCTTTCAATCACTGCCTGATCGGAAACTCCTGTGGCTCCCACATTAAAGTAATTATAATATCCTTCATATCCCGGATAAGTGCCGGATATTAAAGGGGAGGTACCCTGCCCCTGTTCCTGATAAATTCTGGCCGCCAGATGAAAAGGACTCACCTGTCTGATATCCTCTGCGCCCACAGCCCATATAATATGAGCAAAGGTCATATCCGTACCGGGAGCTTTGTTGTTACTGTTCATAAAAGTATTATTTAAAAAAGCCTCCACTGCCGCCTCTGTATGATATTCTTCGTTGTAGGTCAACAGTTCAAACTGAAAAATGTTATCCTCCGTCAGCCAGCTCCGGGGATCCATAAAATATTTTAACGCATCCTCAGAGGCAAAATACCAATTGTGCTGATCATATAAGCCTTCCTTCATCCAATCCCCATAGGTATAGTAAATCAGACTTTTGGAGCCTATAATCTCGTTTGCAATCACTTGATTCCAATCAAGCCCGGTCTCCATAGGCACAAAAACCCATTGTGGATGAAGATCCTTCAATTGCCGGAGCTTTTCCTGATAGCTTGCCGGAAACCGTTCAATATCACTGTACTTGTTCCCTGCCGCGCCATCCTCTGCAGCATAGGGCATTGCTGCGGCAGGATTCATGCCGTACTCTGCCTCCCATGTGAGAAACCGTTGGTCGGAACAAGCCAGATAGGATCTGGGAATATAACCTGAATATTCTTCACCCCGATAATAGAAACTCACATACTCCCACACCTCATAGGATTCCTCCGAAAAAGAANCGGCGGCANNCTGAATAAACACCGTCTGTNCGCTGNATACGGATACCNGCANCTCGCTGTCATAGGNGNGTTGGGTACGAACGGGGTATTCGTCTGCCAGATAAACCAATGCCATAATCGGGCGCTCTCCGACAATCTCCGCAAGATTCTCTCTGGCTTCTGCAATAATTTCCAAGTCTTCCTCGGAACTATATACTGTTTGTGGAAAGCATCCCGCAAACAACAATACGGCCATCGCTAATGCTAATATTTTTGTTCGTTTCATAATCTGTTGTATCTTAATCACCTGCTATCTGCTGCTATCTATTGCTTCTCTACTAATAGACGCAAAATTATTATACTATGTTTCAACGATTTTTTTGATTGGTAATTTTTTGATGGAACTGTCTGGCTGTTTTCGGCGCTATGGCAAAAATGGTATGGTAGCATTTGTTTTTCACTGTAAGGATGGGATTAACCATGCTCCGCAGCCAATTCTTTCTAAGATATTTCACAATTCTTCTATAAGTTTCGTTATTCCTGTTCATCTGGTCAATGGGAATATGCAGCATATAGTCCAGCCTCTGGAAAATTCCAAATCGAAAAGCCTCCTCCATAAGCTCCGGATAGCTTTGCTTCACTATTTCCATAACCATATCCGCATTGTCCACTATATCTTCAAACACCCTTGAAAATCCATGCTGCTTTCGGGTATTGCTCCCCGTCCTGTAAAATACATGGTAGTCCTGCGGCGGAAGCGAAGCAATCATTCCTATCTGAGGCAGCAGATGCACCAGCAGATAAAAATCCTCATTCAATGCTCCCACCGGAAACTGCTGTATTTCAAACAATTCCCTTTTTAACAGCTTGGTACAAAAAGAACAATCTCCCCTATGCAGCAGAAGCTCCCGCAAAAATTCCACGTTTTCTATACAAATGGCAGATTGGGGCGGTTCGCAGATATTGGGAAGCATTCTTCCCTCCTCATCCAATTCATCCCTGCCAACCTGTGCCACCATGACATTATATTTTTCTATCCCTTCATATAAATGCTCATACATATGGCTGTCTATATAATCATCGCTGTCCACAAATCCCAGATATTCTCCCTGTGCCTTGGCAATACCCAGATTCCGCGCAGAGGAAGAGCCGCCATTTTCCTTATGGAAAACCCGGATTCGGTCATCCTCTCCTGCCAATTCTTCACAAAGCTCCCCCGTGCCGTCCGTGGAGCCGTCATCTATCAAAAGAATCTCCAGATTTTTGTAAGTCTGGGCGGTAATGGAATGAACACATCTGGGCAGATACTCTTTGATATTGTATATTGGAACAATAATGCTGATTAAAGGTTTTTCCATAATTCCTCGCATTCTGTCAAATAAGTGACATTGTATTGCTGTTTGGCTATTTTGCCTGTTCCATTAACAACCGGTACATCTGCCTTTCGGAAATAACAGGCGCAGGGGAACCGGGACCTGACTTTGGAAACTCCAATTCAAATTTTCCGTCTGTACGGACCATTCTCTGCATTTCATCACCCTGTCTCAAAAAATTCTTCTGCACACAGAAATCCACCAGCCTTGCAGCCGCATTCTCCGCATTCCATTCTCCTGTAATCGTTTCCATAGCCTTCCTGCCCAGCCGCTCACAAAATTCCCTGTCCTTCAGCAGCTCCTCTGTCAGGGAAAAAAGCTGTTCTTCCCTGCCATCCTGAAATATCAATCCATTTTCTCCATGTCTGATCAAAAAAGGAACCGCTCCTGCCATATGCCCCCCGACCACGGCACAGCCGCTGTTCATTGCCTCATTTACCACGGCTCCCCAGCCTTCCTTCCTGTCGCTGGTGATCAAAAAAATATCCGCCTGCTCCATAAAGGAGCGTACTTCCTCCGGTGTCCGATATCCCTGCAGAGTCACACAGGAAGATAAATCATATTCTTCCAGCAGCTGTTTCATCATGGTTTCCAATTCTCCGCCGCCAATGATATCCATATGAAATGTATATCCTTTGTCCTTTAACCATTTTGCTGTGTGCAGCGGCAGCTCCGGGTGCTTCCAATCAATAAATCTTGCCGCCCACAAAATGCTTCCGGGCTTTTTGCTTTCCATCAATTTATCCACATCATAATGCTTGGTCTCCGGAAAATATCCCCATTTGAGAAGTTTGTCTGGGTATGCCCTGATAATCGAATAATCCGAAGGCACNTATGCGCCGGCGCAAAGCANATAAACATCTTNGCTTCGGTATCTTGTGTGGTCATGATATTTTTTCATAAGACCCCGGGGTGAAACTGCCTTCCACTGTCCTGATTTATATAATCTCTCATTATAGCGGATCACCGGCATTCCTGCCTCCAATCGGGCGGAAATATAACTCTCGTCATCACAGCCCCCAAACAGCACCACATCACATTCTTCTATCCACTGCCTGCAAAGCTGCGGTTCCTTATAAAAGTAGTGCACATACTCCGGATCAGTCTCCTGCCATCCCATTTTCCTGCGCTCTTCTTCCATAGCCTCTGTCTGTATAAAAACAAAATCTTCTCCCAAAAGCCGCCTCATGGCCTTACAGAAGGGAATCTGGTGATGGTTGATATAATTGGACACAAACAAAAATCGGGGACATACTCTTTTGGAATTTATTTTTGCATAAATTTCCGTCATTTTTTGATAATTTACTTCCCTATCATGGGTGCATTTTGCATGATTTCGTGCATTTTTGCAATAAGTAAGCATCTTTTCCCGGTTGCTCCACATCCTGAGGATGGCTGCCGCCAGAAGCTCTGCATTATGTTCTAAGCCCTGCTCCCCAATCAGGCTGTTTGGTTCTTCCTGACCGGATGCTTTTATCCTGTCAAAGGAATTGTTTGTATTTCGATAACCCTCATAGAGAATACCATCCTCGCCATCTGTAAAGATGCTGGAGATTCCTCCCACATCTGCTGCAATACAGGGTACTCCCAAAAGCATTGCCTCCCCCAAAGAATTGGGAGAATTTTCTAGCACGGAACAGCATACAAAAAGGTGGCTTTTCAAATACTGCTCCTTCATCTGTTGGGCATTCAGCCGCCCTAAAAACACAATCTGCTCCTCCAGCCCATAATGTTGTATCAGACTGCGAAGATATTTTCCATAGGCGGATATCTTTAATTTTTCCTTGAAGGTTCCATAATTTACAAGACTGTTTCCAGCCACATAGACCTTGGTATCAGGATATTCTTTCAAAACAGCCGAAAGGGCAAGCAGCATATAATGAAGTCCTTTAATCGGATAATCCCCCTGACTTAAAAAAATGGAATGGGGAATGCATTTGTCCTCCTCCCAGCAGCCCTCATAAAAACAGTTTCTCAAGGTCTCATTCATGAAATAATAGGTTGCCGCCGGATTCCACTCGGTTGTATAATAGCGATCCCATTTTGTACGCCCGGTGACATTTCCCGCAAGCTTTACCGCCTCAATTTCCATTTCCCCACGGCGCGCAAATTTCTGCTGTTGTCTGCGAATGCTGTCCCTCTTTAACATATCCCTAAAGGTCAGGGACTTTACCACCTTCTGGGGTAAATCTCCAAAATAAACATTAGCACACTCAGAGCATAATCCCTGAATGCCCACTAATATTCTGTCTTTCTTGGGAAAAACTTTGCACAATGCAAGAGTATGAGGATATTCCGTTCCAAAGCAATGTACAATATCCGGTTTAAAATCCTTCGTAANCCGACNCATTGCCTCTTCCAGGGAAACATCATATTTTTCGAGACGGTTCACATTCTCCTCAAAACCATAGCAGTCAAGTTCACCCTTTTCCACAGGAACTGTAAATTTAAGAGGTTTTGAAAAAGGAAAAGCCACTCCCAATCGAATGCCATTTTCCTGTCCTCTTTCCAATACAGCGGATGCAAGGCCACTGAGCCATCCTTCCTTATTGGATGCCTCCAGATTCAAGTATTCTGCTATAACAGGAAGCATAATATTGCATACCCAGAGAACTCTCACACTATAACCATGCCTTTCCGTAACCTGCAAACTTTAATGCACTTTAGTGCTATATGCACTTTAGTGCTATGCCGCAGGCACAAATTTGCGATTAAAAAATCTTTGATTTTTCAATCTACCCTCTTAATTAAAAATCCAATTCAAATACGGCAGCAGTCTCACATCCACCGCATACATTCCTCTTAACAGCATAATAAAATAAATGATAAAAGCAGCGATGACCCCCACGCGGCAAAAAATTTGAAACCAGCCCTTTTTCATATCTCCAATCAGCTCCGGCAGCAGAAATATCTGGGAAATAATCATGTAATATCCCACCCTTGACACTTCCGGCACAAAGGAACCACAGCAATAAACCACTAATCCTGCCACATTCAGGAAAAAGTAAAATCTTCTCCTGATAATTGTCAGGCGACTATCCCCTTCACCCTCTAAAACATCTTCCACATCTTCAGGATATGCAAGACTCTTTCGATAACAGATTGCACTCAGCACAAGCACCGCTATGCACTTTCCCAGATTCACATAGGATATCTGTCCATTGTCAAATGCAGAGTTCCGGTAATAGGGGTAGAAATAAAAAATAATCTCCCGATAAACATTCTGACCAAACAGCAGGCTGGCTGTAAACACGCCCCCCACTCCGTAGTGCCACCATTTTAAACGACTGACAGCAAGCCATCTTGCCGCCAGATACACCGGAATCACCAATAAAATCGACTTGTGAAAAGCAGTTCCAAAAAGTATCCATAAAATAAATTTACCATACTCTCCCCGAATCACATACTTCATGGAATACAAGGCGATTGCCAAGCCCAAATAATAACGCACAGAATTGAGGCTATTGAAATAATATCCTCCCGTCATCAGCAAAAATAAAGAAAATGCATAATCTACACCTTGGTCATGCAGAGCCTTTATAAAAAAGAACACAGTCAAAAAAGAAAACAGGGCAAAGATGGGAAGATAATTGTCATAGCCAAATAAATTCTGCATTCCCTTTACAATCAGATTAAATCCAAGTTCTGAAGACACATGGCGTTCCTGCGCAATCAGCCGAAAATTAAAGCGGTAGGGCCAATAGTCATTTCCCACAGCAATACGGCAAGCTGACACTCCTGTCAGCAACCAGAAAATAGCCCATTCTGCCGTCAAATTTCTCGCCTGCCCGCGCCTAAAGCAGCTGCTCCTGCCTGCAGCACGACAGCCGCTGATATGCTCAGACACATACTCCCGGTTATCCACGCACATGGCAAGGGCAACCGTCAGAATGGTCAATATAATATAAACAAGCGCACTTGGTTCCATAACTCTCTCCGTTTCTGCGTTGTACCTGCATTGCTCAAATGTCTTTGAAAAATGCCCGAATCCCCTTTTCCATCCATCCATACGCCTGTTTTAAGCTTACCTCCCGGCACACCACTTCCTTATGTGCCAGAAGAAATCTCCATGCCAGCATCCGGGCTGCCTTTCCATACAGGCAGCAATAAAGGACACCTCTGTCATAAAAAAACTTTTCATTATAACCTTCAAACCAAGTGGAGTCACCGGCGCATTCCCTTCCAATGGTAACAGGAGCAGTATATACCTGATACCCTTTATCCATAAATTCCTTCAAAAAAAGGCTGTCCTCCCCATTGCTGTACTTAGCCCCTCCTCCAAACAGCAATGAAAAAGTCACTCCGGATTTCAGCAGACTGCTCCTTTTCACGGCAAAGCTGACGGCTCCATATCTGCCACAGTTATACCAATGAACCCTTTTCCTCTCGGTAATATGATAAGTGCGGCGCTCCTTGTCCACAGTAATATTAAAGAGAATCATGTCTGCTTTGGGATTTCTCTCAAATTCCCGGGAAACCGCCTGCGCATACCCTTCCTCGTATACTATGTCCTCATCCGCAAACAAACAGATATCACCTTCCGCCCGCAAAATCGCCTCATTGCGGCTTCTTCCCACACCTCTTTCGGGAAAGGAAAAAAAGCGTACCCTGTGTCCTTTGTATTCCGTTTCTTCCTGTGCCAGACAGTCACACTGATTGATAATCACTGCATCGGAATCCAGATTCATATGCGCCGCAATATCTTTTACGGAACTGTTCATCACTGATGCCAGAACTTCAACATTCATTTGACTGACTGCACTCCTTCCTTCTGTTTATGCCGCCCGATTTACCACAAGAATCATACTTGACATCATGGTAGTCACAGATGTTTCTTGAATCCATAATAAGCCGCAAGTAATGGTTCGTCCGCCTCCCACAAAAGCGCTGCCGTGACGGAAATATCCTGTGCGGCAAAATATTCCAACAAATATTCCAAGGGCTTCCCTGCATGGCTTCCTGCCCTGACTACTAATAAACAGCCGTCTGCACTGCGAAGCTGTGCTGCATTGCGAAGCTGCTCTGCGTTGTGTTGTGAAACAGCAATCCATTCTGCAATATCCGGCAATTTCTCCACCACTTTTGCAACATCTGTATCTTCATCCACGGCACAGACTGCCACCTTCTTTTTTTCACGAAAACGATATGCCAGATTGTCCGCCAATTCTCTGGTTTTTATGGTTCCCACTGCGGCAAGCCCATATCTCATGCGCAGTGTTGCGGGAAGCCAAATACTGTCAACCGCAAGCTCTCTAAGCAGGAAAATCACTACTGCAAAGAAGGCGGAAAGAATAGCGCTTAACACAAAGGCTCTTGCAGGACGCACATCCGGCTCCACCAAAATCGCATCTTCCGCAGAATTCATGACATAAATGTCAGAAATTTCCCGATTGCTTTCCACAAATTCCGACACCATTGTTTTTTCTACAGCCTGAGCCACTAATACGCACCACTGAGGAGAACTCGTTGTCACGATAGTGGAAGGAATGTGAATATCCGAGGCCACCTTCACCTCTATCATAGAAGCAAGCTGCTCCCTCGAGGTCACATATACAGAATCATAGGCAGCCGTAGCTTCATACAAATGTTCCCACACTGCATCCAAAAAATCCGTGGAATGCACATAAGTGTTCCAACTCATCTCATTAATATAGTAATCCCCGGATTTGGTAGGTTCGTCCGTATATTGCACCTTATAGACCGATGTGGCGGCATAATCCGGTTCTCCCCGCAAAAGTACATTTTTGACATAATACCCACCGCCAAAAAGCAATGTGCCAGCCAGGATCACAAATATGATTTTATGAAGATTTCTTATCAGCCGGAGCGTTGCTAGTTTCAAATCAAAGGGCTCCCTGCCATAGCATCCTTCCCACATATGTCTCTCCTACTTATTTCTGGTTTTTGTTTTTCTTTCGGCTTTGTTCCTCCCGCAAAGCGGTAATCTGTTCGTTTTCCACGCCCTCCGTGCTGTCTGGCCAGAACAAAACTTTCAAGGTAAGCAGCATCAGCTTCAAGTCCATCCACACAGAATAGTTTTCAATATAGGTTAAATCCAATTTCAGTTTGTCATAGGGGGAGGTGTTGTACTTTCCATACACCTGTGCAAATCCGGCAAGTCCTGCTTTCACCTTCATCCGATAAGCAAACTCCGGCATAATCTCCACATATTGTGCAATAATTTCCGGACGCTCCGGTCTGGGACCGATAAAGGACATATCCCCTTTCAAAATATTCAAAAGCTGGGGCAGCTCATCAATACGGCATTTCCTGATAAACCTGCCTATGGGCGTAATGCGGTCATCGTTCTTCTGCGCTAATCTTGCCACGCCATCTTTCTCCGCGTCCGTCCTCATGCTTCGAAACTTCAGAATTTTAAATTTCCTTTGGTTAATGGTACAACGCACCTGCTTGTACAAAATAGGACCCCCGTCATAGAGCTTTATCACAATGGCTGTGAGAAGCATGATAGGAGACGTTAAAATTAAAAGAATAGAAGAGCATACAATATCAATGGTGCGCTTAATAAACCTCTGCTCCATGGTTAAGCAGTACTCCCTAGTCAAAAGCAGGGGAGTGTCAAAAATTCTGAGTTCCTCAGCCCCCATCAAAATAACATCCGTTATTTTTGGCATGATATAGACACGGATAGCATTAGTATAGCAGAACTTTAACAATTGATTCCTGTCCTTCACGGAGATATCCCACAACACAACCGCATTACATCTGTCCGCCTCATAGTCCTCCATAATCTGACTGCACAAATTAGGCACTCCTGCATCTATGCAGACACTCTTTGTAACCCGGTATTTGTCTTTGCGGCTTTCAAATTTACTGCAGATTTCCTGCACTGGCCTGTCCCCATGAATCAGCAGAAGCTTTCTGGGCGGAAAAATAGAACGATATAGTTTATTGGCAATGTTGATATATAAAAAGACTATTACTGTCTGCTCCACCATCATCATCACAAATACTTTGGGGACAAAAAGCTGAAATGCCATAACGGAAAGCTCTGCATAAATCAGAATATTCGCCATCAATGTAGCAAAAACCTGCGAAAAAATGACCTCCGCATTCTTTAGATATCCCAGACGCATCCCGCCGTACATATTAGAAAAAAAGAACAAAATAACGCCATAAATGGCAATTTCCAGAAGGTGTCCCTTAAACCAGAATGCATCCGCCAGACCCTCTACCAGACTATATTGAAAATGATATAACCAATGATAGGCAAAAACGGCAATCTCCAGCCCGATACATCCCATTACAAGAGTCAGATTAATCAGGCGTTTAAAAGATTCCATCTTTTGCAGTTTATTTCTGTTAGTACCGTTTTTCAAAGTAATTTCCTCCGCACTGCAGCAAGATATCCTTTTAGACATTTTCTGCCCTAAATATGGCCATTACTTTACATTATACCATTAATACCCAAATTTGACAATGTCAGACCCTTCTTTTCACTGCCCGCACCGCCCAAAAGCAGAAATGATATGCACTGTTTAAGATGCTCATACCTTCCGCCTTACGGTAAAGCGTCCATATTCTGCGCACTGCCTCCAATTTATTGGAAGACAGACTTCTGCCTGCCCGCCGGTATTTTACCAGATTCTCGTTTAACCCCCATGCAACATAACCATTTCTCAAAATCCGCCACCACAAAGCAGTGTCTTCGCTTTTCATCACAGGCATCTCCAGCATTTTCTTACTGATTTTTTCCGTATCAAACATTACCGTGCTGGTAAAAATAGTGGTGTTTTTCAAGGCTTCCTTATAATTCAGGCTCTCAGGAACCCTTACCACCTTTCCTGTGCCAATCCCATTTTGGTCTGCAAACTCATAACCCGTAAACACAAAAGCTGCCTCTTTCTCCTTTAAATAGGCAAGCTCCCTCTCCAATTTCTCAGGAGTCCACAAATCGTCCGCATCCAGATACGCAATATATCTTCCCTTTGCCTCCTTAAGTCCCCGATTGCGGGCTTCTGCTGCTCCCATATTGGAGGGCTGGTGAATCAGCCGGATACGGGAATCCCCCTTCTGCCTTATATAGTCTTCCATAATTTTGACGCAGTTATCGCCGCCGCAGTCATCTATCAGTAAAAGTTCCCATTTTTCATAGGTTTGCTCATATACACAATCCATGGTTTGTGCAATATAATTTTCCACATGATAGACTGGCACAATAATGCTGATCAGTTCTTCCATACGAATTCCTCCCTGACGCCATCTTTAAACAGAAAACCAAAAATACCCTTCCGCCTTTTGTGCCATGGTTCCCAACAGCTGCTCCACCTTTTCCAAGGCTTCCTTCGGTATGCCCTCTGGAAGAATCACAATATTGACTCCTTCAGCCAAAGCATTCTGCAGACATTCCCGGCTTGTTTTTTCCCACTTTTCATCTATAGGATCCGCTNCCTCCCAAGGTTNATCCACCCTGTCTTCCATGTCGCACATCCATTGATACATATCCCGGGTGGAGGCATCATAATTTTCATAAGTATAAGCATTCAGGGCAGAATCCCACATATTCCTGCCATAAGCAAGCCGGATGCCGCCGGAATACATTCTGGCGGACTCCATTACTTCCGATGGTGCAAAAATACAGGGAGAATTCTGGGATGAAACTGCCGAATCCACAATCGTTTTCAGCATAGCTTCCACCTGCAGCTGCTGCGTCTGAAACTGCTCCTTGTTCTGTATGGACTCCTTCTCCATGCCCTTGTGCCCCCGCAGCCACTCTTCCCTTCCCAGACTGCTGCTCAAAAACAAGAGCAAGACACAAAATATTGTCAAAAATATAGGCTTTATGGCCGCTTTCAGGCGCAAGGAGTTTCTGGCCCACCTTTTATATTCTTTTAGATAGTCTTCCCAGATTGAAAACAGAAAAACAGTTCCTCCAAAGGCAATCATCAAGGTGATTGGCACCGCCGCCCATATCCAGCGATAATCATAAAATCCTGTCTGATAACGCATAAGCACCACTGCCGTAACAGGACAGATACACAATATTGCCAAACATATTGTATACAGAACCATTTGTTTTTCCGCCCCTGATTTCAAATAGTTTCCCAATACAANAAAAAGCAATACCGCNAAAANCAGTNCNGCCAATTTTCCATNGCCAATATATTGCTGCCAGCNNCNCCANNCAATTTTACATNNTTCNGCCATAAAAAGCCCCNTCCTGCAAAACTGTCATATTTGTCATAATTTATCTCTTCTGTCATATCTGTCATATTGTTTCTTACTTCTGCACAACTTCCAGCTTGGCAAGCCTGTTCTTTTTCTCAGTAATGTGATGCAGACAAAGATCGGCAATCCACATTCCTGCCGCCACTAGCAAACATACACCCATTCCATACAGAGTCCATACCACGCACAGTTCCGCAGCAATACACAAAATCAACAGTCTCTTCTTTTTTCGCAGCATGAGAGAAACGGTATAAGGAATCAGCACCATGCTTCGAAGGGTCACCCCTCTGAATCCGCTGTGCAGGATATTGAACCCGTCCATACCATAAAGATAATCTCCTGCCCACATTAACAACACAACTAACATCAAAAAGCAAGCCTGTCTCTCTTTTGATTTCGAAAATAAAATGCCTCCTAGTTGAAAATATACCAAATACCCGCACAAAAGTGCAAAAGCCGGAATGATATGCCATAACACCTGCCGGGCATCCTGATGAAATAAACGGCACATACTTCCGTACAGTGTGGGCAGCCCCAGAATCTTAATGCGCAGTGGCATATCCTCCCGAAGCTCCGCCCCCGTCAAAGGATTCACCTGATAAATTTGATTTGTCTCCAGAAAACTGTTCACCGTCTCCAGAGTGATATCTCCCTCCACATAAATTTCTGTCCTCATCAAAATCAGGATAATCTGTAATAAAATCAAAATTCCTGACAGTACTATCAGTATTTGATACAGCAGAGAAGTTTTTTTATTCTGCTGCCTCTTCCTCTTTGACGAACGCCGGGAGAAAAAGTCCCTCAGCAGTATAACAGTTCCAGGAATTCCCGCTACTATGGCGGCAGCTCCAAAAAGACCTGCGCACATAGAAAAAGACCAATTCAAAAACAAACCCGCCAAATGAGCCGCCTCAGCAAGCCCGATACACACCAAGCATCCTGTCAGCAAAGCATCTGTCCAATTAAAGTTCCTGTCTTTTATTTTTCCATAAAAGCAGCTTAAAGTTCCTCTTCCCACTAGCAGCGGAATGAGAAACATCAAGCATCCNATCAGATAAACCATATTGACCGNCTTCATTAATAAGGTTATTTTAGTATGATTGCTTCTCAATCATACTCTTATGTCCATCCGGACGCTTCCTGTCTTGAATAAGGTTATTTTAACATAGTTTCCCTATTTATACAATCATGAGAATTGGGCAGGTTTTGTGTGCACAAAGCACAATACAAAGGACTGCCGCATTATGTGTGATACCATAATGCAACAGTCCTTTGGTCAGTCTGTAGCAAAGAACCTTATCTTTTACAATAGATTTAAAATTTACATAGATTTATAATCCAACCGAATCTTGTCTGCAATTCTTGCAATGTATTCACTGTTGGTAGGTCTGGCCTTCCCCGATGCCGCAGAATAACCAAACATTTCTTCAAATGTATCCGTATTTCCCCTTGTCCAAGATACTTCAATTGCATTACGGATAGCTCTTTCTACTTTCTGATCCGTAGTCTTGAAGTGTCTTGCCACCTCAGGATACAATAATTTGGTTACACTGCTGGCCACCTCCATATCCCTTCCGGTAATCAGGATGGCATCCCTCAAATAATGATAACCCCTCAGGTGCGCCGGCACTCCTATATCCAGCATAATTTCAGTAATATACTTCTCTAATTCATAATCCTTTACAGCAGCAATATCCATTCAACATCCCCTTTCAATGTAGTGCCTGCCCCTTACTGCGACTAACTTGATAATTCTAACACATATGTCATAATCTGTATAGAGTTTGACCCGTTAAGAAGCTGTGAAAAATTACATGCGATATTTTATTACTCCTCCTCTTTCACCAAATAAATGGGGCGTCTTTTCACTTCCATATAGGTGCTGGCAAGGTATTGCCCCAAAATGCCGGTGCAGAAAAACTGCACGCCGCTGGTCAGCAGAATAATACATACAAGGGATGGCCAGCCCGATACAGGATCCCCAAAAATTAATTTGCGTACAATAATAAAAAGAATCATCACAAATGCTAAAATACAGAAAAATACTCCCATTAGGGATGCAATTTGAAGCGGTGCCGTGGAAAATGCAATAATACCTTCAAAAGAATACATTAGCAGCTTCCAGAAATTCCATTTTGTTTCTCCCCGCGTTCGCTCCACATTCTCATATTCCAGCCACTTAGTCTGAAAGCCCACCCAGCCGAAAATTCCTTTTGTAAAACGGTTGTACTCCCTCATGGAAAGAATAGCATCCACCATCTGCCTGGTCATCAGTCGATAATCTCTGGCGCCATCCATCATCTCCGTCTGAGATATCTTTTTCATCAAACGATAAAATATTCTGGCAAAAAAACTGCGGATAGGCGGTTCGCCTTTTCTATTCACCCGCCTGGTTGCCACCGAGTCGTAGCCCTGTTCCAGATATGAAAACATTTCCGGCAAAAGCGAAGGCGGATCCTGCAAATCCGCATCCATAATGACCACATAGTCTCCTTTTGCCTTCTCAAGCCCTGCAAACATGGCGGCTTCTTTTCCAAAATTTCTGGAAAATTTCACAAAATGCACGTGTTCATCCTTTTCTCTAAGCTTTTTTATCTCAGCAACGGTGCCGTCTTTGGAACCATCATCTATATAGAGCAGTTCCAATTCGATTCCTTTTTGATGCAAAGCAGGAGCGCTTTTCATCAATTCTTCATAAAAAGGCACAATATTTTCTTCTTCGTTATAACAGGGCACAATAACATTCAATAGACTCATCATTTCCTCCAAAAAGTACCTTACTGCAAAAAGTATACTACGATTCACCATACTTTCGCAAGGATAACCGTTAAAAAATTCATACTAATAACCATGCCTTTCCGTAACCTGCGAACTTTGGGCCGCAGGCACAAATTCGCGATTGAAAAATCTTTGATTTTTCAATCTATGCTGCATGGACATTTTGGCCGTTTTGGATTATACTGATAGTAAGTGTTTAACAAAGGAGTAAAATTATGTCTTTTTTTCAAAATCTTTTGAGTAATCGTATTTTTTGTGCTGCTGCGATCGGCTGGTTTGTGGCTCAGATTCTAAAAACTATTATACATACTTTCTTTTCGGGAAAATTTGTGGCAGAACGCCTTGTAGGAAGCGGAGGCATGCCCAGCAGCCATTCTTCTACGGTCTGTGCCATGGCTACTGCCACTTATTATGAGTATGGCGCTGCGGGCTTCGAATTTGCCATTGTTTTAATATTTGCCATTATTGTCATGTACGATGCTATGGGAGTCAGAAGAGAGACCGGTATTCAGGCAAAGCTTTTGAACGATATTTTAGAGATATTTGAGTCCATGGGACGCAGTGAAGTTTCTGCCCACGACAAGCTAAAAGAATTTGTGGGACACACTCCCCTGCAGGTTCTCATGGGTGCTATATTGGGTATCGCCATTTCCATCATAATGTATCAGTTCTAGAAAGGTTATGCTTATAGCTATGAAGAAGTATATTACAGGATTTGTTTTGGCAGTTTCTATAATGTTGACAATAACTGCCTGCAACATAAGGGGTAACTCTGATAATACACTCCATCCCGATTCTGCTGAAAATTCCACATCATCGGGAATTGGGTCAGTAGATACCACTCCCAGCAGCACAGATGATCCGCCGCCCAGAGAGGGTATGGTACACAGCCGGCTTACCAATGAATGGATCGAGCAACAGACTGCTGCTGTCAGGCCTATTGCTGTGATGATTCCCAACGAGAAAAATGCCCTTCCGCAATACAGCCTGTCCTCTGCTTCCATTCTGTATGAAGCCAATGTAGAAGGACAGATGACGCGGCTTATGGCTATTTATGAAGATTGGCAGTCTTTAGAAAAGATCGGAAATATCCGCAGTCTCCGTTCTTATTATGCTTATTGGGCTTTTGAGTGGGATGCCATTATGATTCATGTGGGAGGCCCTTTCTTTATTAACGAACTTCTCGCACAGCCTGATACCAACCATGTGGATGAGACCAACAGCCCGGACAGAAGGGCATTCTATCGGGATGCAGACAGACCGCTCCCTCATAATGCATACACTACGGGTCCCATGATATTAAGCATGATCCACCGCAAAGATTATAGTCTGGAATATCGGGAACTTGCTGAACCTAATCATTACCGCTTTGCTCCCCAAAGCGCCCCAAATACTTTGGAACAATACGGGGATAATGCACAAAATGTTTCTTATATTGATATGTCTGGCTGCTATCCGCTGACTCGCTGCTATTTTGAATATAATGAGTCTGATAATTTATATTACCGTTCCCAGCACATATCGGGAGATGCTGATGGTCCCCATATAGATGCCGCCACCGGAGAGCAGCTGTGTTTCAAAAATATTCTGGTTCAATATGTCCGGTGTGAGGAATTAGATTTTAAAGAGGGGTATCTGAATTTTCAATGTCTGGATACTGCCATGGATGGCTGGTATTTTACCAACGGCAAATGCATCCATGTAACATGGGAAAAAACTTCCGACTATGGAGCCACCCGGTATTATGATGATAACGGGGAGGAGGTTCTGTTAAACACAGGGAAGACTATGATATGCATTGTGAGAGAGGGAGATAATTTCTCCTATTGGTAAGGAATGGCTAAAGCGATTCTTCAGAAATTTCATCCAACAATAAAAAGGACTGTCACACTAAAACATAGTGTGGCAGTCCCTTTTTCATCCCTTAAAAGTTACTCTCCAAGTCCGCTTTCCACGGCATTTACTAGAGACTTCAAAGCTTCTTCCTCATCGTCTCCTTCGCATACAAATTCTATCTCGTCACCACATTTCACGCATGCCCCTAATACGCTCAACACACTCTTGGCATTTGCCGTATTGTCACGAAATGTAACTGTGATTAATGATTTAAACTGCATTGCTTCCTTGCACAAAATTCCTGCAGGACGCAGATGTAAACCCGTGGGATTTTTAATAACTACTTTCTGCCTTACCATAACTCTCCTCCCATAATACAACTCTATCGTTTTGTGCTGTAACCTTCTCTTAAATATTATAATAGCAGATTTCAAAAGCAATCACAAGCCATTTTATGAAAATTTAAAACATGATATCCTGAATCAGACTTGCCAATTTGACCGCTTCTTCCTGAATCACCTGCTGGTCCTTGCCCTCTATCATTACGCGCACCAAAGGCTCCGTTCCCGAAGGGCGTATCAGCACTCTGCCCTCTCCGTTAAATTTATCCTCCAATTCTTGGATAGCAGCTGCCACTTCCGGATATTCCATATAACGCTCTTTTTTGTGATTTGCCACTTTTGCATTGACAAGTGCCTGAGGCAGCACCTCCATAATATCTGCCAATTCTGACAGACTCTTACCAGTCTGTACCATAACCTGAAGCAGATGCAGTGCGCTTAAGAGCCCGTCGCCCGTAGTATTTTCATCCAGAAAAATAATATGACCGGACTGCTCTCCCCCTAAGCTCGCTCCTATCTCCTTCATCCTCTCCANCACANAGCGGTCTCCCACCTTTGTGNGTTCTAATGTAATATTATGACTGTCGCACATCAGGGAAAATCCCAGATTGCTCATCACCGTTGCCACAATGGTATCTTTTTTGAGCCTGCCCTGACTTTTTAAATAATTGCCCACGATTGCCATAATCTGGTCGCCATCAACAATCTTTCCGTTTTCATCTACTGCCAGCAGCCTGTCAGCATCTCCGTCAAAAGCAAGACCGATTGCCGCTTTCTCATATACTACCCTCGCCTGTAATTCCTGCATATGGGTGGAACCGCAGTTTGCATTGATGTTGGTGCCGTCCGGATTATTGTGAATTGCTACCACATTTCCTCCGAGTTCCTTTAAAGTCTCCACCGATGTGTAAAAGGATGCACCCTCCGCACAATCCACCACAATTTTCATGCCGTTTAATTCCACATTGACAGCATGCATGGCATGATTGATATACTCCTCACGTGCATCTGTCCTGGTTTTGATTTTACCAACTCCGGGACCAATGGGAAATTTGATACCGGGCATACCATCGCGAATCAATGCCTCAATCTCATCCTCCATTGCATCCGGCAGCTTATATCCGTCCCCATCAAAAAATTTAATGCCGTTAAATTCCACCGGGTTGTGGGATGCCGAGATTACCACTCCTGCATCCACCTTATACTTTTGTGTGAGAAAAGCCACCGCAGGAGTCGGAATCACACCCACATAAATACAGTTGGCTCCCACGGAACATGCTCCGGCCATCAGGGCATTTGCCAGCATATCTCCCGAAATACGGGTGTCACAGCCTACCATAATAGTGGGTTTGTGGTTTTTCTCCTTTGTAAGCACATAGGCGCCTGCCTGCCCCAGCTGCATTGCCAGATTTGGTGTCAATTCCTCATTTGCAATACCTCTTACGCCATCTGTTCCAAATAATCTTACCATTTGTCTTACCCTCATTTTTGCTTTCTTCAAAACATTTCTTATTCATCATTTTCCTGAATGGTTACGGAAATCAATATTGGCTCCACCTCTTCTATCCCGTCCTCAAAAATAAAGGTAACTGGCATGTAATGAGCGCCTCGAGGCGGTTTTGTCAGCTTCTGTTCCTTCATCCACTGTTCTATATCTATGGTTCCTCTCATAGTATCTTCATTTAACGGCGCAAGCTGTTCTCTGAGCCCCCTAACCTGCAGTCTATAACTCTCCGCTCCATCCATGATCACTGCCTCATACCCTTGCGGCACATTGCTTACGGACAGATTCTCCGCGGGAATGTACAGGGTTTTTTCTTGAATAGCCTCCACATAAACGGTTGCCGTTACCTTGCCATGGAACCCACTGTCCGCCAATCTTATGTTATCCGGCAGATAATCTCTGATATCTACAGTTGTGACAACATTTTCCACTGCGTCTTCAATGCTGATATCTGTTTCCGGAATGGTAATCTGCGACACCTTTGCAATATTGGCCACAGTACCGGCAATCTGTATGGAGGCTGGATCGCTCTCCACTACTCCTGTAGGCATGTAACCTTTTTCCGCTGTTCCTGAATACTGCACCTCTATGGGCACCTGTTTTACGGCCAGCACCTCCACGGAAATATGAGCGTAATCCACATGTTGCTTAATGTTCTCGTGTTTTACCACATTTCCGTCATTATCATAAAGCTGTATCTCCACATTTGCTGACAGATTGCTGACGGCATTTTCCACACCAATATCCACTCTGGCATCCCTGATAGTTTCTATAATAGACTTAGGACCCGATACTTCAATAATATTCTGGTCCAAAGAAATATTTCCCAACATATAACCATCCGCCGGCTGCCCTATGGTATTCGCCCTCAAAGCAATGGAGCGAACGGCTTTCTCCTCCACACTCAGGCGCACTGCCTCATGATTACCCCTATAATAATCAATAGTAGATGGATCTATATCTGCACTGTTAATATAATAACGGATGGCCACGGTATTGATATCTGTTAATTTACTGAAATCCGCTTCCGCTACAATATCGCTGGCCCGCATCTTGTCTATGGTTCTTTTGGGTGCGCACACTGTCACCCTGACAACATCCGTATTATCTAACACCTCATATACTTTATTCTGATTCTCCAAAAGCTCCACATTGGTCAGTTTCACCGGCACATTGCTGAAAGTTTTGNTATCTTTNGGATTGTCGCTCTNTACNACCAGANACCNTAGCACANAAGCAAGCACAAGGGATGCNAGCTTTAATCCCCAATTGTGCAACAATTTTTTTCTCATTTTTTAGCCCGGCTCCNTCCCTTCCGTTTATGCCTGCCCTTTGCAGCCTCTNCCGCATCACCGTTTAGTATCTTTTCCATNNGTGCCTTTAAAGCATCCGCATCCAGATTGCGGTAAAGTTCACCCTCATATGCCACACTGATTTTTCCGTTTTCCTCTGACACAATCACTGTCAGAGAATCTGTTACTTCTGAGATTCCTACTCCGGCCCGATGCCTTGTCCCCAGATTTTTACTGAGTCCCAAATTATCCGAAAGCGGAAGATAACAAGTAGCGGACACCACTCTGTTCCCCCGAATTATGACAGCACCGTCATGTAATGGGGTATTATGTTCAAAGATATTAATCAAAAGCTGGCTGCTGACAATGCCATCCACATCAATCCCTGTTCTTTCATAGTCCTTTAAGGATATCTTTTGTTCAATCACTATCAGTGCGCCTGTTTTTGCTCTTCCCATCTCCACGGCCGCCTTGACAATCTCGCCGATGGTCTTTTCCGAGAAAAGTTCCTCCCGGTGAGTCGTATCAAAAGGTATCACCGAGGCCAGCAGATTCTTTTTACCCAATTCCTCCAATGCCTTTCGCAGCTCCGGCTGAATAATCACAATCAATGCCATCACGGCAAAACTCAAAACATTTTTGGCTATCCAGAGAATAGTGTTCATCTGGAAAAAGCTGGCTATCAGCAAAAAAATGCAGATAACAATAAGACCCTTTAACAGAGCCCATGCCCGGGTATTCTTCATCCACCCCAGAATATAATACAGCAAAATGGCAATGATAAAAATTTCTACAACATCTCCAAAATCCATCGTTGGCACATAAATGCTGAAATTATTCAAATAATCCCTTATTCTGTCGGCCCACTGCAGCATACCGCCTCAATCCTTACCTCCTGCTTAAAATATTTCTTCATAATCATCGTCGTCTGCTGATTCCGTCATATTATTGCTATTAATGGTAACGCTTCTGCTTCCGTTTCGACCAGCGCTTCTAAGCTCCTGCTGTTCCCTTGTTCTATACTGTGTCCGCGAAGAATTTGTGTGGGTTCCGGCTCTCTCAGTTGTTACGCTTCTGCCTTCCCGACTGCCTGATGATCGCTGTGTATTAATCTTCTTCACTGTATTGGTCTGTGCCGTCACGGTCATCTTCGGTACGGCTTTCACATAATAATAATATTCATCATCCTCAAACTGCACCTTCTCTGTTCGGCTGTAATCCACGCAAAACCGGAAAAATTCTACTGCCTTGCCCGCCAAAATTGCTACAATTGCGCCAAGTATGGCATTGACAATGGATATATTGATATCATACAGCAAATCCCCCACCAGAAGAATAACCAATTCGACCATGGCTCCTGCTATCATGGCTATGGTCCATGAATAGTCTATAGACATCCTGCGAATCAAATACACTACAATAACAGTAATCACAAAAGCCGCTGCCATAACCATCATCTGCTTGTTTGCCAAAACACCGTTAATCATCAGACGAATCTTAGCCACCGCTTCCTCCGCACCCATGGTATGGATCGTATTAGCATTGCTGGTTACTGCAAAAAGCAGAAAATAAACCACCACCCCGCATCCCACTGACACGGCAGATGCCGGACCTCCGATAAGTCCCATCACCACAGGCATCACATAAGGAATCTTAAACACAAACAACAGCGGAGTCAGCACCACCACCAGAGAATCCTTGGGGCTGAAACGGAAAAACAAAAGAAACATCAGCATATAAATACATAAACCCACCGCAGCCACTTCCATGGAAAGGGCATACATATGCAGAACGGTGAAAATTGCCGCCAAAAAAATGATTGCACTGACCGGCAAAAAAGAACACATTAATGCCACCACCAGCACAATGGCGATATTATCCAGCCTTGTCATATATTTCATTTGAGCATTGATAGTGCCAAACACAACAAATGCCAATAAAAATTTGATGACAGGCAGAATAAACACCTCATTTCTGCTGTAAATATATTTTAATTTTTCCCTTAATTCTAATAAAGTAGTCATTCTATCCTCCATGCTTCCATAAGAAGCATTACGTTATTCATCATACAATGAGCTTAATTTCTTGAGATTATGAGAATAACGCTTCAGGCTTTTTTTTGCTTTTGCATAGCGGTAAGAGCAGATTACATAAGCAATGCCGCCATACCCNACTACTGCAACTGCGTAATAGATTAAAACATTTCTNGCAAAGGCAAGCAAATCCATTTTATANATATCCTGCATAAAGACCTCAAAATCATAAAAGNTAAATAAGGCAAATCCAACAGCAAAGGCAATAGTTGCACTGATTACCGCNTTTATCACCTGAATGGCAATATAATCGCTTCTAAAATATTTGCCGATGGACATATTCTTTTTGCCTTCCTTCGCCTCATAAGCCGCCATTTTTGTCATTAAGATGATGCGTTCTTCATTTAACATCCTAATCCCTCCTAGTCAGATGCCCTAAGAACAGGCATCAGGTCAAAAACCTCATCTTTGGATTGTCCTTTTGTCTTTTCAGCGACTCTTCAGGTTTTTGAGGACGATTAGCTGCCAACACGCTGTTAAAGCCATTAGCTAAAGCATTCTTACATTTATCGCAATATCTTCCGGAGCGGATGGAAGCACCACAACCTTCACAGTTCAAGAAAAGCGGCGAATCCTCCGTCACTTCCAGACGTTCGTCTCTCAGCCACTGTCTGATTTGATTAGGCTCTACATCACAAGCCTCAGCTATCTCATGAATATGAACTCCGGGATTGGCACGAACAAATTCCTTCACCTCCTGAAATTTCTCCTCCATCTTTTCCCGGCAGGCCGGACACATAAAAGCTCCGCCCACATAGTTAAAAAGCCTTCCACAACCCCTACAGTTTTTTACATTCATAGTCTACCTCATTTCTATGCAAGACTGCATGATAAGATTACATTAACAGGTTCTCTCAGATGCCGCTGCCACAGGCAAGCGTGATAAAATAGACTTGGCTGATTCCCACAGCCTGCAAAGCGTATGCAGCCTCGTCTATGGTGCTCCCCGTGGTGTATATGTCATCTATTATTATAATCGTATTTAATTTTACATCATTTTGCGCCATTTTAAAAGCCCTTTTCAAATTATTTTGCTCTTTCNTCCAAATNTTGTCTCTNTAAGGGCATGGTATTTTTNACTCGAAGCAACAGCTTATCATATACCGGAACCCCCGAACAGGCCCCAAGCTGCTTTGCCAACAGCGCTGCTTGATTATAGCCTCTCTTCTGCAGGCGCTTTTTGTGTAAAGGAATGGGAATCAGGGCATCCGGCTTTACCTGCCTGATAAATTCCTCCAGCATCCTGCCCATTTCCTCCCCGAAATATTCCGCATATTCCTGACGCTTTCCATATTTTAGTCTGTAAATAGAAAGCGCAACACTATCATACTCATACAAGGCTCTTCCCCTGATATAACGGTGTTCCCTTCGTCTGCAGTCCCCGCAGTATTCCTCCTCCTGATACAGCTTCTTTCCGCATTTCATACACCATGGTTCTTGAATCCTTCTCAGCTTCGGAACACATGTTTTGCAGATTTTTTCTCCAAAAGGCCGCACGATTCCGTCACATACCGGGCATCTCCTTGGAAATAACAACTGTAAGATACATTCCCACCAAACTCTCCACTTTTTACGAATTTAGACATCTCCTCCCTTCCTCACAAATCCTTTCCGACAATGCGGTAAAACGCCTGTTCTCACTGATATTGTCTATCATTCCCCGAACAACCGCACTGCTGCCCAGAATGGTAACACAGCTTTTTGCCCGGGTAATTCCCGTATATAAAAGATTTCTGTTAAACAACAGCTTAGGTCCTCCCAAAAGCGGCATAATCACTGCCGGATATTCACTCCCCTGAGATTTATGGATGGTAATCGCATAAGCAAGCTCCAACTCCTCCAACAGTGAAAAGGGATAGGTTACCCGTCTGTGTTCATCAAATTCCACCACCAGAGATGCCGCTGTCTCGTCAATCTCGCAGATGCGCCCCATATCTCCGTTAAACACGCCCACACCCTTGTCTATGGGAATGCCATACTGACTGACCACCTCCCATTCCAGCTGATAATTATTTTTGACCTGCATGACCTTATCACCTTCCCGATAGATAAGGTCACCTCTGGTGTACTCCTTTTTGCCTGAACCGGAAGGATTCAAATAGTTTTGCAAAATGCCGTTCAAAGTCTCGCAGCCCAAACTTCCCTTCCGCATGGGAGTCAATACCTGTATGTCAAAAGGAGTCGCCTTCACATATCCGGGAAGTTTGTCCTGTATCAGCTGAATCATATGTTTATAAATGACATTAACGTCACTTCTTTCCAATAAAAAGAAATCCATAGATTTATTGTCCAAGGCAATCTGCTCACCTCGGTTTATTCTGTGGGCATTGACAACAATGTCACTTTTTTCAGCCTGCCTGAATATTTTTTGCAGTACCACTCTGGGAAACTGACCGCTGTCCAGCAAATCCCGCAATACTTGTCCGGGTCCCACGCTGGGCAGCTGATTCACATCCCCTACCAAAATCAGCCGGGTGCCGGGTATCATAGCCCGCAGCAAAGCTTGAAACAGCTGAATATCCACCATGGACATCTCATCAATAATAACAACATCCGCTTCCAGCGGGTTCTCCTCATTGCGTTCAAACTTTACTTTTTTTGTAGTTTCATCCGAAAGCGCACTGTTTAACTCCAACAGCCGGTGTATGGTCTTTGCCTCATATCCGGTGGCCTCCGTCATACGCTTTGCCGCCCGTCCGGTAGGCGCTGCCAGATAAATGTCAAGTCCTTCCGCTTCAAAATAGCGGATAATCATATTGATGGTAGTAGTCTTTCCGGTTCCCGGTCCTCCTGAAAGCAGAAAAAGTCCATTGTGTACACACTCAAGCACTGCCTGTATCTGCAGTTCATCCAGCNCCATCTGCAGACTTTCCGCCATTTTCTCCAANCGTCTGCGCACTGCGTCATCCTGTGAAGGAAGCCCCTCCCCATCCATGCGCAAATTTAACTCACAAAGCATATGGGNACAATTTAACTCTGCATAATAATATGAGGAAGCAAAGACGCAATCACCTTTGATGACAAGCTTTTTATCCATCATGAGATTATCCACCTGAGGTCTGACAGCCTCTCCCTGCAGTTGAAGCAATGCCTGTGCACGCTCCATCAAAAGCGCCATGGGCAGATAACAGTGCCCCTCTCCTGATGCCTGTAGTAAAGTGTATAAAATTCCGCTTCGGATGCGGTAATCNGAATCGGTATGAATCCNCACTCTGGCGGCAATCTCGTNCGCCATTTTGAATCCCACTCCATGAATATCCTCCGCCAAGCGATATGGATTCTCCCTCATAATGCCATATAAATCCATGCCGTAAGCATCATATATCTTTATCGCCAGATTGTTGGAGATACCATACTGCTGCAGATAAACCAGCGCCTCTTGCAAATCCTTTTTCTCTTCCATCTGAACCGCAATCTCTCTGGCTTTCCTCTCGCTGATACCCTTGACTTCTGCAAGTCTCTCTGGCTCCTCCTCTATGATGCGGAAGGTATCATCCCCGAATTTTTTCACAATACGGGCTGCCAGAGCTGCACCCACTCCCTTGACTGCACCAGAACCGAGATATCGCTCCATACTTGCACTGTCCTTGGGTGCCACCACATGATATTGCACAATCTTGAACTGCGAGCCGTACACCGGATGCTCAATATAATCTCCCTGCGCCTCTATATCCTGACCCTGACCAAGACCCTTGCACATACCAACGCAAGTAACTTCCCTGCCTTCTGACATCAGATTCATAACGGTATAGCCGTTCTCAGGGTTTTGAAAAATAATATGTTCTACATATCCGCTTATTGTCTCCATATGATCACCCGGAAAATATATTTGATACAGATTTTGCCTGCTCTGCGCAACAGAAAGTACAGAATAAACACAAGACATCCTGTGATATTGAGAAAATAGCTGCAGACAGCGGACATTTATCATGATTCACAGCCTGCAACTATCATAATTTATATATTTAGAATATCAGCTACAAAAGTGTTAAGATTTTGAAACGCTCGAAACCTGAGCTGCGCCCGCTTCCACTGCCGCCTGCCTGTTTCTCAGTTCTTCTGCTGTAATACTCTTTTCATCAAGACCATAATTGCGCCTCATCTGGTCATAAAGTGTCTGCGCAAGCCCTAATCCATTCTGCTCCGTGGACTGTGCAGCCAAAGTCTGAATCATCTGATCTTTATAATAGTCCATCATACTAGAATTTGCAGAAGAACTTGTCTCTGACAAAGAAATAGTCTTTGCCATTTCCTTAAACACCTGCTCCAGAAAATATGCCTCAAACTGTTTGCAGACATCCATCAGCTCCTCATCTGTTGCCTTGGCATAATCCGTGCCAAGCTGATTCTCCAGCTTGGATGCGCTGGCATTGGAAGCTGTCTTATAAATATCGCTGTATGAAGCATTCATGCTGCCAATATCCATCTATGCTTTTCTCCTTTTACGGTTTTAACGTCTCAAATTGTTTGCCTGCTGCAACATTTCATCCGATGCAATAATTGCTTTGGAATTCAANTCATAAGCACGCTGCGTNACAATCNTATTCACCATTTCATCTGCTACCTGTACGCCGGAACCCTCCAGATAACCTTGGATAACCCGTGTTTTTTCTACATTATTGTTGGTAGCTTCATTAAGCGCCGGTCCGCTTGCTGCGGTCTGGCGATATCGGCTGTCACTGAGCCTCTCCAATCCGTTGGGATTATTAAACTGATATACTCCGATGGTAATGCCAATGGGCTGAGGATTATTATTGGCATCCTCATAGCACAGGCTGCCGTCAGCGGTCACCGAAATCTTGCTGGGAGTATATTCCTGCCCCAGAATAATGGGACGTCCATTGCTGTCCAGCACAGGCCAACCTTCAGAAGTAGCCAGCATATTGCCGCCATTGGCCGCAATGGTAAATTTAAAGTTACCGTTTCTGGTATAATAGGTGCCGCCGTCACCTCCCCTGATAGCAAAAAATCCTTTTCCGTCAAGGGCAAATGCTGTATCGCTCTCCGATGCCAGCATGGGACCGGTTCTAAAGACGGAAGAAATAGAAGCATTGCGGACACCAAGTCCCACCTGCGCACCACTAGGCTTATTTTCTCCGTTTGCGGAAGTGGTTCTGGTCTGTATTGTTTGATACAGCAGACTCTTAAACTCATTTACCTGAGTTTTATAACCTGTAGTATTTACATTTGACAAATTGTTGGCAATGGTATCCAGATTGACCTGTTGTGCAATCATTCCTGTAGCTGCCGTCCATAAACTCCGTACCATATGTATCCCTCCTGAAACTCTTTATGTCTGTCCAAAACTTCTGTTTATATTTTTGGCATTGTGCCGTAATCACTAGCCTTAGCCTATTCTGCCTAATTGGGTGGAAGCAATCTGCAGTGTATCATCGATAGTCTGAATCACTTTCTGGTTGCTCTCATACGAGCGGGTAATGGCAATCAGATTCACCATTTCCTGTACGCTCTGCACATTTGCCATCTCCAAATATCCTGAATAAATCTGTACATCAGCGGCAGTGGTTCTGGCACCTTCTATAGGTTGAAAATAAGTCTCTCCGTACCGTTCCAGATAATCATAATCTTCAAAATCCGTTACCTGAATCCGGGCAACTTCTCTTCCGTTCTGGCTGATGATTCCGTTTGTGTCAATAACAGAATCCTGCAAAGTATCTATCTGAATCCTGCGGTTCTGGGTATCCAGAACATAATCTCCCTCCTGTGTCACCAGATAACCTTCCCTGTTCAAGGTAAACTGCCCTGCGCGGGTATATTTCGTGCTGGTCTCTCCTGCTTTGTTGGTAAACTCAATAGCAAAAAAACCGTCTCCGTCCAATGCTAAATCGTAAGTATTTTCTGTAATGCGAAAAGGTCCTCCGGAATAATCCGTATAATTCTCTCCGATTTTTACACCGGGATTATTGATTCCGATACGCTGCACATTGGCAATCCCCACAGAAGCATCCTTAATTTTTACAGCCAAAACATCACTAAAACATTGGCTGGTAGATCCTTCCTTTTTGAACCCCACCGTGGTGACATTTGCCAAACTGTTAGTGGTGATGTCCATTCTGTTCTGCTCATTGATCATTCCCGTGTATGCTGCATATAAACCCTTGACCATATGTGTCTCCTATTCTTACTGTCAATTACTCTCTGTATCCTGCAATAAACTCAATATATTTACCTGTGCCTACAGCTACGGCCGTCATGGGGTCTTCCGCCGTCATGGTGTTGATTCCGGTTTTAGCGGAAATCAAGTCTTCCAATCCCCGGAGTAAACTTCCTCCTCCTGTGAGGACGATGCCCCTCTCTGCAATATCCGCTGCCAGCTCCGGCGGAGTCTTCTCCAAAACGCTGTGAATCGTTTCAACAATCTGTGCCGTAGTCTCCCGAAGCGCCTCTTCCGTCTCCTCGGAAGACACCTTTACGGTCTTGGGCAGACCTGTTACCAGATTACGGCCTCTTACATCCATGTAATCCACTTCCGGTCTCTTATATGCACAGCCAATCTTAATCTTTAAGTCCTCTGCCGTGCGTTCACCGATTAAAAGATTATGTTTCTTACGCATATATCTCACGATTGCTTCATCAAAATCGTCTCCTGCAATCTTGATGGAAGCGCTGACTACAGTACCTCCCAGAGAAATTACCGCAATATCCGAGGTACCGCCGCCGATATCCACAATCATATTGCCGCAGGGCTTGGAAATATCAATACCTGCACCTATAGCCGCTGCAATGGGCTCCTCTATAATGGAAACTTCACGAGCGCCTGCCTGATAAGTTGCATCCTCAACTGCCTTTTTTTCCACCTCAGTAACGCCGCTGGGAACACAGACCGCAATGCGGGGCTTTCTGAAACTTCTCCTGCCTAAAGCTTTCTGAATAAAATATTTCATCATTCGCTCAGTAACACGATAATCCGAAATAACACCCTGACGCAAAGGTCTTACAGCCACAATATTTCCAGGAGTCCTTCCCAGCATCAGGCGGGCATCTTCACCAATAGCCTTAATTTTGTTAGTGTCTCTATCAAAAGCAACTACAGAGGGCTCCTTCAGCACTACGCCCTTTCCTCTGATGTAAACAAGAATACTTGCCGTTCCCAAATCGATTCCGATATCTGTACCCTGCATAACTTCCATACCCCTTTCTAATGGTATCTATCCTATTTAATCATTACCTATAGCACTCATCTCTAGTCATACATGGTATATTATAACTGATATTTTACCATTTTCATAGGGGGTTTCTAAAAATTAATAAAATTTTATATTTAAAGTCTATAATAGGCATCGGATAAATATCTTCAAAACTTTAGGGCAAAATCTATTTTTCCAACATTTTCTTTATATAATATCCGGTGTAAGACTTTTTGTTTTTGGCAACCTCCTCAGGAGTCCCCTTTGCAATAACGGTGCCGCCCCGGTCTCCGCCTTCGGGTCCGATGTCAATAATATAATCCGCCGTCTTAATCACATCCAGATTATGTTCGATGACTATCACCGTATTGCCGTTGTCCGCCAGACGATGCAAGATTTCCACCAATTTATGCACATCTGCAAAATGTAATCCTGTGGNGNGTTCATCCAGANTATAAATCGTCTTACCNGTGCTGCGGCGGCTTAATTCTNTTGCCAATTTNATGCGCTGCGCCTCTCCCCNGGACAGGGTGGTAGAANGCTGTCCCAGCTTCACATAAGACANTCCCACATCATATAGCGTCTGAATCTTATTTCGGATAGAAGGCACATTCTCAAAAANAGGCANTGCCTCCTCCACCGTCATATCCAGCACGTCAAAAATGCTCTTTCCTTTATACTTCACATCANNCGTTTCTCTGTTATACCGTTTTCCTCCGCAGACCTCACAGGGCACATACACATCCGGCAGGAAATGCATTTCTATCTTAATAATTCCGTCGCCGCTGCAGGTTTCACAACGGCCGCCCTTCACATTAAAGCTGANNCTCCCTTTNCTATATCCNCNGGCCTTTGCATCAGCGGTAGAAGCAAACAAATCCCGTATCTGGTCAAACNCTCCTGTATATGTGGCAGGATTGGAGCGGGGTGTCCTGCCGATGGGGGATTGGTCGATATCAATCACCTTGTCCAACTGCTCCATACCCTGAATATCCTTATGTTTTCCGGGAATGCACCTTGCCCTGTTTAACTCTCTTGAAAGACGCTTATTTAAAATTTCATTTACTAAAGAACTCTTGCCTGAGCCGGAAACTCCCGTCACGCAGGTCATGACTCCCAAAGGAAACTCCACATCGATATTTTTTAAATTATTTTCCTGTGCACCGATTACCTTAAGCCATCCCAAGGGCTTCCTGCGTTTTTTCGGCACCGGAATCTTTTTCGCCCCACTCAGATACTGTCCTGTGACGGAATCTGGCACAGCCATAATTTCCTCTGCCGTACCGCATGCCACCACTTCACCGCCGTGGGAACCTGCACCGGGACCGATATCCACAATATAATCCGCCGCAAACATGGTATCTTCATCATGCTCCACCACCACCAGCGTATTTCCCAAATCCCTGAGGTTTTTCAGAGTATTAAGAAGCTTGTCATTATCCCTCTGATGCAGACCGATGCTGGGTTCATCCAGAATATAACAAACCCCCACTAATCCGGAGCCGATCTGGGTTGCAAGACGAATTCTCTGAGCCTCTCCTCCTGACAAAGTTGCCGTCCCCCTTGCCAAAGACAGATACTCCAATCCCACATCCACCAGAAAACTTACCCTTGCACGGATTTCCTTCAAAATCTGCCGTCCTATTAGCAGCTGTTGCTCAGAAAGCACCATATTTTGCAGAAATTCTTGCAATTCCAAAATAGATGAGGAAGTAATTTCGTAAATATTTTTATCACATACCGTCACTGCCAGAGAATCCTTTTTCAGACGCATGCCTTTACATTCCTTGCAGGGGGTAATGCGCATAAAAGTCTCGTACTCCTGCTTCATGGTATCGGAAAATGTTTCTTTATACCGGCGCTCCACATTGCGGATTAAGCCCTCAAAAGCTACAGGATAAACGCCGCTGCCCCTCTGACCGGTATAATGTACCTTCACTTCTTTTCCGTCGGTTCCGTGGAGGAGAATATTCTGAATTTTTTCCGGATATTCCTCAAAAGGAGTATCCAGATCAAAATGATACTCTTTGCAAAGCGCCTGCAAGATGGCATTGGTAAAGCTGTTTTTTTCCGTGCAGGACTGCCAGCCCATCACAACGATGGCTCCCTGATTGATACTTAACTTTCTGTCAGGAATCATCAGATCCGGCTCAAACTCCATCCTATAGCCAAGCCCCAGACATTCCGGACAGGCGCCAAAGGGATTGTTAAAGGAAAAACTTCTGGGCTCAACTTCACTGATACTGATATTGCAATCAGGGCAGGAGAAACTCTGGCTGAAATTCAAAGGCTCTCCGTCTATAATATCCACCGTCAAGAGCCCCTCTGTCAGACCCAGCACATTTTCTATGGAATCCGTCAGACGTCTCTCAATGCCGGGCTTTACCACCAGACGATCCACTACGATTTCAATATTATGTTTTAAATTCTTGTCCAGCTTGATTTCCTCAGTAAGTTCATACAGACTGCCGTCAATGCGGACCCTCACATAACCACTTCTCTTGGCGCGGTCCAGCACCTTGGCATGTTCTCCCTTACGCCCCCGCACTACGGGCGCCATCAGCTGAATCCGGGTTCCCTCCTCAAGCGCCATCACCCTGTCCACCATCTGATCCACGCTCTGCTTAGCAATCACTCTGCCGCACTTGGGACAATGAGGAATCCCGATTCTGGCATAAAGCAACCTGAAATAATCATAGATTTCCGTCACCGTGCCCACCGTGGAACGAGGATTGCGGTTGGTGGATTTCTGGTCAATGGAAATCGCCGGAGACAATCCGTCGATGCGCTCCACGTTAGGCTTCTCCATCTGCCCCAGAAACTGACGGGCATAAGAAGACAAGGACTCCATATACCGGCGTTGCCCCTCTGCATAAATCGTATCAAATGCCAGAGATGATTTGCCAGAACCTGACATCCCTGTCAGAACAACAAATTCATTTCTGGGAATATCCACATCTATATTCTTTAAATTGTGCTCTCTGGCGCCCCTGATTTTAATACATTCCTTTGACGATAATTTCCCCAGANNCCTTTNCTTTNGNTNCATCTTTTTCGCTTTTTCCATATCGTAGNNNATCTCCTTNATTTCTCNAGCTCATTCAGCTTNTGCTTCAATTCTCTCANTTTATCCCTTAACTCTGCCGCAGCTNCAAAGTTCAAATCCGCCGCAGCACGCTGCATCTTCTTCTGAACCTCGGCGATTAACTTCTCCAATTCCTTGCGGTTCATGGATTCAGGATCCTTCTCAAACTGCATCTCCTCCTTGGCAATCACTTTGGAAATGCTGATTAAGTCACGAACCGCCTTCTTGATAGTCTGAGGAGTAATGCCATGCTCCTCATTATATTTCATTTGAATCTCACGGCGGCGTTTCGTCTCGTCAATGGCTACCCTCATGGAATCCGTAATCATGTCCGCATACATGATGACATGGCCTTCCGCATTTCTAGCTGCGCGGCCAATAGTTTGTATCAAAGAAGTTTCGCTTCTTAAGAATCCCTCCTTGTCCGCATCCAAAATAGCCACCAGAGAAATCTCCGGAATATCAAGGCCTTCACGCAGCAGGTTAATCCCCACCAGCACATCAAAGACATCCAGACGCATATCGCGGATAATCTCCGCACGCTCCAGCGTATCAATATCCGAATGGAGATATTTTACCCGGATTCCCACATCCTTCATGTAATCTGTCAAATCCTCTGCCATGCGTTTAGTCAGGGTGGTGACCAGAATTTTATTATGCTTTTCCACCTCCCTGTTTACTTCGCCAATCAAATCGTCAATCTGCCCCTCCACCGGGCGGACATCCACCTGAGGATCCAATAACCCCGTTGGGCGGATAATTTGTTCCGTGCGAAAGAGCTCATGCTCCTCTTCATAAACCGAAGGCGTGGCGGACACAAAAAGCATCTGGTCGATATGTGCCTCAAATTCCTCAAAATTCAGCGGCCTGTTGTCCAGAGCCGAAGGCAGGCGAAAACCATAATCCACCAACGTGGTCTTGCGGGAGCGGTCACCCGCATACATTCCCCGAATCTGAGGGATGGTCATATGGGACTCATCAATAATAATCAGATAGTCATCCGTAAAAAAGTCCATCAATGTCATGGGCGGCGCTCCGGGAGGCATGGCATTCAAATGTCTGGAATAATTCTCAATACCGGTACAAAATCCCGTCTCCCGCAGCATCTCAATATCAAAGTTCGTGCGCTCCGCAATGCGCTGCGCCTCCAATAATTTATCTTCTCCCTTGAAATAGCGCACCCGCTCTTCCAATTCCTTTTCTATATTATCACAAGCCGCCTTAATTTTATCTTGAGAAACCACATAATGGGNTGCAGGAAAAATGGCAANATGATTCAGCACGGCATGAACCTGTCCTGTNAACGGTTCCACCTCCGCAANACGGTCAATCTCATCCCCAAAAANCTCANTGCGGATTACATAATCACCGCCCTGAGCCGGATACACCTCAACCACATCTCCTCTCACCCGAAAGGTTCCCCGCTTAAAATCCATCTCATTCCTGTCATATTGAATATCTATCAATTCCCGCAATACCTGATCCCTGTCCTTCGTCATACCGGGGCGCAGGGACACCACCAAATCCTTGTACTCATCAGGACTTCCCAAGCCGTAAATGCAGGACACGCTGGCAACCACCACCACATCCCGCCTCTCCGTCAAAGACGCCGTGGCAGAAAGTCTCAGCTTGTCAATTTCATCATTGATGGAGGAATCCTTTGCAATATAAGTGTCCGAAGACGGTACATACGCCTCCGGCTGATAATAATCATAATAGGACACAAAATACTCCACCGCATTTTCCGGAAAAAATTCCTTAAATTCACCATAAAGCTGCCCCGCAAGAGTTTTATTGTGGGCAATGACTAAAGTGGGCTTGTTCAGCGCCGCAATAATGTTTGCCATGGTAAAGGTCTTGCCGGAACCGGTGACGCCCAACAAAGTCTGAAATTGATTGCCCTCTTGAAAACCTTTTACAAGGGCCTCTATAGCCTGCGGCTGGTCGCCCGTGGGCTGATATTCCGAATGTAACACAAAATGATCCATAAATCCCTCTCCGCGCATAATCGAAAGTATGTTCTATTTCCTTTGTTTAGTATACCACAAAAATTTAAAATGTATAGGGGGAAATTTGCCCATCCTTAGATTTCATATAAATATTCAACACAATAATCAACAGCAAATCAATCATAACCACCACTACAACGGAGCTCATACCGTAGGCTATACCCATGCTCTCTGCAATTCTTCCTATAATCATCGGCATCAGGATGGAACCGAAACTTGCTATGGTCAAAATAAAACTCCATGCCATGGAATATTTCTGAATCAGGCCCCCACAAAATGACACTGTTGTCGGATATATTCCTGCCATGCTGTAGCCGAATCCCATGATTCCTATGACGATTAGCGTCGTACTTTTGGCGAACAGCAGCCAGAAGAAAAAGAATACAAAGCCGATTCCCATAATGAGCAGCAATCTTTCTTTTCGGACTTTCTCTGATAGTTTTGCAACTGTCAGCCGGCCTGCCAGCATCATAATCCACTGTATGCTCGCCATAAGCTGGGACAAGGCCGCACTTAATAATCCTGTATCCTCAAAATAGGTAATCAGCCATCCAATCACTCCCTGTTCGGCGCAAAGATAAAAAAACAAAGTAAGGGTGCACAGATAAAATAAAGGCTCTCTAAAAAAACCAAAGTTGACAGCAGTGGAGACCGTTTCTTTTTCAGATACCGCTTTCTTCTCCACCACTGCACCTTTAGAACCTTCGCCGGCAGGAATCATAAAGTATAAAATCCAGCTCAAGATTCCCATTGCAATCATAAAATAGCATGCATACACCCATCTGCCCGCATTTGCCCGGGTCAGCAGCGTAAGAAAAACAGGAAAGGCAAACGCGCCTATGGAGAACATGGCATGCAGTGCATTTAAAAATCCTGCCTTCCCCGGTGCCAGACTGTTCACCGTGTAATTGCCAAAATTGCTGGACGCTCCCCTTGCCAGCCCTGTCATCAGAAAAGCAATCACAAGTATGATATTGTTGTTTCCAAAAACAATCATCACATAAGACAAAGCATAGCAGGCATTAAACAGCAGAATGCTCTTTTTCCTGCCCAAAAACACGGATAAGGTTCCCGATGCAAAACTTGAAAACAGATTTCCCACAGAATGCAGACTCACCAGCATTCCGGCAAAGGCATAATTCAGTCCCTTCGTTTCCCGTATAAAAGGTAACAGCGATCCGATAGACAGCGCCAGAACACCATTCAACATAAAGGCAAGATAAGTAAAACATAATTGCTTTTTTTCATCCGCAGTTTTTAGATAACTCATTTTAATCATGTGCCCCCTCTTTCAAGGTATCCTCTGTTATTCATTCCGCAACTTAAATATGCTAATAGTTGCTATTATTTTATCTTAATTAGATTAGTATATCAATATTTTTTGTAAGGGCCATTATCTTGCAACGGATTTTTTAGTATGCTAGAATAGAATTACAAAAAATCGTACAGGCGGGAGCAGTCATGGAAAAATATATTTTCAAAAAATCAAAAGGCAAATACATCTGGCAGAGTTCTGAGTTAAAATTAGTGTTCAGCGGCATGACTTTTCAGGCTCATGATGATTATGGGTATGTAAGTTCCACAGAAGATTTTTTGTATTTGTATTATACTGTTGAAATTTATGTTCTGCATCGTGACTATGATAAAAACGGAAAGACTACCCGTCATTGGAAATTGGTCACGGCAAAACGCACCTATGATTTTCCTTCTATTACCATACTTCAGCAGATACTTCAGCAATATGTGAATGATGAAATTCCTGAGGAAGACTGCGGCGTGATTCATTACTACGATGACGGCGAAATCCGGGAAGACCGAATCGGTTATGTGTACTCTATGGATACGGACAGTTGGTTTTGTGAAGACTATTATCAAGTGGAACGACTCATCATTAAAGAACATGACAAAGAGATAGGAAGAGAATATTCTCTCTACGCGGGAAGTTCCATTGATTTTCATGGTGGAAGTCCTTCCATTGGTGTGAAAGCAACCATTTCCGAAAGCGGAATTCGGTGTCTCTTAACATGCGTTACCGAATTTTTAAATGATGGAATTGACGAGCATAATAAGGCAATCAGGGAATTCCTTTCCGATGAAACCTATTCTGTTGATACAGCAGGCAGAATTGTAAAAACAGAAAATGGCAAAGTGACGGAAATGTTTCTGAAAAACGATATTGTAGACAGTATTTATGTTTATTGTGGCGATTTGAATTCAGATAGTTTTTATTCTGATACTTATCACCATGTAAAAATTTCTGACATAACGGAAAACGGATTTACCATTACCGGCGGATATTGCGAGCGTCTTAGTAAAGATTACAATGAAGAGGATGTGGAAAACAGAAAACTTTTTGTTTCCTGCAAAAACATTTTCCATATCTTTTCGGATATCACAGAACAAGTTCTNGCATNAGACGANCAGNGAATTGCTGACGAANNCAGAACCGTNTTAACCCAAGAGGAGCTTGNGGAAATAAAAAACAGTGATNTGGAAGANATGTATCAANNGNGGTATGAGGTCATTGTTGACCGCTATATTATTTTCAGAGACGAACATCCCTTCCGAAAAATCAAGAAGGATGACCGGAAGAATGCAATGGAAGCTGTGAGGACTGTCATTAAAATATTGAAAGCATAACTTTATCCATAAATTCCTCCGGGCTTCTTACTTCCGCCGCAGTTCTCAGCCATTGTTCCAGAACATTGACATCTCTCTCTTCCATAATCCTTTTCCGCAATTCTTCCGGAAAAGGTTTAGAGGTTACTAAGGTTTCTAATAGCAGCAAGACAGACTCTATTTTTCCTTGTATAATTCCTTGTATTATTCCATCTTCATAGGCATCTTCCTTCCATGCCTGCTTCACTGCCTCTTCATCATATTCATATATGCTCATCTTCTTTACCTCGGCTTTGTTCTGCAGCAGAAATTCTTTCAATATATCCTGCTGGATGCTCTCTTCCACGGCTTTCTCCACCGCTTCTTCGATTGTCATGTCCTTCGCGTAACTGCGGACTTTCGTTACATACTGCATATACTCTTTTAAGGTTCGACACTGTTCCTTCAGGTCTTCGTTATAGCCCCCATTGATATTTAAGACTTTTACCCNNAGCTCCAATTCCGGCATCTCTTCCTCTGTNAGAAANGCATCTGACAGCCTTAACTCCTGCCGNTCCGGACAGGACGCCGTNCCGTTATAGAACACNATGAAATGNGGCGCCGGTATCTGTACCAGCCTGTCCCTGTAAAGNTCTTTGGATGCCGCCAGCTTTTCNTATTCTGCAGATACATACTGNANAAANCTGAGGGGCATGTTGGGNTTGATGGTTGANTGNTGTTCAAACAGGTAGAGATTTANGTCAATGAGAAATGCAAGGTCATTTTTCATTCCCAGATAGACCGCATTTTCCAANGTGACAATCTCCAGCTCCTCCGGGTTCGTATAATTTCTCCCGCTGACTGCGTTATACAGTCCCAGCAGGCGCTCCCTGTCCTTAAACAGCATNCGGAACACCGTATCCTTGTAGTTTCTGTTGACCGAACCAACTCNGGTTGTCTTCTTTTTCTTCATGTTTCCTCCTTCCGGAATCTCCAGAAGAAGGAGCGGCCGACCATTCGCCNCTTGCCNGCTTTCTCTGTAAAACCGTTGANCCTCTCTGCTTCTTCNGAAATTCCATGCAGTTTTATTGGTTGAATAAAAGCACAGATTTCAAATGAAGTCAGATAGGGATGGACTCCCAAAGAATATGGCTCTGCCATAAGAGTTCAAAAGAATATATGCTTTTATGATTAGTTTAACAGAGCAAGCAAAATTTTGCAAGTGCTAAAATTTTAAAAACCAATATAGCGTAAAGCAATTTTTATTAAAAATTGACATTTCCTTATGTNTGCACTATAATGTATATTACATTCGTAAGATTTAAGGGAGATTCACAGATGNAGGCATTACCACAAATTTCAGNAGCAGAATTTGAAGTGATGAAAGTCGTATGGCAACATGCACCAATCAGCACCAATGAGATAACAGATAAATTAACTCAGACCACCAAATGGAGTCCCAAAACGATACAGACTTTAATTAAACGCCTTGTAACAAAAGGGGCTCTTACATATGAAAAACAAAGCAGAGTTTTTGTTTATACACCTTTGATTGAAGAAAAAGAATATATCGGTCGTGAAAGTCATTTTTTTCTTGAACGCTATTATAATGGAGATATTATAGCCATGCTTTCTGCCTATATAAAAGATGACAAGCTCTCCGAATCGGAAATAGATGCTTTGCGTTCGCTTCTCTCAAAGGGCCGGAGAAATTAACATGGAAGATTTTGGAATACGTTTTTTCTTATGTAACATTTTAATTTGTGTTATAATATGTATATTTTTTATAGCAAAACGGGTATTTAAAAATTATTTAACCAACCGTATGCAGTTCAATTTATGGTTTCTGCTGCTTGGACTTTTTTCTGTTCCATTTATTCCCTTTCGTCTGATTGGATTTTCGCAGTTTTTCTCATGGCTTGATACAGCAAGAAACACTGCATCATCAAATATAAAAAATATTACGGGAACTGCAAGCATAAATATGTCTGGCACTATAAAACAAATAGACGACTTTGCACTGTCTGTCAGCCGCAAAACTCCTTTCATTGTGGTTCTTATCATGTGTGGGATATGGATGATTGGCATAATCGCAATGCTTTTATTAATCATAAAATCCATCTGCCGCTTAAATGCATTAAAAAAATCTGCGCTGCCTTTACAAAACAGCACTGTCCGCATATTATACCAAAACTGTTTAAGCGAGCTTCAAATTAAAAGAAACATTCCCGTTTACAGCACTGCTTTTTTAAAATCTCCCATCATTGCAGGACTCTTCAGACCATGTATTTATCTGCCGATCCACCTGATATCGGATTTTTATGATAATGCCGAAGAGCATAAAGGGATACCTGAAGGGTGTTTCAATACTACAGATATGCGGTATATTCTGTTACATGAATTACAGCATTACAGACACAAAGATGTCATTGCAAACTGCCTTATGAACCTTATTGGCGTACTATATTGGTTCAATCCGCTGGTTTGGTATGCTCTGAAAGAGATGCAGGGTGACATGGAGGTTGCCTGTGATACTTCTGTCCTGAAACTTCTTGACGAAAGCGACTATGAAAATTATGGCAATACATTAATAAATTTTGCAGAAAAAATTTCACTTACGCTCTTCCCCTTTGCTGCCGGGATCAGCGGAACCATGAAGCAGATGAAAAAAAGGATCATCAATATTTCCTCTTATAAAAAACCTTCTGCCTGGGAAAAAATAAAGGGAGCTGCCGTTTTTGTCCTCATTGCGGTTATGCTTTTGGGACTTACCCCAATGCTGTCCACCTATGCAGCAGAGCAAAGGCATTATCAGTGGGACATATCCCCCGAAAAGATTGATCTAANCGACCNGTNTGCCTATTTTNACGGATACGAGGGAAGTTTTGTCTTATATGACCNANAAAATGATGCATGGAGCATTTATAACATGGAGCATGCCACTTTACGGACAGCTCCAAATTCCACCTATAAAATATATGGTGCATTGTTTGGATTGGAAGCGGGCATTATCACATCCAACGATTCTTTCCTGACATGGAACGGAACCGTCTATCCCTTTGAAGCATGGAACGCTGATCAGGACTTGTATTCTGCAATGCGTTCTTCTGTCAATTGGTACTTTCAGGAAATAGACGGACAACTCGGTGCATCTGCCCTCCGTAACTACATTAAGAAAATAGGATATGGAAATGAAANTATAANTTCNGACCTTTCCTCTTTCTGGATGCAGTCAACACTAAAAATTTCTCCGGTGGAGCAGGTTGAACTTCTAACAGACCTATACCATAATAACTTTGGCTTTACCCCGGAAAATGTAAATGCAGTGAAGGATTCCATCTGCCTTTTTTCGTCTGAAACCGAAAGTTTTTATGGAAAGACCGGAACCGGACGGATAGACGAAAATGACATAAACGGTTGGTTTATTGGCTATATAGAAACCGCTGACAACACGTACTTTTTTGCCACCAACATCCAATCCACAGAAAATGCCACAGGGAGCAAAGCATCAGAAATCTCCCTCTCCATCTTATCCAATATAGGTATATGGAAACAATAAAAATCTGATTTGCCAATATCCATAATTACTCTCTGATAATCCGGTATTGATATTCCGGTATATTTGAAATCCCATCATCCAGAATTTTGTTTCCCAAATACCGAAAACTTCCATCTTCTGCAAACTGTACTGTAAGCTCATGCGTTATCACTGCATCATCACATAAAATCATGCTGCACACTGCATCCACAGTTAAAGTGACTGTCCCATCATCGTTTTCCCTGATGTCCGTAACCTCTGGAATGGAAGTTCCAAAATAGGTAGGATCATAATTGAAACAACCTAACCTTACCCATGCATAAGTCTGTTTTTCTTCGTCAAATACCGCATAGCCTTGTATCTCCTCNGCTGTTANCGGNAGATATTTCATAATCAAACGCTCANACTCATCTTTTGGTATCNCGTCCGGATAATCCTCTGANGGAAACTTCTCCTGATATTTCNTTGCATATAAATGTTCATACATCCCGTTATAATCCAAACTTTCCATATGATCTGCATCCCAATCAGAGCATAAAAGATTATTTCCCTGATAGGCCAACCCAAGCACACATTTTTCAGACATTTCCCTGTTTTCTTCCGTTATAGGCCTTACTCTGACCAGACAGCTCCCATCCACTATTTCAGTAACTTCCGGGTACTCCGGGACGCATAACTCATAGCAGAACCATCCTTTTTCCGTAAACTTCCATTCTTTGATCCGGGTATATGAAATATATGTTATCGCAGGCTTATCATCGTCGCTCCAGGTTGCTTTTGCAGACAAAACATACATATCCTTTCCATCATAAGAATATTTATATCTCCCAATGCCGCCGTCCGAATTTATTTCATAGACAACTGCCAAACCGCTGCTGCCCGCTATGGAAGCGTTTAAAAAATCTTCCAGCTCTTTATAGTTTTCCATATTAGCATATGCTGCTGTTAGTGTAATCGGGTATCCGGTGCTTTTCAGTTTTTCCGCCATCTGATACATGATTTCATCTGAGATGACAACATTGTATGCATTTCCTTTCTCGGCATTTTGGTACAGTTCCGATATAAGCCCCATCATTTTTTTACAATCATTTTCTGCCTCTTCTCGTTCACTGTCACTTACCGGAAGGCCGTAACCTTTTTCTGCCCGGTCTACCTCTGTACCCTCTTCTGCTATATCTTCTCTTGCTCCACCATCAGATACTGTTTCCGTTCTTTCCCTGCTGTCATTACAGGCGCAAAGTAAAGCACAGCATAACAGCATAATGATTAGCAAAATAACTCTTTTATTCATGATCACACCTCAAATCTCTGCCCTTCCGTATATCTGATACATCACCATTCTATTGCAGTGAAATCCAAATCTTCTATCAGGATATATGCATCATCTCCCCACTTTCGGCACTTCCAATTCCTTCTGCTCTATCGAATTGGACAGATACCTGAATGTCCCATCGGCAAATGGCTGTACCACAATAATATTGGTAAAAGCAAGGTCAGAATTATAATCAGCCCATACCCCATCTACAACAAGTGTAATTGTTTCATCTGAATTTTCTGCGCTGGCGGAACTGACGCTGTAATCAACAACTTCTCCAAAAGGCGGATACGGGCTTGAAAATATCATTTCATACTCATAACTGTTGCTGTCCTCATCATATCCGCACTTTTCCCGTAATTGGTCTACTGACACCGGAAAATATGTAGTCATTATCTTTTCATATATGTCCGCAGGTATTCTCCCGTTTTCTGTCTTTAAATTTTTTCCGTTATATATTCGGTATATATCTTCAAACATACAAGGCATCAGAATATCTTCTACATTATTGCTGTCCCAATCTGTTACAAGGACATTATAATTTACATAGCTTAACCCATATACATATTTAGCGGTTAATTCCCTGCATTTATCGGAAAGCGGTTTTATTCTCCAATATTGGCGCAAGCTGGAATGGACTATCAGATCTTTATACGCATAGATAAAATAACCTTTCTCTGTCAGTTTAATTTCTGCTATATCGCTGACTAAGGTATTCTTAATCTCCGGCATGCCGCCCTCCTTCCAGCCAATCCCAACATAATATGTCTGTAGCTCATTGTTTCTATGTATAAAAGTGATAGCTCCAATAAAACCATCCCGGTTTACATTAAATATAGTCACCATTGCATCGCGTTTTTCCATATATGCAGTATAAAAATCTTCGACCTTTTCATAATTTTCCATATTAGTATCTTCCGTAACACTGACATAACCTGCCCTTCCAAGAAGTGTAACAACTTCCCGGCACTGCTCCTTTGTGAATTCTTTAATATTGGAACTATAGGACGATTCGCTTATAAGTTCTATATCTTTATACACTTTCCTGACCTGCTCTGCTACAGTCAACGCAGTATTTTTTAATCCATCTTTTTCCACTTCGGTTATCAGACAATTTTCCGCTTGCGGAAGAAACCATAAAGATGATTCGGTTTTGCTTTCTTTTACACCTTCCTCCACTATTTTGTTCCTTCCGTATATTTCAAGCCATTCTTCCTCCGTCAAACGCTTGGAACGCCACCATGTATCATAATCCTCTTCTGGCAAAATCATCTGATTGGATACATATTGAAAACAGTCCTCATTTAAGGGGCGAATTACTGTTTTGTGCGAATATAACTTAGATGTATTTTCATTTGGATATACTGCATTGATTATCAGTGTAATTGTTCCATCCTGATTTTCCGTATAGCTTACTACCTCCGGATACGGAATATCCGGGTACTCAATCTCGTAAAACCCTCGTGGTCTGTATTCATAGGCGGCACACTCCGTAACATATTTTGTTTTTGAACGAAGCGTTTCCCTATCCACATTAAAATATCTCATAATAACATTTTCAAATATATTTTCTGGTATCTGATAAACTGCTCCAACTCCCAAATTCTCGTCTGCAACATAAGGAACAGGCTGACCATACAACTTTGGATAAAACCTGTCAAATATATCATAAAAGTCCAGATTTCCGTAATCTTCCTCACTCCAATTACAGAGAAATATATTATTTTTCCTATACCCAACCGTCAAGATATACTTTCTATTCAATTCTCTGCACTTTTCGTCCAATGGCAAAACCCTCAATATTGTATGCTCCGGTGTGTCGCTTAACGTCAACACAAAATTTTCATCTGAAAAACAGCTTCCCTCAAAGGTTAAATACCCTTCCTCTGTATACTGCCACACATCAGCCGGATAGCTCACTGTACTTCTATTTTGCAAATGTCCGTTTTGGTCATATTGATAATATCCCCTGACAATATTTACATTACCGTTTTCTGTTTTTAGATCAAATTTTCGAAATCCTAATCCTGTAATCACTATAATTGTCATTTGGGCATTCTCTTTTTTATCTACTNCTTTANNAAACTCCAATGTCTGCTCTGCCCTTGTCATNTCAACTTGATTTCCACTGTCAATAGCCACGTAGCCATTCTCGCCAAGTCTGTTTACAATGTGCTGCAGCGTTTTCAGGCTGCCCAATGTATTTGTCTTTAGTGCTTCGTCATAAATATCCTTGTAAATTGCCGCTATACTCTCTGCATCAACATAATCAGTTTCATGAGAAAATTTCACTTCATTTTCTGTTGATATCATCTCAACATCTGATACCTCCGATGGTTTCTCACTACAACCAGCAAACATAAGCGTTATTGCTCCAAGTATCATAAGTAAAAAAGAGTTTCTATATCTTTTCACAGGACATATCCCTTTCTCCTTCATTAATCTTACATACGTAAGATTAATTTAAATATTACATCGGTAAGATTTAAATGTCAAGTGTTTTCATCTAGTATATCCTGCTCGCCTTGCTGCCAAATGTCCGTTTTGATTTATCATTCTGGAAATGAAAAGTGGCAACTCATGTTTAAAAAGTGGCATCCTATGTTTATGACAGTTGATAGATGGAGAGCATGAGGTATAATGATTATTAATGAATTTCAGGAAGGCGGTGGAATTTTGAAGATAGAGATTTTAGTTGATGAAGACGCAACGGATTTGCAAGTCTGCATTACTTGTAAAAAATTGACACCTGATGTGGAAAAAATTTTAGCCACATTGCGAATGATGAATCATCAGCTTACGGCAAAGAAAAATGATGAAATTTTTTTATTGGATACATCTCAGATTATTTATATAGAAAGTGTGGATAGAAAGTGTTTTATTTACACAAATAGCGAGATATATGAGTCCGATTTTCGACTCTATGAATTGGAACAACAGCTTGAGAAATATGGTTTCTTTCGTGTAAGCAAATCATTCCTTATTCACCTGCAAAATATTCAATCACTGAAAGCCGACATCAACAGAAGAGTTCGGATTACCATGTCGAATGGAGAACAAATTATAGCGTCAAGGCAATATGCTGATGAATTGAAAAAAAGATTAGGAGTGATGTAAATGAAGGAAAAGAGTACAATTCTTGATTATTTGGCACAAGTACTGATTGTATTTGGATTTATGATGTTGGTGCTGAATGTTTTTTGTCTGGCATTTGGAAATTCTGCAAAGGAATTTTCGGCTATGTTTGAATTGGGAAATCAAGGGATTCCGGTAAAGATTGCTTTTCAGTTCTTATGTGTTTCCGCTTTGAATGTAGGAGTTCGGTTTCTATTTTTTACGGATGTAATTATAAAGAAAATGCCAATTTGGCTGAGAACCATTTGTATGTTGATTTCCGTAGTCATAATTATAGCTGTTTTTATTATTGTATTTCATTGGTTTCCTGCAAATATGTGGCAGCCCTGGGCAATGTTTTTTATTTGTTTTGGAATCTCATTTTTGGGAAGTTATTTTGTGATGATAATAAAAGAAAAAGCTGAGAACAGGCGAATGGAAGAAGCNTTGCAGCGTTNGAAAGAAAAGGAGAAAANGTAAAATGAGTTATGCGGTTATGACAAAAGACCTNTCCATCAGATTTGCAGATCANTTGGTTTTGAATCACATNGGNATTNAAGTGNAAAAAGGGNAAATCTTTGNACTGTTAGGACNATCTGGCGCGGGAAAAACCACGCTTATAAAGATTCTGACAGGACAGCTTCAACAAGACGAAGGATATGCAGAACTTCTCGGGAAAGATACCCGAAAGCTGACTGCGGTGGAGCACACGCAGATTGGTGCAATGATGGATAACTTTGGATTGTATGACAGGTTATCCGTATACGATAACCTATGCTTTTATTCGGATATCTATCATATGTCCCGCGGCGCTGTCAATGATATCTTAAAAAGCATTGGTTTGTACGAAAGGCGTAATACTGCCGTTTCAAAACTTTCCAAAGGCATGAAAAATAGATTGTCATTGGCAAGAGCGTTGATGAACAATGCCAAGATACTTTTTCTTGATGAGCCAACTTCCGGTCTTGACCCTGCCACAACAAGAGAAATACACGACATTTTGGCGAAGCAAAAGGAAAAAGGAATGACCATCTTTCTTACAACACACAATATGTTTGAGGCACAAAGCCTTTGTGACCATGTTGCATTGTTAAGCAACGGCAGCATCATAGAATATGGCAGACCAACAGATGTTTGCCAAAAGTACAATCACCTGAATCAACTTCAAGTAACCTTGAAAGATGGAGAAGTAATTGCGTTGGAAAATGGCAGTATTTCTGCTCTGCGGGTAAAAGAATATTTAGAAAACAATATGATTGAGGCGATTCATTCCACGGAGCCGACACTTGAAACTGTTTTTATTGAACTTACCGGAAAGGGGCTGGACTGATATGAGTAATATTGTTGCAATCTTTAAAAAACAACTGAAGGACACACTGAAAAACAAGACAGTTTTCATTCAATTTGCCATGTTCCCGGTTCTCACTTTAATTATGAATAATGCAATAAAAATAGATGGGATGCCAGAGAATTTTTTTGTCAATTTATNTGCTACAATNTACATNNGGATGNCNNCGTTGACAAGNATGGCGGCTANCATNGCGNAAGAAAAGNAAAAAAATACCCNTCGGGNATTGATGATGTCCAATATAAAACCTTATGAATATTTGTTGGGAATCAGCAGCTATGTCTGGTTTGTGTGTATGGTTGGAGCAATTATCATCTGTGCTGCCGGTGGTTATGAACCGCAAGTAAGTATTATCTTTATAGGCATTATGGCGGTAGGGATTTTGGCTTCGTTATTAGCAGGAGCGGCAATAGGCACTTGGAGCAAAACACAAATGATGGCTACATCCGTAACGGTACCTGTGATGATGATTTTCTCTTTTATGCCTATGCTGTCAATGTTTAATGGAACGATTGCCAAGATAGCAAAATTCACTTATTCGGAGCAAATCAGCCTTATGCTCGGCCAGATAAATAACTTTCAACTTAGGGCAGAAACTATTCTTATTATTGTGATAAATATGGCTGCTGCAGCAATGTTATTTACCATGGCTTATAAAAAATCCGGATTGGCATGAAGTTAGAATGCTATAAAATCCATTGAGAAAATACCACGGATATATTATAATATATTTGTGGTATTTTATTTAAAAAATATGATGAAATTGTTTAACGGAGGCGAATTATGTTATTTATCGAATATCCTAAATGCNCAACTTGCNAGAAGGCAAAAAAATGGCTGGATGNANATGGCATNANATATAAGGAGCGTCATATTGCGGTGGAAAACCCTTCCTATGACGAACTAAAACTGTGGCATAAAAAGAGCGGACTTCCTCTTAAGAAATTTTTTAATACCAGCGGTATGTTGTATAAAGAAATGCAGCTGAAAGATAAGCTGGCTGCTATGAGCGAAGAAGAGCAGTTACAACTTCTTGCCACCAATGGAATGCTGGTAAAGCGTNCGNTTATTGTGGANGATGATGTGGTCCATTATTNGATTTAAAGAAGCTGAGTGNGCGGAGAAATTAGATAACTAGGTGGGGTNAATTATATTTCTTTTATCCGATCAATTCCCCCTCCAATATCACTTGTCTTATCTCCAGATCCTCCTTTTGAAGCAGCAGCACATTGGCCAGCTTCCCAGGAGTGATACTGCCGCAGCGCTCATAAACACCGATACATTTAGCCGGATTTACAGCCGCACATTTCACCGCCGACGCCAATGGAATACCCATTTCCAGCACTGCTCTGCGCATACAATCCGTCAAATTTGTCACAGAGCCTGCAATGGTTCCGTCCTCCAAAAGAGCCCGTTTTCCCGTCACATTTACCGACTGCCCTCCCAGAGTATAGCTCCCGTCCCCAAGACCGGTAGCCCGCATACTGTCGCTGATAAAAATAATGCGGTCGTCCCCGAATATTTTAAAGGTCGTCCTGACTGCCGCGGGATGCACATGTACCCCGTCACAGATTAATTCCACCCTTGCAGACTCGTAATCTGCGGCTGCCCCGAACAGCCCGGGCTCTCTGTGAGTATAACCGTTCATGGCATTATACAGATGCGTCACATGGGATGCCCCTTTCTCAAACGCTTTCATGGCAGTCTCATAATCCGCCTCCGTGTGTGCCAGAGAGAGCACGGTCTTCCCATTTAATTTCCCAATCAATTCCATTGCTCCGTCTATCTCCGGAGCAATATCCAACAGTCTGATCAGATTTCCGGAAGCTTTCTGCAGCCTGTCGTAGAGCGCAATGTCGGGAGTGCGCAGATATGCCCCGTTCTGTGCTCCTTTCTTTCCATGTGATAAAAAAGGCCCCTCCATTCGGATGCCATACAATCTAGCCCCACCGCCAGACTCTGTCTCTGGGACATACATGTCTGACGATTGACCTACACCTGCCCACCGGTTATAGGCTTCCGCCGCCCTGCAGACGGCAAACAGATCTTCCTCTCCCAGCGTCATGGCGGTGGGCACCATACCTGTCACTCCCACGGAGGCTTCATACTCCGCCATGGCCTTCACTGCCTCCTCTAAGCCATCACTGAAATCATAGCCCGCGCAGCCATGAAAATGAATATCTGTCAACCCCGGAACAGCATAGCATCNGCTTCCNTCTNTCACCACNNCTCCCATCNCGNNATCTCTCNAAGNGACAAAGAATTTTCCCTGTATAAAAATATCTTCGGATACAAATGTTCTGTCCTCCGTATACACACTCGCATTTCTGATGATCATGGCTGCTCCTCCACAATGGAAAAGAATAAAAATTTTTCTTTCATATAGTGATGATAGCTATGCACATTTCCTTTGTCAAGTTAAGATTTCTATTGAAATAAATCCGCAAATATCATACAATAGAATTTAGATAATAGAATCTGTTTTAAGTATGCAAATTTTATAAATGATTTTGATAAAAGGAGGTCTTCCATGGAACATCACAATCCACTTCTTACCAACAATGACAGCCCCCATAAATTTATCACCTTTGGCGAGATTATGCTTCGACTGACGCCGCCCAATTATGAAAAAATCCGCATAGCTACAAACTTTGAAGTCAATTATGGCGGAAGTGAGGCAAATATTGCGCTGGCTCTTGCCAATTTAGGTGTGGACAGCACTTTTTTCAGCGTAGTGCCCAACAACAGTATCGGCAAAAGTGCAATCCGTATGCTGCGCAGCAATGATGTACATTGCACTCCGGTGATTTTAAGTTCTCATGAGGAGACTCCCACCCACCGTCTGGGCAGCTATTATCTGGAAACCGGTTACGGAATCCGCCCCAGCAAGGTTACATATGACAGAAAACATAGTGCTATTTCGGAATATGATTTTAGCAAAGTAGATTTATATGAATTGCTGGAAGGCTTTACATGGCTGCATTTGAGCGGCATTACTCCGGCCCTGTCACCTAGCTGCGGCCAGATGATTATGAATCTTTTGCGCGTAGCAAAAGAGAAGGGGCTGACAGTAAGTTTTGACGGCAATTTCCGCAGCAAGCTCTGGTCCTGGGAGGAAGCTCGGGATTTCTGCACGCAGTGCCTGCCCTATGTGGATGTTTTAATGGGAATTGAGCCCTATCATCTGTGGAATGATGAAAATGACCACTCCAAGGGGGATGTAAAGGACGGTGTTCCTCTGCAGCCCAGCTATGAGCAGCAGGATGAAATTTTCCAGAAATTTGTGTCCAGATATCCGAATTTAAAATGTATTGCCCGCCATGTGCGCTATGCACACAGCGGAAGCGAAAACAGCCTAAAGGCTTTCCTTTGGTATGAAGACCACACCTTTGAGAGCAAGCTGTTTACCTTTAATATTCTGGACCGTGTGGGAGGCGGCGATGCTTTTGCCAGCGGACTGATTTATGCCATGATGCATGATTACAAGTCAATGGATATGGTTAATTTTGCAGTGGCAAGCAGCGTGATTAAACACACTATCCGCGGAGATGCCAATATCACAGATGATGTGGAGAGCATCCGCAACCTAATGAACATGAATTATGATATCAAGAGATAGGAGAATCTCAACAGAGGGCAAGAAATGAACAATACGAGAGAATATCAGCAGCCATTAAATCAAACCGATAAAGAATGTCCAAAGTGTGGATATGCAAATTGTCAGATTATTACAGAAACAACATCTTCCGGAACAGACTTTTCGGCAAGCCAGGGGTGCTGTGGCGCTCTGTTACTCGGTCCAATCGGCATACTCTGTGGAGCATGCACCAGCGGTAAAAAAATAAAATCAAAAAGTTATTGGATTTGCCCTAACTGTGGCAAGAAATTTAAAGTATGATTGACAAGGATGATATCTGGGTACAATCAATGGAGCTATGCTCCAAATATTGTAACTGCCATCAGAAACCGGAGCGAAGTTTCTTTATCGGCGGTTATCAGATGCCCTTGTGCGCAAGATGTACCGGGATTGCTTTGGGTCATGTTGCCGCTCTATTGGCTGCACCGTTCCATTCTTTCGGTTATTCCATAGCAGCGCTGTTAGTGCCGCTGGCGATAGATGGAACGGTACAGTATTGTACTTCTTATGAGTCTAATAACAAGAAACGGGTCATCACAGGTTTTTTATATGGTTTTGCATTTACATCAATTACCATTCGCATGATAAGGTCAATATTTCACAATTGAACTTGCATCCCTATACAAGATTAGCCATCTGAAATATTCTTATAGCTACTAATATAGCTATAATTATCCAGACAACCCACTTAAATATCTTTTGTCCACGTTCACTCATTGCTTAACTTTCTCCTGCCAATGTCTACTATTGGAAATTTATTACTGCCTCGCTTCCCCAGGCGGTTTGTGTCATTTCTTCATCAAGATAAACCTCATACCAAATTCTGCCATTTGATGCTGTTTCCTGATTTCCTGTTGCAACAAAAACATCTCCCCTTGATGCTGTTGTTACTACATCATAATCTGTTCCGGGGCCAAATCTAAGATTAGCAGAGTCATCGATAATAACCATTAAATCGCCAACCGGAATATCCTCAGCTGCTGCGTCACTTTGATTGTTTTCTTCGTTGTTTACAATATTGTTAACATCTTCTTCCACTTTTGGTGGTTTTTGGAAATATCCGGTAGTTTCACTGAACTTTCTAAAACCTATCGGTGTAAAGATAATAATCGCAATCAAAACAACCAAGCATACTATATTGATAATTACCTTCGGAATCTTATTCTTTATAAATAATTTTTTCTGTGCAAGGTATTGTCCCTCAGTTTTCCTTTTTAAACTCATAAAAATCTGTTGGAATGTACGCTCAATACCAACCCAATCAAATCTTTTGTTAAAGCCATCAGAAAATTCTTCAATATACCAAGCTACAAACAATGGCGGAACTAAATATACGGTTAAAAGTATGATTATGGTTATCAGCGAAATTATAAATATTTCCAACCCATTTACTCCTACTTCTCCCCAAAATTCATTTAAGTAAGACAGCCATTGGTTTTTGAAGAAAATTTTCCGCAGGATTAAAAGGTTCTCTAGCCCCGCTTTAGGAAACGCCCAGCTTTCCAATACAAACAAAATAATAGCTGCCGGAATTGCAAAGCGATGTAATTCTGTAAAAATTGCTTTAGCAACTTCAAATACAAAATACACTGCAAATATCGGCCAATATACAANCTNAATGAATAANTTCNNTGNCTANNGNAATCNTTCTCTTGTTCTTANTTATTCCAAGCTTTTTATNAATCTCATTCANTACCTTATTCTNTNNAGNTTTNTTCTCTNNTTTTCGAAGTATCGCACCAATTCCACTGTCGCTAATGCCAAAGTTGTCATGTATGGGTTTATAATAATTTAGAATAAAATCAGTTTCATCCCTGAAAGAATAATCCTTCTTGGCAACATTAACCATTCCTTTGACGGTACTTGGCTTCATATCTACAAAGGAAAACATATATGGTGTTAAATTAGGATATTTTAATAACAACTTCAATTCTTGAATATTGTCAACTACATCCTGATAATCTCCAATACTCTGAAGGATATTGAATAAATCTACCAATGGTACATATTCTGCACCTCTTTCCTGTCTAACGGCATAAACCTCTTTGCCCTTAGCTGACATCAATTCAGTAAACTGCTTTGCATCCTTGATGTCATTTACCTCCAAGTATTCAAACAATCCGCTCCTCAATTTGGGATATCTTTGACAAAGTTCATTGCTCCCCGCCGCTTCATCAAATTTTTCAATGGCTCTTCGAATTTTTAGAACAGTGGCTTCCTGGAATAAGTTGACAATCAACGGACTCGTATCGTCCTTCTTCTTTCCTTCTGACTCTGTTGCATCATCTTCATCAGCATATTTTCCTTCTTTACCCAGACCATTAATCTTCAATTCTTTGCTGAGCATTTCCAGAATTGCTTTTTTATTCTTTCTTTCTGATTGATAATACTTAAAGAAAAAATCAACATCTGCCTTCTTTATTTTTTTGGTTGTGGCAACTAATTCAAAATATTCTTTTGCAAAGCCAGTGGCGCCGTCTCCAGATGCAGTTCCTTCTCCGGCAGAACTGCCTGCTGGCTTATTATAAAAATGAAATACTTCTTTGCGTAGTTTATCGTCCTTCAAGATAGCCTCATACTTATCGGCTTTTTCTAATCGTGCACGATCTCTTTCCGCGTTTTTTTCGTTAGCCCCATTAATACTTGTAGTCCATCTTTTCCGTGTCTCTTGAATTTTTCTTTCAAGGTCTTGAGAAGAAATATCAGCACTATCAATCTTATAGAGCTTAAATATATTTTCTTGAGCAATATCGATTTTGTACTTGTTCAAGATCTTACTCTGTATATCTGCCATTTTCTCCTAACCTCTCACACTAACACTTATCCAGACGATTAATAATTATCCTCAAGAATTTTATATATCCGCTCTCACATCCAGCAGCAAGCCATTCCAAAACTCCCGAAACAATATCTAACACAAACAGAGCCACTGTTACCACAAGTTCTAATAACACCGCTCCCAAACCGCCAAAAATTGCTCCAAAAATGCCAAGAACAACCACGAACATTATGATGGTTCCAATAACAGACAGCAAAGCACCTCTTACAATTCCTTCAACTATTGCATACAGCAAAAACAACGCTATCACGATCATTGCTGCTAATGCTGCAAGGGACAGCACTTTCACTGAAGATAACAGTGCATTAAGCGCTGAAGCCAATGCTTTGAAGATAACTCCCAGCACAAAAAATATCAGCGCAAAAAACGACGACCAAAATATAACGAATGCTACCAAGGTGTTCCTCCTTACTCAATATTTGCAGAAGACATTCTAAGTGCTGCACTATTCATTTCAGCATCTGTCATCTGATTGGAAAGCTGGAATGTTGTATCAAGCTTAGAATGATTCTGCTGTTCTTCTGCAATAATATGCAAAATACCCGAATTATCAAGTGCCATAGTATTTATAACAGGTGTACCAGCAGGAACACTTTGTCTGAATTTCATTTCAATTTCTGTTAGTGGCACTCTGTCTTCAATTTCCATTGTGCCGTCAGTAGACCTGCTTTCATAAATCTTAAGTGAAATCATGCTCTGATTATCTCCGGCTGTATAGAAAGTTTCTGTTCTGGTAGCCGGCAATTTGTCATTAATCATAAGCATATTAAAAATCTTCATNCTCTTTNTATCACTGTCCTGAATTTCAAGTCCATNTGTTCTTGNAAGGNNATTGGTNATATTAATCTTTAATGCACCACCGGCTGCTCCGCCTGTAGTAAGAGCAAATTTCTTGTCCATCTCTCCTGTAACAAGATTTTCCTCTTTAATTTCTTCCACCGATTTACCTGTCTTAGCAGCCTCAGTTGCAACAAAATCATTGTACGCTTTCTCATTGCTTGCATAAATAGCAGCGCCTTTGGCTACCGCTTCATCCGGGTCAGCCAATACCGGCGTTACATGATAATCTCTTTCAATCATGGCTGCAACCTGAGGCATTCTTGATGAACCGCCAACAAGCAGTACCTTGTCAATTTTTGAAATAGGATAACCCTGTTTCTCTGCCGTAGCTAACACATCATCAAGCAGGTTCTTTNTTCTATNCAACAAATCGCTTGTTAATTCTTNATATTTCTCACGGGTTAATTCCTCACGGAAACGGCCGGCAGGACCATTTACAGAAATATTCACTTTCTCTCTTGCAGTAAGCGCCTTTTTCCATGTTTCAACATCTACATATAATGCGGCAATTGTTTCCGGATCCTCCGNGAGATCTTCACCGTTTTCTTCTTCATACCTTTCGGTTACATATTCCATAAGTGCTTCATCCCAGTCTTTACCGCCCAGCTGATCATCACCGCCTGTGCAGACTACAGAAATGTCACTTCCAGCTATGCTCATTACAGTAATATCAAATGNACCGCCGCCAAGGTCNTATACAAGAACGGTTTCATTCTTATCACTGCCGGATACGCCATANCTGATTGNAGCTGCTGTAGGCTCGTTAATANTGTTTAATACATTTAAGCCGNCAAGTTNGCCCGCAGCTTTTGTAGCTTNTCTTTCATTCATTCNGAAATATGNCGGGCATGTGATAACTACATCTTTAATCGACTCACCATCCTTAAGAACACCTGTCTGTCTAAGTTCTTCATTGGCATCGTTTACAATTTTTTTAAGAATCATAGATGAAATTTCAGGAGCATGATAAGTTGTTCCGTTTAATGTTACGGTATCATTCTCCTTACCCATCTTTCTCTTAATAAACTGTACTGTTCTGTCAGGCTCCATCTCAATAGAACGCTTTGCCTCAGTACCAACAATAATGTTGTCTTCTGACTCTACCATAACAACCGAAGGAGTGGTATGATCTCCATCACTGTTCTTCAGAACTATTGGCTTTCCATACTCATCAATGTATGAAATGCATGAATAAGTTGTCCCTAAATCAATTCCAAATACGTAGCTCATTGATATTCTCTCCTCCGCTTTATGCTTTAAATTGATATACAATAACTCTTTCAGGAATCAGAACCTTATCGCCCTTTTTATATCCTTCAGAGATACTTTCTTTTATTTTTTTATCCAAGGATTCATCTGTTGTAGCTTCAAGTTTAGGCTGATGAATAGCAGCATCAAAATCGTCTCCCGGTTCAGATTGGTAAGGGTCAACATTCTGCTGTTCCAGCAAATCTGATATATCTTCCAAGACATATTGGTATTCCCTTTTCAGGTCTTCAATAGTCATTCCTTCCCATTTATCAGAACTAATCAGCTTGTTCATATCCTTGCGAACCTTTATTACTGCTTTCATCAACTGATCCACAAATCTGTCTGCGGCATCCTGCTTGTAGTAATCAAGTTCTTTGTGAAGCTTANTAATCATTTCATCTTTANCTTNTATCTGNTTNTTAATTAACTGCTCNANCNTCTGGCCTTGTTCTNTGGTATTAAGANGCACCTCANGTATCTCTCCTTCCATACCGGCCTNCGGTTCNTTCAAAAGATCTGTCTGCCGAATGATTTTTTCGCTCAAATCATCAAAATCTCCCATAAAAACCNCCTTGATAANTATTTTCACTAAGTGTATTTTGCTGTCACAAGAACATCATACCTCTGATATCAGCTCGTCTTTTCAGGTGAACTTTACAAAAGAAACCCCATATTTATCATAGTGCAGGGCTAAGATAGTGTCAATAGGCTTTCTCAAATTTAATTCCTTCCATTTTTTTGATACCAGATTAATATCCTTTCTCTTAGAATCCAAAACAAGCTCAAGCCCAAGCCGCATATTCCAACCATCTTTAAATCAACTGCGTTCATTGCATCTGCGAATCGGTTTCCCCATATGCTTCTATACCATCTTTCTGCGGTCGGATTCATCAGGATTCCCTGTAGAAGCACGCTTCCATAGATCAAACATATTAAAATCCAATAGAGCCCTCCTTTATAAATTATTTTGGCTGTGGTTCGATCTTCTAGCGCAAGAAGGGCATATTGATACAAAAGTACAGCCGCAAATGAGAGTACTGTTGTTGCCACCCAGCTATATTCTTTATATATTCCCCATTCTGCCCCGCTTTCCTGCTGTATCATCGACATAAAGCTTGCAATGAAAACTCCGGCNGAAACANANNTCGAAANTGTTCCTGATGAAANAATCATCCCTAACNGTAGTAATNGTTNTAACCAAGAGAATTCCGATGATATGATAAGATATATTCCGCTGGCAAAAACAATCCAACTTACAAAAGAAGTACCCTTTTTAAATACTTTCAGAATTCCTTTTCCTAAGCATCCAGCCAGGAATATGTACTGCCAAAATGTAGGACGGATTATCATCTCCGGAGCCAATGTCAGCTTCCATGCAGCAACTCCAAGGGCCAGCATAATAGAACCCACTACAAGAGAAACCTTTTTATGCTCCTTCTTATATCCGAGGCTGTCACTATACATCACCTTTTCTATGTCAAGAATCATCTCTTCCATAGATTGGTATCTTTGATCCGGGTCATACATGCAAGCTTTGGCAATTACCAAATAAAAATCATCCGAAATATCGCCGTCAGGATATGGAACAATATAACCGGGACTATACTGAGCACTTGAATTGACACTATATGTATTGGACTCAGGAAATTTCAGATTATTCATCAAAACATACAACATCATTCCAAAAGAATAAATATCTGCAGTATTGTCATATCTGTCTTCAGAAGTTCTTACCTCCGGAGCTACATATCCTTTAGTAAATACAATTGTACTTGCAAATCCATCATCCGTCTTTTTTGCCATTCCGAAGTCCCCAAGCTTATATTGCTTCTGTGGTTCAGAATAGAATACATTCTCTAATTTCACATCTCTGTGCAAAATGTCATTATTATGTGCTCTTTGGAGCGNAAGTCCANCATCATATGCCAGCTTCAANACCNCNTNCTCATCACCCAANGNCAGCTNCCNGGNTGTAATCTTAATATTTCCATCCTTAGTTCTCTCAATGACTGGCGATATCTTCTCCATTACAACAAACTGAAGTTTGATACTCGTTCTTGATAATTCCTCCGGCTTTTCTTTTTCAGCTCCGATTACATTATCCTTTTCATCAAAAGAAATCCACAATTCTGTATAATCATATATTTTAACTATATTATCCGGAAAACCTGTAATATCTTTCTGTGCTTGGACTGTTTCATTAAAAAGTTCCGAATCCGCATTCTGTTTTCGAAAACCAATTACTTTAATTGCATAATTTGATTTGTGAGAGGAACGAGTCTCTGCTTCATATACTTCTGCCGAGCCGCCGCGGCCCAGCAATTTCAGCCGTCCATTCTCATGAACAAAGGAATACTTCTCAAAGGGAAGCTTCATTTCATCCAGCTGCATTAAGGTTTTTACAATATCCTCACTCGTCCATAGGTTCATCTATTTCATCATCCTCGCAATTTTCATCTTCCAGCAATCCATAATATTGTAAATAGAGCATTTCAATGATAAATACTCCAATCCCGGTTCTTACCAGATGTATCTGTTTTACTATGTCTGGAATCACAATGACATGAAAGTGACTCAGCAACAGTAAAATGAATCCGGCAGGTATCATTACACACCATATTTTATCCAGCGTCCACGTCCAAATGAAATCCCGCTTTGTTGCCTTTTTGAAATTATTCCTAAGCAAAACGCTGCTTTCTATAACAGCGACTACTCCTAAAATCGCAACCCAGCCCAAATCCCATCTGCTTAAGAAGCTTAGCCATGCTATTTTCCCTGTCCACATTTGTGCTATCCATAATCCGGTTCCCAATGCACACCCGGCAGTGATGGCAGGAATTCCTAACGCAGCTACTAACATGATGACTACCATCGGAACGTCTATACCCAAAGTATAAGCTGAAAAAATAGCCATTCCTATCACAAGGATTTTGAACTCTATGTAGAATTCTTTCACTCTCTCAAGTATTGATTCNANAANTAAAACAATGGGCAATANCCNAANCTGCCATGANNCNACATAGGAAGCNGATGGGGAAAGCGCTTTAAACANCAGCATAAATANGACTGACGCTATACACATNCTCCATATGCTCGATTTCGTATATATCTCTTCATATATCTGAAATCGCTTTTTTCTTTCTTCTCTGTTCAGCGCATCATCATCTTGCCACCAAGTAGGTTCTTCTTTATTATCCTCTNCTATTTTATCTTCACAGGGTTCTCTATAAGTTTCCGTGACTAAATCATCATATTCCGTAAATCCTTGCTCTGCATCACTTCCCTCTATTTTGCCAATGTCCATCAAAACTTCCTCAATGGATTGGTATCGATCCTCGACACGATAACTGCACATCTTTCTGACTATGCGCGCCATATCTTCCGATGCATTAGCAGGCGCCGGAATCACAAAATCTTTTGAGTACTGTACAATATTCGCGTGATATCCGTCTGAAGCCGGGAATTTTAAATCGTTTAACAGCAAAAATAGTGTAATTCCGAAAGAGTAGATGTCCGCCGTTGCATTATAAGAGTCTTCAAGCTGCCTTTCTATCTCTGGCGCCCCATATCCANCGGTAAATACCACCGTTTCCGCATCACCGTCTCCAACATATCTTGCTATGCCAAAATCCCCCAGCTTATACTGCCCTAGGTCTTCATCCCAAAAAATATTCTCTAATTTTACATCTCGATGCAAAAAGCTATTGTTATGAACGGCAATTAGTGCCCTGCCGACATTCTCAGCAAATTTAACAACACCTTCTTCTGTTCTTNAGTCATCCCGCAATAGTTTTATATTTCCATACTTATCTTTAGAAAGAATACTATCTAATCNCTCCATCANAATAATCTGCAGAGGAACACCCTNCGCTTCCNGATATTCTTTCTCGTTTACACCNNTAATCCNCTGTACATTTCCCTCTTCATCCAAATGTAATTTCATTATCCACAAGGCAATTACTCGTAAAATATTTTCTGATTGCTCACTTAAAAAATACTGAATCTGCGTTGTCTCTAAAATCACATCTTCATGGACAGTCTTATGCTCTAATCCTATAATTTTGGCTGCATAACGTTTCTCAGGTTCTTGAGAATCATACATTTCATAAACATACGAAAAGCCGCCTCTTCCCAATAATCTGAGTCCATCTTTTTCCCTATAAAACTTATATTGCGAATCTATAAATTCTCTTGCTTCTAACTGAAGTAAAAGTTTATCTGCTCCAGCTTTATCTAGGCCCAGCATACTCTTCCTTCTTTCGACTTAATATCCTATCATTTCCATGTCGCCAATCAAATATGTCAAATCTCCCATATAGATAGCCATTCCATTATTCTTTTCAATCACTGTTCCCTTAGCCGGCCGTTTTAAAGTTGTTATCTTATTCGCTGTAATAAACTGAATCTGTGAATACCCTTTTGAGTCCGCAATTCTCCAGATTTCTCCAAAATCCTTTGTAATGAATAATCCCCAAATTGTTTTACAATTGATAACAGCCTCTTCTCCGCCGCCAAACACAAATACATCTCCATCATTCAACACCACCGGTTTCACCCTTCCATTGAATCCGGGGCTAATATGCTTCTGATTATATACGGTTCCATTCTTTCCGTTATAATCCAGATAAAACCATACTCCATCCATATTTTGGAATTTTCCATGTTTTCTGCTCACTGTAGTTGAATGTAATTTGATATCAGGGTGATTCTCCTTGGAAGGTCTGCCAATCTCCCACACATTTTTATCATCCAGCGGATATACAGTCAGCTGACCATTCTCTATAATAATTAAATTGTTTGCTTTTTTACCATGCATCATCATCCATCTCCGGTAATTCTGAAATAAACTTCTCAACCTCTGGCAGATCAAAATCTTTAAGAACCTCTCTTGCATATCTGCAAAGTTCATCTGGATCATATTCTTCCGACTCAGCATCAAGCATATTATTAAGACTTGCATCGTCAAGAATGAACATAATTACACTTTCAAAAATGTTCTTTGCGCATAATGGTTCCATATGTGCTAAACCAAGCATTTCATCAATCTGATCATGGTCCATGCTTAAATGCAGCCCTAGCGAAATGATTTTATTTCTGGTCGGATACCATTTATTTTGTCTGATTGCTGAAACACATTGTCTAAGAGATGAAGACCAGCCTTGTCTCTGTGCTAATTCAAATACGCTTCCGCCAAAATCCTGATAATTCGCCATAATATGCATTTTCACATATGCATAAAATTTATTATATGCAGCAGCAAATGCCAGGCTATTTTCTGAAATAAATCTCTCTAAATCATCTTCGCTTTTTATATCTGAAAGCTTTGCATCAAATAACTCTGTGGTAAAATCCTCTTGTTCTGCCTCTTCGTCTCTTATCAGGTTTTTCTTTATTTTGTTCAGAATATAATTATACTTTGTTAATGTTTCCTGACCATAATTCTGATTCAATACAAAAATACAAACACAATCTTCCAAACTTTTTGAGTACAACGCCGGATACTGTCCATATCTCTGCAGCAGCTGATTCATTTTCTCCAATCCATAACCGGCTGCCATTCCTATCCTGAGAAAAGTTTCTCTATTCTTTGGAATGACGCCATTACACCACTTGTTCACTGCAACTCTGCTTATGCCGCTTATCTCTGCAAATTTTGATTTAGTCAAACCGCTCTCGGCTATTATTTCGTTTATTTTTTTTTCCCACTGTTCTTGCCGGGTTTTTATCATAGGAAAAATTCTTTCCCTTAATTCGGCAATATCCTCACATTTTGAAATTTCATCCCTAATAAATGTTGTCTCAAAATTCTGCTCTTCATTATTCGGATTCAATGCTCTTCTCCTTTTGTCCTAATTACCAAACCTGCAACTCTTGCCACAGGTCATGAACTTATCATACATACAATTAAGTTACCAGTTTTCAGTCAAAGTTTACACTTACCGTCTCACTGCTCATGGTTTTGATCAATATTCTCCTCCCACTCATGCAGCCACTTGGCGCCCTCAGGATTCTGTTTCTCAAGCCTCCGCTCCAATTTCTCTCTGTAAGCCTCCAGCCTTTCCAATTCCTCCGGGTCCTCCTGTAAAAGTCTCTCTCTGATATGATTTCTCCATTCTTCCAATAATTTCCACACAAGCTGCATATTTTCCTTTGTGTGCAACTCTTTTGGCAATTCATTCATATGCAGCTCCAGGCGTCTCACCAATTCATCCTCATCAATGGCTCCCAGCCATTTCCAAGCATCCAGATGCCCTTCCAAGCCTTCTTTTGCCATATGCTCCAATTCCGGTATCTCATGAATTTGATGAATAATATCCTGTGCCAATTTCTCTATCCGGCTTACTGCATCCCCGCCAAAAGCCCACGCAAATTCTTCCAGCGTATTTTCTGTCTCCGCCAAAAGGCTGTGCAGCCTGCGCTCCTCACCACCCTTTGGATTTTTCAGGGGATATGGCTCCAAAAATCCCAAATCGTGCAGCGCCGCCGTAATGGTTCTCCGCACATGCCCCTCTTCAATGAGATGTCCGATTCCTAAATTTCTCATCTGCTCATTTATAGTATCCTTATGCTCCGTCAGATAAAAACGGATACCTCGCCTATGTAAACTTTTTGCCATAAGCTCCAGCCTGTCCGCCGCAGTAATGTCGATGCCGGTCACTGTACTCATGTCCACAATNNCCGCCTTGGTGTCCTCANCCATGCAGTTNTCGATATCTTCTTGNAAGATTTTGATATTNGCAAAAAANAGACTCTCGCTGAACTGATAANTTTTCACGCCTTCTATCTCACAGGCATAGCGATTTCNATTTTTNNCATAANAGCCTTCCTTCCCCGGAATCATCCCCAANAAAGTCCGGGGCGGATTTGTCTCNCTCAAAATCACAGCCACAAAGGACAGCACAATCCCGATAATAACGCCGTAGATGGTTCCCAGCACCAGCACCCCTAAGAAAGCTGCCATAAAAATAGCAAACTCCTGTCTGTTCACCTGAAATAATCTTTTTGCCAGATGCCACTCCACCACTTTCATCAATGCGGATATAATAATGGCTGTCAGGACCGGTACCGGCAGATAACCGATAAAGCCCGTCCCAAACAGCAAAAGAAGTACCATGGCAGCGGATGCCACCACTGAAACTGCCTGTGTCCTGCCGCCATATTGGTCATTCATAGAGGTGCGGGAAATACTTCCGTTCACCGGACAGCAACCCACCAAAGCCGCAGCAATATTTCCTACACCACAGGCGAGCACTTCTCTGTTGTCTTGGATTTTATATCCATTGCGAAAGGCAAAATTGTTCTCAGAAAGCAATGTTTCCGCCATGACCACAATGGCCACAATAAGGCTGCGCCCTGCTGCCTGACTAATATCCACCTTGGCAAAATCCGGCAGCATCAGCTTAGGCAGTCCCGGCTCCACCTGTGCAAGCAGTCTCACGCCATGGGCATCCACATGAAATATACAGGTCAAAAGCACTCCCAGCGCCATAACCACGATCGCCATGGGAAACTTGGGAATCAATTTTCCCGCAATCAGAATAATCACAAGGGATGTCACACCCAATAGCACGGAAAGAGGATGTATATGTACTATCGCATGAAAAATCTGCTCCATAAGTTCTAAAATTTCTCCCGAACCAGAGCCGCTGCCTAAAATCTTGGGAATCTGCATCAAAATAATAGTCACTGCAATGCCGCTGATAAAACCGCCCATGACCGGCGTTGAGATATAATCCACCATCTTTCCCGCCTTAAGAAAATAAAATAAAAGAAGCCACAGCCCTGCCAGGAATGCCGTCATCGGCACATAGACAAGAGCCTCCTCCGAGCCTGCCGTAATCCCCATGGATGTCAGTGCCGCCCCCACAATGGCTGCCGGTGCCGCATCCACTCCAAAAATAAATTGAGGAGAAGTGGAGAAAACAGCAAACAAAAAAATAGGAAAAACAGAGCCATACAGTCCGTAAATGGCGGGAAGCCCCGCCACCTCCGCATAGCCCATGGAAATGGGAATGGATACTGCTGCAATAACAATTCCCGCCAATAAGTCTTTGGCCACATACTCTTTCTTATAATTCTTCAGTGTCTTAAAGATGACCATTCTAATGATAATCCACCTCCATCAGGCACAACCCCTGCGCCGGCGCCGTAAAACCTGCAAGTGCCCGGCTCTTTGCCTCAATCAGCTCTTTCATGCTCTCCGGGCTTCGTTTACCAAATCCCACCTCCAGCAGAGTCCCTGTTAAGATCCGCACCATATGCTGCAAAAATCCACTGCCATGGTAGGTAAAGGTCAGATAGTCCCCCTTTTGGCAAATTTCTATCCGGTCTACCTTCCTCACAGTGGATTTTTTCATTTTAGGATTACTGCAAAAGCTGGCAAAATCATGTTCTCCCACAAGTAATTCCGCCGCCGTCCGCATCTTTTCCACATCCGGCCGTGCTTCCGGCACATACACATATTTCCTGTCAAAAACAGGCTTCACGGCTCCCACATAACAGGTATAACGATATGTTTTTCCCAATGCGTTATAGCGGCTGTGAAACCGCTCCCCCGCTTTTTTTATGTCGCAGATACAAATATCCTCCGGCAGATACCGATTCATGTAATCTAAAATCTCTTTTTCCGTCATATCCGTATCCAAAAAAGTATTGGCAATCATGGCCTTGGCGTGTACTCCGGCATCCGTGCGCCCTGCACCAATAACTTCCACATTTTTTTCCGCCATTCTGCCAAGCACATTCTCCAACTTTCCCTGAATGGTCAAATCTGTGTTGGGTTGATGCTCCCAGCCATAATAACGCGTACCATCATATGCTATTGTCATTTTGTAGTTCTGTCTCGCCAATTTGCATACTCCTTACAACATCCCATTATCTGCCAGCGCCTTGTAATAAACCGAGAGCGGAATAAAACATTGTGCAAAATTCTTGGTGCCATTGTTCTTTGCCACCACTGCATCCCCCACAATGCTCTTTACTCCGCCTACACCGGGAGCCGGCGCATTGATATTTTTCCAAAAGGTCCGTTTTCCATAAGTCAAGTACCGGGTATCCCCTGTCAGTTCATAGGCAATGGTAAGCGCCTCCAAAAGCAGGGTATTCTGTCCCAAGCGGTTTAAACTGGGCAGTTCCTTATAATAAAACAACCCGTTATCCAGCAGGCAGTTATCCACCAAATCGTCCACTGCACTTAACATCATCTTCTTGATTTCCTCATTGGGGAACACTCTGTAATAACGCATAATGCTTCCCACTGCCACGGATATCATAAAGCCCACACGAATGGTGGTATTATCCGTATAAGGCGCCACCCACTCGCCATATTCTTCCGTCCACTGCCTGAAATTTTCCAGAATAAAGCTGCATTTGCCCAGCCATTTTTCATCGTTGGTCTCCACATAAAGCGCCACAAGCGTGCGCAGGGCCCATCCTGTCTCTCTGGCATTGCTCTCTCCTCTGGTCTGGTAGGGCGGTGTTTCCAACAGCCTCAGCACATTCTCCCCAATGCCAAGAGCAGTTTCCAATGCGCGCTCATTCCCCGTAAAGTGATAACAGTCCAAAAGACCTTCCACCCACTCGTGAGAGCACACGATTACCCCATCCTGACAGTGGCCTCTGGTATGCTCCCATTGTCCGCCCAAAAGAAGCGGGTCTTTGCTGTAATGGCAAACATCCACATCCATCCAATGACTTGCGGCAGTAATCATATAATCCAAAAATCTCCGCTCCCCGGTTCTGGCATAAAACAGCGCACAGGCATGGGGATAATCATATTCATTATTTCCCCACACCAACATGCCTTTGCCGCGCCCCTGAGTGGTATAGCCTGTATCCGGTGCATCGCCCCAATTTAACATGCCGTAGCATCTGGCATGACCATCACATTTTCCAATGAGAGAAATTTCCACATCATCGTTGATTTTTTCACGCTCTACAAAGATATCCGGCAGCACTCCTGCATTGTGGAAAACTTCCGGCGGAATAGATGGTTTATCCGGCATCTGGTAAATCAGGCTGCGGTTGTCAATCTCTGCCAGGCTTTCTTTTGCATCATGGAAATGCAACAGAAAACGCTGCTCTCTGGACATGCCCGATTCCATCACAACCTTATTGATATCTTTCGGCACCAGCATGACATATATGCCGTTTTGATCTGCTTTCACCGCCTTGGGATAATTCTGCTGCGCCTGAAAAATTGTGGCGCACACGCCGCCCTCCAGCTGCGTTCTGTCCGCAAAAAAGGTTCCGTAAAATACTTCCGCAAAATGTTCGTTTGCCTCTCCTACCAGATAGGCATCATCTACAATCCTGTTTACGGCAGTTCCATCCCTGCCAATAATGAAATTCGTCCTGTAGTTGGAGCTTCCTACACAGGTTCTCACTCCCTGACTGCCTATCAGTTCTTCCAGCTTGGGCAGTTCTTTGACTCCCGTAGTATAAAAAACAGAATCCTCCTCAGAAAAACTCTTGCCCTTTATACTGCCTTCCCCTACAGAATCACCCCTCTCTTCCTCTTCTACAATCTCTAGGGCAGGGTCATATTCTGCACTTTCATCCGCTAGTAAAGCAAAGACCAATGATGCCACATGAAGAGGGGCATCCGTGGAATTGATAATGCGATAAGATACTTCCACCCATGGCTTTTCTGCATAGGCTGTAATTTTAAGTTCAAAGGAAGGAATGCCTTCTTCTTCACAGTTTCCCATGCATCGAAGTACCGCCACCAAGGGTCCTGCCTCCTCTATACGCCACTGTCCCAATTTCACTCCATAGCAAGCTCCTGTACCGTCCTCCAACAGGGGACCCACAAACTGTTTTGCGCTATAGGTTCTTCTGCCGTCCTTCAAATAATCAAAAATTGTGGTTCCGTTGTCGGACACAGAAAACTCCAACCCACCTTTTACATGGATGCTCTGACCATTCCTTTCAACCTGCAGGGCATCCACCTTTGCCTCATTCTGCCCCAGCTCTGGCGCAGATATCTTTTTGGCTTCTAACACTGCTTTTGCATTGCCCGGTAAATCTGCCAGAAAGCGGACAAACAAATAGCGTATGCTGCCATCGGAATACTTGGATGTCACCTTTTTCTGACTAGGCATCAACTGTCCGTCCTGATAAATCTGCAAAAGCTCAGTGTCCGTTAATTCTCCCTTGGCAAAGGGAATCGCCACATGACAATGTTCACGCAGCCTGTCATACCGATACAATTTGGGAAATTTCACTTCCATAATCTTGCCTCCTATTGGCTTAAATCTGCCATACTGTCACAAAATATTCAAAACATTGTCATCATGGTACACCAAAGTATCCCCCAGCTTTATCCGGCTGCCCGCCGTTGGCAGTATCACTTCACCTTCCCGAACCAACACCACAATGCTAAAATCATATTTTTCTTCCAATTCTCTCACTGTCTGACCTATAAACAGGCAAGTGTCATCCACATTCACACTCACTGTTCCGCCTGCCCCATCTTCAGACTTTTTTCTCCTCTGCATCTGTGTGTATTCCTCCACAAAGCCTGCAGAAATAATACCGGTAGGTATAGCCACCACTCCTATTCCCAAAAGAGCAATGATAATCGCCAATATCCTGCCCAGCACCGTCACCGGATAAATATCGCCATAGCCGATAGTGAGAACTGTTGAAATGCTCCACCACATACCAGAAAAAGCATTGTTGAATACCTCAGGCTGTACCTCATGCTCCGCACTGTACATGCACAGGGAAGAAGCCATCATCAACACCAGAATAATAAATACCGATGATATGATTTGATTCCGCTTTTCATACAAAACGGAAGTAATGACATTGAAAGAATCATAATACGCATTAATACGAAACAGATGGAAAATCCGAACTACCCGCAGCATACGAAGGGCTACAAAACCTGTAAGGAAGAAAAACGGCAAAATGGTACATAAATCCACAATGCCGTCAAATGACACCAGAAATCTAAGAACAGCCTTTCCCCTGCTCAAATTGGGATACAGATATTCCACCGTCCAAATCCGCAACAGATATTCCACCACAAACACAAGCACTGTCACTGTCTCCAAAACCCGAAACACAGGGGAATACTGTGACAGCTCCTCAAAGGTCTCCATAAACATGACCGTTATGTTCACTATTATGACCAGCACAATAAATATGTCAAACAGCCTGCTTAGCAAATCGTTTCGCTGTCCAATCTGTATAATCTCAAAAATCCGTTTCTTAGAAAATTTTTTCACACTTCTCCACTCCATACATTTCCTTGAAGCATTTTAAGTCCTTTTCATCCTTGATTAACATAATTTCTTCCAATTTCCCGGTATGGATATTTTGAAAGCCCGCAACCTGCTCTCCCGTGCAAATGCTGCATCTAATGACAGGCCTCCATTGGCTTAAATCATACTGCGCTGCCTTTACTTTTTTCCCAAACATACTGCCTCCATGCCCATACAGCACTCACAAAGCTTTCACTCTTCTCCGGCCCGCACCAATCTCTCATGTTCCTCCTGAATATCAGAGAACATGGAAAGCATGGGCTTTTCATCCTTTCCATGCAATTTGCGGTCCACATAATTCCTTGTACATTTCATCACTACCGGAGACAGCACAAGCACGCCGACCAGGTTGGGAATCATCATCAGTCCATTAAAAGTGTCGGAAATATCCCATGCAAGCTGCGCCTCCATCACAGAACCTGCCAGAACAATAATGCAGAAAATAATTCTGTAGATAAGAGTAGCGGCAGAACCAAATAAATATTCACATGCCTTGGAACCGTAATGGCTCCAGCCAAGTACTGTGGAGTAGTCAAAAAGTAAAATGGCAATGGCAATAAAACCGGAACCTACCACACCAAAAGTCTGCCCAAAGGCATAGCTGATTAAAGAGCTGGACTCAATTTCAGCCGCCTGCCCCATCAAAGCTCCCGTATCCAAATCAACGGCGCCGGAACTTAACAGTGTAAGAGCTGTCAAAGTACATACAACAATAGTATCTGCAAAAACCTCAAAAATTCCCCACATACCCTGACGGACAGGCTCCTTTACATTGGAATTGGAATGCACCATCACAGAAGAACCAAGACCTGCCTCATTGGAGAAAACACCTCTCTTCATGCCCATCTTCATAGCAAGGGCAATGCCTGAGCCCACGATACCGCCTGCCACGGACTTTAAGGCAAAAGCTCCTTTAAAGATAGATACAAACACGGCGGGAATGGAAGTAATATGTATGCAGATAATGGTTATGGTACCTAATAGATATACCACCACCATAAATGGCACCAATTTCTCTGTCACT
>WFLX010270590.1_pt1 | contig 79121 bp, 70 predicted proteins | sample 4967041 | NCBI WGS metagenome assembly WFLX01 (sample SAMN12857096, study PRJNA449069) | gut metagenome | isolation source: stool from male and female vole | host: Microtus ochrogaster | place: USA:Florida | collected 2017
AACGGCCTTGACTCTGCAATAGATTATATAAAAAACTTTGTCAGTCCAAAAACTATAATTATTTCACTTTTGAACGGTATATCTTCTGAAGATAAGATAAAAAAAGCTTATCCTGAAGCGAGGGTTTTAAAATCGTACTTTATCGGACATAGTGCGGTAAGGAACGGCAATTCTGTTACTCAAGACGGTGTCGGAGAAATTGTTGTTGAAAAAGACGAAGAACTCGCTTCAATTTTTGAAGAATGCGGGATAAATTATTCTATGCCTGAGGATATTGACTACTCTATGTGGCTCAAGTTTACGATGAATATTTTCTCAAATCAGACTTCTGCTATTTTAAATATGACTTTTGGCGAACTTAAAAGAAATCAGAAGTTTATTGAATTTGCAAAGAAACTTATTGCAGAAGTTCGTATGATTGCTGAGAAAAAAGGTGTTAAAAACCTTGAAAACCTTGAAGCTGATGCTTTAAGAGCACTTGCCTGCATGTGTGATGAGGGCAAAACATCTATGCATCAGGATATTTTAGCGGGTCGAAAAACAGAAGTTGATATATTTGCAGGCGAAATAATCAGACTTGGCGAGGAACTCGGTGTGGAAACGCCTTATAATCAAGTTTTGTACGATTTGATAAAAATAATAGAAGAAGGGTAGTATATTCCCTCTCCTCAGGGAGAGGGCAAGGGTGAGGGGTCAATTCATGACAAACATAGCATTCATACTAGCGGTTGATGTCCTTTCTCTTGAGATAGTCGAGAAGGCTGCGACGCTTACCTACCAAGGTCTTAAGAGCGCGAGCTGTAGTATAATCTTTGTGATTTGACTTCAGGTGCTGAGTCAAATGAGCGATACGGTTAGAGAATAATGCAATCTGAGCTTCAGGTGAGCCAGTGTCAGTCTTGCCCTTCCCGTACTTCTCGAAGATTTGTACTTTTTCTTCAGAACTTAAATACATTCTTTCAGAGTTTTTTAACAGTTAATAAAAATAATACGCTTAAAAGCGGTGCAAATTTACGCGTTTTGTGCGATAACACCAAACTTTTTGATGAAATTTCGTTAAAAATAAGCTCAATTTACGCGTTTTCGCGCTGTTTTAACGCCCTGATTCGCGTATTAAGTCGAAGAGTCGACGGTTGAGGAGGTCCTGGCGGTTGAGATCTTCGAGGGTCAAGTGCATACGATAGCGCCAATAGTGGCGGGAGTTGGCTGGCACGTTGATGCGCTCTGACTGCGGATTGTCGCGTCGGAGGTCGCCGTCGATCGAGAGCCAATCCTGAAGCGGGAGTATGCAGAGCATGGAGGGAGATTTCAGGTGAAGCTGTATGATGCGTTCGCATATCCAGGGCTCGGCAAAGTAGGGCGCGTCACCATGCTCGTGGAGCACGTTGTTGTAGAACCGCTGGGTCACTTCGCGGTCTTCCTCCCACCATGCGCGTATTCCAGTCATATCGTGGGTAGAAGTGGTGCATACCGAGTAGTAGGGGTACGACCAAGTGTTGCCGAATTCAGTTCTGGGGTCTTTGGGCATACGCTGGATGTCGAGCGTCAGGATCTGGAGGGCGTTCATCACTGCCGGCACGCAGTCGGGTATCATGCCGAGGTCTTCGGCGCAAGTGAGCATGTGGGTAGCGTCGATAAGGGGCGGAAGTTTCCACATTGCTTTGCCATACCAGAAATCGTTGTGGCGATGATAAAAGAAATCGTTGTAAAGGCGGTTGAAGCACCAGCGCTCGTAGTCGTTGAGCGACTTATATATATATGTGAACTGCGCTGAGATGCGGGGGTGGAATTTGCCTTTCTCAACCGGGTCTTCAATAAACAGCACTTGGTCGATCAAGCCGAGCAAGCCGTTGCATATACGGTTGTTTTTATCATTTTTTTCGAGAGTCGCGAAATAGTCGGCAACTTTGCGCTGAGTGTTATATTCGGGTTTAAGTTTCCAGCGCCCGTAGCCCGCGTCGTTGAGGAAGCGCTGTTTCACCTCGTCGGTGTATTCTCCGAAGAAGTCGCCGATGAAGTAGTCCATGATGAACGGCGTTGTCTGGAGGTCGACGTCGATCCAGAAGTCGTATTCGTTGCGGAGCTCGTCGGGAGTGAAGGGGAGGGCGGGGTTGAACACGCCGAGAAGTCCGTGGATAGCATCCATAGGTATCTGCCATATTCTGAAGAAACCGAGAACGTGGTCGATACGGTAGGCATCGAAATATTCGGCCATTTTACGGAAGCGGTCCTTCCACCAGGCGAATCCGTCGAGGCTCATCTCCTCCCAGTTGTAAGTGGGGAATCCCCAGTTTTGGCCGAGCACCGAGAAGTCGTCGGGCGGGGCGCCGGCCTGGCTGTTAAGGTTGAAAAGGCGGGGCGAAATCCAGGCGTCGACGCTTGTGCGCGATATGCCGATAGGTATATCCCCCTTGATGGCTATGCCGTGGGCATGAGCGTAGGCGCGCACCTCGCGCATCTGGCGGTCGAGATGATATTGCTGGTAATAAACGAAATTGATGTCGCCGGAGTGGGCTTTGATGAAATCGGCGATTTTGGCTTCGTCGTAGTGGGCATATTCGCCCCAATTCCCGAATTCGGGCGTGCCGTTAATGTCGCGAAGCACGCAGAAAGCGGCGTATGGGGTGAGCCACGAGGCGTTTTTCTCAACGAATTTCTTGAAATCGGCCGATTTGAGGGTCGCGTCCCCCTCTTGGGCGAAAATCTCGCGGGTATAGGCGGTCTTGGCCTCGTTTACGCGCTCGTAGTCGATCTCAGGCAAGCGGTTGAGCTCGCGGCGAAGGTCGGCGTAATACTGACGGCGCGAGGCGTCGGCGAGCGTGCCGAGCATCTCAAGGCGCAGATACATGGGGTGGAGCGCGAAAGTAGAGTTGGCGTTGTAGGGGTAGGAGTCGGTCCACGTATGTGTCATCGTGGTGTCGTTGATAGGCAGAATCTGAATGAAATTCTGGTGAGTGGCAACTGCCCAGTCGACCATTTTCTTGAGGTCGATAAAGTCCCCGACGCCAAAGTCATCCTCGGAGCGGAGGGAGAAAACCGGAATAGCGACGCCCGCGCCGTGCCATTGGCCGAGCGAGTTGACGAAGCGAAGCCCGTTGACGAGTACTACCTCGTTTTTCAGCGACGGATTGACGCTGAGCACTCGGTTGTCGCGTCCTTCCCATGCCACCACTTCGCGGGAGTCTTTCTTCAGCACGACGAATTTGTATTCGACAAGGCGCGGAAGGTTCTTGTATTCGATTGCGGCTTTCCATACCGGGAAACAGGAGTCGTTCATTACGATGGCCTTATCGGTGTCCCAGTCGCCGAGCTCGGGGCATTGGCCTGAAATGGCGAGCACCTCGTCGGGCCTGAGTGTCGGGGCCTCTACCGAGATAACTATTTCGCCACTTTTCACCTCGATAGGCTTAGGCATGCCGTCGCGCTTGTTGACACATTCGGTGAAAACCGTAGAGTAGAACGGCTTGTCGGCGGGCTGATCGGTCCAGCGGTCAAAAACTTCATACGTCTTGACGCGGCTTACCTTGTTGAATGTGTGCCCGTCGCCCCATTCGTTCTTTATATATCCGTTATCGTGGCGCACGAAGTATCGGTAAGCGAAATCTTTCTCCTTGTCGGGGATTTCCACTTCGGCTTGCCATGTTGACTCGCCGATAAGGCGCATGCGCACGGCGCGGTCGTAGTTGCCCGCGCCCAATGACTCAGGGCCGCCCACAAGGTAAAGGGCTTCGCCCCAGTTCGTGCGATAGTCGATATAAAACGTTAGCTTCATAAAGGTATGGTATGATTTATAGTAAGAATTTTGTTTTTGGATGATTGCAGGGGATATTCCCGCGATTGAAATCAACGCTTAAAGTTAAGCATTAGTTTCGCAATTATGAAATTTGGCCGCGACAAATTTGTGATTATTTTCACTATCATTTTTCAGGGACATATCCTGAGTCGATAAGCACCGATGAATTGTTGTAGAACTCGGGTTGCAGCAATTGTTCAAGTTTCGCGTCTTTGTGGGTTGATAAATACGAATCTACGATATTATACCCGATGAAACGGCCTATCTTAGCGGGCACTTCGCCCGAAATCACTCCCGACGAAGGCGCGTCGGCCACAAGGCGTTCGCCAACCGTAGGGTCGGTTGAGTAGAGGAGGTCGTTGACTATAAGAGCCCGCCAGAGTTCAGGCTCGTTTTTCACGGCGAAATCGTTTTCAGGCTTTCCCCAGCTGTTGTATGCCGCGATGTCGATCGTGGGCACGGCTTGGGATACGGCGTGAGCGAGCGCACCCTCATAGACCAGGCGGTTGAGGGTAGTGGCTCCCGCATTCGGGCGATATGGGTAGGCATTGCGCAGAAGCGCTTCGGCCACGTCGATCGGTATGCGCGATTTCTCCTTAAGCGCTTTCATGTAGTCGGGCATTCCTGAGTATATATCATTGTCTTGACCAAGATAATGGTTGAGCACGATGTAGGTGGCGCTGTCGGCGAGGATTATCTGCTGACGGTAAGGCGACACGATTCCATAGTATTTTTGAGGGGAGGCCAAGGGAAACGATTGGCTGAGAACGTGGTTCACCGTTCCGAGGGCGCTCTCGGTTTCTTCAAGCTCGCCGAGCGTTTTTTTAACTTCGGGGTAGAAGGCTTTGAAAGNGTCGGTNNTGNGATACGTCTGCATCGCGCCTTTAAGGTCGTTGCCGTCGAGCCCCATCANTGTCATATAGTCGGCCATCGGGGCCTTGATCGAGTCGACAACAAGGTTGTCGGCGAGGGCTTTGTCAAGTCTTGTGATCGGGGCGGAGGGGTAGGGCGTCGCTGTCTTGTCGCCACACGACTGAGTGAATATACCAGCGAGTAAAATCGCGGTCAGAAGTATCGGTAATTTGAATTTGCGATTGCTCATTTTGCTGTCGTTTTTTATTCAAGCCAATGAATTCGGCTCATACTACTTTATAACGCTCATTGAGGCGTAAGTGGTCACGGCAAAATTAGTTAAATTTAATGTCACTCGGTCNAAAATTCTCCGATTTTTCTAAAATTTCNGCCTNTATCGCTTTTTTAATGCCGTTTTTGGCGATAATACAGCGGTTTTTCTTAAATTTGTCAAATGTTTTCGTGTATATAAAGTGAAACGTCAGTTTTTTTTCATATTAACGATAGCGTGGTTCATGCTCTCTTTCGCCGTTGCGTCGGCTAAAGATTTCGTCGTCGTCATCGATCCGGGGCATGGAGGCCGCGATGCCGGCGCGTTGGGGCAGACCACTAACGAAAAGACGATCAACCTCGCCGTGGCAAAAGCGTTGGGCGAGAAAGTCTCTTCGATAGGGCGAGACGTGAGGGTGGTTTATACCCGCGACAAAGACGTATTCATTCCCCTCAACGAGCGCGCCAACATCGCGAATAAGGCTAAGGGCGACCTCTTTATATCAATTCACGTTAACTCGATTGACTCGAAAAATAAGAATGCGCGAACGATTAAGGGCGCCCAAGTCTATACTCTCGGCCTGCACAAGACCGAAAGCAACCTCGCGGTGGCGCGCCGCGAAAACTCGGTTATGACCCTCGAAAAGGATTACTCGGAGACGTATCGCGGCTTTGATCCCAACTCGGTGGAGTCGTATATCGCGTTTGAACTGAGTCAGAGCCGTCACCTCGACCGAAGCATAAACTTCGCGGCGCTCGCTCAGAATCAGCTTACCACTGTGGCCGGGCGCTCGGATAAAGGTGTCAGGCAGGCAGGTTTCTGGGTGCTTCACGCCACGTGTATGCCCGCGGTGCTTGTCGAACTCGATTTTATATGCAACCCGGAGTCGGAACGCTTCTTAGCCTCGCGCGACGGTCAGGATAAAATGTCGGATGCGCTATGCAATGCCGTTGCAAGCTACTATGAGATGGTCACAGGTAACGACGCGGCTCGCAAACAACGCAAAAAAGGTAGCCGTAAGAGCGATCTCGCTGATGAAGCAAGCGATAAGCCTGCCAAGGAATCGGCACCCAAAAATGAGAATCGCCGAAAGAAAAAACAAAAGGCTGAATCGGTCGCCCAGGCTGAAGCCGACAATAGCGTAGCTGCGGCCGCAGCTACCGACAAGCCGGAGTTCAGAGTGCAGATCTACATGAGCGATAAGCTTATCGCGACCGACAACAAGATGTTTGATGGACTTGAAGGCGTCAGCTATTATCGCGACGGAAATTATTACAAATATACGGTTGGCAGTTTCCCTACCCGCGGGGAGGCTGTCAAGCTGATGAAGGAATTAAACAATAAATTCAGCGGGGCATTTGTGATTGAGTTTCTCAACGGTACGCGGGTAAAATAAGCCCGGTTGATTTAGGTAAATATCGAAACTTAGTTAATAGCGATCTTCGATATTACCCAACTGTCATTATTGAACCCCATACCGCCCTCTTCGCGAAATCATATCTCGATAATATCAGTTTTGAATCATATATAAACCATTTTCTGAAACATACTTAATAACGATACAACCTCTTAACGTTTATGAAAAAATTGTTATCAAAGGAGGCGATTATAGGCTTCTGCGTGATTTTGGCATTTGCTATCCTCTTTTTCGGAATAGAATATCTTAAGGGCGTAAGCATTTTCAAGCCCTCAAACTACTATTACGCAGTATATACCGACGCTAAAGGGCTCACCTCATCCTCGCCAGTCAATGTCAACGGCGTTAAGGTAGGGCAGGTCGACGACGTTGAAATCATGTATGACAACCCCGGCCATATCCTTGTGCAGTTCAGTATCGACAAGGAGATGAAGCTTCCGGTAAACTCCACCGCGCTTATCGACACCGACATTCTCGGCACCGCCTCTATTAAGCTTGACCTCGTTAAAGGCACCACATACTACCAACCCGGCGATACCGTGAAAGGGGAGGTGGTAAACGGCATGATGGATATGATTTCCAATCAGGTGCTCCCCGGAGTTGGCCAAACGTTCGCCAAGGTCGATACTTTGATGAACAATCTTAACGCTTTGACCTCCAATGAGGCGCTTTTCGCCACGCTTAATAATCTCGCAACGTTCACCTCCGGGTTGCACACCACTCTCAATGGTCTTAACGGCACTATTGCCACCATACATTCGGCTGCGGGAGGGATTAAGCCTCTACTTAACGACCTCGGCCACATAACCGCCAACGTCGACTCGCTTTCGGCTAATCTTCATGCGCTGTCAGCGTCGCTCAACAACGCGCCCATTGAGGAGACATTGGAGAATGTGAATAAGATTAGCGCCAACGTCAACCAACTTACGGCCGACCTCAACAATCCCGACTCAAATATCGGCCAACTCCTCCACGGCACCGAACTATATGACAATCTGGTAAAAACCTCGGCCGACATCGATTCGCTTATTGTCGACCTCAAGCGCAACCCCAAACGCTATATTTCTATCAAATTGCTCTAAAAAGTGTCGGAATGATGACTTAATATAAGTGTGTGACAGGCATATATTTACTCCATATATGCTTGTCACACATTTAGTTGGGTTGTTATAGGGGGTGTTCGGGCGAGTAAATTGGGTGTGGATTTAAGAAATGTGAGTTTTATTTAACAAATGTTGGCAGTAGGAGAGTGGGCGCGGTGTTGGCCGGGAGAGGGATTTTTTGTACCTTTGTATGTTTAAACAAATTTGTAAATGGCAAAAAAACTACATATAAAGGGGGCGGAAAAGGTTGTGAAATCTGCCAATAACGCCCAACTAAGCAATTATATAATAATAAAAAACGCTCGCGTCAACAATCTGAAAGGTGTTGACGTAGATGTGCCCCGCAACCAATTGGTTGTTGTCACAGGTCTGTCTGGATCAGGCAAATCATCGCTCGCCTTCGACACTCTCTATGCCGAGGGCCAGCGCAGATATGTAGAGAGCCTTTCGGCCTACGCGCGACAGTTTCTAGGACGAATGGCCAAGCCTGAAGTAGATTTCATCAAAGGACTTCCGCCAGCAATCGCCGTGCAGCAAAAGGTCAATACACGCAATCCGCGAAGCACCGTCGGGACTTCGACAGAAATATACGATTACCTGAGGTTGCTCTACGGGCGTATAGGCAAGACATATTCACCCATATCGGGAGCTCTCGTTAAGAAGCATACCGAGGAGGATGTGATCGCCACGGCGCAATCATATCCTGAGGGCACACGCATAGCCGTTACTGTGCCTCTCTCAATAGCCGACGGCACCAACCTGCTTCAGCGCAGTCAAGTATTGATGAAAGAGGGCTATTCTCGATATTTTCGCGACGGCCAGTTCGTGATGATAGAAGATGTTGTGGCCGAGTTGCAGGATAAAAAGGATGTTCCGACCGACAACATGGGTTATGAGCTACTTATCGACAGATTGTCGGTAGCCACCGCAGGGGATGAACTCAGCCGACTCGCCGACTCGGCCGAAACCGCATTTTTTGAGGGAGACAACAAGTTGTCATTGCTCGCATGGGGCGAAGATGGCCTGCATCGACATGATTTTTCACGCCGATTTGAGGCCGACGGCATCGTTTTCGTTGAGCCCAACGAGCAAATGTTTAACTTCAATAATCCTTACGGAGCGTGTCCGAGATGCGAAGGGTACGGCAAGACGATAGGCATAGANGNGAAGCTCGTCATCCCGAATCNCGCTCTTTCGNTCTACGAGGANGCGGTNGCTTGCTGGAAAGGGGACAAAATGAGCGAATGGAAGCGACAGCTTATCCATTTGGCCCCCTCAATCAGTTTCCCTATACATAAACCTTATTGCGAGCTGACACAGGCTCAGAAAGATCTTCTTTGGCATGGCAATTCGATGTTTGGCGGCATCGACGGCTTTTTCAAGATGGTTGAGGAGAACCAGTACAAGATACAATATCGAGTGATGATGGCGCGGTATCGAGGCAAGACAATGTGTCCCGACTGCCATGGAAGCCGTCTACGCAAAGATGTGGAGAACGTTAAAGTAGGGGGAAAGACCATTATCGAGCTTAATAATATGCCGGTAAAAGAACTCCGCCAGTGGCTCGACAATCTTCAGCTCAACGAGCAGGATATGAAGATAGCTGCCCGCCTACTCACCGAGATACGCAAGCGCGTAGGATTTCTTAGCGACGTCGGGCTCGATTACCTCACTCTTAGCCGCGCGTCGAACACGCTCTCAGGCGGCGAGAGTCAGCGCATCAATCTCGCCACTTCACTTGGCAGCTCTCTCGTAGGGTCGCTCTATATTCTCGACGAGCCGAGTATCGGACTCCATTCGCGCGATACCCATCGACTGATCAACGTGCTGAGGGCATTGCAGCGAATAGGAAATACCGTGGTTGTGGTAGAGCACGACGAAGAAATAATGGAAGCTGCCGACTATCTTATCGACGTCGGCCCTGAGGCGGGTCGCAACGGCGGCGAGATAGTATGGGCCGGCCCGATTGCCGACATACAGACAGCGCAGAATAGTTATACGGCAAAATATCTCAGCGGAGAGCTGAAAGTAGCCGTGCCGAAGCAGCGGCGCAAGTGGAATTCATATATCGAGGTAAAGGGCGCGAGAGAAAACAACCTGAAAAATATCGACGTGAAATTTCCGCTCGGCGTAATGACGGTTGTGACCGGAGTCAGCGGCTCAGGCAAGTCGACGTTGGTCCGCGAAATATTGTATAAGGCAATGTTGCGGCAGCTCGGCGAAGCCTCCGATGCTCCCGGCGCGTTCCATTCGCTCGGAGGCGACACTTCGCGCATCCAGGCCGTGGAGTTTGTTGATCAGAACCCTATCGGCAAGTCGACCCGTAGCAACCCCGCCACATATCTAAAGGCTTACGACGAGATAAGGCGTCTGTTCGCCGAGCAGCAGGGAGCGAAGCAACTCGGCTTCCCCGCTTCGTACTTCTCATTCAACGCCGAGGGTGGCCGCTGCGAGGAATGTAAGGGTGAAGGCACAATCACGATAGAGATGCAATTTATGGCTGACATCGTCATACCGTGCGAGGAGTGCGGAGGCAAGCGATTCAAGCGCGACGTGCTTGAAATACAATATCGCGGCAAGAATATCTACGATGTGCTTAACATGACCGTCAACCAGGCGATAGAATTCTTCTCGGAGGGCGACGGGTCGATTGAACGCAAGATCGTGAAGCGACTTAAGCCGCTGCAGGATGTAGGCCTCGGCTACATTAAATTAGGGCAGTCGTCGTCAACTCTCTCAGGCGGTGAGAATCAGCGCGTGAAGTTGGCTTATTTCCTATCAATGGAGGGACAAAAGCCCACCATGTTTATCTTCGACGAGCCTACGACCGGACTCCATTTCCATGATATAAACCGCTTGATGGACTCCTTTAACCGCCTTATAGCTCAGGGCCATACCGTAATAATCATAGAGCATAACATGGATGTGATAAAATGCGCCGACCATATTATAGATATCGGTCCGGAGGGTGGCGAAGAAGGGGGGCAGGTCGTAGCGGAAGGCACTCCAGAGCAGGTTGTCAAGGCCGGAAAGGGCTATACCGCGGCATATTTGGCCGATAAATTGGGCCAACCCAAATAAGAGATTTTNTGAATATAACCTGCATAAAGCATAGACTATTGCATAAATATTGTATATTTTCATGTGAATANTGTTAATGAATCGGAAATATGTTGTAAATTTGCATCAAGTTTCAACCTATATTATTAACCAATTTATTNACCAAACNTTAAAAGCATGAAAAAAATCTATTCCTTAATTGCGGTAGTAATGTGCGCTTTTATGGCAAATGCGCAGACGTATGAGTTCTACTTCAATGGAGGTACAAAAACCTACAATGACGAAGCCGCCAAGACATTCTTCACTGTAAGCGGCTCGGAAAAGACGGGTAACACTGCAGTTACTACCTTTATCCTTCCAAGCACAGATGAGTCCATTACTACATCAAAAGGCTTAAAAATCAACTCAAGCGGTAAAATCACGTTTAATCTCGAGGGCTCGGCCGTTTTGACGGTGTTCTTGTCGGCAAATCAAAGCGGAAGCAACTTGCCGGGTCTTAACGGAGTCGCTTTTACCAACGATGAACTTCAGGCAGTGCCCGAAGGCTTCGATAACATAAGAATTATTGAGAAGAAACTCACAACCGGAAGCTATGAGCTTACTTACGCCCCTCAGAATAAAGAGACTTGCCTGGTTTATATCGGTGTAGTCATGGATGAGGTTAAGGGTGAAAAGCTTGCCACTCCCGAAATCACATTCAATAACACCACCGGCGAAGTGACAATTGGCGCAGTAGAGAATGCTACAAAGGTTGTTTACACAACCGACGGTTCGATGCCTACCGAAGAATCGGAGGAATACACCGCTCCTTTCACCGTAGCCGACGGCACTATCGTTAAAGCGATGGCTATAGGCAATGGCGAGACATACGCCAATTCTTCAGTAGCCGACGTTGAAGTCCTTCTCTCGGGCCTTACTGTTGAAGCTCCCGTATTCACTCAGTTTAACGGCACATTCGCTCTCGCAACCGCCACCACACTTGCTACCTGCGAATACACTCTCGACGGCGAGAACTGGATCGCCTACACAATGCCTGTCACTTTGACCGAGACAACACTGGTGAAAGCACGCGCTACTCGCGCAAACTGGACCACTTCTGATGAAGTTGAAGCAACCGTTGAGGCTCTTCCCGCTCTCAAGGAAGGCACACAGCAAATTTTGCTTGGCGGCGGCGCGTTTGAGTTAATCAATGACAAAAAGACCTTATCGGGCCTTGCTGACGATCCGGCCTTCGGCTATTCTTTATCGTTAGAGACTAAAACTTGGACTATAACAAAAGACAAGATCACCATTTCAGAAGGTGTCAGCCGCACAGCCTACTATGGATCAAATGGTGCGGTCGTTACAGTTACTCTTCCTGAGAATATCCATGTGTACCGCGTGACTTTCTATAGCTATCTTCCCACAGTAGGCCGCGCAGCAGGCTGGAACATGGTAGCAGGCGAGACGAACGAATCAGCTAAGCTCGTGCCGATGATGTCGCAGAATCCCGCAACCCCCGACGTGCGTATCTTTGATGTTGACGGCCTTACCGGCAGCTTCACATTCAGCAACACCGGCGAGCGTCCCAACTTCGTAATGGCACTCGACGTTAAGGAAGAAACCGACGTTACAGGTATCGAGGTGGTAGAAACAACCGCAGCCAACGCAAGCGCGGTTTACTACAACCTTCAGGGCCAGCCCGTTGCTAACCCCGCTTCAGGTCTCTACATCCGCGTTCAGGGATCAGACGTTAAGAAAGTGCTCGTGAAGTAATCTTCTCGACTACGTTATAAATCGACATCGCCCGTACCTTTAATGGTGCGGGCGATGTGTTTTTATAATTTGTTACGCCGTAAAGCTAATGGGGCTGAGAGGCCAGTTGAGTAATGCTCATCATTGACTTGCTCTGGCGTATAGAATCACGGCAATTATAGCGTAGATAATGTTGGGTATCCACATTGCAATAAGCGGGGAAGTGGCTCCCGAGATTGCAAACGACGATGTCACGGTCATAAAAAGAATGTAGCTGAAGGCCAAAACCAAGCCTATGCCGAGGTTGATACCCATGCCGCCTCTTACTTTTCGCGACGAGAGCGACATGCCGATAATCGTCAGGATAAAAGCCGCGGCCGTCATGGCAAAGCGTTTATGGTATTCGATCTCGAAGTTCTTGATGTTGGCCACGCCGCGCTCTTTCTGGCGAGAGATATATCGTTGGAGCTGAGGCGTGGTGAGCATCTCCTGGTCGTTGGCGGCAATAAGGAAGTCGCGGGGCTCGATAGGGATGATAGTGTCGAGATTGTACCCTTTCTTGATCACTTCGCGGCGATCCTCAAAATTGCGTATAACGTAATCGCGTACCTGCCATTGGTAGAGCGTGTCCCACTTGATGGATTGAGCGGTTAGTCGCGATACGAGTTGCTTATTCTTGAATGATTCGAGCGAGAATTTATAGCCTGTGCGCGAGATATTGTCGTAACGCGCCATATAGGCGATTTCGCCTGGAGCGACCTGAAGCATGATATTGGAGCCGTAGTCAACGCGCTTGTTTTTCACGTAGGTGTTCTGAAAGGCGATACGCTTCACGTTGGCCGGAGGTATCACGTAGGCGCTGAGCGAAAAAGTGAGAATGGCGATAAGAGCAGCCGACAGCATATAAGGTCGCGTCATGCGCTGGAAACTCATGCCGGTGGAGAGCATCGCGATAATCTCAGAGTTGCCCGCGAGTTTAGAGGTGAAGAATATCACGGCGATAAACACAAAGAGGGGGCTGAACTGATTGGCAAAGTATGGCAGGAAGTTGAGAAAATAGTCGAACACGGTTGCCTTTATCGGGGCTTTGAGAAAGGCATCGAGCTTCTCGTTGATGTCAAACATCACAGTGATTGCCAATATCAGCAGAATCGCGAAGAAATAGGTGCCGAGAAACTTACCTATGATATATCTGTCGAGTCGTTTAAGCATGATTCAGAGGCGTTGTGAGAGGCGGGGAATCATCATTTCCTTCCACTGGGCGAAGTNGCCNGCAATANTANGCCGGNGGGCNTCNTTCACGAGCNGGAGGTAGAAAGCGAGATTGTGGATAGNGGCGATCTGNATGGCAAGTAGCTCCTGAGCGATGAAGAGATGGCGCAAATAGGCTTTGGAGTACACGCGGTCGACATAGCTTGGCCCATCGGGTTGCAGCGGAGAGAAATCGTCGGCCCACTTTTTATTGCGCATATTCATTGTGCCGTTTGGAGTGAAGAGCATACCGTTGCGCGCGTTGCGAGTGGGCATCACGCAGNCCATCNTGTCAACTNCCCGGTCGATCGCCTCAAGAATATTGGCTGGGGTGCCTACTCCCATAAGGTAGCGGGGTTTGTCGGCGGGAAGGATTTCGTTGACCACCTCGATCATCTCATACATCACCTCGGTAGGCTCGCCGACGGCAAGGCCACCGATAGCATTGCCTTCAGCGCCGAGATTGGCCACGAATTCGGCGCTTTTGCGACGAAGGTCGGGGTAGGATGCGCCTTGGACTATCGGGAAGAATGCCTGAGAATGGCCATAATGAGGTTGAGTTGAATTAAAGTGATCCCATCCGCGTTTGAGCCATCGGAGAGTGAGGTCGAGAGATTTGGCGGCATACGATTTATCGCAGTCGCCGGGTGGACACTCGTCGAGGGCCATCATTATGTCGGAGCCGATGACACGCTGAATGTCGACTACCTTTTCGGGCGTGAAAAGATGCTTGGAGCCGTCGATATGAGATCTGAAGTATGCCCCCTCCTCTTTAAGCTTGCGGTTGGCTGAGAGCGAGAACACCTGAAAGCCGCCTGAGTCGGTAAGAATAGGGCGATCCCATCCGTTGAACTTGTGCAGTCCCCCGGCTTTGGATATTATCTCCATACCCGGGCGGAGATAGAGATGATAGGTGTTTCCGAGAATGATTTGGGCGTTTATGTCTTCGCGGAGCTCATGAAGGTGAACTCCTTTCACAGTTCCCTGAGTGCCAACAGGCATGAAGATAGGGGTCTCGATCACGCCGTGGTCAGTAGTGATAAGACCGGCTCTGGCATTGGAGCTGGGAGCAGTGTGCTGTAATTCAAATTTCATGTCGCGAAGTTAGCAAATTTCGCTGAATAGATTGATATATATATTCATGAAATTGCTCTCGCCGGCCACTCTGTCGGGCGAACGCTTCAATCGAAACGATGATGAAGTGGTCGTAGTCGCGGCCGAGGTAAATCACGTCGTTTTCATCCCCGATCTTTATTGACGAGATTTTTTCGAGGGGTAGGAATTCGTCGGGCGGAAGCGACTTGAAGCGTTCGTCGGGCTCGTAATGGATGTTGAGACCGCTTTCGCTCACATTGAGCTGCCGCGGCAAAAACCATTTACCCGACTGCGGACGCAGACCGTAGGAGAAGTAGACAAACGTCATCACCATAGGGATGATAATGAAGATCAACATGCAGGCGACAAGGAGAAAGGCAGTGTCGATCGTATATGAGAGAATCAGGCAGAGGCCGAGAAGGGCTACAAACCACCATATATTGCGGGCAAACCACCGGAGCATTATCTCCTTGATGTAAGCTGACGGGGGCGTGTTGAAAGTCTCTGTCTGAAATCTCATGTTGCCTATTATTTAAATGTTAGAAATGAATTTCAAAAAAAAGAAAAGGAGAGGAGCTTTGCGGCCCCCCTCCCTTCTTTTCAGCATAGCTTAGTGGAAATTTCCACCGCATCTTTTAAGAAGATCTTACCTCGAGAACTGTGAAGAGTATCGTCACTCTTTAAGAAAAGGTGCTATGCCTAATATTTTTGTCTAATTATTATTGTTTTATTATCGTTTATCAAACTGTTTTATTGTTTGTTGTTTGATATTAAAACGCCGGGGAGACAAAAAGGTTTAGGCATTCAACAAATTTTTTTTAATCGAGTTTATGGATCACGAGGCCGGAGCGGAGTTTCGGCTCAAACCATGTGGTCTTTGGAGGCATGATGTTGCCGGTGTCGGCAATGTCAATCAGCTGCTTCATGCTTACGGGGTAAAGGGCGAGGGCAACGCGCATCTCGCCTGAGTCGACACGACGCTTGAGCTCTTCCAAGCCTCGGATGCCCCCGACGAAGTCGATGCGCTTGTCGGTGCGCAGGTCGGTGATGCCGAGTATATCTCGGAGAATCAGGTCGGAGCTGATAGTCACGTCGAGGCATCCGATCGGATCGTTGTCGTCGTAGGTGTCGCTGTTGGGCGTCAGCGAGTACCAGTGTCCGTCGAGATAAAGAGCGAAGTTATGGAGAGCGGCGGGATTGTATATCTCGGTGCCTTTGTCCTCGACAGTGAAATGCTTTTCAAGAGCTTTGAGGAATTGCTCAGAGGTAAGACCGTTGAGATCCTTAACCACGCGGTTATAGTCTATAATCTTAAGATGAGAAGCGGGGAAGGCTACCGCAAGGAAGTAGTTATACTCCTCGTCGCCTCGATGATCGGGGTTGGCCTGAGCTTTTTCGTTGCCGACGAGAGCGGCGGCAGCCGTGCGGTGGTGTCCGTCGGCGATATAGAGCGCGGGCATCTTCTCGAATTGGTCAGTGACCGCGGCGATGGTCTCCTCGTCGTCGATTTTCCAGAAATGGTGGCCGAAACCGTCGGGAGCGATGAAGTCATATTCAGGCTCTGAAGCAGTGACTTTGCGGATTATGTCTTCGAGCACCTCATTGTCGGGAAACGCGAAAAACACAGGCTCGATATTGGCNTTGTTGACGCGAACGTGCTTCANACGGTCCTCTTCCTTGTCTTTNCGNGTAAGCTCATGTTTCTTGATGCGTCCGCTNATATANTCGTCGACGTTGGCTNCGATAACGAAGCCGTATTGTNTGCGACCATCCATAGATCGGAAGNGCGTCATAAATATAGTAGCAATCTTTGGAATCCTGCACAAGCCACCCTTGCTTCTGGAACATATTGAAGTTGTCGACAGCCTTGGTGTAGACTTTGGGGTCATGCTCATCGGTGCCCGGCTCGAAATCAATTTCAGGCTTAATAATATGGTAGAGCGACTTGGGGTTGCCGGCAGCTTCGGCGCGGGCTTCCTCGGAGTTGAGCACGTCGTAGGGGCGCGAAGCCACTTCCGTAACCAAATCTTTGGGAGGGCGTACGCCTTTGAAAGGTTTAACTTTAGCCATGGTATTAGGTGTTTTTAAGGTTGCGCACAACAGTTTGCTCGCGGTCGGGGCCTATTGACACAATGGCAATCGGGGTTTGAAGCTCGGCTTCAAGAAAATCTATGTATTTCTTGAAATTTTCGGGGAATTCATCTTCCGATTTCATCTTAGTCATGTCGGTTTTCCAGCCGGGCAGAGTTGTGTATATAGGTTTAAGGTCAACGTTCTCGATAGAGTAGGGGAAATGCTCGATACGCTCGCCGTCGATTTCGTAGGCCACGCAAGCCTTAATCTCATCAAAGCCGTCGAGCACGTCGCTTTTCATCATAATGAGTTTGGTGACGCCATTGATCATGATAGCGTATTTAAGCGCGACGAGGTCGATCCAGCCGCAGCGACGCTCGCGGCCGGTCACGGCGCCGTATTCATGGCCGAGGTCGCGGATGGTCTTGCCTGTCTCGTCGAAAAGCTCGGTAGGGAACGGCCCGCTGCCTACGCGGGTGCAATAGGCTTTGAAGATGCCGTAGACATCGCCGATTTTATTGGGGGCCACGCCGAGACCCGAGCAAGCTCCGGCGCAGATGGTGTTGGATGAGGTGACAAAAGGATAAGAGCCGAAATCGACGTCGAGAAGAGTGCCTTGCGCACCTTCGCAGAGCACCGATTTGCCCTCTTTGAGCAAATTGTTGACGTAATGCTCGCTGTCGATGATGTCGAAAGAGCGCATATAGTCGATCGCGTCGATCCATTTCTTTTCGAGCTCGGCGTATTCGGGAGTCTCGCCCATAGCTTCGAGCATCTTTATATGGCGGTCGCGCGCGGCATAGTAAGCCGAGAGGTCGCCCTTCTCGACGTCGCCTAAGCGGAGGCCGTTGCGCGAGATTTTATCGGTGTAGGTCGGACCGATACCTTTGCCTGTCGTGCCGATTTTGGCGCCCCCTTTTGCCTTCTCGTTTGCGGCGTCGAGCAGACGGTGGGTGGGAAGTATAAGATGAACTTTGCGAGATATTTTCAAAATTTTGCGGATGTCGGTACCGCTTTTCTCGAGTGCTTCAGCCTCTTCGCGGAAGAGCACGGGGTCGAGCACAACGCCGTTGCCAATTATGTTTATTTGACCTTCCTGGAAGATACCTGAAGGGATTGAGCGGAGCACATATTTCTTGCCGTCGAATTCGAGGGTGTGTCCGGCGTTAGGTCCTCCCTGAAATCTGGCCACCGCATCGTAGCCGGGAGTTAGCACGTCAACAACTTTACCTTTGCCTTCATCGCCCCATTGGAGACCGAGCAACACGTCTATTTTCATTATCTATATGTTTTAGGCAAGCTTCAGCTTGCGGATTTAAATATTCTTTTTGCGGCGACAGGCCGAGCAGATGCCGTAGAGATAAACGGCGAAATACTCCGGAGCGAAACCTTGATAGTGGCGCTCGGAGATAAGCGTGGAGAGGGTGGAGAGGGAGGAGTCGTTAAATTCTTTAACCTTGCCGCAACGAGTGCACACGAGATGCTGGTGATTGCCGCGCGCCGTGTCGACTATTTTCTCATATTGAGCCGGCTGGTTGCTGAACTGGTGCTTTCTGACTATGCCGGCGTTGACAAAGAGCGCGATCGTGTTGTAGGCAGTGGCGCGGCTCACGTGGTAGCCGTCAGCTTCGAGGGCCGCGAGAAGGGTCTCAATCGTGAAATGGCGCGTAAGCGAATCCACCTTTTCGAGGATTGCAAGCCGCTCGGGGGTATGTCGCAGGCGGTTTTTCTCGATATAATTCGAGAGCATCACTTCGGCCGGAGATTTCGGGTTATGGCTATTCACTGCTTGGCTATGGTTAAGAAGCTACGCGAAGTTATGATTTTAGTCGGATAAAACAAAATCGCCGCGCAACTATTTACGATAGATTTACTGGCTAAGCGTGCAAAATATCGGAGAAGAAATCGCCGCGGACAGCTATTCGGCCACGAGGGCGGCCTTCACCTGAGCCTTTATCGCTTCCATACCCTTGACGGAGGGGTGGCCGTGCTGTTTCTCTATATCTTTCAGGTAGATATTGCTGACGTTNTAATGGGCGGTAANATCNTCGATCNATTGATATATCTCCGGTTTCAGCCCGGTGTTGACGATATTGTAGATTTTCGCGTCGGGATAAAGCGACAGAAGGTGAGACAGAAGATAGGCGAAGGCCGGACGGAAGCTGCGCAGGTCATTATTCGTCCAGTCGGAGTAAATGTATTCACCGATCGGAGCATTTGCCCAGGAATCGTTGGTCGCGCCGAAAATCAATATGATGTCGGGGTTGCCGATGTTGTTTACGCGCGTAATGAAAGCGCGGTCGCTGTAGTCATTTTGATTATACCCGGTGAGGCAGATGGTGCTTCCCGACCATGAATTGTTGGTGTCGAGTTTAAAGTCAGGCTCGGAGTCGAGTAGCGACCACCACGTCTGCTCATAGCTGTCAACGTCATTATCAGGGTTAGGAGTGTCATGGTGACGATACCACATATCGGCCCACTTAAGATTGTTTTTACCCTCAAAAGTGGAGTATGAGTCGCCGAGCACTGAGAATGTTTTCTGAGCGAATATTGAGGGGGAGATGATCAGAGCGAGAGCTAAAAGGAAATGTTTGATTTTCATAAAAATGGGTTATTTTTTGCAAAATTAACAAAATGCCGAAAATTTTCAACCTAAATATCTTTCCTTTTGTTGTAAGTAAGTAGCGAAAAAATCAGTTTCTACAATCTTATATGTAAACTGTTTCCGAAACATACGTATTTACAAATTATGTCATACAAATAAATACCGAAATGAAAAACGTTTACCTTATCATTTTTGCTCTTCTCGCCCCGCTATTAGGCTCTGGGCAAGTTGTCACTACTCAGCCGCCTATCGTGCAGCGGTCGACTTCTGACATCGTGGTGACATTTCACGCCGACAAGGGCAATCGCGGGTTGGCTGGCGTCACCTCGTCAACAGCCGTGTATGCTCATACCGGCGTGATTCTCGAAGGCTCCGACCAGTGGCAGAAGGCTCCGTCGTGGGGCGACAACTCAGCCAAATATCGAATGACGTACGTAGCCCCCGACACGTGGTCGCTGACTATCCCTTCGATAAAGTCATATTATGGTCTTACCGACGCGCAGGCGGCCCAGGTCGAGAAANTCGCTTTNGTCTTCCGCANAGCCGATAACNCAAAGGNGGGNAAGGATAGCGGCAATGCCGATATTTTCNTGCCGGTNGAGNCCGACGGTTTNNNNGTGAAATTGACAGCTACANCTTCAGGCACGTTGCTCTCGTCGCCGACTGAAGTGACCCTGACGGTCAACTCCACTTCAGCCGCGTCTCTTAATATCTACTTAAGCGACGCCAATTCCTCCCCGATAGCCTCTGCCGACAACGCTGTCGAGTTGACGTATAAATACACAGTCGAAAGTCAGGGCAACACTACCTTCATAGCTACCGGCAATAACGGAAGCGCAGTGGCTTCTGACCGCGTGACCTATACTCTTGTCGGAGCGTCGAAGGCGGTAGACTATCCCGGTGGGGTTCCTAAAATGGGTGCGGTTGCCAATTCCGACGGTTCGGTGACATTCTGTCTCGGCGCTCCTGGTAAGACATCGGCCATGATAATCGGTGATTGGAATGATTATGCCTACAGCACAAGCCAGGTAATGAACTATCAGGCTTATCAGGGAAACAGGTATTTCTGGATTACTTTACCCGCAATGGCCGACGGACGTGATCATATCTACTATTATCTGATTGATAACAAAACCGCTGTCGGCGACCCCTATGCCGAGCTTGTCCTTGACCCGTGGAACGACAAGTATATCCCCTCGTCGGTGTTCCCCGATATGCCTCAATATCCCTCGGCAGCCGTAAGCTCGACCCCGGTTGCGGTTTACAACAGCGATATGAACAAGTATGATTGGCAGGTAACTGACTTCAAGCGAGTGCCGCAGAGTCAATTGCTGATTTACGAGCTGCTTATACGCGACTTTACAGGCACCGAAGGGATGTCGAATGGCGAAGGCACGATAGCGGGCGTGATGGATAAACTTGACTATCTGCAATCGCTTGGCGTAAATGCTATTGAGCTTATGCCGATTATGGAATTCAACGGAAACAATTCATGGGGTTATAACACAAATTTCTATTTCGCTCCCGACAAAGCATACGGTACCCCCGACGATTACAAGCGCCTTATCGACGAATGTCACGCTCGCGGCATGGCCGTGATACTCGACATAGTTTTTAATCAGACCGATGGCTTGCACCCATGGTATATGATGTACGACACGGCTTACAATCCGTTCTATAACGGGTCGGCGCCTCACGCCTACAGTGTGCTTAACGACTGGAATCAAGACAACCCGCTCGTTCAGCAACAGTTTAAAGACGCGTTGAAATATTGGCTTAAGGAATATAATGTCGACGGATTCAGGTTTGACCTCGTTAAAGGTCTCGGCACAAATCAGAGTTATGACGCTACCTACAATCCATCGACAAATACATGGACCAATGTCACCGACTGGAATACGAATAAATATAATGCTTCGCGCGTCGCGCGCATGAAAGAGCTTCACAACGCCATGCGTGAGGTTGACCCCGACGCGTATTTCATCATNCGAAAANNTCGNNGGANCACAGGAGGNGAANNAGNTGGCTGCCGACGGTGAGNTTAACTNNGCTAACGTGAATCACGAAGCTTGTCAGTTTGCGGCCGGATTGAGCAGTAACGCCAACCTCAACCGCTTCTATGCCCCCTACGATAGCCGCACCTGGGGTTCTACCGTCAGCTATGCCGAGAGCCACGATGAGGAGCGAGTCGCTTACTTCGTGCGTCAAAACGGAGCTTCTGGCATCAAGGGTAGCACCGTCACCACTATGCGCCGACTCGGCTCGCTCGCGGCTGTCATGCTGATGGCGCCCGGATCACACATGATATGGCAGTTTGAGGAACTTGGAGCCGACGAATCGACTAAAAGCAGCGACGGAGGCAACAATACTTCTCCTAAAAAGGTGATTTGGAGCTATCTTAACAATGTCAACCGTAAGGGATTGATGGAAACCTACAAAATGCTCTTCCACCTGCGCACCGACAATCCGGCCTTCTTTATCGAGGGTATACCGACCACTACCATTGCTTGCAACTCAGCGAATTGGAACAGCGGCTATTACACCACCCTCAAAACCGCCGACGGAGCTGCGCTATATCTTGTGGTTAACCCCACAACCTCGCAGCGAACTGTGGCTCTCAGCGGAGCGACATCGTCCGACGGCCTTAAGCTCATCGGAGCAAGCTACAATACCGCACCTGCTATTTCAGGAACTCGCGTAACCCTTCCCGCCGGCTCTTTTGCCATCTATGGCAGCGACACGGTGATGGGTGTTGAAGAAGTCAATGCCGACGATACTTTTGCCGCTAAGGTTTTAGGAGGTAACGGTAACATAGTTGTTGCGGGAGCATATAACAGCGTATCGGTATTCGACACGATGGGTAAAACCATAGGCCGGACTGATAATCTCGCCCCCGGTGTTTACATCGTGGTAGTTGACGGCAATACATCGAAAGTACTGGTTAGATAGACATTTTGCATATATCATATATAAAGACAGCCCGGCCATCGTTGGCCGGGCTGTCGTCATGTTCATGGTAGAAGTTTAGTAGTAAAGATTAGATTATTCTGCGGAGATGTCTACCGCATAGTAATGTTTGCGAGATGATCCGGGGTAAACACCCGAAATAAACATTACGTGGTCATACTCGNCAGACGANATAATAGAGTTGTAAAGTTTACGTACATCGTCGGCTTTGGTCACATNTNCGTTGTTGATGTCCACGATGATGAAACCGTCCTTGATGCCGGCTTTTTTGAATCGTCCGCTCTTCACGTCAGTAACTTGCAGACCTGAGCGGATCTTAAGTTCCTTGCAGGTCTTCTCATCGACTGTCTTGAATGAGCATCCGAGTTCAGAGAAGTCGCCGCTCTTTACAACTTCGATGTTACCCTTGTTGTTGCGAAGGGTTACTTTCAGGTTTTGGGGCTTGTTGTCGCGGAAGATAGTAAGGGTGACAACGTCGCCGGGGCGATGCTTGGCGAGAGCTTCCTGGAGCTGACCGGAGTTGACGGTCTGCTGTCCGTTGACTGCCACGATGAGGTCACCCTCTTTGATACCGGCTTCGGCTGCGGCGGTGTCGTCCATAACTTTGGCTACGTAGAGACCTTCGGCCGTGGCTGTGATGTCATGTTCTTTGGCAAGCTTCGGAGTGAGCTCGCTGTAGCTCAAGCCGAGGAACGCGCGCTGCACGCTTCCGTAGTTGCGTATGTCGTCAACCACCTTTTTCATAATCGAAGTAGGGATCGCGAACGAGTTTCCGGCATAGTTGCCAGTCTGCGAATAGATGGCGGAGTTGATGCCTACAAGCTCTCCGGCGAGGTTAACGAGCGCGCCGCCCGAGTTGCCGGGATTGACAGCCGCATCGGTCTGGATAAACGACTCGATTCCCTGCTTCTGCATTCCCGTGGCCGAAGATATGCTTCGGGCCTTTGCGCTGACAATGCCGGCGGTCACTGTAGAGGTGAGGCCGAAGGGATTGCCCACGGCAAGCACCCATTCGCCTACTTTCAGATTCTCGCTGTCGCCCACTTTGATAGGAGTGAGATCAGTGCCTTCGACCTGAAGAACGGCGAGGTCGGTCGCCGGATCGGTACCAAGCACTGTGGCGTCGAAAGTGCGGTTGTCGTTGAGGATCACCTCCAACTTATCGGCGCCGTCGATAACGTGGTTGTTGGTGACGATGATGCCGTCGGCCGTAAGGATCACGCCTGAGCCGAGTCCGCTCTGGCGGTATTCAGGTTCGGCAGGTTCCTCTTGCTGCTGAGGAGCCTGGCGACGCTGCTGCGGACCGAAGAAGAAATCGAAGAAGGGATCGCCCTCAAAGGGGTTATAACCTCCTCCGCGCTGGGAGCGATAAGATGGTTTGGCGTAACTTTTCACGCTCACGACGCTGTTGACCGTAGCCTCTGCGGCGCGGGTGAAGTCGACGTTTTCGAATGCGGAGGCCGATAACGTGGCAGCTGCCATCGCGCATGCGGTAATAATTGATTTGTAAGTCATCTTTATTTCTATGTTATGTAAGATATTTGAGGTTTATTGGCCTTATGCCATTGAAGAGACGCGCTGCGGCGCGATTTGTTAAAACCTCAATCTGTGTTTTTGTTAATTTTAACAGTAAGTTTCGCGTTTGTATTCTAAACGGCAAATAGTATCAAATCGTATGCCAAAATCGCCGGGTTAAGGATATTTAAGCATTTTATTGACTTTTTTAATAGATATTATTAACTTTGTTCTCGTGAAAAAGCCATGGGGTAAAATATTAGCGGTTGCGGTGGCAGCGTTCCTGTCGCTGACAGCGTGTCAGTCGTCGAAGCGTGCAGCCGTTTCGCGAGAATACAAGCGACAGGAAACTAAGATAACCGCTCATGGCAACCGATCCGGCCGCGGCTCTCAAAGCTACGAATCGATGCGCAAAGAGCTTAAGGATCTGAGCATGCCGCATACGGAGCTTTCGCGGCTTATGGGGGAGGCGTCGAAGTGGATTGGCTCACCCTATCTTTATGGCGGCACGAAGAAGTCGGGTGTAGATTGCTCAGGGTTTGTGATGAACATATTTCAGGACGCGTTGGATACCAAATTGCCGCGCTCGTCGAGAGATCAGCAGGCTTATTGCTCGTCGATCAAGAAGTCAGATCTGCGTCCCGGCGACCTTGTGTTTTTTGCCACAGGTAGCGACAGCGGCAGGGTAAGCCACGTGGGGGTATATATCGGTGATGGGCGAATGGTTCATGCTTCATCATCTCGCGGGGTCATCATTACCGACATTACTGCCAATTATTACGTGAAGCATTATCATTCGTCGGGCNGACCGAANATTATCAGCGATATTTACTCGAAGAAGAGTAACNGCGANTCAGCGAAGCAGAAAAAGCCTGTAGNCGAGAAACCGCAAAANGTAGCCGAGAAGCCTGCGGCTATACCGGTGGCTCCTGTGCCCGATGAAATTTTGGATGAAATGATCAACGAGAAAATCGACTCGATTTTCAATTTCTTCGACTGATACGTCTTTCTGCATTATATGCTTTGTAAAAAAGTAAGGGCATGACCGATTGGCCATGCCCCTGTGTTTGATTCGAGAAGGTATTGTTAGATTACACCCTGCTCCATCATTGCGTTGGCAACTTTCATGAAGCCTGCGATGTTCGCTCCCTTCATGTAGTTGATGTATCCGTCCTGCTCAATGCCGTAGTTGAGGCACTGCTCGTGGATGTTGGCCATGATTTCGTGGAGCTTGGCGTCGACTTCTTCGGCGCTCCACTGCAGGTGCATAGCGTTTTGGGTCATTTCGAGGCCTGAGGTAGCCACGCCGCCAGCGTTGACAGCTTTGCCTGGCGCGTAGGTGATGCGCGCGGCGATGAAGGTGTCGATAGCTTCGGGGGTGCAACCCATGTTAGATACTTCGGCAACGAGTTCCACTCCGTTTTCTACGAGCATCTTCGCGTCTTCGCCGTTTACCTCGTTCNGAGTGGCGCAGGGGNGGNCGATNTTGACTTTCTNCNCCCAAGGCTTGCGGCCGGNGAAGAANGTGGCNTCGGGATATTTCTCTGCGTAGGGAGCGACGATGTCGTTGCCCGATGCGCGGAGTTCAAGCATATATTGGATTTTGTCGCCTGCGATGCCTTCGGGATCGTAGATGTAACCGTCGGGGCCTGAGATGGTAACAACCTTTGCGCCAAGCTCGGTCGCTTTGAGAGCCGCGCCCCAAGCCACGTTGCCGAAGCCGGAGATAGCCACTGTTTTGCCCTTGAGATCCTGATTCTTGACNTTGAGGATATTCTGCANGAAGTAGNGCGCNCCGTAGCCGGTAGCTTCGGGGCGTATACGCGAACCGCCGAAGTCGAGACCTTTGCCGGTGAATGTGCCGGTGTGCTCGTTGACGAGTTTCTTATACATGCCGTACATGTAACCTACCTCGCGGCCGCCTACGCCGATGTCACCAGCGGGAACGTCGCGGTCGGGGCCGAGATTCTTCCAGAGGCAGAGGATGAATGCCTGGCAGAAACGCATGATTTCGCGGTCGCTCTTGCCGCGGGGCGAGAAGTCGGAGCCACCTTTGCCGCCACCCATAGGAAGGGTGGTGAGAGCGTTTTTGAAGGTCTGCTCAAAGCCGAGGAATTTGAGAATAGAGAGGTTTACAGAGGCGTGGAAGCGGATACCACCTTTATACGGGCCGATCGCGTTGTTAAACTGCACGCGGTAGCCGATGTTATTCTGGATTTCGCCTTTATCGTCGATCCAAGTTACGCGGAAAGTCACGATACGGTCGGGCTCAACCATGCGCTCGATTATTTTGTTGCGCTCAAACTCGGGATGCTCGTTGTAAATGTCTTTCACTGAGAGAAGGACTTCGCGCACAGCCTGGAGATATTCGTTTTCACCGGGATGTTTCGCTTCGAGATCGCTGATAATACGATTAATGTCCATGATACTAAATTTAAATTGTTGGTTAACTGTAGTTTTTCTATGGTCTTTTTCGAGTAGTGTCGGTCGCCGACCGACTGTCGTTTATTGTATACGCAAAATTAATTCTTTAATCCGAATAAAAAAATTTTTTCACGAAAATTATTTTCCATACGCCGATTTNCATNTGAAGCTCGCGNTTGCGAGCGGTGATNAAGCGNCAGCCCGGCGGGGNAGGNCGGGCTGTCAAAGTAGGTGTCAATAATCTGATTGATTATTTGGCAAGTTTTTCTGATGTCGTAGAGCCGTCTATGCGGATGGTTTGGCGAATGTAGAAGCCGGTGGCGGGAGCTTCGTTGATTTCGCGGCCGCTGAGGTCGAAATATTTGTAGCCTGCGACAGCTGCCTCTGAGTCAACGGTCACGTTACCTACGCCTGCCTCGATGCTCTTGACGTAGTCGGGGAGGTAGTAGCTGAGGTGAGGGGGCTGATTGTAAGCTGTGGTTTGCCATACGGTTGCCATACGGTAGTGGTGGTCGTGCATGAGGCAAGGCACGCGGTAGTCGGTAGCGTAGGGAGTGGCGAAAATCCAAAGGTGGGATTTGTTGGTGTTAGAGTAGTAAATCTGCTCTTCGCGCCAGTCGCCGAAGATGTCGGCCTGGAGATTGGGAGTGTACTTTATGAGGTTAGTACCGCCGTTTACGCTGGTGACGTTGAGAAGCTGTTTAGAGCCGGTAGGCGACCATTTGTCGATAGCGCCGCGCTCTGTTACCTCTTCATAAACGTCACCGTCCCAGAATGTGCGGAAATTCACTGAGGGGCGTTTGGTGGAATACATTTCGCCATTGATGTCGTAAACGTTATTGTTCATGCCCCAGTACTCACAGCCGCGACGGTCGGGGTCGATGTCAGCTATAAGGCCGCGGCCAACGTCGGCACCGGCATATTCGCCATGAAGCACTTCGCCTGTCAGAGCGTCGCGCACCTCGATGCCGTATTTAGCTGAGGTGTCTTCGTGAACCATCATCACTTCAAGACCGTTGCGGTCGGGGTCGAAGTCGCCTACATGAAGAGCGTCGCCGTGACCGAGGCCTGTGCGGTAGAGTAGGGTGCCGTCATGGTCGACCGATGCTGAACCGAATACGATTTCGTCGCATCCGTCGCCGTCGACATCGGCTGTGGCGATAGAGTGAGCGCCTTCACCGAATGTTCCCAGGCCAGAGCGTTCCGACGACATGAGCCAACGAGTAGTAAGCTCTTTGCCGTCGAAATCAACGGCCCAGATATATGAGTTGGTGTAGTAGCTGAGGCACATTACGAGAGAGGGGTGATGTCCGTCAAGATAAGCCACGCAAGCAAGGTAACGCTCAGAGCGGTTGCCGTAGCTGTCGCCCCAGTTAGATGTGATATTACGGGCGGGGATGTATTTAGTTGTCGCCAGAGCTTCGCCGGTAAGGCCGGAGAAAACTGTCAAGTATTCGGGGCCTTGGATGATGTGTCCGTTAGAGTTGCGATAGTCGGCTGAAGGGTTGTCGCCGGGGAGAATCACGTTGTTTCCGAGGCCGTCGACTGTTCCGGGAGCGGTTTTGCAGGCAACTTCGGCTTTGCCGTCGCCGTCGAGGTCGTAGACCATGAGCTGAGTGTAGTGTGCGCCGGCGCGGATGTTGCAGCCGAGGTTGATGCGCCACAGCTTAGTGCCGTCGAGACGATATGCGTCAATAATCACTGGGGCTGTATAGCTATGAATGGAATTGTCCTTTTGGCCGCCGCCTGCTTTGTCGTTGCTGTCGGCGTTATTTTCGTCGGCGTTGGTGGGGTCCCATTTCATGATGATTTCATACTGCTTGTCGCCATCTACATCGGCAACCATGCAGTCGCCCGGCACGTATTCATATTTGCCGCTCTTGGTAGATCCAGCCTCCGGACGGTCAAGAGGCACATCCCAATATCCTTTAGAGAGAACTTTTACGTCGGAAGTCTCGATAACCTGGCCGCCGGAAACGGCTTCGAGGGTATAAACGGAGCTGAATTTACCGTTATTATCCATGTAGTTGGTCAGGTAGATGGGCTCAGGAGTGATTTTCTCGCCGTTGCGGTAGATATTGAAGCGAATATCCTCGGGGTCGGTTGATAGGTAGCGCCAGTTGACGAGGTATCCTGTGGTGGCTTTTGTAGCCACAGCGCCGCGGTCGAGAGGTTCGGGGTCGAGGATATAGGGCTTGCCGGCATAAGGAAGCACCAAAGGCACTTCAACCGATTGGGTTACCGTCTCTGAAGTGCGTTTGCCCTCTTTAGAGGCGAAAGCGCGTATAGTGCAGTCACGGGTGATTAGCACAGGACCAACGTAGGGCTGAACATATTCCATAGCGTTCTTGCCGTCGATGATGGTGTAGTAGATGGTGGCATCAGTTTCGCCGCAAGAGAGTGAGAGGGTTTTGAACTGACGGTTGACGTCAAATACTTGAGTAGGAGTGTCGGTTAGCGTGATAACCGGAGTGGGGAGCTGCTCGGCCGAAGGGTCGCCGTCGCGGAGTTGATATAAAGTGGTAACGACTACGCCGCCGCTGAAAGTGAACGATACGGGGCCGTTGTCGACAACTTTAAATGAAAATTCGCGAAGCGCGGGGCCTATGTAAGTTTCTTCGCCATATTCCCCTTCGAGATTGTTTACGCCCTGGATACCGCGGTTGTTTTTTGAGGATGACATGAAGGTGATGCGGAGCTCGTCGCCTTTCGACATGTCAGGAATCGTAATCGATGCGCCGCCCGGTTCGATCTGCATACCGTTGTTGACGCCCATAGCGTGGCGAAGGAGAAAGCTGCCGGCCTTGATGCCTTTGCTTACGATCACACCTTTGGTCTCTGTGATCTCAACGCTGTTGGCTTTCAGGGGAAGGCCGTCGGTTTCGACCGCGTTCATGAATCGACCTTTTGAGTTATAGGTCCAGTTTTTGGTGTCGGCGGTAAGGTTGTCGACTGTCGCGGAGGAGTAGGATGTGAAATCCCACGCCTTAATCGTGTCGAGAGGTACTTGCGCTGACAAAACCAAGCCTGCGACCATCGACAAGGCCGTCGCACTCAATTTTTTGAAGTAACTTTTTTCCATTAAGTAAAGTGATAAGATTAGTAATATAGATTTTTCTACAAATTTAGGTTTTTTCCTCTATATAAGCACACTTTTAGGTAAAAAAAACTTCCTATTACACGTTATTGCTGCTAAATCATAGCATACAAAGGGGCTTTAATGTTTTTTGGCAAGATTTTTGCATGAAAGTTTGTTATAGTAATAAATCAAACCTCATAGACTACTACCCCAATGAGTTCAAATACTATTTCACAACATAAAGAGACATTTTCACGTTTGCTTTCCCGCGGCCGTCTTTACGACGCGATTAAGCTGCTAAGATCTATTTCAGAGCAAAATCTGGCTTGGGAAGTAACCGACGACGTTAACCGGATAGATTCCTCGTATTCCTATTTGCTTCAATACGCCATGCAGGGTTATGACGATCCTGGGCGAAAGGATATTTACGACTCCCTAAAGGCCGATTTGATGACCGTATTCAATAGGCTCGAACGTCATGTTAAATCCAAGTCGGCCTATTCGTCTTATTTCAATACGTTGCGTACGTTAGCAGGGCTCACCCCGGCCTCAGCCGTCGGCGCCTATTTACAGGCTCGCAGAGCCACTGACGATTTCGCCAAAGTGCTTTCGCCTGACGGCGTCGGTCAGTCTCCAGAAGCTGTAGAGGCCAAGGAGAGGGATGTTTTCAACGCCGTCTGGACCTCATTCCCGTTCAAAAACGATTCGGTTACCGCTATCTCTGAATTGCTTGATGACGAGACGGTGCCAGCCCACGTAAAGTCGATGGTGCTGTCGGGGCTTATGCTCGGCAATCTTGAGTATCACGACCCTATAAGATACGTGCTACTCGCCGATGCGTATACGCGCTACTCCGAGTCAGATCCCAAGCTCGCTATGACAGCGCTAACGGCGTTGCTTCTCTGCCTTTATGTAAATCGCTCAACGCCGCTCGACCGCAAAACCATGGCTCGATTACAGGCACTTACCGACGAACCTCACTGGAAGTCGGATATTAAGGCAGTGTTCCTTGAATTTATCCGCACCCGCGATACCGAGCGCATCACCCGAAAGATGACCGATGAGATTGTACCCGAAATGCTTAAAATCAAGCCCGAGATCGAGAAGAGAATGACCAAAAGCCAGCTCGACCGACTCGATGTCAACGAGATGGAGGAAAACCCTGAATGGCAAGAACTTCTCGACAAGTCGGGTATCGCTGACAAGATGAAAGAACTTACCGAGATTCAGGAAGAGGGTGGCGACGTGATGATGGGCACATTCTCTCATCTTAAATCATTCCCGTTCTTCAATCAAGTCGCTAACTGGTTTGTTCCGTTCCATACCGACCACTCGGTCGTTATAGCTGCCGGACAATCTTCTGAGCTGATAGGGTCTCTCCTCGACAAGGCTCCTTTCATGTGCGACAGCGACAAGTACTCCTTTATTCTCGCTCTCTCGTCGGTGGCTTCTGCTCAGAGAGACCTTATGGCCTCGCAGCTTAAACAACAAAATATATCAGCCGCCGAAATCCAAAACGCGCAGCTCGACTTAATGCCCGACCGTCGTCGCAATTATGTGAATAAGTCGGTGCAGAATCTTTACCGTTTCTTCCGCCTCTTTAACCGTCGACAGGATTTCCGCGATCCTTTTGCCGGAGAAATCAATCTCGCGGAGGTGGAATTACTTCGAGGAGAATACACTGACGACACGCTCCCGCTTGTGGCTGAATTCTATTTCCGCCATAAATATTTCGAGGAAGCGTTGAAGGTGTTTAAGGAGGTTGAGGCCACATCGCCCGCTTCAGCTTCGCTATACCAGAAAATGGGATATTGCGAGCAAAAACTCGGTCATACAAGCGAGGCGTTGCGCTACTATGAGCAGTCGGAGTTACTCGATCAGTCGAGCGCATGGACAACTAAAAAGCTCGCTGCCTGCTATAAAGCCCTCGGGCAATATGATAACGCTTTGAGAAAATATCGGGAGATTGAGATTCTCGAACCCGACAGCCCTGCGGTTGCCGCCTCGATAGGTACATGCCTGAGTGAGCTAGGTCGCCACCACGAGGCTATAAAAGCCTTCTTTAAAGCCAGTTATCTGACCAACGACGCGCCGAAGATGCTTCGCGGACTTGGTTGGGCTCAGATAATGGGTGGCGAGTTTGAGCGCGCTTCCGCTACCTACGCCAAACTGTTCGACCGCGATGACCGTCAGCCAGACGATATTCTCAATGCAGGCCACGCTGCCCTCGGCAACAAAGATTACGCGACAGCCCTAAGCCGCTACGTAGAGTATGTGAAAGCTACGGGAGGCAACTTTACCCGGCTTATAAATGCGGTCAGGGCCGATACGGCTTATCTCGAAGCCGCAGGAGTCAATCCTGAGATAATACCGCTGATACTCGATGCGGCCGCATACAAATTTGCCGATCGATAAGTAACAAACTTCATTAGTAGGCGCGGAAAATTAGCGCGGATTACAAATAATCGCTATATTCGCGTTAAAATAACTTATAAAAAACCTGTTTATTATGGTAATTCAACGTTGGCAATCGGTAATGCTGTTTTTGGCAATGGTGTGCATGGCTATTGTTATGTATCTCCCCTTCGGTTATGTGTTAGATTCAACGTCGTCCGACTCATGGACTCCACTCATGCCTATCGACCGCCCTGTGCTCTTGATTGTAGAGGCATTGACGGCATTGTTGCTGCTCATCGACATTTTCTTGTTCAAGAATCTGAAATTGCAGACCAATGTGCTGCTGATATGTATGCTGCTGATTGTGGCATCAGATAGTTCGGTGGTAATAATGACAATGGGCAATAACACTGTGTTTGCGGTCGGGAGCTCGCTGGTGCTCATTGCCGCTTTTGTGCTCTGCGTGATGGCTCGCATATTTATCCGCTCCGACAAGCGCAAGCTCTCCGAGTCAAATCGCCTACGCTAATACTTAGCCCCCTACTAAGAATTCCTCTGATAGTGCCATCTCTGGTCAGAGGAATTTTTTTTGTTGGCATGGAATTATTCCACGATTTCCGCGTCTTATATTTAAAAGACAACTAATTAATCATTATACGCATTAAATGAATATCCTTGAAATTGAACACGTCAGTAAGCAATTCGTAGGCCATAAGGCTCTCGACAATGTGTCGCTGACTGTGCCCGAGGGCAAAATCTACGGCTTGCTTGGCCCAAATGGTGCCGGCAAAACCACTCTTATACGTATTATCAACCACATTACGGCTCCAGACTCAGGCCGAGTGTTGTTTTGCGGTCATCAGCTCGTCGAGGCCGATGTCAACAATATCGGCTATCTCCCGGAGGAACGCGGCTTGTACAAGAAAATGAAAGTTGGCGACCAGGCTGTGTTCTTCGCTCGCCTTAAAGGTATGAGTAAGGCCGATGCGACCCGCGAATTGAAGAAATGGTTTGAGAAGTTCGGTATCACAGATTGGTGGAACAAGAAGGTTGAGGAGCTTTCAAAGGGTATGGCGCAGAAGGTGCAGTTCATCATTACGGTTCTTCACAATCCCAAGCTTCTGATATTCGACGAGCCTTTCTCTGGTTTCGACCCGATTAATGCCAAGCTACTCAAGGATGAGATTCTTGATCTGCGCGATAAAGGAGCCACTATTATCTTCTCTACCCACAATATGGGGAGCGTGGAGGAGCTTTGCGACGAAATCACTCTTATTAATAAATCCCGCAATATATTGACCGGGAAGGTGGCTGACGTACGTAGCCGTTTCGGCTCCGACCGCTATGCCTTTACTTTCAAAGGCGCGTTCGACACACTCAAAGGCGCGTTCGGTGACAAGATTTCAGAGACGGTCAATGAGCGCAAAGAGGGGGATGTTAACCACGCAACACTTCGCTTCCGCTCAGGCAGTAACTTGCGCGACATTATCAACGACGCCAACAACGCTGTAGAGCTTCTCGGATTTTCAGCCGATCTCCCCTCAATGGACGAAATCTTCATCCGCGCTGTCGAGGAGGATAAGGCTGCAGAGTAATTCATATATATTTCCATTCTAATCTGACACATTAATGAGCAATCTTCTACTTATCATATCGCGCGAATACACTACCCGCGTGAAGAAAAAAGGCTTTATTATCACCACGCNCTTGANGCCGATTTTTTTCGCGGCATTGATGANTTTGCCCTCCCTNATTGCCGAAATGAACTCAGGNACNANCCAAATNACNGTAGTGGATCAGNNTGGACAGCTNATGNGNCNTCTCGTTGAGAGTGGTTTAAACCCGATTTTTGTCGAGGAGCCGGTCGACTCGGTGCTTGCCAATCAAGATTATGAGACAATTCTGGTCATAGGGAAGGACGCTATCGACAATCCTTCTGATATAACGCTTTATAACCGCGAGGCTGAGAGCATGGAAACAACAATGCTTCTTCAGGAGACGCTAAAATCGGCCANTNAGGATATTCGCCNTTCCAATCGCGGCCAGGAAGACGTAAGGCANATTCTTGCTGAGGTTGAGGCCGATGTCAACATTAAANNCCTATCGCTTAATGACGACGGCGACACCGAGTCGAGCAACGCTATCGTCAGCTTCATNATCGGGTTGGTGATGAGTTTTGTGCTCTATATGTTCATCCTCATGTATGGCCAGATGGTTATGACCAGTATCATTGAGGAGAAAAATAACCGCGTGCTCGAAATACTTGTCACTTCGGTTAAACCTACGCAGCTTATGATGGGCAAGCTTATAGGCGTAGGTATGGTGGCTCTTACGCAGGTGCTTATATGGTTTGCGGTTGTTGCGGCTCTTGTTCAGTGGGTGCTCCCGACAGTTACTTCCGCCGATACTCTCGGCATGATCGGCCAGATAGGTCTTCTGAGCGAGATTGTCCGTATTTTCGGCTTCCTGGTCATATTCCTCATCGGAGGTTTCCTCATGTACGCTTCATTCTTCGCTGCCATCGGTGCATCGGTCGACAACGTGCAGGATGCCTCGCAGCTAACTACCTTTGCCGTCATTCCAATTATGGTGGCGCTGATGTTCTCGGTGTCGATTGGCCAGAACCCCAATTCAGAGCTTGCGACTATACTCTCTATTATCCCCTTCACTTCGCCGATGGTAATGATGGCGAGAATCCCGGCAGGGGTGCCCGCTTGGGAGATTATTACTTCTATTGTGGTAATGTTCGCTACGATCTACTTCATAATATGGCTTTCGGCCAAGATTTATCGCATCGGCATATTCATGTATGGTAAGAAACCTACGATTAAAGAGCTTATAAAGTGGGCGCGATATAAGTAATTAATCATTTTTAACACAACAAACTGGCGTTTGTTCCGTTAAATGATAGTAAGTTTTTACAAAAAATTCGTACCTTTGTAAGCTAAATCATCGTAATTACCTATCATGCGTCAATTAAAAATTACTCGCTCGATAACCAACCGAGAGAGCGCTTCACTTGATAAATATCTGCAAGAGATTGGACGTGAAGACCTTATCACGGTAGAAGAGGAGGTGGAACTTGCCCAGCGTATACGTCAGGGTGACCAACGCGCGCTTGAGAAACTTACGCGCGCAAATCTCCGATTTGTGGTTTCGGTAGCAAAACAATACCAAAATCAAGGTCTCAGCTTGCCCGACCTTATCAATGAGGGTAATCTTGGCCTTATCAAAGCAGCTCAAAAATTTGATGAAACCCGCGGCTTTAAGTTTATTTCTTATGCCGTATGGTGGATTCGCCAGTCGATTCTTCAGGCTCTCGCCGAGCAGTCGCGTATCGTAAGATTGCCGCTCAACCAGGTCGGTTCTCTCAATAAAATAAGCAAAGCTCTCTCAAAGTTTGAGCAGGAGAACGAACGTCGTCCTTCGCCTGAGGAGCTCGCTGAGACTCTTGATGTTCCAGTAGAGAAAATCGCTGACACGCTCAAGGTTTCTGGCCGTCATATCTCGGTCGATGCCCCCTTTGTGGAAGGTGAGGATAACAGCCTCCTTGATGTGCTGACTAATGATGACAGCCCGATGGCCGACTCATCACTCAATCAGGAGTCGCTGTCGAAGGAAGTCGACCGCGCGCTTATGCAGCTTCACGAACGCGAGCGCGAGATTCTGAAAATGTTCTTCGGCATCGGTTGCCAGGAAATGACTCTTGAAGAAATCGGCGACAAGTTTGATCTTACACGCGAGCGCGTGCGCCAGATTAAAGAGAAGGCGATACGCCGACTTAAAGGTCAGAAGAGCNGCCTGCTANAGACTTATCTCGNTCAATAATCTTATTATATCCTAACTAATAAACATTAGCCCCTGAAGTTGAAAAACCTCAGGGGCTGATGTTGTTAATGCTATGGGATTTATTTGCCCGACAGTATGGCGAGCTGTACGAGCTGATTCGCGTAGCGCATTTGGAGGTCGGTTAGTCGGTTTTGCGCTTCGTGAAAGTAGTGGGTGTCTTGTATATAATCAGTCAGGGTGATTTGCCCGGCTTTGTAGGCGCGTTCGAGTAAGGCGAAATTATCTGTCGCGATGAGTGCGGAGCCGTAAGAGTCGATTTGTGATTTAAGATTCGACGCCGAGTTATGTATGCCGACAATCTGCTGCGTGAGGCTTGTCTCGGTCGCGCGCTCAGCTAATGTCGAAGCGTTGATTGAGGCTTGCGCCGCTGCTTTTTTACCTCGGTTGCCCCATGAAGGGATGCTCATGCCGAATGTAAAGCCGTTGAATATTTGACCATCCTCGTGAGAGAATCTATAACCGAGCGAAAAACCGGGCAAGGTCTCTTTCTCAACTGTTTTCAATTCATATCCGCTTAGGCTTGTTTGGGCTTTCGCCGCGGCGATTTTCGGGGAGTGGGTCAATGCGTTGGAGATGTAATCTTCAACGCTTAATAGGCTGCCCTCAGGAAGCGTCGTGAGTTGTTCCGCTTCCTCTATGACGGCTATATCCCCTCCGCAAATTGTGGCGAGAGAGGAGCGGGCCTGGTCGAGTGAATAGTTTTCTTCGGCGATTGATGCTTCAAGGTCGGCTATTTCAACGAGTAGCTTATTAAGATCGAGCTTGGTGATATTACCCTTTCGCTGCTCTTCGATGTAGGTCTGTTTAAGGAGGTTGTATCTTTCGAGAATATCGCTTAGTTCGGCGATTTTCAATTTGCTGCCGATTATGGTTATAATGGCTTCGGCGGCTTGCATCCGGCAATCATTTTTCGATATTTGCAGGTTATAGTCGGCAAGCCGCTTCGAGGCGTCGGTTTGTCGTTTACGGGCTGAGTAGACTCCTGGCCAGTCAAAACTTTGCGAGAGCTCGACATTATATTTATTGTCTCCGAGTTGGCCGAATAGTCCCTCAAATGAGATTTCGGGGTTTTCGAGGTTGTTTTCGGTGCGTAGCAGTGATAAATCAGCGAGATTTTGTGCGGTTGCGGCTGCGATTTCGGGATTTACCGTTACAGCAGACTCTACCACAGAGTGAAAGTCGGCGGCGTAGGCCGTTGAGATATTAATAGTGGCAGCGATGAGCGCTAAATTCAAGCGTTGGTTCATTTATTTTGGTTTTTAATGCTGTTTGTCGAAAGAAATATAATAGGGGTGATAAAAAGATTAAGCAGCGTGGAGGTCGCGAGTCCGCCCAGAATCACGATTGCGAGCGGCGACTGAATTTCGTTACCGGGATCGCCTCCGCGAAGCGCCAGCGGGATGAGGGCTAACGCCGAAGTCAGAGCCGTCATGACTATAGGCGCGATGCGGTCAATCGAGCCTTTGATTACAGCTTCTTTTGCCGTTATTCCTGTCGCGATAAGGTCGTTGTAATGCGAAATCAGGAGCATGCCGTTGCGTGTCGCGATGCCTAAAAGCGCTATCATGCCGATGATAGCGGGTATATCCATCGACAGACCGCATATCCATATAATAAAGATGCCTCCGATCATCGCCAACGGCATATTTATCAGGATAATCAGAGACTGCTTCAGGCTCTTGAATTCATAGTAAAGAAGAGCGAAAATCACGAGTATGGCAACAATCGACGCGAAGAGCAAACGCTGCGATGCTGCAGCGGCCGATTGCGCTTGCCCCGCCTCCACTATCGAATATCCTTCGGGGAGTGGTATTTCGGCATTGACCTTCTCCATCAGCTCGTTTACCGCAGAGCTGACGTCGCGGCCCTCGATGTTGGCTGAGACTGTGATGCGGCGCGAATTATTGTCGCGGTTCACAGTGTTTGGACCAGTGGTGGATTTGATTTCGGCGACGTCGCCCAGGGGAATAGGGCCGTCAGCTGTATCGATAGTGATTGAGGCGAGCTCGTCAATGGCGTTTGATTCAGGAAGCGATATTTTAAGCGTCAGGTTGCGAGGATAACCGTCTTCATATACTTGCGATACAACTTTGCCGGCGAGGGTTGTGTTTACAAGATCATTGAATTGCGAAGCGGAGATGCCGCGGGCGGCAAGCAGTTGCCTCCGCGGTGTTATTGATATTTCAGGGCGATCGATCTGTTGTTCGACCGCTATATCCTCAAGACCATCGATGCGATGCATTATCGCTTTAACCTGTTGAGCCAAGCGGTTGAGCTTGTCGAGGTCGTCGCCGTAAATCTTGATTACCACCGGGGCTTCTGTTCCCGATAACATCGCATCGATACGATGCGAGATCGGTTGGCCTATCTCAATATTCACTCCGGGGAGCACGGCGAGCTTTTCTCGAAGTTCTGTCGCCACCTCGGCTCGCGATCTTCCGGAAAGGGAGTAAGGGGCTTCTATTTCGCTGACATTAGTGCCGAGGGAGTGTTCATCGAGTTCGGCGCGACCTGTTTTGCGGCCAGTGGTTTCGATTTCTGGCACTGAGAGAATTATCTCTTCAGCCATGCGTCCGAGTCGGTCGCTCTCGTCGAGCGATATGCCAGGCATTGCCGATATATTGATTGTGAATGATCCTTCGTTAAACGACGGGAGGAATCCGTGGCCGAGATTGAAGAAGACTACAATGGCGGCTACAAACAGTACGGCAACCGCGCAGCCAAGTGTCTTTTTGTGGGAAAATGCTGAAATGAGGCTTACGCGATAAGCGCTTTTCATTTTTCTCATCAGCCATGGGTCGCGTTCCTCTTTCGCTTCATCTTTCTTATTTAAGGGAAGAATGTAGCTGCATACGACCGGGGTAAGTGTCAGGGCTACTATGGTGGAGGCGGCGAGGGAGATAATGAATGCCACGCCGAGAGGCATTAACATTCGCCCCTCGACTCCCGAGAGGAAAAACAGCGGCATGAATCCCGCAACGATAATGAGCGAAGAGTTGAATATCGGCATCCTGACCTCAGCCGACGCCTTGAAAATAACTTTCAGTGGGTTGAGTCGCTGATCGGGTGGNAGCAGCCTATTCNCCTTANTCCGCTTGGTNACGTTNTCCACGTCGACGATTGCATCGTCAACAAGCNACCCGATCGCGATTGCAATACCTCCGAGACTCATCGTGTTGATAGTCATGCCTGTGAAGTGCATTATCAAGACGGTTATGATTATCGACATAGGCAATGCGATTAACGACACTGCCGTTGCCCTTACGTTCATCATGAAGAAGAACAGAACGATGATAACCATCAAAGCCCCTTCAAATAACGAATTGGACAGGTTGTCTATCGAGTTGTCGATGAAGTTGCGTTGCGAAAAAATATCGGTAGCTATTTCGAGCGAAGCAGGTAGAGATCGGCGTTGCAAATCAAGCTCGTTTAGAAGATTCTCGGTGAGCGATATTGTGCCAACTCCCGGCTGCTTAGTGACGGTCATGATTACCGACGGTCTCGTTTTGACTGAAGCGGCTCCAAGTTTCGGCTGAGCGGCTTCTATGGCGACGGTGGCAATGTCGGCAACCGTCACTATGCCGTTATTGTCGGCGCGCACGACGGCTTGTCCTATTTCGTCGAGCGAGATTGTCGACACATCGCCTTTAACGGCATATTCGTTGCCGTAGGAGTTGATGATGCTTCCGGCGCTGTTGGCGTTCATGTCGGCAAGTGCTTCTGAGACCTCCCGGAGCGTCACGCCATAGTGTTTCATCAACCCCTGGTCGAGCGTAATGCGATATTCAGCTTCGTCGCCGCCGATAACCGAAACGCTCGAAACGCCGCTGATACCCTGCAAAGCGGGACGCAGGCGTCGGTCGGCTATAGTGCGTATCTGCTTGAGGTCGAGCGAGTCAGATGTTAGGCCGATTATAAGTATTTCACCTAATATTGAAGATTGAGGCCCAATGACTGGCGTGTTGGCCGCCGGTGGCAGAACGCCTTCGAGTTGAGTGAGTCGCTCAGAAATTGTCTGGCGGGCAACTAAAGGGTCTGTCTTGTCGCTGAACACGACATTCACCACCGAGAATCCGGTTGATGACGAAGAGCGTACGCTTTCCACTCCTTGCGCTCCGTTGACGGCGACTTCTATCTGATAGGTGACAAGTTGCTCTACCTCTTCTGTCGCGAGTCCCGGGGCTTCGGTCATAATCGTCACGGTAGGTGCGTTCAGGTCGGGAAAAATATCTACCTCGGTCTTCAGAAGCGTAAGAGTGCCTCCAATAAGTATAAGCACCGATAAAAGCAGCACAATAAGCCTGTTGTCGAGGGAGAATTTTATGATGCGGTTTAACATTTACTCTCTTCGTTTAGTGGTTGTGGGTATGGCCTGGAACGGCAACATTCGCATTCTCGGCAAGACGGAGGAAAGTGACGCCATTTGTTACTACCTTTTCCCCCTCTTTAAGCCCGGAAATGATTTCCGCGCTGGCGGCATTTATTGTGCCGACAGTAACCGGACGGCGCTGGTAATGTTCATCGCTCAGCTTCACGTAGACGAATTTTTGGCCGAGTTTGTCGGATAATGCATCCGTAGGAATTGAGATGCCTCTGCGGTTTGTGCCTGCAGAGACATATACCTCCACATAGCTTCCAGGGGCGAGATTGGCCGATTTTGGCAAATTAAAATAAACTGGAATGTAACCTGCGGTTGCCGTAGAGCCGGAGGGTTGAGCTATTAAGCTGACGTCATATGTCTCTCCGGTATAAGGCTCTTTTATTGTGGCGCCCGTGATAGAAGGTATCATATTGACGTATCTCTTAGGAAGATCGGCGCGCACAACCATGTTGCCTTCGGCTACAATCGTGGCGACGGACGTGCCTGTTTCGACATATTGACCGTTGATTACGTCTACGCTTTTTATTGTTCCTGCAATCGGAGATGTGACAACGCGGGTGGTGTTGTTAATCGCGTTTCTCGCCAATTCCATAGCGCTCAGTGCCGAATTGTATTCGGCGCGCGTCGCGAGCCCTTCAGCAAGCAATTCCTTAAGTCGGTTAACCTCTCTAAGCGCGTTTTCATATTCGATTTTGGCTGCTGATATTGCGTCGGCACCGGCGATTCCGCTTGTGGATATGGTCGCGAGTTGCACTCCTTTTGCCACTTTTTTCCCCTCAACAAGCGATGAAGTGAAATTCACATTGCCTGTATATGGGGCTGCTGCTACAGCAACTGCGCGTGGATCGGAAGTGGCCTCGCCTGACACTTTTATGACATTATATATAAAGTCGATTTTTACAGAAGTAGTCTCTACGCCGAATTGCTTGGCCTTCTCTGGCGACAACTCTATTTCGTCGCTGGTGTGGTCATCGTCGTCATGATGATCGGAGTCGGAGTGTTCGCCTGCTTCGTGGTAGTGATCGCTCTCTTTGTGCTCAGCGCTTTCCGTTTCATGGCCTTCGTGATGATCATGCTCGTCGTCGTGGCTGGCAGCATTGTTGCCGCAGGCGGTTATCGTCAGCGCTAAAGCCGCTATTGCTATGGGATAATAAATAAGTTTCATGCAGGGATAGATACAGATTATTGATTCATTCAAAAATGAATATTCATTAATTATGAAATTTTATACAAAAATACGTAAAAATAATCGGGTTTACTTGCATAATTCCGAAAAATATATGTATCTTTGTGGAGCTATCCGATTAAGGAAGCGTAAAGACGCTTTCGGGATACAAAGTTACATATTTTCTTATAAAGAATTTCCTCCAAGTCCACTTTTCGGTAAACTTTTTGGGTTGATTTGTGTTAATATAGTGTAGACAGTTTCACCCTTTAATCACAAATAAGATTATGATTTACACTCAGCCAGATCTCCCTTACTCTCCCGAGGCGTTAGCTCCGGCAATTTCGCCCGTGACAATCGATTTCCATTACGGAAAGCATGAGCGCGCTTATATCGAAAACCTGAACAAGTTGATACAAAATACCGAATTTGAGGATATGGACCTTGAAGATATAATTCGCAAGGCCGACGGAGTATTGTATAATAATGCATCGCAGGCATGGAATCATATTTTCTACTTCTTCTCGTTCACTCCCGATGGCCAGAAAGCGCCTGATAGTGAGCTTGCGGAAGCTATTAACCGCGACTTTGGCTCTTTTGAAAGCTTCAAGGAGAAGTTTGTTGACGCCGGAGTCAAGTTGTTTGGCTCGGGATGGGTTTGGCTCTCGCGCGACGATGAAGGCAAACTCGTGATTACCGCTGAGTCAAATGCCGGCAACCCGATGCGTCAAGGTCTTACGCCGCTTCTTACATTCGATGTTTGGGAGCATGCGTACTATCTCGACTACCAAAATCGAAGAGCCGATGCCCTCAATGCTCTATGGGACATTGTCGACTGGGACATTGTGGCGTCAAGATACTAAACAGCACTAATGCCGTCAACGTCGCTTCATCACGGCGAATACCCGACGGAAAAGATATAAATTAGGTTGCTTTCAGAGATTCTTTTAGTCAGCTTGGCTGACAGCTATCTGAAGATAGAATACATAGCACTTAATTGTAAGCATAATGTGATGAATGGAGAGAGAGGTACCTGTGAAGGCCCACTTTTTCTTTTTATATCAAATTATACAACACGAGGCCGGGAGTATAAAATTACTCGCGGCCTCGCGTNCTATGCAGNTTTTGGAAATAAAATCNCGGATNAGTCGTTAGGTTTCTTGAAGGGGAGCTTGGTGGTTTTTTGCGCCGGTTTAGCCGAGGGGAGGGTTATGCCGTCGCGCTGAAGGAGGGCGTCGACAGTTGGATCCTGGCCGCGGAAGTTGCGGTAAAGCACTGAAGGATCTTCTGTGCCGCCGCGTTCGAGTATATTCGTGCGGAACGACTTTGCGGTCGCGGGGTCAAAGATGCCGTTTTGCAGGAAGAGGGAGAACGCGTCGGCGTCGAGCACCTCGGCCCATTTGTAGCCGTAATATCCGGCGGCATAGCCTCCTGAGAATATGTGGGAGAATGTGGGCGAGAACAATGTGCCCTCGACATAGGGGAAAATCTGAACATCTTTCGTGGCCTCTATCTCAAATTTATAGGGGTCGTCGATCGCTTCTTTGGTGTCGTGCCATGCCATGTCAGTATAGCCGAATCCGAGCTGGCGGATGCATGCATAAGCGGCTCCGAATTGCGAAGATTTAACGATTTTATCGACAAGTTCCTGCGGGATAGGTTCGCCCGTAAGATAGTGCTTGGCAAATCCGTCGAGAAATTGTTTTTGTGTGAGGTAGTTTTCGTTGAACTGCGACGGAAGCTCTACGAAATCGCGGTATACGTTGGTGCCCGAAAGCGATTTATAGTTAGCGTTAGTGAGAAGTCCGTGGAGAGCGTGGCCAAATTCATGCAGGAAAGTCTCAACTTCGTAGGGAGTTAACAGAGAGGGCTTGTCGGCAGTGGGTTTTGTGAAGTTCATGACAATCGACACGAGCGGCCGGTTGTTGATGCCGTCGGCGCCTATCCATTGCTCGCGGAAATTGGTCATCCAAGCGCCGGGACGCTTGCTGTCGCGGGGGAAAAAGTCTGTGTAAAGTATACCGAGAAGTGTACCGTCGGCATCGTGAACTTCGTATGCTGTCACGTCGGNNTGATATTTCTCGATTNTGTCGTTCTGCTTGAANGTNACGCCATATAGTTTGGTGGCGAGGCCAAATACGCCGTCTACCNCGTTCGACAGCTCAAAGTANGGGCGAAGTTCCTCCTCGTCGTAGGCGTAGCGGGCGTTTTTAAGCTTGTTGGCATAATAGCTGTAATCCCAGGGCTTGATTTCGGTTTTCTTTCCCTGAAGCTCTGAGGCGTACTCGTTGATTTCGTTAAGCTCAGCTTTCAGTGCAGGAGTATAAGCGTCGCGCAGTTGGTTGAGCAGGTTATAGACCTTATCGGGAGAGCCTGCCATAGTGTTCTGCAGCTTATACTGAGCGAAAGTCTCAAATCCGAGAAGATTGGCGATCTGGCGGCGCACTTCGGCGATTCTCTTCATGTTGTCGATGTTGGAGTATTCTCCCTTTGAGTTGCGCGACTGATATGTGAGATAGAATTGTTCACGAACCGCCGGATCGTCGGCATATTTCATTACAGCCATGTAGGTAGGCTGGGCGAGTGTGAAGACATACTGGCCTGATTTGCCCTTTTGCTCCGCAAGCTCCTTAGCTTCGGCAATCACATTTTCGGGCAAACCCTTGATTTGATCTGGAGTGAGAGTGATCTCGTAGGTGTTAAGCTCTTTGNGCACGTTCTNACCGAAGCGCGTTGTCAGCTCTGAAAGCTCGGCAGAGNGTTTTCGATAGNTTTCGCGGTCGTTGCCTTCGAGATTCGCACCGTNGCGGGCAANTGAATCATAAGTTTTTTNCAGAAGCATCTGCTGCTCGGGGTTGAGGCTGAGCTTATCGCGGTTGTCATAAACGCTCTTAATGCGTTTCCACAGCTTCTCGTTGAGCGAGATGGAAGTTGAGTAGTCGCTCAGTTTTGGAGACACTCTGAGAGATATTTCCATCATTTCGGGGTCGCTGTTAGCTTCGAGCAGGTTATAAAAAATGCCGAGAACTCTGTCGAGGGTAGCTCCCTGGCGGTCGAGGGCCGCGATGGTGTTGTCGAAATCGGGAAGAGCCGGATTATCGCATATAGCTTCGATTTCCTGAAGCGACTCAGCTATGCCGGCGTCGATAGCCTCTTCATATACGCTGTTGTTGATGAGGCTGAAGGGGGGTGTCTGATAAGGAGTGTCAAACGGTTTGATAAGCGGATTTTCTGCCATGACAAATGATGATGTTAAGACTAAAAGACCCAATAATAGTTTTTTCATATTAAGTATATATCGTAAAGTAGTTTGTATTAAGATTGAAATTGACGTTGGCGGGTTATACGATTATTGATTACTGATTATTTCATGAATACAAGATAAACGGCTCCTATGAGAAGGAGGAACGCAAGCGCATGGTTCCATCTCAGGTGGAAATCGCTGAACGCGATCACGCTGAATATCACAAAAACCACAAGCGTTATCACCTCTTGCATCACTTTAAGTTGCATTAGCGAATAGGGGCCTCCGTTCCCTTCATAGCCGATTCGGTTGGCAGGCACCTGACAAAAATATTCCAGAAGAGCGATGCCCCACGAAAAGAATATAACGGCCACTAACGGCCAGTTGGATGTCACGCCTACTTGTGAAAGTTTCAGATGACCATACCATGCGAAGGTCATGAAAATATTCGCTACAACAAGAAGTATTAGGGTTGTGATTGCTGATGTCATATCGTTTAGACTTTAATTTTATCACAAAGTTACATCTTTTTTGTGAGTTATTCTCTTTTTTTATAAATTTACGTCATAATTGATACGTGGCTTATGGCTAAAGAAGAATATATATACTGCACGAATATCAAGGTGAGGGATTATGAGCTCGATTCTGAAGGCATTGTGAATAACGCCAACTATCTTCATTATCTTGAGTATACGCGCCATGAATTTTGCGAGGCAAATGGATTCTCTTTCGGAGATATGTACGCCGACGGGATAGTCCCGGTGTTGCGAAGGGCCGAAATCGATTATCTGAATCCGCTTCGATCGGGCGACACCGCCAAGTCAATGCTCAGGCTTGAGCGACGGGGTCCGCGATTCGTGTTTCACCAATACATGGAAAAGCTCGACGGCACGCCCGTACTGCGAGCTGAGATAACTTGCGTGACAATAGAGAACGGAAAGCTCAGCAAAGGTGATCGATTGGCTGAAAAGTTTGAAAAATTTCTTGCCGATGAATGATGCCCGCTTATATAAGTTAGCTTTTTCGCGCGTCAAGGGCCAGTCGGTTAAGTTGGCTGAGCAGCTAATTGAGGCAATAGGCTCGGAGGAGGATTTTTTCAAACTCAAAACTTCTGAACTTGAAAGCATTGCCGGAGTGAAATCGGTGATATATTCCGACAAGCATCGCGCTCAGGCCCTCGAAGAGGCCAAGCGTGAGGCCGAGTATCTCGAAAGCCGTAATATTCGGGCTTTATACTTTACCGATTCCGACTATCCGCAGCGACTGCTTACGTGCGAGGATGCCCCGATAATGATTTACGCGACTGGCACGTGTGACCTTAATGCCGAGCACGTGGTCAGCATTGTGGGTACCCGTCATGCCACTGCTTATGGTATCAGTTTTGTCAATGATGTCGTTAAGTCGCTTGCCGATCAGATTGATGATCTTGTGATCGTGAGCGGGCTTGCCTACGGTATAGATATCGCCGCCCATAGGGCCGCCATGAAGGAATCGATTCGCACGGTCGGTGTATTTGCTCATGGCCTCTCTACGATTTATCCCTCCACACATCGTAATGACGCGGCCTCGATGATTCGCGACGGGGGAGCCGTGCTGACTGAGTATATCCACGACGCGCCTATTCACAAAGGCAACTTTCTTGCCCGCAATCGTATCGTCGCGGGAATGTGCGATTGCCTGTTGGTCGCCGAGTCGGCCCAACACGGAGGCGCGCTCGTCACGGCCAAAACAGCCGTTGGATATGGCAGAGACGTTTTTGCTTTGCCCGGCAGAAAGTCCGACCGATATAGCGTTGGCTGCAATAATCTGATTGCCAATAATATGGCTACACTCGTCCAGTCGGCCGACGATATTATCGACAGCATGAGGTGGAGTCGACGCCCGCAAGAAGGCGAGCAAACGTCGATGTTCATTGAACTCACGCCTGAGGAGCTTGCGGTAACCGAATTTCTACGTGAAAAAGGAGATGCGAGAGCCAATGAAATGTCTATCGCTTTGAATATAGCGTTGCCTAAAATGCTGTCAATGCTGATAGACCTTGAGTTTCGCGGCGTGATTTTGTCATTTCCTGGCGGAAACTATCGTCTCGCATGAACCCTTGACTATAAACTGTTGTTTAAATCCTATCAAATCAGAGTTTATTCCAAGATAATTCAATATTTACTTACCTGTTTTAATACCTGAACATGAATAAGATTATCCCTCCATCAGAATTGATTATAAACCCCGACGGATCGGTGTTTCACATCCATTTGCGTCCAGAACAATTGACCGATCGCATTCTCATGTGCGGCGACCCGGCCCGCGTGGACATGATTGCTGAGTTTTTCGATACTCGCGATTTCTCTGTCACTTCAAGAGAATTCCACACCGTTGGAGGCACGTATAAGGGGAAACCTATTATGGCAATAAGTCATGGCATAGGCCCTGATAACATCGATATCGTAATAAATGAGCTCGACGCGTTGGCTAACATAGATTTCAAAACTCGCGAAGTCAACGAGAACCATCGCCAGCTTACTATGGTACGTATCGGAACTTCCGGCGCGCTACAGCCTGAGCTGATTATCGGTACCCCCGTGATTGCCGAACACTCTATCGGTTTCGACGGCGTGCTCAACTATTACGCTGGCCGCGACGAAGTGGCCGATCTCGACTTTGAGGCTAAATTCCGCGAGCACACCAATTGGAACAGGAACTGGGCGGCTCCCTACGTTGTCGCCGCGGATAAAGAGCTTGTTGACCAAATTGGCCGCGACGATATGGTAAGAGGTATCACTATCTCGGCGGTAGGGTTTTACGGCCCGCAGGGACGCGAACTTCGCTTGCCGCTGGCTAATCCCGACCTCAATCATTCGATTGAAAAATTTGACTACAATGGTCGTAAAGTCACAAACTACGAGATGGAATCAGCCCCGCTTGCAGGTCTCGGACGCCTTATGGGGCACCGCTGCATGACCGTATGCTCAATCATTGCCAACCGCGTCAACGAAGCCGCCACGCCCAATTATAAAACAGCTATACGCGATCTTATTGAGACGGTGCTCGACCGCATTTAATGCAGGTTAATGACAATATATTATTAAGCGACTTAATCCCGAGAGATTAAGAGCCTGTCCCATAAAATCTGTTAACGCCGAGGCGACGGTCGCTCCCATCGCTTGCGGAGCTTCTATGTGAACATGTTGAAACGATACGGCTTGCGGCAGCTAAATACGCTTGAGCGGAATCATCATGAAGGCCATTTTCGTCATCGCCGTCGCCGTGGTGAGCAGCTGCTCGTAGCCGCGGCTTAACCTGCGGAAACGATAGAGCCATGCGATGGTGCGCTCAACCACCCAGCTGCCCTCTAAGGGAATGAATTCCGACGTGCCGTAATTGGATCTAACGCAATGTAAATCAATTGACTTAGGTAGAGAGTAACGTTTCACATATCATTAACGCGCTGTTGGAGCGAATATTACGTCAGTCTCGCATCTCTTGGGCGCTTTCGTAGTCGCCGCTCGCTCACAATGCGACGGCATTGCTCCTTCCCGCCGCCTCCAAAATCACTCCAAGATATGCGACCTTAGCCTTAACATATTTTATGGGACAGGCTCTAGGTCGCTTTTATAGTTTCAATAGCCCGGATAACAGAAGATTTGAGTTTGGGTATCGATGCGCAAATCGATGATACCACAATTGCGAGAATGAATGATATGGCGTATTTATACGGGTTGTCCTTGCAGTCGTCGAAATAGGGGAGTAGCGGATGCACAATCAGGTAGTGTAGCACTAATATATACATAGTAGAGCGGCCGAGCAGTTGCAGCCAACCTAACTTAAAATGATTTGAAAGCGTGCGAGATAGCCAGAGCACCGTATAAACTCCGGCGAAACCAAGTAATATAGATGAATAATAATATTTGTGGAAAACAAACTGATGAATGTTTGTACGCTCAATGCCGTCGAAACCCTTATATGCGAGCAACGCGAGGCTCGCGAGCAGTATGAACCCATTGGCCCAATTGAGCCTTGACAGTAAGTTTTTGCCGCAATAGCCTGCCAGGAAGAAGGGGAGTATAAGCAACGCTTGCCCGATAAAAAGCGTGTTCTTATAATGTAATTGCGATAAAATGAATCCTGCGGCTGAAATCGCTGCGTAGATAGCGTATTTAACAGCAATATTGCGTATCGATTGCTCAATAGTCAAGACTATAATCATAGTATAGAAAAGCGTGAGCAGAAACCAGAGCGGCACGTTACCGACGAGCCAGAAATTGTAAAAACCGCTTTTCATCGTCTTATCGAATGTCGCGAAATCGTAGACCAGAATTTCAAGCAGTGTGCCTAACGCCGCGCCAATAATGAGAGGCACGAGAAGCCTTCTGGACTTCTTGGCGATAAACTCGCGGAATGATATTTCGGTGTTGAAGCAAACGCCTGATAGAAAGAAAAACAGCGGCATGAAGAAGAGATTGAGGAGATTATCTACAGGCGTGGCAATATGATACCAAACTACTAATAATATCCCTATTCCTTTGGCAATATCGATATATCTTACTCTGCCATTATTCTCGATGCGGCTGTCGACATTCATTAAAGAGAGTATCGTGTATTAGTTTACTGATATTGGCAATATCTGACTCTTCTAAAACGTGAATTTCAGGGTAGGTAATGACCGATTACTTACCTAAAAATTCACGCCTATACTTATTGATGCGTAGTGAATGTCGTTCAACGGGCGTATCGCCTCTGCGTCAGTGGTGCGGCTCACCTGCATGAATTCGTAGGCAAGAAGCAGGTGAGACGAGAATGTGCGTCCGGTAGCCAACCTGATTCCTAAAGCCAATGAGCCATAAAAACTGTGCTGGTAAATATCGGTGTAGAGATTGTTTAGGCTAATTCCGGTCTTAACTTCGGCAAAGCAGAGCGTAGGTTTCAAAGAGAAATTGCTTCTGGCAATGGCATAGATAGGGAAGCAGCGCGACGAGTTGCTCGTCATCATCCTTATTCCCGCGCCGAGTCCCGCCAGCTGCAGATAGTTTCCTTTATATCCGAAGTTGGCGTCGATATTGATTGAAGTCATATCCTGGCCGGTAAGGTCAATTGAGCTGCTGAGATCGGCGCCCCATGTGAAATGCGCGGCGAAATTGTTGTAGCTCGTTTGGGAAGGCAAAACTATGCTGTCGGGCACAACTATCTCGACCGTCTGTGTCACTTCAGTAATTTCGCTTTGCGCGGCTGCGGAGAAAAAGCCTAAGAAAGAAATAATGATAGGCAAAATATGCTTCATCGATATGATTGTTTTGAGAAGCGGTAGCTCCTCTCATTATTGATAAGTGTCGGTAGGTTTACTCTTCGTCGCTGGTGTAACCTTTCTGAAGTTGTAGGCACGCCCATTTGTCCTGAGAGTTCATCGTCAGGAATTCGAGGTCGTATTTCTGTGCCTCGTCGAGCAGCAGATTGACGTCTTCTTCGTAGAAACCGCTGAGGAGGATTCGAGCATGGGGTTTCATTGCCGAAGCGTAGGCATGTAGATCTGCTTTTATGATATTGCGGTTGATGTTCGCTAAGAATACATCGGCTGGCGCAATCGATTTCAGCGCCGATGCGTCGCCAAGTACCACATTGATCTCGGGGTGGGAGTTTAGTTTGACGTTCTCAACGGCGTTTTCGTAGGCGAATCGGTCAATTTCTACTGCATCAACCTTAGTCGCGCCTCTCATTGCCGCGAGAATGGCGAGAATACCTGTGCCTGTGCCCATATCGATGACCGACTTTCCGCTCAAATCCATGTTAAGAAGTCCGCGTATCATCAGCGACGTCGTAGCGTGATGGCCTGTGCCGAAGGCCATTTTGGGGTCTATGACAATATCGTATTGACACTTCGGGTAATCCTTGTGGAAACTGCTGTGTATACAGCAAAGTGAATCCACTACGATAGGCTGGAAGTAGTTCTTTTCCCATTCGCTGTTCCAGTCTTGCCCCTCAACCTTTTCGTTGGTGGCAGTGAATTTATAACCCTCGATAGGAAATGAATTAATTGCCGACGACAGTTTCGATTGATCAAAAAGCTCGGCTTTGATGTATGCGGTCAATCCCTTATCGTCGGGTACGAAACTCTCATATTCTATATCGGCCAGCAGGGAGGCGAGGATGTCGGTAGCGGTTTCATCGCAAGGAGTCGAGTCGATGCGCGTTACGATATAATCGTTCATTTCGTATATACAGGTTTAAAAATTAGTAATGCGGAAAATATCGCTATTTCCCGCAAAGTTAACAATTATTTTTTAATTATTGGGCCGTTGTCAATCGTCGCGCGACGACGAANGAAACATTTTTTTCGCCGTNTTGAAGATTTTCACCCCGTTCCATATCATGNTGACAGTAAAAAGAGCGTTCATAATCTTTTTAAACGTCAGCTTGCTTTTTGTGAACGGGTCGATGAAGTCGGCCCTGAAGTTATTGGTAATGGAGGCGGATTCGAGTTCGAGCTTAGCAGATGTCACTACGATTTCGCGCCTTAGCTCGTCGTAGGAATAGCCTGACCATTTTCTGCGCTCATCCATTTNNTTCNGTCGTGCAGCTATCTGANCAGCTGTCAGCGGGGCGTTGCTTATNTTCGTCGTAGNATTCATTGTCTTTCTCCTCTTCGGTTTTAGTATTTGGATTTTTAAGGATGATTCTTGAAATCATGCGTGATATGGGGTCGAATATCAACTTCTTCCTGAAAACATAGATCAGAAGGAGTATAATGAGGTAAAATACCCCGACAATTCCGAATGCCCATATCGGGTTCATCTCCTCGCTGAGCCTGAACGCGACGCCTGCTGAGAAGAAGAATATCGCGATTGCTATTATGATAGTGACCGCCGCGCCAATGACTACGCCGGCGAATAGTTGCACCAGCGAGTCGGTAACGCGCAGTTTCGCGTTGTCGATCGCGACTTTCGCTATTCTCGTGGCTGAATCCTTATATTCTGAAAATTCGTTCATGATGATGTTGTGAAGTGTGAATAGTGGAACGTTGACTCTATTTTAACAATTAATCCCATGAATTTGTTTTGCATCAATACTATGTAGATGAGCTGTCATAAACAATGCAGCCGCAAATCATGCGATTCGCAGCTGCAAGCAAGCTTTAACTATGTATAATATGTTGATTAATCTAATTGTTCTTCGATCTGTTCAACGAGTTCATCGATCTGTTTCGATGGGAGTTTGATGCCTTTTGAGCGAAGATATTCTTTCACTTTTGAGCGAGTGTTCACGCCTGAATCGGGTGCTAAAAGAATGCCAATGAGAGCTCCGAGAGCTGCGCCGCCAAGTACGGCTGCTGCGATGCTAAGTCCTTTCATAATTGTGTGTTTTTTATTTGTTAGTTAATTAATAAGTTCGTTATACTACTATAACACCCTCGGCATTGAATTGTTTACAAAAGGGTAAAAAAAAGCCTGCCCGGAGCTGAATTGCTCTCCCATGGGCAGGCTTGCAAGCTACGATTCGGGATTATTTTTTTATTGATTCCTTATATAATTAGGAAAAGATTAGTGACGGTCTTTGTAGCCCTGGTGTTCGTATTTGAGTGTCAAAGTGGGCTGATCGCATACGGCTGCCGGACCGAAGTACTGGATAGGGCCGGGATATACATAGCAAGTGTCGATCGCCCATTTGTCGCGCATCGAGGCGAATTTGAGGAACGGGCCGTCGTCGAGACGCACAAGCGCTTTTTGGATTACGGGCTTCATTTTGCCGTTGCGGCGTTCCATGTTCATCATCATGGTGATAGGTATGCCGCCGGGTATCCACTGCACGGCGGGTTTCGTGAGCTTACGCACTGACGAAAGGTAACCGGTCACGCCCGCATAAATCAGGCAGGCTGCGTTGAAGCCGAGTGCGTAGCAATAGTCAGCGTCGAAGTTTGAGGGATCGGCGCAGCGGCCTTCATAGCCGAAGAAATGGTGCTGGGTTGAATATTTGCCGACGTACTTGCCCTCTGCAGCCATCTCTTTAAGGCGTTTGCCAACCATCTCGCTGAGGAGTTTCTCGGTTTCGATAAGCGAAACCTGCACGTTGCCGTGGGGGTCGCGGTCGAGTGAGAGCTGTCGAGCGACACCGGCGGGAAGCGAGGCGTAGATTGCTGAATTTTCGGCAGAGAGGTGGTTGATGATATATTCGCGCTGGGCTGCTTGGTCCTCAATGGCTGCGAACTCTTCACCGTTTTTAGCGAGAAGGTCGTTAAGTTCGGCGATAAGACACTTCATTGCGGGGATGAATTCGATTAGACCCTCGGGCACGAGTACGGTACCGAAGTTGTATCCGTTGGCTGCGCGGGCGGCAACGATGTCGGCGATATAGTTCACTATATCTTCGAGCGACTGGTTCTTTGCCTCGACTTCTTCAGAGATAAGGCAAACGTTGGGCTGAGTCTGGAGGGCACATTCGAGAGCGATGTGCGAGGCCGAGCGACCCATAAGTTTGATGAAGTGCCAGTATTTTTTTGCCGAATTGCAGTCGCGCTGTATGTTGCCGATCACCTCGGAGTATACCTTAGTGGCGGTGTCGAAGCCAAATGAAGCCTCGATTACTTCGTTCTTAAGGTCGCCGTCGATAGTTTTGGGGCAGCCGATCACCTGCACGTCGGCGTCGATCGATTTGTAGTACTCGGCGAGCACTGCTGCGTTGGTGTTTGAGTCGTCACCGCCGATTATCACAAGTGCGGTGATATTGAGCTCCTTGAGAATTTCAAGACCCTTGTCAAACTGCTCTTTTGTTTCAAGCTTCGTACGGCCTGAGCCGATGATGTCGAAGCCGCCGGTATTGCGATACTCGTCGATAATCTCTCTGGTGAGCTCTTTATAGTTGTGGTCAACAAGACCGCCGGGGCCCATGAGGAAACCATATAGGCGGCTGTTTTTATTCATTTTCTTGATGCCGTCGAAAAGGCCGCAAATCACGTTATGACCGCCGGGGGCTTGACCGCCTGAAAGTATCACGCCTACATTGACGGGCTTGCCGGTGGCTGCGTTCGGATCATTCTCAAAGCTAAGTTCGGGAAGACCGTATGTGTTGGGAAACAATTTTTTGATTTCCTCCTGATCGGCAGCTGAGTGGGTGGGATTGCCCTCAACTGCTTTTACAGGATTAGTGAGCACGATAGGAAGCTTGGGCTGATATGAAGCGCGAGCTTTTTGCAATGCACTTTTCTCCATTTATCTAAGTATAAATAAATTAATTAATTTTGAGATTTTCGTATCGCGAATTTACAAAAAATCTTGTTCAATTTCCTTTCAAAGTGATAAAAAAGCACCCTTATCAACATTTTTTGTTAATTATGGTGCCGTAATGAGTGTCTATTATCGCTTTTCTGGCCCAGCGATAGCGATCGAGGCTTTAGCCGGGTCGATATGTTGCGAGATAACCTGGCTTATTCGCTCTGGAGTGAGACGGTTTATTGCCGATAGCTGTCGGGCGAAGTAGTCGCTTGCGATATTGTTATGGATATTAGTGAGATGATGATCCATTATCGTGAAGGGTAAATCGAGCATTGCGGCCAAATTTGTTGTGGCGAAGCTTTTTACCGCTTCAAGTTCCTCTTGGGGCATCGGCTGGGCGGCTAAAAGTTTTATTTCATTGTCGATTTCGCGCACCACAGCGTCGACATACGCCGGGTCCGCCTCAGATTTGATTTCCACAAATGCTCCTTCCTCGTATCCTAAAAGCGATGCGGTGATTCCGTAGGTGTAACCCTTGTCTTCGCGTATATTCTTGTTAAGGCGGCTTCCGAAGTATCCTCCCAATGCCATTACGGCCAATCTTAAATCGATATAGTCGGGGTGTGATCGGCCAATTGTCGGTATCGTGATGCGTATTGCTCCCTGCAGCGCGCCTTCAAGAGTGGTTTCATATTTCCCCGCTGTTGGCTTGAAGGGTATCGGAGTAAACTCCCTGTGCGTAGCAGATAAATTGCTTTTAAGTGTTTTGGCGAAATCCTTCACCAAATGCAGTATTTCCGACGTCTGCCCCGACACGCTTATTATTGGTGTCGCGTTCCCGATCATCTCTTTGTATGCGGCGAGAATATCGTCGGACGTGAGGGATCGGTAATCTTCGGCAGTCGGCACTTTGGCGAGTGGATGCTTCTTGCCGAACGTTAAATCTCGGCTGAGCATGGCGGCCTTGAACGCTACGCGTTGCATATTCACCTCCGTTTGCGAGGCCAGGCGCTCCGCTATGGCGTGCATCTCGTTTTCAGGAAATCGCGGATGGAGTATTATGTCGCCGAGAATCGGAAGAAGATTTCCAAGAGTCTTATTGAGAGAGAACAGTGAGACACTTAGCAGATGCTCCGNCGGANNGATTTTCAACCAGNCTCCATTATAATCGAGTGTTTCCGATATATCTTGCGCTGAACGCTCCCCAGCCCCTTCCCTGAGGAGCTGCGACATGACGGTGTACGCAGCTTGATTAGAGCACATGGCTGAGCCGTATTTCCATTGAATGGTAATGCGGTTCATTGGCTGGTCGCCATGGTCAAGGTCATATATGGTCAGCGCCGAGGCGTCGGTGATTTTTTCCGGGAACGGTATATGCAAATCGGGGTAGGGGAGAAGCGTCGGAGCGACGCTTCGGTCAATACTATTCATTTGTATCAAATGTTTTTACAAATTTTATAGCCTCTTCGAGATCGGCCGGCGTGTCTATGCCAATGGTAGGATAGCTTGAAATAGCCACTTTTATATTGTAGCCGTTGTCGAGCCAGCGCAGCTGTTCGAGAGACTCGGCAATCTCATGCCGACTGCGTTTCAGCTCTGTGATTTCGCGTAAGGTGGTGTAGCGGTAAGCGTAAATTCCTATATGGCTGAAATACTCAGTTTTCTCTGGCCATTCAGCTTTTTCAGCCCCGCGAACATAAGGAATCACCGAGCGCGAGAAATACAACGCTTCCATCGTTTCAGAGAACGTGATTTTCACCAGATTGGGATCGGCGAGCGCATCGTAGCCCTTGCTTTTGTCAAAGGGTCGAGCTAAAGTCGCGAGCGTCACATCCTCGGAATCGAAACAACCTTTCACCGATTCTATCTGATCTGGATTGATGAACGGTTCGTCGCCCTGTACATTAATAATCACGTACTCGCTGCTGTCCGTCATATTGGCCAAAAGCTTGTCGGCGGCTTCGCGGATACGGTCTGTGCCGCTTTGGTGATCCGCACGCGTCATCACTACTTTGCCCCCGAATAATGTTACCGCGTCTGCTATACGCTCATCGTCGGTTGCCACATATACTTCGTCGAGACATTTGCTTACCTGCTCGTAGACGCGCTGTATCATCGGGCGATCTCCTATCATTGCGAGCGGTTTGCCGGGAAATCGGCTCGACTGGTAGCGGGCGGGTATAATGGCTATGAATTTCATTACTTTTAGGCTTTATCGTTATTGTTTGCGTTCGACTGCGACGGCGCTCCCATTTCGGCAAGATATTCCTGAGTTTTCTTTACCGGGTCAGCGGCATTTGTGATCGGTTGAGAAATGGCAAATCCGTTTACTCCCGCCTCCAATAGCGGCTTGACTTCTTCGAGCGAAATCTCTCCGTAGGCCACTACGGGGATTTCAAAACCCAGTTCTCTTACTTTGGCAATAATTTGTCGATAATCTTCTTCAGCGAATTTCTCCCTGTATGGCCCTACCGATGCGTAGTCGATATCAAGACCTTTAAGGGTAAGAATTTCGTGTGCGTTATCGCAATCCACCCCGATTACCGCATGAGGTCCGAGCTGTTGGCGAGCGTCCCCGGGCGACATATCTCCCCTGCGAAGATGCACCCCGTGAATCCTCAATTCGTTGGCAAGCTCTACGTCGCTGTCAATCATTAGAAATGTGCCGTTTTCTTCGCAGAGAGGCTTTAGNTCGATTATCGTTTGCCTGANATCCTCGCCGTCGTTGACCGNCTTTGTTACCTGNATCCNCCCGCAGCCACCCTCAATGGCCATTTGAGNTTCTTCGGCTATACTGTATTTGTCCGATGAGTGGGTTAAAAACTGAAGCACTTGTCTGGTGATTTTAAAGTGATAGGCCAAGCTCCGATAAAGCAGACCTTAATTAGCAATCTATCAAAAAAAGCTGTCTACATTGTATAGACAGCTTTTCTTTGGGTGAGGTGTGGGGGTCGAACCCACGACCTTCGGAACCACAATCCGACGCTCTAACCAACTGAGCTAATCTCACCATTTGTTGGTTTCAACGGTGCAAAGGTATGCACTTTTTTTGAAACCGCAAAATTTTCGCGCACATTTTTTATTGACAGAAATCTCTAAATCCCCTTTTTCATGCATTAGATTAATGCAAGTCAGTAAATTAGAGTGTCATTAATAAATGCGTGATAAGTCGGCTGAATTATAATTCGGCTTTGATTTTGTCGATCATCTCGGCATACTCCGCATCGGTCAGATACACTTTGCCCGGATTCATTTGGAATGTGCCTCCGTAGTCAGGGCCGTCGACATATTTCGGAGCGAGGTGGAAGTGAAGGTGAGAGAGCTTGTCGCTGTAAGCCCCGTAATTGATTTTTTCGGGATTAAATGCCTTCTGCATCGCGCGGGTCACCTTAGCTACATCGCTCATGAAAGCGTTCCGCTCCTCGTCGCTCAGCTCGTTCAGGTCATTCACGTGTCCGTTATAGGCCACGAGGCAGCGGCCTTTGTAAGTCTGCTCTTTAAATAGGAATGCGCGGCTCACCGTGAGGGGAGCTATTTCTATCATCAGGTCGTGAAGAGTTGAGTTGTTTTGGCAGTAAAGACAGTCTTTAGGATCAGAATACATGGTGATTAAATTATTGGTGTAAAAGCTTACTTATTCCCAGGGGGTGATATTAATATTATGTTTATCGAAAATCGAGGTCGCCGTTTCAACGAATTTGTCGCGTGTCGCGGTCCAGTCGGTGGCTGTTACGTTTTCGGCGGGATATACCTTATAATTGGGTGCTTTAGGCCCGCGGGGCACTACGAAGATGAGTCGATATGCGAGCTTGTCGACGTAAGCCTGTCCCGCCGCGTCGCGCTTAAGCTTCACTTGCGCCATGGCTCCGCCGCGGCTGTTGGTGTCCTGCTGATTTGAAATGAAATTTCCGAGCGAATATATCAAGGCGGTGTTGCGGCCGGTCGCGGGGTTTATCTCAAGCTCCATAGGCTCGATCACGTGGGGATGTCCTCCGTTGATTATATCCACTCCTTGCTCCTTTAGGAATTTTGCGAGGCTCTTCACTTCGGCCGGAGGCAGCAATTGATACTCAATACCCCAGTGCATCGATACTATCAGTATTTCCGCTCCTGCTTCCCTTGTGAGCTTGATGTCTTTGGCTATCTGGTCGCGGTTGATTAAGTCTACCTCGACCCCTCCGGTCACCGGAATTCCGTTGGTGCCGTACGTGTAGTCGAGAAAACCTATCTTGAAGCCGTTGACATCTTTAATTATCGGTAGACTCTCTTCGCGGCTCTGTTTGCTCGCGTATGTGCCAACATGGGGTAATCCTATAGAGTCCAGAACCTCGATAGTGCGCTTCAGCCCCTTCGCGCCGCGGTCTACGGTGTGATTGTTGGCTGTGAGCACGAAGTCAAATCCCGCGTTTTTCAGCGCGGTGGCGTAGCTTACAGGCGCGCTGAATTGCGGGTATCCTCCGTAAGCCGGCAGCCCTACCGGAGTTTCAAGATTGACTATCGCGTAGTCGGCGCTTTCGACTATTGGCTTGATTTCCGTGAAGCAGTAGTCGTAGTCGTAGGTGCCGTCGGATTGCCGCGCCGCTTTAAGTTGCGGGCCGTGCTGCATGGCATCTCCGGCGAAAACCAGCGTTGCCTCTTGCGGAGCGAAAAGCTGCACCCCTATTTGAGCCAATATCGATAATATCGTGGTTGATGCCATAGTTACAGTGGTTATTCGCGGTTTTTGGCTGCTTGAAGCGTATTCTTCATCAGCATGGTGATAGTCATTGGGCCTACGCCTCCGGGCACCGGGGTGATGTATGCGCATTTCGGAGCCACGTTCTCAAAGTCAACGTCGCCGCTGAGTCTGAAACCCGACTTGCGCGAAGCGTCGGGCACGCGCGTTGTGCCTACGTCAATTATTGTTGCCCCCTCTTTGACCATATCGGCTGTGACGAAACCCGGCTGGCCGAGTGCGGCAATGATAATGTCGGCTTCGCGGCATATTTCCTTGATGTCGGGGGTGCGACTGTGGCATACGGTCACTGTCGCGTCGCCCGGTTCCCCTTTTTGCATTAGTAGAGCTGCCACTGGCTTGCCTACGATATTGCTTCGTCCGAGCACAGCGCAGCGTTTGCCTCTCGTCGGTATCGAGTATCGCTTCAGTAACTCGATGATGCCGGCTGGCGTGGCCGAATGGAAGCATGGCAAGCCTATTGACTGGCGGCCCACATTGATCGGGTGGAAGCCGTCAACGTCTTTACGGTAGTCAATCGCCTCTATCACCTTCTGCTCCGAGATATGCTTGGGCAAGGGGAGCTGTACGATGAAGCCGTCCACGTCGGGGTCTTCATTGAGTTGCTTCACTATGTCGAGCAGCTCCTCTTCGGTGATGTCGTCCTCTCTGCGTATAAGCGTCGATTTGAAGCCGCAGGTCTCGCAGGCTTTCACTTTATTGGCAACGTAAGTCTCGCTGCCGCCGTCGTGCCCTACGAGCACTGCTGCAAGGTGAGGGCGTTTTTTCCCCTCGGCTACCATTTGGTTTACTTCCTCAGCGATTTCAGCCTTTATATCGGCCGCTGTCTGCTTGCCGTCAATTATAGTCATATCGGTTTGTGTCGTGGATAAGTACTTGTTTTAGCGTTGTTTGCGTAGTTGGCGCAGCTGCTTCATGGCCGAGATCGGATTGCTCTTCATGTTTGAGGCCATCTTCATCATCTGCTGCGTCTGCGCGAATTGCTTGAGCAGGCGGTTAACGTCCTGGAGCGATGTGCCTGAGCCCATTGCGATGCGCTTCACGCGGGTGCCCTTGATCACCGACGGATTAGCGCGCTCATACTTGGTCATGGAGTTTATGATAGCCTCTATGCCTTTGAAGGCGTTGTCGTCGATGTCGAGGTCTTTGATTTGCTTCCCGACGCCGGGTATCATCGACGCGATATCCTTCAGATTACCCATCTTTTTGATCTGTTGGATCTGGGCGAGGAAGTCGTCGAAGTTAAATTGGTTCTTGCGTATCTTAGCCTGAAGTTTCTTGGCCTCCTCCTCGTCGTATGCGGCTTGCACTTTATCAACGAGCGATACGATGTCGCCCATGCCGAGTATACGGCCTGCCATGCGGTCGGGGTGGAACACGTCGATGGCGTCGAGCTTCTCGCCCGTGCCGACGAATTTTATCGGCTTCGTGACCACTGTGCGTATCGAGAGGGCAGCGCCGCCGCGGGTGTCGCCGTCGAGCTTGGTCAGCACCACGCCGTCGAAGTCGAGGCGGTCATTGAATTCCTTGGCCGTGTTGACGGCGTCCTGGCCGGTCATTGAGTCGACTACAAAGAGTGTCTCCTGGGGATTGATGGCATTCTTGATGCGCTCTATCTCGTCCATCATCTGCTCGTCTACGGCGAGGCGGCCTGCCGTGTCGACGATTACCAGGTCGAGATTGTTGGCCTTAGCGTGTTTGATACCGTTGAGTGCGATTTCTACAGGATTCTTGTTCCCCTCTTCGGTATAGACCGGTACCTGTATCTGCTCGCCGAGCACCTTCAGCTGGTCGATTGCCGCGGGGCGGTACACGTCGCATGCCACGAGAAGCGGTCTGCGACCCTGCTCGCTCTTCAGCTTGCGGGCTATTTTGCCCGAAAAGGTCGTCTTACCCGAGCCTTGCAGACCCGACATCAATATTACCGTCGGGTTGCCTGATAGGTTGAGCTTTGCCGTGTCGCCGCCCATCAGGGTCGCGAGCTCGTCGTGCACGATCTTCACCATGAGCTCCTGAGGCTTCAACGCGGTCAGCACGTTCTGGCCAAATGCCTTCTGCTTGACTGTGTCTACGAAGTTTTTCGCGACTTTGTAGTTCACGTCGGCGTCGATAAGCGCGCGGCGCACGTCTTTAAGCGTGTCCGCCACGTTGATTTCGGTGATTTTGCCTTGGCCTTTTAATATCTTGAAACTCCGCTCGAGTTTTTCGCTAAGTTTTTCAAACATGATCCTATATATGTGTTTGGGGGATTGTAAAGGGGGTTAATCTATCATACGAGCTGATTTGTGGCTGTGTCGGGGAATATGACCTTTGCCTTGAAGNCAGATGCTTCCTCGATTGGTACCATGGCGTAGCTCATTATTATTACGATGTCGCCCGGCTNCNCCTTTCTCNCGGCTGNACNGTTGNGGCATATCACGCCCGACCCTGGTTCGCCCGCGATGATATATGTGTCAAATCTCTCGCCGTTGTTGTTGTCGACGATGTAGACGCGTTCGCCAGGAAACATCCCGGCAGCGTCTATTAATTTCTTGTCGATCGTGATACTACCTATGTAGTCGAGTCGCGCTTCCGTTACGGTGACGCGGTGTATTTTGGATTTCAGTAGCTGTACTTGTACCATTTTTTTGTCGAGTAAGGAAATATCCGGTGTTTCGTGATACTTACCTTATAGTATTAGAAATTAGTTAAGCTTTGGGATATTTTATGTTGTCGATGAGTCTTACGTCGCCTAAGTTTACCGTCACGCATCCTACGGCTTCTGGCTCTTCAGGCAGGGGCCACACTGCTGTCGGCTGCATCGTCAGCGAGTTTACTATCTCGTAATATTCTACCTCCATTTCGGGGTAGGAGTTGATGTTGGTGATTACGTATTCGGTTGTTTCGCCTACGGTGTGCGTTTTGGCGAAGTCAACGCTCTCTTTGAGTATTCGCGCGATGTTGGGCGCTACCTNGCGCTGATGTGCCGACAGGCGCACGTTNCGGCNGCTCATTGCGAGNCCGTCATCCTCGCGCTTTATCGGGCANGATACTATGTCGAGATCGAAACCCTCTATTTCGGCCATTTTGCGGATTACGGCTATCTGCTGGAAGTCCTTTTCGCCGAAATACGCCCGTGTGGGCTTCACCCATGCGAAGAGCTTGCTGACAATTTGAGCCACTCCGTTGAAGTGCCCGGGGCGGCGCGCCCCCTCCATCACTTCAGCCACCGGCCCTAAGTCGAAGACTCTTGTGTCGGGCTCGGGATATATCTCCTCTACCGTCGGGATAAAAGCTATGTCCACGCCCCCTGAGCGGAGCTTTTCGCAGTCAGCTTCTACGGTGCGGGGATAGGTCTTGAGGTCGTTGGGATTGTTGAATTGGGTCGGGTTGACAAACACGCTGACAACCACCCGGTCATTTTCTTTTCGCGCCCGCTCTATCAGCGAGAGGTGTCCCGCATGGAGCGCTCCCATTGTCGGCACAAGTCCTATCGTCTGATTCTCAGTGCGATAATTGTTGCAAATATCTGTTAAACCTTTTACGGTAGTAATTACTTCCATTACGATAATATTTATTGCGCCGCAAAGTTACAAAATTTATTTTAATTCTTATGCAATAGTCAGCTTTTTAGGTTAGTTTGACAAATCGGCGAAAATGAGTAAATTCGCGCTATGGAACACGAATTTTCATCTCTCCTCCTTGAGAACGCCATTACCGAGCTGTCAAAGTTGCCCGGCGTGGGGCGCAAAACGGCCCTCCGCCTCGCGTTGCATCTGCTCCGTCAGGACGAGTCGGTTGCCGTTCAGCTCGCCGACTCCATTTCCCGTATGAGGAAGGAAATACGATACTGCAAGATATGCCACAATATATCCGAGAGCGATACCTGCCCGATATGCTCTAATCCTACCCGCGACCCATCGGTCATTTGCGTGGTAGAGAACGTTCAGGATGTCCTGAGCTTCGAGCGCACTGGCCAGCAGCGCGGGCTTTACCATGTGCTTAACGGCCTGATCTCTCCCCTCGACGGCATCGGCCCAGAGCAGCTCGAAATCGCGTCGTTGGTTGAGCGTGTCGCTTATGGTGGGGTAAAGGAGGTCATTCTCGCCCTTAGCGNTACTATGGAGGGGGATACTNCCAACTACTATATTTANCGCCANCTCAGCCGCTTCGACGTTAAGATCACTCAGATTGCCCNCGGCGTGTCGGTAGGCAACGAAATCGAGTACACCGACGAGGTCACTCTCGGCCGCTCGCTTCTCAACCGCACCCCCTTTGCCGACTCCTTTAAGTAATCCCTCCGTTTCCTTGAAACAAATATGTTTACTTAAGTGTTAAGTAAGTATAATTTAGTCATTATGCCCGATTTAGGAAAAGTCATATTCAACATCGATATTCCGACAAAGCTGCCGGAGCGCGGAATGGTTCTCGTTTCTGAGCCGTTTCTCAGAGATGACTATTTCCGTCATGCTGTGATTTTTCTCGTCGACCACGAGATCGAGGGGAAGAGCATGGGGCTCGTGATGAATCATCCTATCGGCTACACGCTTAGCGATGTGATCGACGATTTCGAGGAGGGCAGCGAAGTGCCGCTTTATCGCGGGGGCCCCATGTCGCCCGATCATCTGTTTTATATTCATCGTCTCGGAAGCCGTATCGCCGACTCTATCGAGGTTGCCCCCGGTATATGGATTGGGGGAGATTTCGAGCAAGTGAAGCGTTATGTCGCCGACGAGGACAATCCTGTCGATGGCGTGATTCGCTTCTTCTTGGGCTATAGCGGGTGGGATAGCTATCAGCTTTCTTCCGAATTAATGGACCACGTATGGGCCGTTAGCGACAAGGTTACGCCCAAGAAGATTCTCTCAGGCCATGGCGACCCCTATTGGCATAAATTCGTGCGCACTCTCGGCCCCTCTCACCGTTCTTGGCTTCTCCACCCCGAAGATTTGGCCGCCAACTGATTTTCCTCGATATTTAAGAGCCTGTCCCATAAAATCTGTTAAAGCTGAGGCGGTCGGCCATTGGCATATTCGTCCGTGTTCTTCAGTCGTGTACGTCGAGTACACTCCCTCATCACACGAACAACTGATCGCCTCAGCTTTTTTTATGGGATGGGCTATTAATGTAGTCCAGAACGCGACGGTAATAGCTCGCTTTCCATTCAATCGATCGCGGAAACGCTCTCGATGACGACGGCATTCTCCATATTCTTATTTCTCTGCCGTCGAAATAGTCTGTCACTACAAATTCTCCGATGTCTATTTTCTTGAACCCGACGATTCCGCCGAGCGTTTCCACTGCCTTCTCCCCGGTCAGCAGTATGTCGTGGCAGTGCGGTATTTTCTTCAGCAGCGCGCCGAAGTCTCGTGGTTTCACTACCCTCAGATGTGCGTCAGATGCGTTCCCCTTTTCCCTTACTACCTCCTCGCCCGTGTCGGTGAGTGCCATTCCGATAGTTTCGCAGAATTTTACGATTTTATCTTTGTCGAATGTCTTTCCGTCGGCGAGCATAAACTCATCTTTGTTGCCTGTCGCGATATACCCCCATATTCGCCACATATCGTTCTGGCGGTTAGGGTAGAAGAAGTCCATGCACCATCTTGATCGTGGCGGCGGGAAACTGCCCGACATCAGTATTCTCGCGTTTTCAGGCAGAAACGGTTTGAGTGGGTGTGTTTCGGATTCCATTTTCTTGCTAATTAGTTGATTGTGTGGGCTGGCTGCTTGCTGTCGACTGCTTTTCAGAGTCTTGGCTGGCCTTGACCGAGGCGTTGAAATTCTGTATCCAGTTAGTTATGCATACTGTGAACATCGGTATAAGGAGCATACCGCCGATAGGCAATATTACGGAAATGATTTTTCCAGCTACGGTCACGGCCGATATGTTGCTGCCTACGGTCACGGTATTCATCGCCGACCAGTACAGCGCGTCCCAGAATGTCTTTACATCAGGGTTAACCGGATGCTCCTCGGCAAAAAATACGAGTGCCATAGTGTAGACCATCGACACGAGTATAGCNCCGTATTGAATAAGTANNGANATCGCGCGGTTTTGAGAGATGAATCTCAGCACCATCACCATCGCGTAAATACCCCTGATCAGCGGCACGAAACGCAGGTAGTAAATCTCGCCGTCGGTCAGCTGTATGTTCAACTTGCTGATTATGTTGATGTAAGGAATNGATATGNGGAAGAAAAAGAAGTTGNNTTNAAAATACTCCCATTTCTTNTCGGNTATGATCAGNTCGAGCATAAACACTCNCAANNNGGCCATGCACACCCANAATTGAAACATCATATAATCGTGATTGCGAAAATATGGTATGTCGGCAAACGTGTCGTATGATATATANACGATAAGCANTATCGATNGTATCAATANNGTTAATTGCGTGNAATCNCTTAGTATTCNCTTCCATNTGTATTTATGCTNTGCCTTTTGGCCGTTTATCTTTCCCTCTGTTGCCATGATATTGCGATAGTTGAATGATACGTTATATTTGATTAACAAAAAATACTTAAAAAAGATTTGAAGCTTTGCCCGATTTTATAGGGGATTTTCAATAGAAAAATGCTAACTTTGCCGATGAAACCGTTGAACTGATTCAAACATTATATAGTAAAAATGGAACTACTTATCACTCTTTCCATATTCGACGACTTGAGCGCTAAAGCTCTCCTCGATTGGTTTATGAACAACGGCAGCTATCTTATGGTGTTCCTCTTCATGGTCATCGAGAGCTCTTTTGTTCCTTTCCCTTCTGAAATCGTCGTTCCCCCGGCCGTCTACCTCGCTCTTACCGGCAACGACGATATGAGCGTCGGCGGTATTCTCCTCTTCGCTACTCTCGGCGCGGTGGTCGGGGCCACGATTAACTATCTGCTTTCGCTTTGGCTCGGCAGACCTATTGTCTATGCCTTCGCCAATAGCCGTGTGGGCCACTTCTTCCTCCTCAACGAGGAGAAGGTGATGAAGTCAGAGGAATATTTCCGTAAGCACGGCGCTGCGTCCACTTTCTTCGGTCGCCTTATCCCAGCTGTCCGTCAGCTCATCTCTATCCCTGCGGGCCTTGCGCAGATGAATTTTTATAAATTCATCGTTTTTACCGCTTTAGGCGCAGGTATCTGGAATGGTGTCCTTTGCTTCGTTGGCTATCTCCTCAGCGGTATTCCCCGTAAGGATCTATTCGAGACTGTCGAGCACTACAACGATTATCTTACTCTCGGCGGTTTGGCCCTGCTCTTGATTATCGTGGCCTTTATGGTTTATAAGGCCCTTACGGCTAAGAAACATAGCCGCGTCGCTGAGCGATAATCGCTCGTGGATGAGACCATTTTTCTTTTATTCAACTTCTAAAAATACAGGTAACATGATAGTTTCTCCCTCTCTCCTTGCAGCTGACTTCACCAATCTTGGTCGCGAGGTCGAAATGATTAATAAATCCCAAGCCGACTGGATTCATCTCGATGTGATGGACGGCGTGTTCGTGCCCAATATCTCCTTCGGTTTCCCTGTGATTAAGGCGGTGCAACGCGTCGCTGAGAAGCCGCTCGACGTGCATCTGATGATTCAGAATCCGCAGAACTATATCTCGCAGGTGCGCGATTGCGGCGCTGAGTTTATGAATATCCACCTCGAAGCTTGTACCCACCTCGACCGCGCTATCCACGATATTCGCGTCGCCGGGATGCGCCCGGCTGTCACCCTCAATCCTTCCTCTCCGGTGGCTTTGCTCGAAGACGTTATTGGCGAAGTCGATTTGGTGCTTCTCATGTCGGTCAATCCCGGCTTCGGAGGCCAGAAGTTCATAGCCAATACCCTTAAGAAAATCACCCAGCTCCGCGAAATGATTAAGGCAAGCGGCTCCAAGGCGCTGATTCAGGTTGATGGCGGCGTCGATGCCACCACCGCTCCCATGCTCGCCGCCGTTGGGTGCGACGCTGTTGTGGCCGGGAGCTTCGTCTTTGGCGCGGAGGACCCCGCTAAGTCAATCGAGTATCTCAAAAAACTTTAATCAGAAGCCGATTATCCATTTGCCTGACACTTTTTCAGCTACTCTTATCAACTACCCATTTGCTTAGACCAATCCGATGAACGACTATACCTATTCAGGAAGTAATTTTGACAACGAAGACCCCTCCTCTCGTCATGAGATGGACATAAACCGTCTGCGCGGCGGTTATGTCCCCGATGATGCCCCGGCTGAGCCCAGGAGAGTTTATCGCCGCGAACGTAAACCCGCCGCCGCTCCCGAGGCCGCGCCCGCCGAGGCTCCAAACCCCGATATGTCGCGCCGTCAGCGTCAGCGCGTGTCGCGCCAGAATGACTCTGCACGTGACTCAGCCCGCGGCAGCCGCCCAGAGCGCGTCGATAATGAGCCGCGCCGCGAGAAGGCTGTCAGCAGCGGCCCCTCTTTCTTCACCCGCGTAGTTAATTTCATTACCGACAGCCGCACGAAAAAAATCGCCGGTGTCATTCTCCTCGTTCTTACGGCTTATCTCGCCGTCGCGGCCATCTCTTTTATGGCCGAGGGAGCCGACGACCAGAGCGTCGTTACCTCCTATACCGTCGAGGAGATCGCCTCCAACCCCGATTCGGTAGGTAATGCTGCCGGTGCGGTGGGCGCTAAGGTGTCTCATCATCTTTTCGTCGAAGGTCTTGGCCTTGGGTCGATAGTTTTGATTATTTATATCGCCATACTCGGTCTCGCGCTTATCGGGGTGAAGAAGATTCATTTTTGGTCTCTTACCTTCAAGTCGCTCCTTTTCGCTATTACCATTTCCATGGTGCTGGGCCTGCTGTGCATCAATAGCGATGCGGCTGTGCCGTTGGGAGGCTATCATGGTTTGGAAATCAACCGCCTGCTCATTGCCTATACCAATCCGATAGGCGCGATAATGGTCAGCGTTCTGCTTGTGGGCATTTTGGTGGTTATTTATATAGCAGAGCTTGCTTCCTTGTATCGCCGCTCGCGTGAGAAGATACGCACTATTCAAGCTAAGCGCGATCTTGAGATGGAGCGTCGTCGCCGTCGCGAGCAGGAGGTTAAGGAAGCTATGTCAGAGGGCCCGATTAATAACTATGAGCCCTCTGAGACCGAAAGCAATGCTGAGGTTGATGAGCCTGAAGCCATCGTGATTAACGACGATTTCCCTCAGGAAGCTGACTCTAAGCCCTCTGTCGCCGCCACGTTTACCGACCTCGAAGATATTCCCGCTGCCGCCGATGCCGATTTCATCCCCACGACAGCGATCAATGCCACTCCCGGCTACGCTGCTGCCGCTGTCTCAGCCTCAGCAGCCCCCGCTTCAGCCGAAACCGCTCCTGTGAACCCTGCTGTTGCCGCTGCCGAGGTTGCATCATCGGTTTCTGAGCCTCTTCCGGCTGCCGACGATGAGAAGCCGGCTTCCGCCGACCCTCACTTTGCCGTCACTCAGGCCGCCGAAATCGAGCAGGCTTCCGACGAGAATTCAGCCTACGAGGTGCAGGGCGAATACGACCCCAAAGCCGACCTCTCCCGCTTCCGTATGCCCCCGGTGTCGCTGCTTAAGGAACGCCAGAAATCCGACAACAATGTCGACCGTGAGGAGCAGGAAGCCAACAAGGCGCGAATCACAAAGGTGCTCAGCGACTACGGTATCGAAATCACTAAAATCGAGGCTATCGTGGGCCCCACGGTGACCCTGTATAAGATAGTGCCCGCCGAGGGTGTGCGTATCGCTAAGATTAAGCGTCTCGAAGACGATATCGCGATGAGCCTCGCCGCACTCGGTATTCGTATTATCGCTCCTATTCCGGGCGAGAGCAATATCGGTATCGAGGTGCCCAATAAGGAGCCTCAGACAGTCTCTATACGTTCGATTCTCGGCTCTAAGGCATATCAGGATACCAAATGTCAGCTCCCGATGGCTCTCGGCGCTACTATCAACAATGAGGTCTTTATCGCCGACTTGGCTAAGATGCCCCACTTGCTCGTGGCTGGTGCTACCGGTCAAGGTAAGTCCGTCGGCCTCAATACGATTATCGCGTCGCTCATTTATAAGCGTCACCCCTCCGAGCTTANGTTTGTGCTTGTCGACCCCAAGATGGTTGAGTTTAGCCTNTACTCATGCCTCGAAAAGCATTATCTCGCCAAGCTCCCCGNAGCCGAGGAGGCTATTATTACCGACTGGACTAAGGTGGTCGAAACGCTCAATTCGCTCTGCGTGGAGATGGACAATCGCTATCAGCTCCTCAAAAACGCCCAGTGCCGCTCTATTACCGAGTACAACGACAAGTTTATCCATCGTCGCCTTAATCCCGAGAAAGGACATCGCTACTTGCCCTATATCGTGATGATTGTCGACGAGTTTGCCGACCTTATCATGATGGCGGGAAAATCGGTAGAGGCTCCTATAGCCCGAATCGCCCAGAAGGCCCGCGCCGTCGGTATGCACCTTATCATCGCTACCCAGCGTCCGTCTACCAATGTCATTACAGGTATGATTAAGGCCAACTTCCCGGGCCGTATCGCTTTTGCCGTTCGCCAGAGGGTTGATAGCCAGACTATCCTCGACTGCCCCGGCGCTAATCAGCTTATCGGTAAGGGTGATATGCTTATATCTACCGGAGGGCCGCTTCAGCGCGTGCAGTGCGCGTTTATCAGCACAGAGGAGGTCGAAGCCATCTGCCATTATATCGACGACCAGATCGGATTCCCCACCGCATATATTCTCCCCGATCCTCCGACCGAAGCGGCCGAAGGCGCAGGCTCCGGCTCGGTTTCGCTCACCGACCGCGATCCCTATTTCGAGGAAATCGCCCGCATGGTTGTGCAGAGCAACACAGCCTCTACATCCAATATACAGCGTAAATACTCTATCGGCTACAACCGCGNCGGTAAGATTATGGNTCANCTCGAATTGGCAGNTGTGGTTGGGCCGGNTTCAGGCGNTAANNCTNGTNANGTCTTGATGTCTCCTGAAGNTGTCGAGATGNTGCTATCNANTCTTTAATATTCTTTAAGTGTGTTNGTTTTGAACCTTTTCTCAATATTTTTNTCATNGAAGCATGAAAAGGATTGTAAATATATTANTATTATTTTCGGTAGCTCTCTTGCCGATGTCGGCCGANAATGTGGCCACGGTGCTGAAGAAAGCCTCCGATAAGCTCAACGCCNCCCGCGGCACCACTGCGGCCTTCACGATTCAAGACAGCAACTCAGGCGTCTCTAAAGGATCTATAAGCATAGCCGGAAGCAAGTTTGCCCTCGCGACTTCATATAATACCACGATTTTCGACGGAAAGACCCAGTGGACTGTCGACAAGCAGGCCAAGGAGGTGTCGATCTACGACCCGACAGCTGAGGAGATAGCCCAGATGAACCCCCTCTCGCTTATCAAGTCGGCCACTTCGAGCTATAAGTCGACGCTTGTTAAATCAGCTGCGGGTACCTACAAGGTGCAGCTCATTCCGAAAGCAAAAAACGCGTCGCTGAAAAAAATCAACATCACCTTCAACAGCGCGACTTACCTCCCTTCGGTTGTCGATATGTATCTTGCCGACGGCAATTATGTGCAAATCAAGATTTCTGATGTGAAGCTCAACGTCACCCTTCCCGCTTCCACATTCTCCGTCACCAAGAAGTCTTATCCCGGATATGATTTCGTAGATCTCCGATAGCGTTTTATTTGATAATAATTAAATTCAATATTTATGGAAAACTCTGTTATTAAATGCCTTATAATCGGCTCAGGCCCCGCTGGATATACAGCCGCCATCTACGCTTCGAGAGCCAATCTTCAGCCCGTGCTTATCGAAGGGCTTCAGCCCGGTGGCCAGTTGACTATCACTACCGAGGTTGAGAACTTCCCCGGTTACCCCGAGGGTGTCACTGGCCCGCAGCTCATGGAAGATTTGCGCAAGCAGGCTGTCCGCTTTGGCGCCGACATCCGTTCAGGCCTCGTCACCACTGTCGATTTCACCAAGCGTCCCCTCGAAGTGACCGTCGACGGCAAAGAGACCCTTAAGGCCCATACCGTAATCATCAGCACCGGTGCCAGCGCCCGCTATCTCGGTATTCCCGACGAGCAGAAATACAATGGCTTGGGTGTGTCGGCGTGTGCAACCTGCGACGGTTTCTTCTATCGCAAAAAGACAGTTGCAGTGGTCGGGGGCGGCGATACCGCCTGCGAGGAAGCGCTTTATCTCAGCAACATCGCGAAAAAGGTATATCTCATCGTCCGTAAGCCCTATCTCCGCGCCTCTCAGGTAATGCAAAAGCGAGTGCTCCAGAAGGAGAACATCACCGTGCTCTTCAACTGTAACACCCTCGGCCTCTTCGGCGAAGAGTTTGTCGAAGGCGCTAAAATTGTCGAGAACAAGGGCACCGATCAGGAGCAAATCTTCGACATCAGCATCGACGGCTTCTTCCTCGCTATCGGCCACACCCCCAACACAGCCGTGTTCAAAGACTTCATCACCCTCGACGACCAGGGTTACATCGACCTCAAAGGAAAGACCACCGAAACCAACGTCGAAGGAGTCTTCGCCGCCGGCGACGTGGCCGATCCCCGCTATCGCCAGGCCGTCTCAGCCGCCGGCATGGGCTGTCGCGCCGCCCTCGATGCCGAAGCCTACCTCCTCGAGCACGAACTCTAATCCCTCGCCCTTATGATTTACAAATGAACATAGAGTCCTCAATAATTAATNTNATTATTTGGTCTCTATGTTCTTCTGTTTTAGTTACATTCATTTATTGNCGATAGCTTCNTAAACATCAACNTATTGTCATTTCATTTTTGACTATTTAACCTTAACATATATTGTATAATGAGTTACCTTGTTGAAAATACTTTGCTGCAAGGAGGCAAATATAAAATTGTAAAATTTATTGGTAGTGGCGGATTCGGAATAACCTATTTAGCTGAACATGTCATGCTTGGGAAAAGAANTTGTATTAAAGAGTTTTTCCCGANCGAACTTTGTNATANAGATTNAAACGGAANCGNTCATNTNGGTACTGATAAACAAGTCGATNTCGTACATAAATTACTAAATAAATTTATAAATGAGNCTCGNATCTTATGTAAGTTTAATGATATTAATGGTATTGTCAAAGTAAGTGATGTGTTTTCTGAAAATGAGACAGCTTACTATGTAATGGACTTTATTGAGGGATATAATCTTGGTGATTATGTGCAAACTCATGGTCCTTTAGAAGAGAATGAGGCAATTAAGTTAATAGTTAACGTTGGAACTGCTTTGCAAGAAGTGCATAGCAGAAATTGTTTGCATCTTGATATCAAACCGGCTAATATCATGGTCTCATCCAATGGTTCGCCTGTTTTGATTGATTTGGAGTAGCGAAACAGTATGATTCAGAATCACAAAATACTTCTACGCTTATTGGTTTTACAAGAGGATATGCACCTATTGAACAACAAAGTGCTAACGTCACAAAATTCAGTCCTGCAACTGATATATATTCTTTAGCTGCGACATTGTATACTTTACTGACAGGGAAAGTGCCACCGTCGCCTGCCGATAGAATTAACGGAATAGATTTGGTATTCCCAAAAGATATTTCTTTGAGAACGCAAAATGCCATTCGATTAGGGATGAATTTTGCGAAAAATGATAGACCTCAGTCTGTTAGCGATTTTTTGTCATTGCTCACTGATACAAACTCAAATCCAGTACTGCCATCCAATCCTGTAAGTAAAGTAATCAATAATGATAGTAATGATGAAATCGATATTGATACTTATATTTCCTCAATTCTTCAAAAGAAACTTACTATCAAAAATTTAAAGGTATTTAAAAGGAGAATTTTAAAAGTACTTACTTATACAACAGCAACCATATTATATTTTTTAGTTATTAGTTCCATCGATGTGCGCAGAGATATTATTTTAGGTGATCGTGTGGACCCATTTGGCGATGAGTATTCTTCTGCAGTCGATTCTACAAATAACGAAATATTATTGAAATATGGAGGTGAAATCATCGATCGAATTCCATGTAAGACTATGGATGAATATTATAGCCCTGTTGTAGAAGTAGTTGATCTTGACGTCGATGCTGTTCCTGAATCAGTGTATGATTATGATATAGAATTGAGAGATGATGTGGCAAATTATGTTGAAGTAAAGTATAACGGTTTATATGGAATGTATCGTTATGGAAAAAAGATTTTACCCATTAATTATATATATATCAAAGCGTTAGGTGATAATTCGATTTTAGTGAGTGATGAAAATTACAATCAAACTTACGTTGATAAAACAGGTAAAATCAGATCAAAAGATATTTTGTATTATGCATTTGAGTATGCTGAATTGGTAGATATAGCCTTATTTATATTAGGTATATTAATTATTTATTCGTGCATCTTTGTATGTTTTAAATTGTGTGAAAAGAAAAAAAAGGATACATATACCCGCCCAATTACTAAAACTTAACAATAAATGCCTGAAATTTTTCAGGCATTTATTGTTATGATATTTTATAAAATCCAAATTACTATATTTATTATAATAGTCAAATTATTTTTTTCAATAAAATGTGCCAACAAATCTGTGATTTTATCGGATATGGTTATCCATGTTTTATTGAAAATAAATAATAAAACGGTTGATACTACCATTACGCTTCCCCAAAAAGTTTCTTCATCGCCTAACCCGACAGTTGACATCTGTTCCCAGTAGTATATTGTGTTGCCAATGAGCAGAGCTAAAATAATCCATTTACAGTTTCGTAATAAGATACTTAATAAGGTGAGGAACTTATTTTTATAAGCTTTCCCTTTTAATGTAATTTTCTTCATAAGTTAATTGTTAATAATCATAAGTATTTTAAATCGTTGTAAATTTACAATAAAATATTTAGGTTTCAAATTATATTTTCTTTTTTAATGTAAAGACAATGAATTTTTGTCAGTGGCGGAAATTAGGTTTGTCGGGGAATTGGTTGATGATTTTTTCGAACTCCGGCAGCCGATATTCAAGTGAGTCGTTGAAATATATGGTCACTGACATTTCACATTCGCGCTCCTCTATATCCTTTTTCAGCAGCCACTTACGTATAAAGCGGTCAGCCGGAGGATTATCAGGATTATCGTGATCGATCCGACCTTGCGAAATCCAAACGTCAGGTGAAATCTCAGTCAGTTTAAAATCCCCAAGTTCCGAGAGGAGTTGGCGTTCTTCTATTTTTAAAGTATCGCCGTAAGTTGGCTCATCGCAGAGGATTACGTCATAATACATAGCCCCCGCCGACACTACAAGAGTGGTGTCGTTGTTGTAAAACTCATTGCTATGGGCTCCCATCGTGTATTCTCCCGATTGGTTATAACCCATCCCGTCAGGCAACACGACGTAGAAGCCATGTCGGTCGTTGTAATACAGCGGTTTACCTTCGTAGGTTGAGAAGTATTTATAGTATCCCCTGTCTGACTCCGAGTCGCTTCTATGTCCTATCGCATCTGGTATTCCCGAAATCGTATCATAGAAATCATGCCATTCTTCCATAATGCCGTCTCCAATTCTAACGGCATATGGATCAGGTCGATAAGTCAGACCCTTGGCAGTGAAACTCCCCGAGGCATAGCACCTGAAAATCACCACAACCAAAATAACTACAATACTTGCGCAAATCAGACTTTTACGCTTAATTTTAATCTTTTTTTCCATTTATTGTGATATAATCTGTGATGTAATATGTTGATGTATAGGTGGATGAGGGCTTATTTGGAGGCTTTGAAGCGGAGTGGGGAGCGGAGGGTGTTGAGGGTGAGGACGGATTTGGAGTTGAGTTTGGGGAGGGGTTTGCCTTTGGGTATTTTGAAGTCGATTTCGAGGGGAATGAGGCCGTCGTCGTCCCATTGGAAGTAACGCTCGAAGTCGATGCCGTCGATGTCAACAGCCTGATAGACAGTGCCGTTTACGGTGAGGGTGGCGGAGTCGATGCGGTTGGAGGTGTGGGGGCGGCCTACCAAGTTGCCCTTGACGCGGATGATGCCGTCGTCGGGTTTATAAACCACTGAAGTGGGCTGAAAATAGAGAGACTCATTTTTATTAATCTGCACAGAGTGGTCAAAAATGTCGCTGTTTTGTATAATACTACAAAACGCAGACATTTTTGGGGCACTAAAACACGCGAGAATCGCGCAAAACGCGCATATTTTACCGAAAAAGGACATATTTTGCACTATTTTTTATGAAAAATGACACTTAATTTGCACTAAAATATTTGTTAATAAGCATACGATAGTCGTCGGAGAGCTTGAATCGCTCGATATAGACGTTGAGCGAGTCGCGCAGTAGCGAGTCGCGGGGGGCGACCACCCACGATTGAAATTGGTTGAACGAAATCTCAAGCGAGGCGTCGAGTTCGGGATACTGGGTGAGCATCGACTTGGCCGTGGTCTCGTTGACCACCACGTTGGGGATCTCGCCGAGGGCAGTCATCATGATCAGCTGCTCGGGGCCGTAGTCAGAGTCCTGAATCACGTAGATGGTGTCGCCGATTTCGTGTGAAAGGTTGCGGACACGGCTCAGGAAGGGAGAGTCGGCGGCGAGGTGGACGGTGGCCCCGCGGAGGTCGCGCTGAGTAGGGATGAAGGGATTGCCGGCTGAGTCGGTGCGCTGAACGAGCACTTGCCTGTCGGAGTAGACGGGATCGGTGNAAAGGAAATTCTCNNGCAGCTCGGTGGTGACAGGGNTGTCGGANATNACGATGTNGTANTNGTTGGCCTGAAGTTTCTCCAGGGCGTCGGCTATCTGGGTGAAGCCGCTTATTTCAATCTTAAGGTTGTTGTTGGCGGCGATCTGGCGTATCATGTCGTAGTAGAAGCCGCCTATGGTGTCGGCGGCGGTCGACACGCCTATCGGGGAAATCTGTATGCCGACGCGGAGGGTGTCGTCAAGCTCGACGGCAAGGGGGGTGGCGCGGCTGACGACGTGGCGCGCGGTGGTGCGCCGAGCCACGCATAGCCCCGCGATAGCGAATATGAGCAGCCCGATATAGACCAGCAGATTCCCTTTTTTTGGCTCAAGTTTTCTCATATTGTAGTCGTATTTTTCACGTAACTATATTTATTATAACGACTTCAGAGGACGATAGTTCGCCAAAAGCAACCGCGAAGATACGCAACTTTGCGCAAGCTACCAATAATCGAGGGGCATGAATTTTCGATGAATCGAATTTCGGAACATTGGAGAAATGGGGAAAAAGAAAGTAGGAGACAGGGCCCCGAGGAGGTGGGGCCTATCTCCTACTTTCGTAGTGGAAAAGAGAGGGGTATCAGTGCGCTCCGGATTTAATCATTCCGTAGACGGCACTGAGATAGACGGCAAGCAGAAGTCCGTTGATGATGACGTAGTATGACAGCGATTCGCAGAATTTCGCCAGGATGAAGCTGACAATAAGCGAAACGACTAAGAACAACGTCGAGGCGGTCTTTATCATCACAGCGACGCGGTCGGAAGTAGTGGATGCTCCGATACCTAACATCACTGCCGCCATGAAGCCGCCGAAGAGTCCGGCTGTGAGCTGCACCCCTTCGGGCGCCATCAAGCCTATGAAGTAGCCGAGCAGCGCGGCGATAATAAGGGCCAGCACAAGGGGTATCGGCTTGAGTTTAAGGCGAGAGGAATCGGCGTCGGCAAGGTCGCGACGTCGGTCATAATTGGTTGACATATCAGTGAATTATTTACCGTTTTAAAAGAACAATTTTGTAGATTTCGGGGATGTTGGCGGCGAGTTGCCATCCGCTCATGCCAGGACACCACATGAAGGTGTCTTCGGTGATGGTTTTGTTGTCGATAAGGCGGGAAACGTCGGCCTGGTCGAGCGGTCCGACCTGTCGCTGGTCGACAACGGCATACCAACTTTGGGAAATAGCGGGCGGAGAAGCCGTGCCCGACTGGCCGGTGGTGCCGGCGTTGACGCCGGCCACCTGTGCAGTGTTCATAGCCTTGTTCATGGTAGAGACCATTTGCTGAGCAACGGCCATTCCCATACCGAACTCCACAAGTTTGTCGATAGAGCTGAAATCAGTACTCATGTCAGTGGTGAAGTTAAAGTTAAGGCATTGGAGGAGGAGTCATGCCGCCGCCGGGCATAGGGGGAGGAGTGGCGGGGCCTGCGGGGGGAGCGAAGAGGGGCTGAAGCTCGGGAACTTGTCCGGCGGGAGCCCACTGCGGCATGCCCTGGGCCCACACGAGGGTCTGGGCATTGATCTGTCCCTGACGAGCCATATCGCCCAACTGAGCGTAGTTGTAGGGGCCATACTGCTGACCGTTGACCGCGACGGTGTACATCGTAGAGGGGGCTGCTCCGGGCATAGGGGGAGGAGTGCCTGCGCCCTGCATTGAGGCAGTCTGCTGCCACTGGNTGNNCATCTGCTGGCCCATGTTGTTGACCATATTAGCCATCTGGCCACCGATAGCGCCGCCGACAGCCATGTTGGTCATCATCTGAGCGGGGTTGAAGCCGCCGTTGCCACCCGTGCCGCCGCCAATGCCACCGGCACTCATATTCTCGGCTGCGGTCTGCATCACGTCGGCCTGACGGTTGAGAGCATGGGCGCCGATAAATTGAGTCTCGGTCTGGAGGCGCTGGGCGCGTTGAGCTTCCTCGCGCTGAATACGGAGCGTGTCTTCCNTGTTGCGGGNGTTGATACGCTGCATANCGTCGAGGTTACGGATATTNACATTGGTCTGGGCGTCGATGGTCTTACTCNGCTGATGAGCAGTCACATGGCGAAGCTCTTGCCAACCCTCGCTGTCTTTGTCGGGCTCAAGGCGAGAGAGGTCGATACGGGTAAGAGCCACACCGAAGTCGGCAAAGTCGGCCACGAGGCGAGGCTTCAGTATGTCGTTGATCTCGTCGATTTTACGCTCGATCTGGACGAGTGGAATACCGTAGTCGGATGGAGCGTTTGTCACAACGTTTTTGACGCGGCGGATCACAGCATCCTTAACCTGAGTCTTAAGAGCGTCGATAGAGAAGTCGATAAGCCTGTGGGTTTTGATGAAAGTCTTGGGGTCGTCGACATGGAAAGTCACCGAGCCGCCTGCCGCGATAGGCACAACGTAGTCGAGAAAGCGGGGGTCGGCCACGTCGAAGTAGGGTATACCGAATGGCATTTTAATCACGCCCGCGAGGTTGATGAAGTAGATTTCGGCCTGGAAGGGAGACTCACCGCCAAAAGCGGCTCCAACGATGCTTGTAAGCACCGGGAAGTTGGCGGTCTTGATAGTTTCGTCGTAGGGGCCGTATATGAAGTCTTGCATCGTGCCGTCTTTCTGCTTGTAGACGAAAACGGCAACTTCGCCGTCCTTAACACGGAGCGAGCTGCCATAGCGAATGGAGTTCTCGCGAGAAGTGGAGTTGGCTTCCTGCCCGGCGGGGCGCCATTTCCACACTAAATATTCGGGTTCGTCGCAGCGGATAACGTTCATTAAGCCGCCGCCTTTACCGCGTCCAAAAAATCCCATAATATGGTAGGTTTAGATATTGAATATTGATCTCGGCTGTTAGCCGCAAAGTATAATGAGAGTCAATGGAGGAGAGGAATTGGAGAGATACGACGGGAAAGTATCAGAGGGTCATGCCGTCGGTCTTGCGAATCTCTTTGAATTGCTTGTAGGCTTTGCGAGTCAATACAATGCCCACAATGAACATAACCAAGCCTAAAAACGCAAGGAAGTCGCCTGCGGAGCCGTCGGGAGCGACAGACATAAAGATGATGCCGAGGATGATACCGCCGATACCGCTAAGAGTCAACGGCGATTTGAGAAGCTCCACCGATTTCTGATTGCGATAGTCGCTGATCTGCTTCTTGGCCTGGTCGGNTTCCTGCAAAGCGTGTTCGCGCATCGAAGCGGGGAGGTTGGTGAAGTTTTTGTATTTGCTTGNCAAGCGGCGCATGAGCGAAGCTACCATAGAGGNCGCGCGCTTGAGAGTGTCGTTGTCGTTGGCGAAAGTGATCACGATCTTCTGATAAACCTGATCGGTTTTCTGAAGCCAGGCTTCCTCGTCGGTGCCAACCACGCCGTCGTTGTCGTAAGCGTTGCTTGAGGTCATGGCGAGCATCTCGATAAGATCCTCTTTGGAGTTAGGCACGGGGAAGGTGCGGATAATGGTGAGTCGCTGATCGTGGAACTGCTTCTCGATAGAGGCGATTTTGTTGGGGGAGGTGCGTATAGCGTCGGCTTTAAGTCGCTCAACTTCTTGAAGGGCCTCGAACATCCTTTGAGCCGATTGAACAGCATCGATGTTGCGGAACTCATGGCCGCACTCGGCGCAAACAGCTGTCATCGAGGGCACGATAGCGCCACAAGAAGGGCACTTAACCACGCCACCCTGCTTGCCTGAGTTGCGGGCGGGAACGGGAGCGGGAGCAGCCATCGGGGGAGGGGTAGGAGCGTTTTTCTTGTTGTGTTCAACGATACGAGCCTCAAGTACCATTTCAAACTCATCTAAGTCGATACCGGCTTCCTGGGCTTTCTTGCAAAGAACGGTGCGCTCTTTGTCGGTAAGAACGCCATCGGCCAAGGCAAGCTCGATAAGGCGTTCGATTTTTTCGTCGTAAAGCATAAAAGTTGATTGGTTATTAGTAAGTATCCGTTGCAAATAATGGTAACACTTACTTTAGTTCTGATATAATTAGATTTAATGTATGCTATATTTTATATNTACTGTATNCAATATAAGNCACAAANTTATATATATATATATATATATATATATATATCCAAATAATTATACAACAAAAATAAGTATTTAATTTAAATTTTTTTTGGAATGGATGAAGTGGATGTGAAGGGGTCAGTAGATTTTTCCGGTTGGCGGGAGAGGAAAGGTTGCCGTATAATGCTTATCTTTGTGCATGGAAAATATCGATATACTTCGGGAATTGCTACCGCCTGAAATAGTAGACAATTT
>WFLX010221823.1_pt1 | contig 78398 bp, 66 predicted proteins | sample 4967041 | NCBI WGS metagenome assembly WFLX01 (sample SAMN12857096, study PRJNA449069) | gut metagenome | isolation source: stool from male and female vole | host: Microtus ochrogaster | place: USA:Florida | collected 2017
TCCTGATACAAAATATCCGATTCCGTTTGAAAATAGGCAATCTTAACATAAGAGCCGGGTATCCATTTCTCCGGATTATGGTGAAAAAGCAAAATCGCTGCTCTTGTAAGTAAACCTTCATTGATAAGATTTAGGCGGTCAAGCAGCTGCTCATTACTGACCTGAATATCTGGCTCATCCATCCTGTTACTTTTTACTGCCTGTTCCCTAAAAATATCAAAACTGTCATTGCGTAAATCTTTTATCGCCACACCTTGTATGGGTATGCTGTCCCATGTGATTCCGGTCTTTTTCAAAAGGAATTGGTTCAAAGCTTGTCCTTTGAGCAACTGTTTTGTACTCCCGCTGCGATAATGATATTCTCCCCTGTAATTTACCGGATAAGTATTGGGATTGACACAAATTTCAATATAATCTTTCTCATCCTCCGTCAGCAAATTCACATCTACGATAATTCCAAGAACATCCCTTACCTTATTCGGAATATCTTCCATAAGTTTCTTACTGTTTTGAATGCCGATGACCGTACCGTCATCCTTTGTGCCAATATAAATCTTTCCGCCATGTGCATTGGCAAATCCGCATATCCATTTCAGATATTCGTCACGCCAAGATTCTTTCCATTCAACATTCTGGCTTTCTGCCATAAATGCACCTCCAAAATCGAATTGGACAGACAATGCCTGCCCAATTTATATCATACCAAAATATTCAACAAAATACTATATTCCGTGTGGAACAGTTTTATATTTTTCGTTTGTCATTTCAAGGCTCTTTCAAAAATGGTGTAGTAGTGGTGAAGTAAGCACCTTGGCTTTCCATGAAATCATTGATTCTGCAGGCTTTTCCAGAACATTTCAAGATACTGCCGTGGCACACAAAAAGTATCGATATCATGTTAATTTTTCCTCCTGAGATACTCTAATTTACCGTGTTTTAGCGCGATTTTCAGAAATCGTGCAGTATGTGCCAATCAAGTAAGTGCTGGCGCTGTATTCGCCCTATCATGAAATGGTTATTCGCCAGTTTGCAGATAAGATGAACATACTGTATACGGCAGCCAAACCGGAAACCAATCTTAAACTCCTGCGGCAGAAAGCAGGGACTCGCGCTTTAAGCTTCTCCCTCTTCTTCAACGTCCGCCGTCACCGCAAAAAACGCCTCCACAACCGCCGGATCAAAATGCGTGCCGGATTCCTCCCTGATGATCGCATACGCCTTTTCGAGCGGCATGGCATCTTTATAGCAGCGTTTAGAGGTCAGTGCGTCAAACACATCCGCCACTGCCATGATCCTCGCGCAAAGCGGTATTTCTTCCCCGCTGATGCCATGGGGATAGCCTTTTCCATTCCACCACTCATGATGATACGCCGCCATCTCCACCGCCATATTCAGATACTCTGATTCCCCAAGCTCCGCCTTTGCATGGGCAAGCAGCTCCTCGCCTGCCGTGGTATGCGTCTTCATAACCTCAAATTCTTCCTCCGTCAGTCTCCCCGGCTTGTTCAGGACAATATCCGGAATATGTATCTTCCCGATGTCGTGGAGCGGCGCTGCCACCACCATGTTGCTAAGATACTGCTCGGTCAGAATATCACCATATCTGCCCTGCTTTTTCATCTCTTTTGCGATACTCTCCACATATTCCGCCGTGCGTTTGATATGACCGCCCGTGTTATCGTCCCTGTTCTCCACAACCTCCGCCATAAATCTGATCATGCCGGACTGCATGCCGGAAACCCGCTCATGATAAAAGGAACGCTTATTGCCCTGCATAATCAGTGCAATGATCGTGATCGTCATAATAAATGCCGCGATGCTGCTAATACCGATAAAGGAAGAAAGACTGTGTCTATAGGCTTCTGCTGCTGCCTGGGCATTTTCCCCGTCTCCCGCAAGCTGCTTTGCAACTTCTCTGGAAAAAAACAGCATCAGGATACCGACCGCCCAAAGCAGATACCTCTCAGATCTTTGCAGGCTTCTGTGCTGCATATTCTCCTGAAACCAGCTGCGCCAGTTCTTCCCTTTCACATAGAATAAAATGATCAGTACGGTCAATATTCCATAAACCGCAAACTGGCAGATCTGTGTTTCCCGTTCCTGCAGCTCCAGCAGATACGGCGGCACAAGCAGAATAGGAACAAAAAGCCCGTTGATAATGCCCATAAACGGTATCATCAAAACCAGCCCCCACAGTCTGTGTTTTTTCCTGCCAAGACAGGTATTTAAGGCAATCATAAACAGCGCCGCAATTGTTGCGGCATCTTTCCCAACTACTAAAGCCACAACACAGATAAGGAAAAAACTTGCATAATAAAAAATGCGCTGTTTTTTAGCTTCCATATCCGGCTCTAAGAATACATATTTTTTTATCAGGAAACCGCTGACTGTGATCGCTACCGTTTCCAGCAATTCCAGTATTTCCGTCACCATGGTCTATACACCGTGCCTTTCGCTCTTTCCTTCTATTTTCCCTACATACCATCCCATGATATTCAGGATAGACAATTCACATTTTTATTGTAATAAATAGCTTCGTAAAATGCAACCAAATAAAATATGACCGGCCGTTTCCCCATGGATCACTCCACAAAACAGCCGGTCACATGACCGAAAGCCCCGCCTCATCAGCAATGCCTTTTTCTTATTTTGAATCTCCTACCAAATCTATGGTCAGCTCTGAAAATACTCCTGAAATGCTGATCTCATTTTCACTGTCGGCAGCTTTGTCATATTCTACTGATTCTCCGTCTTTTACATAAAAGACGTTACATTTTCTGCCTTTATTAATAACATTCACCACATTTTCCTCCGGGATATGAATGACCGCTTTTGCTTTCCATTGGTTAACATCCAGTCTTCCCGTGATCTTGTCAACAGTGATATCATAATTTGTTTTTCCTGTCAGCTCCAGACTTCCGCTGCTGTCTGAGATCAGGACGTGCTCCGCGTCGCCGTCATATTCCAGACGGTTCAGGTGAAGACCGCTGATTGCAAGAAGCTTGACGCTGGCTGCGATCTCGCAATGATCGGAATATTTATTCGGCAGGATGATCTCAACCGCCAGCGACTCCTCCGCTTCATAACGGCTCAGCTTATTTTTGTTGAGGCAGACCACATCCAGCTTGTTTTTCTTATCATCCAGCTTGATTTTGAACATGGAGCCCAGATCCTCAAGGCTTTCCGAAGACAGCTTGATATGCAGCTTCTCATCATCGCCGGATGAAAGCCGGATTGCTGCCGCGCTGCCGATATTGACGTCAAAATGCTTTTCACAGTCGATGTCATAGATCGTTTCACTGGTATATACGATCGTTTTCGGGTTTTCCTTTGTAACGGAATCCGTCAGCAGCTCATCTATGGTCGTCTTAAAGATCTCCGCTATGATCATCATATTTTCCACATCAGGCAGACCTTTTCCTGTTTCCCACTTCGTGATCGCCTGCCTTGAAACACCGATCTTTTCAGCAAGCTGCTCCTGCGAGATGCCCTCTTTTTTTCTGATTTCTTTTAATCTTTCTGAAAAATTCATATCCTTTCTCCTTCCTTTACATTTGATCCTTTAGACATTTGCGAAACTCTGTTCAAATTCTTTCCTAATTGTGCATCATTGACAATTCAACGCAGACACGCTTTCGCTCCGTGAAAAACGCAGCGGCACATAAGATACCAAAGGACGGCATCTAAGTGCCGGCGTTTTTCAAAGGTCTGCTTATGAATTTGTCAATGTTGCACAATAATATTTACGTTATCGAGAGTTTCGCAATTACCTTATACATTTAATCTCTTAGGCAATTGCGAAAGAACCCGATTAGAGTTTCGCAATTACCTTTAAATTTAATCTTTTAATAGTGAATATGCGGTTATCTTCTTGATTGGCGCTGAAAGAAGCACGCTGATCACAAATGCCACCGCCGTAAACATCACGGCAAATACGATCAATATCCAGACAGCTACCTCAAAATGATTTTTTATGGCTCCAATCATGGAAAATATGGTATTGTTCATTGCGGGAAGATACCACAGTCCGGCGACTGCAGAAATGATTGATGCCACAGCCACAACGGGGATAAAACTAACCGCCGTCTTAATCGTAAGCTGCCCGTTTGTGTATCCGATTGCTTTATAGATACCGAATTCCTGCTTACGCCTGCTGATCATGGAATTGATGATCACATACATCACCAGCAGCACCATCAGGACGGAGATCACAAACAGGATCACCACGATCACGGAAACGATGCCCGCATACATCATCTGACCGTTTTCACTCAGCTGTTCATAATTGACTGATGATTTGATGAGTGTATCGTGGTTTTCTTCATACTCATTGATAAACTCACCGGCAATTTTATCATGCAGATATACATTGACGGAATTTACGGATTCACCGATCTTTTCGTATCCTTCCCTTGTCAGCTGGCACACCGAGCCTGCATTATTCACGCTTTGAACATAACCGGTCACAAGGTAATTCGCCGATTTATCGCCAACGGTTAATGTTATGATGTTACCGATTGGATAGCTGTCTGAGATCGCGTTCCCTACTGCAATTTCATTCTCGTTCACGGGACTTCTGCCCTCATAACAGATATCGTTTGTTGCCTTTGAAAAATCTTCACACACAAAGGCTGTCAGACTTCCGTCCTCATAGCTTACAGGCACGGAAGCATATTTCAAAACAAGCTTTACACGGCTGTCAGTTTGAAGAAGTTCCTCAAGCTCCGTCAGTTTGCCGTCCTCTGCCGCAAAAATAACGGACGGTATTTCTTCTGAAAGCGTATTCATAAAATTATCCGGCCTGACATTTACATTATATAAGAGCGTTCCCGCAAAAGACAACAGCACCATGATACCAAATGAAACAATAAATAATAAGATGCTTTGTCCCGCCGATTCGTCTCCGGTGATGCCTCTTATGGCGTTGATCGGCTCTAATCTATGTATTTTCCTTGCGGAAAAATAGGAAAAGAGTAATATTGCGCACGTCAGTGTCAGTATGACGATCAGCAATGCCATGATATCAAACTCAGGTGTATAAGAAAATCCTGATTGGATCGCCAGAATACCTGCTACAAAAGGCAGGACCGCATTCGACAAGACGATTCCAATCACTGTAGCGGTAATGCCTACAAGGATGTAGGGCATGATCGTCGAAGCAATGATCAGANTGCTTGTATAACCAACCGCTTTTAATACCCCCATCTGTGCCAGCTCGCCTTCNATNGCNCTNNNTATCCGNAANTTACTGAGGAANATACTCACTACAAGTATTATGGCAGCAAGCGCCAAAAAGATAACGATNAGCAAAGTACAAACCATNGTTCTGGTCTGCTTTGANGTATCCTTGTCATTGATGCTCATNANNGCGATCCCTTTNTCTCTNANCTTTTCNGNGATNGTNTTTTTCATTTCGCCNANNTCAGCAGTNTCGCTTATCTTTAAGGAGTATTCCACAATGACATTATTGNTNTATTCCTCCGNAAAGTCCTCATAGANAGCCCCCGGAAAATATCCGCCGATCANCCCGGTACCGTAATTGCCATACTGCATTTCCGATACGATCCCGCCGATATTATAGGTATGCTCCTCGCCATCTATGGAATACGTGATGCTGCCGCCTTCCGTAAAACCGCCCAATTCCTTCATATATAAGGGAATGTAAACAGAATTGCCGCCCTCTCCGGAATAATTCGTAACATCAAGCAGATTCAGCGTTCTTTCCTCATCAAGACTGTAAAAAACAGTATTCATATCAAAATCAGAGCCTGCAAATTCACGGACTGTTACGGTCGTAAATACNCCGTCATGCTTTTCAACAAANGATACCCCGTCAATTTCTTCCACTTCTGTGAGCAGATCNTCATNATCCTGAATCTNNGGNATGATAAAATTGATGTCCGCCGNNNCAAGCTNATCAAACAGNCNGTCATAAGCGTTAAATGTCTGAAAAGCAAGCACAAGNGCNATATTNATNATAAATGCGGTCAGGCAGATAAACACCCCNAANGANATNNANTGNCCCTNTGCTTTNTTCNGATTATGNANNGTAAGNGTGGATATCTTTCTTCATTTATCCTACCACCCCATTTCTTTAATAAATTTATCAAGTTTTTCCGTTCTTTCGGCATCGTCCTGCTCATATGTTCCCAGATCACACTCGCCATAGATCTTTCCATCTTTGATATAAATGATGCGATTTCCCCGCAGGGCTGATTTCTTATCATGTGTAACCATGACGATGCTCTGCTCTTTCTTGTGAAGTGAAGTAAACACATCAAGGACTGCCCCCGAATTGGCAGAATTTAATGCGCCTGTCGGTTCGTCCGCGAAAAGCACGTTGGGACTGTTGATCACTGCCCTGACGATACCTGCCCTCTGCGCTTCGCCGCCTGAGATCTGGGAGGAAGTCTTTTTCCATGTGTTTTCAGGGATATTTACCAAAGAAAACAGCTCCTTTGCGCGGTTTTTGATATCTTCCTTGTCTTTGCTTGTCAGTACCCCCGCCGTAATGACATTATCCATAAGGTTCATCTTATCGATCAGATAGATCTGCTGGAATACGAATCCGCACTCCTTCCGCCGAAATACCGCCAATTTATCATTATTTAACTTCGTGATGTCCGTTCCATCAAAGTGAATCTCCCCACCGTCCGGCTTATCCATCCCTGAAAGGGAATACATCAGGGTTGACTTGCCTGCCCCCGATGAACCCATGATCACGGTAAAATCTCCCTTATAAATATCAATATTCAGATCTGAATAAATCACCTGAATACTGTCACCTTTGCCAAACGCCTTTTTTAGGTGCTTTGCCGATATGACTGTTTCTTTGCTCATAATACAACCGCCTTTCTTTTTATTCCTGCGTTATCTTCGCGAGGATCAGTATCTTCATTGCCTGCAGCCGTGCTGCCGACTATATGACAACAATAATGAAAAAATCCGGGTTGCACTACCAACAGTTGTATACATTTGATTTTTTTCATGCTACTTTGCGTTGCATTGCAGTAAAATATTGCTTTTTGGGGTAAATCGGCTTTTCACCTGATACGTCCTGGGCAGGCAATCAAAAAACGGCAGTAACCTCTTTTGGGAGGACTGCCGCCGTAACTGTTCTCAATTATATTTGCAAACTTTCTGCATATTTGAAACAAATCACATCACTTGGCGCAGTTTCAATATATGCCTGTTCTTTATGCATAAAAGAAATAATCTCATTTTTGCTCATCTTTCCGAGCTTTTCAATAACGATATCAAGGACATTCTTATCTGCATCCGAAAGAGAAGGATATGATGATGCCGTCTCTAAAGAAAAATGATATGCAATCGTTTCTCCCATATCCACTTCTTCACACGGAACATCTTTCAAATCAATAATTGAATTATGTCCAACCGGCACCGCTCCCGTTGGCAAAGCTTGATATACTAAACCTGTTATGGCAAAACCTCTGTTTTTATAGGATAATGCATCTGCATACCACATCAACCTCATAAGCTTTGCCTTATAAAGATTGGTGATCTTTGTAGATCCCGCAAAATAGCGAATCACATCAACTACCTTATCCAGGCAGAGGTCAGTATTTCCGTGAAAAAGCTGATTTCCTTGAAATCTGGCATAACTGGCCTCAACAGCCTTGCGCAAATAAGCATCCTGATCCTTTTCATATAAAGCGGACGCTGCATCCAAATATTTCTGATATGACTCCGCAGACAAATCCTTCTTTGCCTCACTTAATAATGACAAGAACCATTCCGGATCCTGCGCAATCTTCTTTAATATCGTATCATGTGCCTTATCCTGTACCTGATGGCTCTCATATCTTGTGATCGTCTTCCCGCCCCAGCCAAGAAGAATGCATAAATCGCTTTGGCTGATTCCATACTGTGCTCGAATTGCTCTGATTTCTGCAGATGTCAAAAGACCTTCCGCTTTTCTGTATGCATCCTTAAAACGCACATCATTATCCTGTATCTGCTGCTCATCCATATACAGTTCTTCTGCTACATCGCAATAGAAATAAGATTCTTCATACTTTACCTTTACATTCTTAAAGGTTGCATTATCTTCTGTAAGAACTGTTTTCACTTCATGTTCTTCCATACAGCATACGCACAATCGCTTCTCACTTTTAACGATCTTCATGTTCATGAAAACACCTCCTGATTCTTTCTATAAGGAAACATCTCCGGTGCAAATCCCTTCTCTGCAAAATGAAAAGACATTACAAAAGTTGTGGTATTGCCATACATCCCCAACAGTTCTACTCTAATTTTAATATATACGTCATCTTTGCCATTATAGACCTTGCCAAACTCACGCATTTCGCTTTTATTCGGAAATTTAAGATCCTTAACAGTTTTCATATATTCTTCCACAGTAAGAGTTTTTAATTCTCTTTTTAACGCTTCTAATGGATTCTCATTAGGAAACAATGTATTTACTGTATATTGATTTGTATACTTTTCGTCTCGTTTCTTATCTACCAGCCTTTTTGCCTGAAATGAAATCTGTGCCCCATTGTCTAAAGCATATCTCAAATCCTGCAGATAGGATCTAACTTCTAATTCACTTTCGATTCGTGCTTTTGTTCCATCTGACAAATCTGCATCTCCTCTGGTATCAATTGATACTTTTATGTTATACCAATTTTATTATATTGTCAATTTCTGTTTTGGGTTACTCTTTTGATAAGGAACTGCCGCTTTTTATGTTTTTCTACTATATTTTATTATTTAGTGACTGCTCATTAAACCCCGATGCAAAAACACAACTCTGAAAACCTGCCAGAACTCTTTCGGGATACCTTCCTGTGCGGGCACGATATCTTTCAACTGCATCATCAGCAAGCGGCAAACATTTACTTCTACTGAAAATTTTGCGAGTTATCATAATTTTATTCAGTAAATCCTTCATCCCAAGTTTAAATATGCAGTTGTCAGTGTGCTGAGACATTGGCTTCACAGATTCAGGTATTATTTCAAACGAACATAGTATGTTCCTTTTCCCGAACCCTCCCTTTTTAATGTTCCTTCCTTAACCAGCTTTCTAAGCGACCCTTCAACAGAGCTTACACTAAGCGACGGGCACAGCTCTCTGATATCCTGTTTTGTAAATTTTCCGATTTTATTTAGCGTTGCCTTTCTGACAATATCAACAGCAGGAAGTTTTTCTTCCACAATGGAAAATCTGTCCTCAAAATCCTTATATGCCGCAAGGATCGTACCTAATAAATATTTGATAAAAGGCACAACGTCCTCAGTACCTTTGTGCCATCCGTCCTGAGACCGTCCCAGAGCATCATAATATAAATCTTTATTCTTTGCTATCTTTGCTTCCAAAGAAATATATTTACCTACATAAAAACCGCTGCGATATAAAAGCAATGTAGTAAGCAATCTGCTCATTCTGCCATTACCGTCATTGAACGGATGTATGCAAAGAAAATCATGTATAAAAACCGGTATGATAATAAGCGGTTCTACCTCAAAGTTTCCGATGACACGATTATATTCATCGCATATCCTATCAAGCGCTTCGGGTGTTTCATACGGCGCAAGCGGGGTAAAAAGCACCTCCGTATGTCCATCCGGATAGGTTGCACTGATATAATTCTGCACTGTCTTAGTCTGACCTGCAATAGGATTATTCATATGACTGTAAAGGATTTTATGCAGCTGAAGAATATAATTCTTAGTGACCGGAATAGCATCAAAGCTTTCATGAATAACATTCAACACATCACGATAACCCGCTATCTCCTGCTCATCGCGGTTTCTCGGTGTGGTCTTTTCTTCCACTAACTGTCTTATTCTGGTATTAGTCGTCACTATGCCCTCGATGGCATTGGATGCCTCGGTACTCTGTACTTTTGCTATTTCTACAAGCTTTTCAAGCTCGTTCGGCTTTTGCTTGAGATAAAGCTCCTGCTTTCCCGCATATTTATAAATCGCTGCGACAAGTCCAAGAATGTCCGAATCCCATTTCTGCTCTTTAATAACCGAATAATTAAATCTTCTCATTCCCCTATCCACCGTCCTTTTCCCTTAAATACTAGCACATTTTAAGGGAAAGCTCAATGGTTTGCGGATATTTCCCCTTAAAAAACAACTTATTTTAAGGTTAAATCATATATGGACAAATAGTATACCCATTTCATCTTCGACAGATACCATTAAACGATTCCACCACAATTTAATGATTATACACTCTTCAATCCCCTTTATCGCAGCCTTCCCTAGTCAAACACCACCTGCGCAAAATTATAAAATCCCAGATACCATATGCCAAAATCATGTCCGCCCTTAAGCTCCTGCCACACATAATTTTCTCCGTTCTGAAATCTTTCACTTAACTGCGGAAGGTCTTTTGCCGCTGCAGAAGCGCTTTGATAGGCGATGTTATCCTGGGTTCCGCATATATTGTAAAAATACCTGATCTCCTCGTCGGGGAACTGCGTGTCTATCCGATTAACAATATCCGTCCCTATGTATGAAGTAGGCGCCGCCGAAAACGCCCCGAAATAGCTTATGATATCCAGACATTCACACATGCCTATATTAATGGTCTGCATACCGCCCATGGATAAGCCCGCCATTGCCCTGTGTTCCCTGTCTGCTGCCATATCATAATCATCTGCATCAGATCGCCCGTATGTCGCATAATGACTCTCGATATAAGGGATCAAATCATTCCTCAGCTCTTTCCCAAACTCATAAAAGGAATAATAATCACCATTTGTATTGGCAAAATCCACACCCGAACGTCCGTTAGGAGTCACCACAATAAACGGTTCAATATCTCCGTTACAGATAAGATTATCCATAATGTTCTTTATAATAGAGGCGCTTCCGGTCATTCCCCATTCCTTTTCATCTCCGCCGATGCCATGCATCAGATAGAGAACATTATAGCTTTTCTCTTCATCATAACCATAGGGAAGATAAACATAAGCATATTTTTCTATTTCGGAGCCGTCTCCATAATAGTCATACGTCGCATAAGATATCTTTTCGACGGTTCCACATTCGGAAGATCTCATGGCAGTATATTCTGACGGGATCGCTTCACTGAATCCCGACGCTGACTCTCCTTCGCTCAGTTCCCCATCTCCGGAATCAGCTGTTACCGGATCCACCTGCGCGGTCTCCTGTCTGATTGCCTCCGCGATCATATCCTCTTGTACATCCTGCATGTTTTCACCCTCCGTTTCATCATTGTTTTCAATATTTATATACGTCCCGTCAGCCGCAGGCTCCGATGCTGTCCGGCAGCCGGCAGCCGTCATCATAAGCGCCGCAGTCAGTAAAATAACAACTGCTGATCCTGATCTGTTTCCTTTTTGATCCATGTTTCTTCTCATGCCCCTTTCTAACCTGCGCTTCGCGCTCATCTTTTTAAATACATAGCACAAACCGCTCCAAATATCAAGTTTTGCATTTCATTGCATAAATTTATTATGTTTGACATTTTTTGCAGTTGTTTTTACCCTTTTCTTGAATTTTACCAAAATATACTGTACAATAAAGCTCTGATAAAATAAACCAAAAGCAAAGATTATGGAGGATGGAACAATGGATATCAAAGGACAGATCAATAAGATCGTAGAGGAAGTTACCAAGAATCCGAATATGAAAGAGCAGTTTGAAAAAGAGCCCGTAAAGGCAGTAGAAAAAATCATCGGCGTAGATCTTCCGGATGACGCTGTTATGAAAATCATTGACGGTGTAAAGGCAAATTTAAAAATAGATGGTGTATCTAAAGCTGCCGATGCTTTAAAGGGGATGTTCAAGTAACATCCTCCCATCTTACCGGTTTCGCAAAATAGTATCCTTGGGAATGGGCAATTCCGATTTTTTCCATAATCTGCTGGATATTTTCATTTTCCACAAACTCGCCAATTACTTCTTTTCCTGTGTTTTTGCACCATTCATTTATCATTGTCACAAATTCACGACAGTTTTCATCCTGACATATTACCTTGATGATTTCGCCATCAATTTTTAGAATATCCGCATTGATTTTAATAATGTGCAAAAGATTGGAAAAGCCGCTTCCAAAATCGTCGATGGCAATTTTGGCCCCATGCTCGTGAATGCTTTCGGCAAACTGCTCAATGTATTGATAGTCTGTTACCTCCTCGCTTTCCACCAGCTCAAACACAAAATTCTCAGGATGATCCGCCTGCTTTAAGTAATGGAAAATCATCTCNATCATGTCCTCATCATAGATATCCTGCACATTCAGATTAATGGTTACCTTAACATCCTTATGGAGAAACATGCTCATTACTTTTTTTACCATAATAATTGACAGGGCTTCATAAAGGTCATATTCCTTGGCAATGGAAAGGAACTGGCCGGGATAATACAGATTCCCCTGGGCATCCCTGATACGGATCAAAGCCTCATACATTTCTATTCTGCCCTTGCGGTTATCATAGATCCCCTGAAAATGAGGCGAAATGCCGTCCTGGACAAGAGCATCCCTTACTACCTGAAGGATATGGATCTCTTCCTTCATATCCGCGACCTCTTCCTGAACCTGATTGTATATGACAAAAGGATTCTTATTCTTTGCTCCGTATTGCAGGGCTGTATCTGCTTTTTGCAGGGCATCTTCTTCATGCATAATCACTGCACATTCATAAGTAAGCCTGAAGTCCCTGCATACAGCTCCGTTCATATATTCATAGGCTGTCTTAACACATTCCACAAAGTCACTGTCATCTTTCAGGGTCTCTTCCGCCGCGATCAAAAGCCCGTTATCCCCATAACTGTAAAAATGAAGCACATCTGCAAACTCTGCCGCTTCCTTGGCCAAATGCACTCTTAAATGTTCATAAATGGTCTTTAATTCCGACCAGAAATCCTCCTGCCCCAGAAAGAGACGGATCATCCTTTCATTTTTCAGGGAAAATACCGCCAGCTTGTCTAAATAGTGTCTATCCTTATCGTAAATATATCTTGCCTGGTTATCCAGCCCCAGCATTTCCTGATAAAACATCGCCTGTTTCATTTTATCCCTTTGCAGGCTCAGCTGTTTATTCAACTGTCTGTTTCCCGTCATCAGCAGATAATTGATGATCTGCATATTTTCATGCTGTAATCCGGAGACATCCTTTAATCCCTTCTCCTTCAAAATCAGGCGGGCATTCTCATTTTCGGATAATCCCGCCAGCATCAGCGTGGCATTGCCGTATATATTCTTTCCCCTGATATTACCGATCTCTCCCGCCAAAATGGCACCGCTGATATTCGTGGTGTAAAACTGCCCTATTTCCCATGAGGCGCAGTCATGAAGCATCCACATTCTGGAAAGACACTCATAAGCAAACAGCGATTCCACCGGCGCCTCTCCCAATTCTTCATAGGCGCTGCTTAACTGGTCTACAATTCTCTGGGGCGCAAAATATCCCAGACCGAACTTCATGCCCTCGGAGATCTCACTGAAAACATTGATCCTGTCCCTGTCCTCCGATTTCCAAGGCTCCGGCAAGGTTTCCGCCAGTTCATAAACCACATTGTAAGCAGTCTGCGTCTCCTCCAGTATAAGAGGAAACAGGCTTGCCAGAGTAGGATCCTTTTCCAGTTCTTCCCTGCCAAGAACCCCCTGATACCATTTGGCAGCATCATCACCCTCTATTTCATCTACAAAATGCTCGTGGACCTTTGTTACCTCATAGCTTCTTCCTACGCCTTCTGCACCACAGATGACATTTTCATAGATAAAAAGCTTTGGCGACACCAGCATAACCGCCACCATTTTATTGACAGAAGTCTCTGTCTGACCTATAACATAAGCTTTTTCTCCCGCTTCGCTATGGGCGCCTTCCGCCACATAAGCAACGCCGCCTATCATATTCAGGCCTTTATTTAATCGGTCTACACGTTCAACAAATTTTGCCGTTTTATAATAAGATAAAGGGAAAAAGGTCAGCATCATCCCCTTATCGCCTTTTATAAGCTCATTGGATACTTCCTCACCCAAAACTTCTCCGGCCTTTTCAACTCCCGGTTCCTGCTCACAGCTAAACATTCCGATTCGCATTTCACACTGTTCAAATACTGTGAGAGAAAGCAGGCACACGCCCTGTAAAATCTTTCCTTCACAGATTACGTGGGATGCGCTGCATCCGATCATCACGGCGCCCGGCAATAGCTCTTTTAATTCCGCGGTCAGTTCTTCCATCATATCTGCGGTATGTATACAACTATGAATCCGTAATAATACCTGCCTGTTCTTGTCCAATGCAATTCCGTCCAAGAAATCATTAAAGTTTTCCAAAGTTTCAAACAAATGATTGTAAGTTTTCATAGCGTTTGCTCCTTATCCAAAATGTATTGATGGAATCCCTTTATATTTTAGCAATTATAGAAACAAATTTCAACTAAACTATTTTGTATGAACATGCAATTTCTTTAAGTTGTAATTCAACTATGGCTGCTTTATAAAGACCAGGGGTTACTTAACCATGTTAATTTTTTACTTTGATTGTAAGGTTAAAAGTATTAAAAGCATAAACAAAATGGTATAATTTGATACCAAAAAGCGTTTTCAGCATATTTTAGAAAAATAACAACTTATTCAAGCATTTTCTATTGATATATGTTACAATTTAGGTATCAACTAATAGCGGAAACTCTGTGAATCAAATAACGCCTTCAAATATGACATGATCGTCAGATGTGGAGATCAAAATAACAGAATATGTTATATTAAGGCGGCAGAGAGGGCGTAAATCAGCAATTTGAGTCAGAGCCCCAAATTGCTTTGAGCGCAGATGAGAAACCGCAAATTTGTGCCGGAATGGGGATTAGAATGATAAAAGAACTTGTTGAAATAAATTATCCATCAGTTATTATTCTGTTGTTCTTTTTGGTTTTCATATTTACAAATGATTACTTTACCAAAAGGATCCGGAAATTGTTTCTTTTGGCGGATGTTCTTTTGTTGTGCCTGATTGTGGCGGATTCCATAGAATATTGGACTGCGTCACTTGATACATTCACTCCGATCCGGATACTGATGTCTGCAATAGGATATAGCATAAGACCGGCAGTTATTTATGTTGTTGTTTTATTGTTGGGAAATGTAAAAGACAAAAAATACAGATGGATCTCGTTACCGCTTGTTGTAAATACGATCATTGCTTTTTCGGCATTTTTTGTTGATTATGCATATTCCTATACTATGGATAACCAGTTTGTGCGGGGACCTCTTGGCTATTTTGCTTTTGTAACAAGTGCTTTTTATGAGATCGTACTACTGATTTGCACGGTAAAATTGTATAAGTCGGTTAAAATTACAGAAACGATTATTTCCATTGTAGTTCTTTTTGCATTTATGATTTCTATATTGATGGAATCTGTTTGGAAATATGAAGGGATTATCAATGTATCAGCTGCAGTTACATTAACTTTTTATTATCTGTATTTGAATACCCAGCAATTCAAACGTGATCCCATGACGAACGTACTGAACCGGAGATGTTTTTACATAGATGCTGAGAAAAACAAGGCAAATCTGAGTGCTGTCATATCGATTGACCTGAACGATTTAAAGAAATGGAATGACGAGTATGGACATGCGAAGGGGGATGAGGCAATCTGTACGGTGGTCAGCTGTGTAGAAGCAGTACTTCCTTCAAATTGTTATCTGTATCGTGTAGGCGGCGATGAATTTATGCTTCTTTGCTTTAATCAACAAAAAACAATCATTGAACAGTTAAAAAATCAAATTAAAGAAAAAGTGTCACAAACTCCTTTTTCTTGTGCAATCGGTGTTGCATACCGCGATGAGCAGACTGATTTTAATAAGCTGTGTTCACAAGCAGATAAGTTTATGTATGAGGATAAAAGGCAGATGAAACAGCATTAATCCAAAGCTTGAACCGGTCTTCTCTACGGAGCATCCTCACAGGTGTAAGCTTTCCAGTTCTATAAAACATTTTGATATAGTTCAAAGCTTTTTCAAATACTCTTCCACATTTAGATAGAATACGTCTTCTCCTGCCTCTAAAAGCGTCGTTGCTGCACCTCGATAAATCACATATTTACCATTGATTGGACCATATCTAAATTCTGTTTCCTTACATTTTTGTTCATCTAATAAATGTCTGCACTGCTGTGGAACAACTTCTTTACTGTGCTTAATTTCATAGATTTCACAGCTGCCTTCTTCCGGATTAAAAACCACCATATCGAACTCACCTACAGCAAACTGCAATCGGAACACTTCGCAATTCTTTTTAGAAAGCTTAGTCTCCAGAAGAACAATATCTTCCATCATTCTACCTTTAATTTCATCTATTATTCTTGTGGTTACTCTATTTCGTTCTTTCAAAGACAATTCTCTGAACATTTCATCCTGCATAAGAGATTTTACAAGTGCCTCTGCCTGTGAATAACGCAAACCCGGCTGTGAAAATGCAGTTCTTGTTTCTCTGCGATTATAATCAGACATCCATCTGCTCTCTATGTCTACCGTAAGATCCAGTAAGTCCAGATACTCTTTTATTTCAGAACGATGTGCATCTTGTATTTCTACCGACTGTTCTGACTTATCTTTGATTTCCATCAAAGACTTAAGTGTTTCATTCACTTTAAGTATGTCGATACGGTCAAGAATATCTGTTGGCTCCTCCCTGTCTTTTCTCAAATTGCCTGCTGAAATTCTCAAATCATGTGACTTAAAATCTCTGGTCAAAACCTCTATAGTGAATCGATGATTCATATCCTCTACGATTCTGTTTATAGCATTTGTTAATTCATTTTTCTCATACAATTCCCGCAATGAACGGAAATGTCCTTCATACTTATAATTCTTCAGGGAATGTTGAATATTTCGCGCAATGGCACTATCTACATATTCATCGGTGCTTTTCTTAGTAGCAAAAATCATAGTATTGTCATTATACCGTTTTCCGCCAAGACTCATTGTTCCGCCATACCGAATGAAATCATCAATACCAACAATTCCTAATACTTTCTCAAACTCGCGATAAGGGATAAATGTTGTATGTGACATAAAGCATCTATCATACAATTCCTCATCCTCTGTAAACATAAATCCAAGAGAATCTGTACCGGATAAAACTATCTTCATTCCGCTGGCGGCAAATACATCAGAAAATAAAGCAGCACCCTCGATAAAGTCATTCAACAGCGTAACTTCATCAATAAACACATATCTGTAACCATTTTCTTCCAAATACTTCAGATCTTGATTTACATCGTCCAAAGTCTTACTGTCCTGTATCTGAATAAACACTGTCTTACTTCGCATGGTGGAATTCATTTCAGATATGATCTGACGAATTAATGTTGTCTTACCTGTCCTTCTAAGACCATACAAAATGTATACTCTGTCATGTATATCACCATAAACATAATCATAAAGCTGCCGGTAGCATTCGCGTTTCTCCCACTTTTCTACCGGCTTCACGAAACATTCCAGTTCGTTTCCAATTCTTACCGCACATCGAAACTGATGAGATTCTTTCTCCTCATCGGTTTCTTGTAAATTTATATCTTTTATCATGTTCTGAAGTTCTTTTCTACGTTCAATTTGTTTTGAAAGCTCTTCTAATTCTTCATTCTTCGTTCTTCTGGAACGCTGTTTTCCATCTTCTCTCCATTGATAATAAGCATATTCTTTGCCATTTATTTTCTTGTAAGTAATACCACCGGATGGCAGTGTTTCTATCTCAGCAATAATTCTGTTATATTCTTCGTTTGCCATAGCTAATCCTCCTTGCAAAATCATTTTAACCTTTTTAACTTTGCGTGTAAAGTTAAAAAGTTAAAATAATTAAAAATATAGGCAAAAATCAATGCCTATACTTTAAAATGATGCCATCCTTTCATAGTTTCTATTTAATTCAGCTACATCCAGCCTGTTTCAGTCTTAAACTATGCTTCCGGCAAACCTTTCCATTGCTTATTCCTCCATAACCTTTGCTTGCTTTTTAATTTTTTCATGCATAAAGCCCATTCCTTTATGTAATCATTTTAACTTTGTATGTAAAGCAAAAAAAGCATTTAATCAAAGATTTACGGTTAGAGAGAAGCAGCTTCATACTCTGCGGACAATTTTAAAGAATTTTGATAAAAGTTTTGATAACCAGTTGAAATTAGTAACCAAATGTTATACAATATATCAGACTGATATATTAAGCGTATTTAATGGAGATGCCTATGAAAAGACAACGGGTATTTTGTCATTACCTCTGTTGGATGGCTCCTTTTATGATATTAGGAATAAAATTTCGTAGAATTATACATCTGCCGGGTATACATATTAAAGCAGCCGAAAAGGGGAATTGTATTTCTTGTGGAAAATGTAATAATGTTTGTCCTATGGGGATTGACGTAATGGGAGAAATAGGAGTAATTGAAAGAGAGGAAAATAGAAATGGCAAATGAAAAAAAGATTGATTGTGTGATTTTAGGGTTACTGAGTCATGAGGAATTAACGGGATATGAAATCAAAAAGCGAATGGACACCAATCTTAAATATTTTTGGGGCGCAAGCTATGGCAGTATATACCCCGCCTTAAATGATTTGGTTAATCGCGGTCTTGCTACGAAAAGGGAAGATACAAACANCAAGCGGAATAAGCTGATCTACGCCATAACAGAAAATGGCCGTGATTATTTGAAAAATTGGCTTTCATTGCCTATTGAAAAAGATGAACTTCGTTATGAAACATTATTAAAATTATTTTTTGGATGTGAGAAAGGTGAAGAACAGGCACTCATTCATATCGAAGCGTTTGAAAAGAAAATCAAAGAAGAACTGCCATATCTTTTACATGCAGAGACAATTTTAAATAAGGCCTTGAATGAGGATACTACACACAAATATTATCTGCTTACGGTTGAGTTTGGGATAAAAACCTATCAGACATATTTAGAATGGTGTAAGGAAGCAAAAAAAATTTTAGCCGGAGGATAATAATGTGTTTGGAAATTTTGGATTTTCATATATAGGATTACTTTTTTTGTTGATGTTATTTATTCCTAATATAATGTGGTCAAAAAGAATGCCACAAGGATATACAGCTGAAAAGGAAAATAAAATCTTACTGTTTTTTGAAAGATTGGGGGAAATATTGACCTGTTGCTGTTCATTGGTGTTTTCCGATTTTAATATACATAAATGGACGCTTTGGTCTTTATGGCTGATTGCAGCTTTCATTTTAATGATAATGTATGAAGCATGGTGGGTACGTTATTTTCGGAGCGAACGCACGTTATCAGACTTTTACAGTAGCTTTTCAGGGATACCCCTTGCCGGGGCAACTCTGCCTGTTATTGCATTTTTTATGTTGGGAATCTATGGAAAAGTTATATATATGTTAATCGCAACCTTTATTTTAGGTATCGGTCATATAGGCATACATATTCAACACAAAAGGGATATTGAAAAAAGCAATAACAATAAAGAGCCAGACGCAAAGACGCAGAGCCGATAATACGCAGATTAAAACTGCGGTTATCGGCTCTTATTTTGTAAATATGCGCCTTGTAACGTAATTAAAATACAGCAGATTAAAAACTTGTCAAAGATGCATATATCGACGCTCCAAGCAATAGCACGCCAGCCACAATTACAACGATAAGAATTATTTTCATTCTTTGTCTGCTTGCCTGATCTTTTTTAATATTAGCCAATACGCCCGTTGAATAAAAGGTTGCTACAAGCAAAGCAGAAAACGCTAATCCAAAAGAGACGCCCCTGATATAATCAACTACCGGCAGATGGATATTACTTATATTCAGCACCTGCAGCACTATCATTGCAACCAGACCGACAATGCTCACATTTCTTAGCTTTTTTAATAGAAGATTTTTTTCATTCTCAGCATAATCCGCGACTAACGTCATTGTTTCTTTTTCTTCTTGATTCATTTTCTCGCTTTTCCTTTCTCCATTAATAATTTCCCGAATTTCCACATCATAAAAATCCGCAAGTTCAATTAACAAACTCAAATCTGGCATATTGCTTCCTGTTTCCCATCTGGAAATCGTTCTATTTGAAACATTAAAATGCTCCGCCAGTTGTTCTTGTGTAAGTTCCTTTTCCTTTCTAAGATTTTTTAAGAAGGACCCTATTTTCTTTTGATCCACGTCGTTACCTCCTTTCCACTATCAGAGTACTAAATCGTAGAATCATAAAACACGACACAAAGCGAGAAATGCCATGTTTTTATCTATTTGACACGTCATGTCTAATGATAAAATAATGCACCATCCAGCTGCTGCAAAATCGTACCAATATGCTCCATATTAAAATTCTCTGGTTTTAACATTTTTATTTCTCCATAGTCAATTCCATACCTACTTCATCTACCAAAAAATGATATATCTCATCTTTCTTATGCCTCCTGTTTGCGTATCGAAAAAGTTTAACCTGATCAATATAATATTTATCAAACATCTCTGCTATCGCTTTTGCGTACTCTCCGATATGAACCATACTTTTCAATTTCTTATTTGCAAACAAATCCACAATCAATTTTTCTAATGACATATTATACTCATCCTGATTTCCCTTTGGAGCTTCAGATACCAACCTATCAATAATTACCGTATCCGGCCCGGCATAACGGTATAACTCTTTTTCATCCGGTCTAAGCAAAATATTTCCCTCATACTCATCGCTAAGCTCCGTATACACAAATTCACAACCCATGCGCTCCACTTCTACAAATATCTTGTTTTGCGCAATTTGATGATTCCAAAACTCATTTAACCAACTTAATTCCCATATACGGTAATCTAAAAGAGGATATTTTTCCTTCATCCAATTTACAATCATCTGTGCTTCTTCAGAATACAAATTTTTATAAACATTTTTAACATCATTTATGTTTCTTTTTTGATATTGATTCCTTCCTACTCTTACTATCTTCCCTTCTTTTAGCAGTTTTTCCAATAAATTACGCAGCAATGTCTCCTTAAAATCTGTAGAGATCGTAGTGGCAATATTTGATATATCTTTTCTGGAAAATATGGTATCTTCGGGTATTCTATTTACTATTTCTCTCTGCATCTTTATATAATCCATACTAATCCTCCATGTCAGAGCAGCTTACCGCGATGACACGCGGTGAGAAATCCGCGCAGGCNGTTTCTCATCTGCAATCAAAGCAATTTGATGTTGAAATAAATATATCATAAACCTTTTTTGTTCGCAACAACCATACCGGCAATTTTTTATTTTTTTGCCGATATGGTTAATCCATTTTGTAACTTTTACATAAAAAAGACCATGTTTTTCTACATGATCCTCGCAATCAATAGTATGTTTTTGTCCGGTTATAAAAGCTGCTGTAAAATCTCTCCGATATCCCCATTAATGCAGATAGACTGCTCTTTGATATCATCCGGGCACACAGCTTCTCCCATATTCAGACAGGCATAGACCGCTTTCCTGTTTCTGGCAGTCATCTGCCAGAAAGAATATTTAATGATGCCCGGAGTGTTATAACCAACGCCAAGTTCCAAAAACAAAATCCGCTTATTCTTCCTTGTACGCAGAAATTCTTCATACCGCCCTGCTGCCGCATGCCATCCCTGATCCTCCACAAAACTTCCGTCAGCACGCAGGTTCATAGTCAGCGGTTTCCCACAGTGCGGACATACAGGCAGAAGTTCCTCTGGTATCCGCATATCTTTTTGCTTTTCCATCATTTCACGGACAATATCCTCATTTTCAAATGTCTCCTGACAGCACGGCTCACTGCACTGNAACAANCCGTAATCTCCCTGGGTATAAAACAGCCGTTTNTTATCAAANCCNGCTTTCTGAAAACAGTGNTCTACATTNGTCGTGATNACNAANTAGTCCNTNNCCTTTACCAGTTCANANANTTCCTGATANANCGGCNTNGGCGCATCCATATATCGGTTGATAAAGATGTAACGGCTCCAATAGGCCCAATATTCTTCCGGCGTCCGGTATGGATAAAATCCTCCTGTATACATATCATGGAAATCATACTTTTCTTCAAAATCCGAAAAATACTGCCGGAAACGCTCCCCGGAATATACAAATCCCGCCGATGTGGAAAGCCCCGCGCCCGCACCGATCACCACTGCATCAGCAGCTTTTAATTCCTCTTTTAGTCTTTCCATTTCTGATGAATAATTTTTTGAAATCATTAAATACCACCTTTCCATGTCAGAGCAGTCATTTTGCTGTATGTCTGTTCCTTTTATTTCCTTACAGTCTGTACAGCAGCCTCCGCCGCATACTTCATACCCGACTGCAACTTTATTGTAATCCATGATCTCTAATTAGAAAAGTACGCACTTTTTTGTAACAATTGAAAAAATTTCTGGCTGGAATCATCCGGAAACTTATAATAGATTTAGGGAAGCACTGTTTTAATTAGTACTTCCCTAAGTAAGATATCAACACGGCACACTACTTATTAATTAAGAAATTTCTTAAGCACGGACATGAAAACATTCATATCGAGGGGTTTGGCAATATGGGCGTTCATTCCATTCATCAGTGCCGCCTCCTTATCCTCTTCCAATGCATTGGCCGTCATGGCAATGATAGGTAAATTTTTCACATCATTTCTTGGAAGTCTGCGGATGGTTCTGGTAGCTTCATAACCATCCATGGTTGGCATCTGTACGTCCATCAAAATCGCGTCATAATAACTTTCTTCCGCTTTCTCCATGATTGCTACGGCATCTGTCCCATCCGGCGCTGTATCTACAATTAAACCGGCTTCTTCTAAGATTGCCTGCGCGATCTCACGGTTTAATTCATTATCCTCCACCAGAAGGATACGCTTCCCTTCGAAATTGGCCAGAGTCCATTCCGGAACTTCCTCCTGTTTTTCCATCAGATTATTAGCAGCAAGCAGAGCCGTTTTCAAATCGGACATAAACAAAGGCTTAGCGCAAAATGCGGTAACCCCTGCAGTCTTTGCTTCCTCCTCAATATCCGTCCATTCATATGCAGTTAAAATGATAATGGCCGCCTCTTTGCCGATGATATCCCGAATCCTTTTGGCAGTTTCCAATCCGCTAAGACCCGGCATCTGCCAGTCAATAATAAACGTATGGTAGGCATCACCCTCCTCAAGGGCGCTCTTTGCGCGGTATACCGCTTCTTTACCGGAAGTCGTCCACTCGGAACGCAGACCAATTTGTTTCAACATCCTGCTGACACCGTCGCAGACATTGAAATCATCATCCACAACCAGCGTCCGCAATCCTTCCAGTTCCTTAATCTGTTCCGCATTTTTTTCCGTATCCTGCAGTTTTAATTCCAATTCTACCGTAAATGTACTGCCCTGCCCCGGCTCACTCTCAACGCTGATGGTGCCGTTCATCATCTCTACAATATTTTTGGTAATGGCCATGCCCAGCCCTGTTCCCTGAATACCGCTCTGCGTCACTGTAGCCTCCCGTTCAAAAGGCTCAAAGATATGTTCCACAAACTCCGGGGACATTCCTATGCCATTGTCCTTAATAATAAATGTATAATCACCGTATCCGTGCCGGAACGTGGTCTTTTGCATGATCCGGAAGGAAACCGTACCTCCGGCAGGCGTATATTTCACTGCATTGCTTAACAGGTTGATAAATACCTGATTTAACTTCAACGGATCCGCGATGACATCCTCATTGGTAACATCAAAGGTATCGACAAATAATTCCAGTTGTTTTGCCTTGATCTGAGGCTGGACAATATTGACCAGATTATGCATCTGTTCAGAAATATTGCACTCCTGCTCTTTGATCTGTACTTTTCCGCTCTCGATCCTGCTCATATCAAGAATATCATTGATCAGGCTGAGAAGGTGGTTACTGGACGAAAGAACCTTTTGCAGGCAGTCCAAAACCTGTTCCTTATTGTCAATATGGCTGACGGCAATGGTCGAAAATCCTATGATAGCATTCATAGGGGTACGGATGTCATGGGACATATTGGACAAAAATGTAGTCTTAGCCTTATTGGCATGCTGCGCCTGCATCAGTGCATCCTGAAGAGCCAGCGTCTGCTCCCTCTGTTTCCTGACCTGCTCCGTAATATCTTTCGATATCACCATAACCATAATGTCACCTGTTGTTTCATCCTTGGTCATAATAAGAGACTGGCGCACGCACATCTGGTTCTGCTCGTAGCTTTCTTCCCAATACTCGGCTACCGCTTCTCTGACACCCTGATCAAAGCAGTTGGTCAGATTCTCTGTATTTAAAGTGTCAGAATACTCTTTTATGGATTCCTCCAAAACAAACTGTTTCCATTTTTCAAAATATTCTGAGATCTTACAAGGAGCTGTCAATCCCACCCGTTCAAGGAGTGATATTTTCTGTCCGTTGATCGTCCTGATAATATCCTGCTCAATAAGATCCTGTGACAGATTAAACTCAAAGCTGCATAAGGAGTTGGACATGAGCGCTATCTGGTACTGTCTTTCCTTACGGTTGGCAAGCGCTCTTTCCGCCTGGATACGCAGTTCTTTTTGCTTCAGCTCNGTTACATTCTGGCGTATGAACAAAACCTTGGAAGCGATATCATCTTTTCTTTCCAGACAGATAATATTTNCATGTTCCCATTCAAAGTGCCCATCCTTTATCACACAGCTTTCGAACCGCAGGTCGTTTTGATTTGACATTGCTTTGACAATGGATTCTTTATCAATAAAATCAATAAGCTCCTGACGACCGCTTTCTTCCACATAGCTAGCCAGATAATCCACGAGATCCTGATAATTTCCGCTTTCTTCGATTTCCGTACCCTCAGGTTTTGTTCCCGCCAGATACTGATAGGTGTCCTTCTCAAAATCAACCATGGCAAACCGTGTAAACAGCGTGTTGACACCGCTTATAATATATCCCATCTCCCGATTTTCTTTCTCCAACACTTTCCGATTACGTCCGGCACGAATAAGTATAAAAATAATATAGGCCGCAAACAGTATGATCAACATAACCTCCAGCTGGATTCCCACCAGATTTTCTGCAACAATCATTCTCTGTGTAACATTTTGGGGGAATGTCTGCACGAAAACATAAGAGTTTTTCGGCAAATTTTTGATACAAATATTATCTGTCTTACTGGAAGAATCACATATAAAAGCACCCTCTCCGCCATTTTCAAAGATCTGATTGACTTGATTTGCAACATTCTGGTCAATCATACCCATTTCCATCAATATATCAAGAAGATGTCCTTCATAAACCGTATTGTCAGAGCTGGCAATAATACTGCCATCCGGCGTACACAAAAATACCTGTGCCTCCTCCCCGAAATATGTGGTACCCAGCATACTTCTCAAATATTCCTCGGCAAGAAAAGCGCCCCTCAACACTCCGATCATCTGTCCCTCAAAGCGGACAGGTGCATAAAAGCATACCATTGTCTCATCAAAAAAATAAGAATCAAATATAATCTCAATGCCGCTGTTTCCACGGATACCGTTATTGTAGAAGTCCCGCCCCGCCGCATCAGTCATCCGTCCATCAGAAGCATAGTCCACACCATTAAGATCTGTGAACAAAATAGCATCAAACGTAGAGTTTTCTTCCATCTGTTCAAGCATCTGTGTCGTAATTACAGGTTCCGTCAAACCTTCTCCCAAGAAGTATGCATAGGCTTTGATCTGGCTCAAAGCATTATTCAGTTCCTCATCGATCTGTTCAGACTTTAGCTGTGCAGAATCCGCCGCATAATCCCTGTTCTGCTCCTCTGTCCGTCTGCTGTTCTGTTCCGTAAACCAGAAAAACAAAAGGATCATGGCTGTTAAAAGAAAAAACGCATAAATAATTTCTTGTAACGACTTTTGTTTCTTCATATTTGGTTTCTCCTGCATCTTCTGATTTGTATTGACACTATTATTTTTTATACCATATCCGCAGTATCCGCAATGCTCCATTCACGGGCTTCGCCCTATTCATTGCATCATTGCTTTCGCGTATATTATATAACATCAATCTGCCGGATGGAATATGTTTTCAACATTTTTAAATCATCCAAACCGGCACAATATAATGATCCCTGTCAATCGCGCTAAGTTCCGGTTTCATGCAGATAACCGCTCCCTTGGAACGAATTGCAGATGACTTATCCAACAAATCAAATACTTTGATCAACTCTGTTCCCGGATTTGCAGTCTTTTTGATTTCCATCGGATTAAGCACGCCGTCATGCTCCAGAACAATATCAATTTCCTTAGCATCCTTGTCGCGATAATAGTACAGATATGGCTCCTTTCCACTATTCAAATAGGTCTTCACAATCTCAGCAACCACATAGTTTTCCAAGATAGCCCCATTCATGGCGCCGCTCTCCAAGGTTTCCGCACTACTCCATTTAGTCAGATAACAAACCAAACCGGTATCGTAAAAATATAACTTCGGCGTTTTTACAAGACGCTTCAACAGATTATTGGAATACGGATGGAGATAAAATATGATTCCCAATGTCTCCAAAATTCCCAACCAACTCTTTGTCTGCGTCTGATTAATTTCTGCGTCTCTTGCAATATCCGCAACATTAAGCATTTGACCGCATCTTGCCGCTACCGCAGTGATAAACTTATAAAATTTTAATGAATCAATAGCATTGGACAATTCCTTCACATCACGTTCAATATAAGTGGTTAAATAACTGCTGTAAAAAATCTGACTGTTGCTGTTTTGACCACTTACGATAGCAGGCATAGATCCTCTGAAAATCCGATTATAAATATCTCTGGTATCAGCCTGTTTTCTTTCTTTACTTCTTGCTGAAAGTGCATCCAGATCGACAGTAAATGGTTCCATTCGACCATTGCATATCTCTGCCTGCGATAATGATGTCAGTGAAAGTACCGCAACTCTTCCAGCCAAAGACTCCTGCACGCCTCTCATCAATTTAAACACCTGTGAACCGGTTAACCAGAATGCACCCGGCTCATGACTTTTGTCCACATGCATTTTAATATAAGGAAACAGTTCCGGCGCATACTGCACCTCATCAATCAACACAGGCGGCTTGTGCAGCTGCAAAAATAACTCCGGATCCGTCTTCGCAATATTTCTTTCATTCAAATCGTCTAATGTAACATAACCCCTGTCAGTCCCTTCCATTAACTTCTGAAGCATTGTAGTCTTACCAACCTGTCGCGATCCGGTAACTAATACAACCGCATATTCTTTTGTAACCTGACTGATTACATTCTCCAAGCTTCTTGTTATATAGCTCATATTTCAACCCTCTTTCGGCTATTATTCTATTTAATTAAATATTAGCCGAAAGCCAAATAAAAAGCAAGCATATTTCGGCTAATTTATATTTTAAATTAATTTTAGCCGAAATATGCTTTTTGAATTCAATTTTATATTTTTAGTTTTATACCAAGCAAGAATATTAACTTTTCATCAAAATTTATATTATTTCATTTTCTTTCCTTCTGAACTATTTCTTCTCATAAATACATTCCATGCTTCGCTACATAAAAACATTGCCTTTTTTATCTTATTTTAAACAATCCAATATAAGACTTATCATCATTTCCATTTCTTCCGACTTGGATTCAGCAATTAGGATTGTAAGAGTCACAAGAGAATAATTATCTATCAATTTCATTCCGTCAACAAAAAGCCTTTTGTTTTGATAAAGAAAATAGAGAAACATCGTCGCTGCAATTCTTTTATTTCCATCAAAAAAGCTATGATCTTTTGTAACAAAGTATAGTAAATGCGCAGCTTTTTCCTCCCATGTCGGGTAAATCTCTTGTCCTCCAAATGACTGATAAATATTTCCAATGCTGCCTTTAAATGAATCATCCATTTCCTTTCCAAAAAGCTCAGATTCATTTCCATATCGCATCGTTGCAATAATCTTCCAACATTCTTCATAAGAGAGTTTATAGAGATCCGTATTTTCTGTCGGTGGCGTCCTATTTTGGTGTTCATAAAGATTCAGTAATTCCAACGCTTCACTGTATTTCTCTATAACCTCAAGCAACTGTTGACTGTCTAACTCATTCTGTGTGCGTCTGATCATCCGCACCACTTCCCCTAGCTGATTGACACGATTATTATTTAAATCATATCCCTGGAGTATGTACTTCCTCAAAACCGAGTTGGCCCATTTGCGAAAATCTAAGCCACGTCTGGATTTCACTCGATAGCCCACAGAAATGATTACATCTAAAGAATAATAAGCGACGAGTTTATCAGAATTTGCTTTTTGCAAATAAAGTAAATTGCTTTCTTTTTCTACCTCTTCTTCATTAAATATATTGTTGATATGATGTGAAATTACGGATATATCCCGTTTAAACAGCTTTACCAATTGTTCCTTTGNCNGCNAANCTNTTTCTTGCTCNANATGCACNGACAATTTTATTTCTTTATCAGTAGTTTCAAATANTACNATTTCACCATTACCCATTAGAAATTATCCCTCTATAAAAGCCATTGTTCTNCGAAANTTATGCNGANGAATATTATAAATTATTATTTTTTGAGAATGTTTATTCGCAACTACAAAATCTTTTTTCTTAAAAATTTATTAATTATAGAGATGGCAGTAAAATAATTTTACTACATACTTTATATAAACATCATTCACGTTCTCTGCATATATATTATTTACACAGTCTCCCGTAACATAATAAAAGCACCTACCACTTTGATAGATGCTCTCACTCTTTGCTATTTTGTATTTTTGTGGTATATGCCCACTCCCTACGCCAAAAATCCCCTTTTGGAAGCGTCTCCCGCATTGTTTTCATTAAGGTCTGATTTGCCATAGGTCATGCCTGCATAAACAACCTCCGTATTTTCCATAACGGATGGGGAATCGTCCTCTTTGCTTACGGTAGCATATGCATCCCTTAACGGACTTATATGACCGGATACCTCTTTTAACGGTTCTTTGTCCAAGCGGACGTCTGCCTGTATCAACAGGCGCTCTNCATATCGGTAGATNTGGTAAAGATNCTTTGCAATCTCATATTNCATGTCCAAGGATTCAATCAATTCATTCAGCACTGCCCTTGCATGACTGATGGCATTGTGGAATTCCTCTCCTTCCGCNTGCTCCGCATCCTCAAGATATGCCTGAAACATATCATATAAGATAACAACCAGCTCCGTTTTATTAGCNTGTGAAATCCGAAGGGTAAATTCCTGTTTTTTTTCGCTTGTCATATTGTGAATCCTTTCTATGTTAATATTTTCGTTAATATTTTCTTTTTATTCTGTTGCTATCTTTTATTCTGTTTCTTTTTTTACTTCGTCTTATACAATCTCTTTTATTTATTACTCCCTTATCGGAGAAATGATTGGTTTTCCGTCTTTATCCAACAATGGTGTCATTCCGGAAAAGGAGTATTACAATCACTGCAGCAATTGTAAGATCTGTGACGGACGCTCATTTGCCTGCGCCAGCATGGAAATGCCCGCCTGCGATAATACCTGCTGAGTTGTATATTCCGTCATTTCCTCCGCCATATCCACATCCATGATCCGGGAATAAGCAGACGTCATATTCTCTTCGGAGATATCGTTACTTGAAGCATTATGCTCCAGACGATTCTGGTATGCGCCCAGACGGGAACGCACAGAGTTAATATAAGTCAACGCTTTCTTTGTACTTTCAATGCCTTCCTGCGGACCATCTATATCCATGCTGCCATCCTCTTTATATGTCCTAATGGCAGTCAGCTTATCTATCCCCATGTCTTCTAAGCTGATCTTCGGAATACGGATGCCCAGCTCCTGACCTTCATTGGCACCGATCTGGATCTTCATGGCGCCGATCTGAGTGATATCAATGTCAACTTCACCACCTGTAACCGTTGTAAAATCAGCCCTAATGTTCATTTCAAAATCGCCGTCCGCCGTTATGGTAAGCTCATCAAGATCTTCATTGACTTTTGCCATAAGTCCCGTTGTCGGGAAACCGGTCAAATTAGTTTTCAATACACTTTGATCAACCGTACCTACTTTTTTACCGTCGATTTCAGTAATTGTAATTAATCCGGTCAAATCAATTTTATAATCTCCCTGCCGCACTTCATCGGAATAATACCCGATCTTAACATCAGGATTATTGGTATAACCCTTTAGGTCAAAGGAACCGTCTAACAGTGGCATACCATTATATTCCGTATCTCTTGCAATACGCTCTATCTCCTGCTTTAACTGCTGAATCTCCTTATCAATGATCTCTCTGTCCCCATCTGTCTTAGGATCATTGCTTGCCTGAACACACAGCTCACTCATACGCTGGATAATCGCAGAAATTTCACTCAGCGCACCATCCGCCGTCTCAACCACGGAAATACCGTCATTTGTGTTGTTGGTTCCTACTTTAATACCCCTGATCTGGGAATCCATACGACTGGCGATCGCAAGACCTGCGGGATTGTCTTTCGCATGGTTGACCTTTAAGCCGGAGGACAATCTCTCCATGGCTGCTGTCAGTTTATTATCCGTTCTGTTCAGGGTATTGTTCGCCATCATCGCTGTCGCATTGTAATTGATCTTCATAATCTTGTATCCTTTCAGTTTGTAAATTCTGTTTTACATGGTTCCGTCATTGGATGCTTCTCTGTTATGTCCTTACTTTCTTATCCTTTGACTGATAATGCCATAACATCGATTCTCNANCCGTTCATTGCANGATACATAGATNCACCTATTATACCNCNCAATTACTATAACGAAGNTATTAACGAAGNTATTGACGTANTTTCTCCGCAAATGGCATCCTCCATGACATCATTTACAACTGTCAGACAGCATCCCTTAAAAATACCTTCATAAATGTCTTTGCTGTCTGATATAATCTTTCTGACGACATCCCTGTTCTATTAATATCATCGGCTCTTTCCGCAAAATAATTAATATCTACACGGTCAGATTGAATAAATTTTATTTCCGATAGCGGCAGATCCCTTGCCTGCATCTCCTCCTGAAATGCATTTTCCTGTTGTTTCAGAGCTGCCAGACCGTCTGACCTGTCGCAGACAATATAGCCTGACATCGTATCCCCCTCAAACAACGCGGAGACCTTGCCGAAGTTCTCTGTTTCCATGGTAATCGTTACATGATTCTCCATGGTGCTGCTGTGGCAGAGACGCACATTGACGGAAGTCATCCTGCCTCCGATCTCCATCGGGATCTCAAAGCACTCTTCCCTCGCCATATTTCTTGCAACAGAAACCTGTTTCCATGCCAGATTGATCTCCTTTACATCGATCCTGTCTGTCTGCTGCTGTGCGCTTACCGTCAGGATCTCCTCCATCCGATCCGCCAGACGCTCATAGGCTTCTTTTGCGCTGACGCTGTCCGTAAAATGCTCCTGCAGGCTGCTGATGGCATCGTCCAATAAGCCGCTTATACTTTCCGCCGCTCCGTCTGTTGTTTTAAAAGCGCCGTCCAATAAACCGCTNATATTTTCTGCTGTTTCAGATGCCTCATCAGAACCGATTTCAGATGCGGAAGCCGCTCTCTGTCCATCCAGATATGCCGCCTGCTTCTTCACCTGTCCTGCCATGCCGCCCCTGTCTGATAACAGGCTGTCAGCCGCCACAAGATTATCTAATGTCGCAGGCATATCGAACGATAAAAGCATCGATACTGCCTGATCAGATACTTCCGCCGCCATCCTGATTTCTGCCGCCTGCTCTCTCNGATAAGCATGATCTGTTCTNTCCGCCTCCGGNGTCNGTGTCCTCGCCATTTCCTGCTGCTTATCGTAAAGCGCTNCCAAGCTGATATCGCCAGTATTAAATACCTCCGATNCCGCCTCCGGCATCAATCCTGCCTTGATATCACCGGCAAGCTTCTGATAATATGCAACCCTGCCGTCCTCTTCCTGACTCTTTGCATAGGATCTGCTGCCGCCATCTTCTTCCTGATTTCCTGCATTGCTATTTTCTTCCGCCATTCCCTGCCCGCGATACGCCGTTTCGATCGCCATTGTGATGGAATTGCGATAGCCGCCTTCTCCCGCGATCTCTTCTTTCAGCGCACCAAAATCATCATCCACCTGATAATCCATCCTGCCGCGTNTATGNTTTCTGACTGCNGTCAGAAGATTCTTAAAATTNATCTCCGCNCCNTGATTTAATAAGCTTCCAATCGCTGCGCCGTCCCGTTTTTCCACCTGATGCAGCAGACGGTAGATACCGATATAGCTTTCTTTTTCTTCCGGCGTGATTTCATTTCTCTGCTCCAAACGGTACAGATAACGGCTGTATTTCTCCATTTCTTCCTGAGAACCGCCGTCCCTGTCAGCAAGATGATTTTCCAATTCTTCCATGGAGATCGTCAGCGGATTGACGCCTTCTCTAATCAAATCCAAGGTAGCAGCGGGCGTCATTTTATCGATTACTCTGCTGACCGTAGCATATGTTTCTTTTACCGCACAAATATTTTCTTCACTGAGTTCCATGCCGTTATATCCCAAAATCCTTACGGCGNGCCGGTTACCCTCCGTTGTTTCCAGATGCAACTCNTGCAGGATATCATCTACATTGCGGAATGCTTTCTCTNTGGAATCGCCATATTCAGCCATCGGCGNCGTCATCAATGGCTCGTATCTTTCCTCCATGGCTGCGTAAACGCTTTGTCTTGCTGTGCCGGTCTCATAGACCATTTCCACAGTAACATTTTGTGAAAAGGCCGTTTTATTTTCCTGCAGCAGTTCGCCAAGAATCGACACCGGCATACCGGGAATCGCCCGGACCTTGCTGATGGTCTCCTGAAATAATGCAGACATTTCCTTTATGGAAGTCATCGCTACATCGCCTGTATTCATTGCGCCACTGCCTGTATCGCTGCCTTCTCCCGGTCTGCCAAATAAAACCCTCTGGATCTCCTGCTCTGCTGCCTTTAAGTTCTCCACCAGAGCGGAAAGCTCTGTCGTATCGATAGAGATCCCCTGCTTCAATAAGCGGTAATTGACCTGTACCGACATATAAAGCCTAACCTCTTCCATCTGACGGCGGGCATAAACGGAGCGATCCGATGCGTCCGCCTGTCCTGCCGTTTCCCCTTGCGCCTCGCGCTGCGTCACCGTATCGCTTTGGGTATTCTTCTGTTCCGCCGTTTCGCTTTCTATCTTCTCCTGCGCTGCCGTCAAATGCGCAAGATCCAGTCTGTCTCCATCTGCAACAACTTTATCCACCGCTGCGTCCGTGATTGCAGCTGCTTCCTGCTCCACGCGCACTGCCTTTTCCAGCAGGGATTCCTGACCAAGAAAATCTGTGACGTTCGCTGTCCTTCCATCCTGTGANATTTCATTGATCACCTGATTGNTATGATTTAANTCNNCAAATGACTCANCNGTCAACGGAAGACCTGTTTCCACCATCCATGCTGCATCCTGTAAGGATTCCTGCGTCACCTCATAACCGGCTTCCTTGATGACCTTCTCCATAGAAGCCTGTAGCGCGGAAACATCCATTTGATCTGCCTTTCGTCCATAATATCCGCCTGTCGTCTCCGCAAAATATCCCCTTCCCTGCACGTCCGCATCATGGGAGCCACTATATACGGCACGGTACAGATTCTCTAAAACAGGGGAAAGATGATTTTCGAGGAGATACTTCTTCACTCCTTCCAGATCCTCTTTTGTACTGTTTTGCAGCTGCTTTGTTATCTGCTCCGCCATCTCCATGGCAGCCTGCGCGTCCTGTACATTCTTTTCCGTCACCGGAATATCATATTGATGAAATGCATCAAGGATCTCCTGTGCCCGCACTTCGCTTCCCGTGATCTTCTTTAATGTCTCAACATCAATATCATCATTATAACCGGCAATGACTGTCCCGGACTCCGCAAGCTCCGCCTTAATCGTATCTACTATGGTAACCGCCTCTTCCGGTTCCATCACTCCGGGATCATAGCCCTCCTCGGATAATTTCGCAAAATCCTCATCAGACATGGAATTGGACATCACCGTCATATAATCTTTCTGTAAAGAAACGTCGGTTGCCGCCGCTTCCGCCATGACGTCTTCCATCGTTTTTCCCTGTTTATCATATGCCTGATTGCCCGGCATACCTCCGGAAAAATCTACGCTGAATCCCCGGCTGCCCGCCTTATGGACGCTTCCACCGGCTTCACGGGCAGCGCCGTTATGACTGCCGTGTACATGACCGCCATGCATTCCCTGAGCGTCTTGCATCCCGGCATATTGTTCCATTTCCTTCTGATTTCTCTGAATATTCATGATGATTCCTCTCTATTCCTTTTTACGCGAGCTATATTATATTTCGGTCATAACCTTGCCCAACTTAACACTCAATAAAATTTGGGAATCAAAAGCACCTTTTAAATTTTGAGGCGGCAAGCTGCGCAAATAATAATCTGTGCATGTGCATTGGAAGGAAATTAGAAATTCTTAACAGTCCTTCCAATACCCAGCAATTTCGGAACACGATGTTCCGAAAAGGGGCAACTGAGCCATGGATGGCGAATTGCCCCGTTTGCGTCCGCCTTTCACAACTTAAATTAGGAATGTTTAGAATTTCTTATTTTCGTACAGCGGCACATGCACAGATTATTATTGTGCAGCTTGCCATCTGAAAAGATAAATGCAAAACGCCCGACAACCATTGTCAGGCGTTTTCTTAAATCATTATGATTGTTTGCGGTCATTATACAGCACTCATTTTTAGAACTTATAAACCGCTGCTCCGTAAGGCGGAAGATCAAATTTGATAGCGTAATCCTTTTTGTCACACTCCATCTTGATCGCCTTCAATTCTGCCGGAAGCTCATGGCCAAGTCCGCCAAAGCGCTCCTCATCACTATTCAGCACCAGCTTATATTTACCCTTTTTCGGAACACCGACATAATATTCTTCCCGCTTCATCGGGGTCATATTCAGAACAAACAGCATGTTGTTCTTACCGTCTGCAGATTTGCGGATAAAGCTGTAGGTACTTCTGTCCGCGTCATTGGGATTGATCCACTCAAATCCATCCCAACTGTCATCCAACTCATACAGACAGGGATTCTTCCGATATAACTTCAGCAGCTCTGCCACAAAATCCTTCATGCCGATATTCAATTTTTCACCCAGCAGAAACCAGTCAAGCTCCCTTGCTTCGCTCCACTCACGCTCCTGGGCAAATTCCTGTCCCATGAACAAAAGCTTCTTTCCTGAATGTCCGAACATGAAGGTATAGCCTGCCCGGAGATTGGCATATTTATCAATCGTATATCCCGGCATTTTATTGACCATGGAACATTTCAGATGTACCACCTCGTCATGGGAAAGGGGCATAATATATTTCTCACTGCAGTTATAACTCATGGCGAATGTCATTTTATGGTGGTTATTCTTTCTGAAATACGGATCCAGCTTCATATAATCACAGAAGTCATGCATCCAACCCATATTCCATTTAAAGGTGAAGCCAAGACCGTCATCCTCCGGCGCCGCCGTAACCTTCGGCCATGCGGTGGATTCCTCTGCAATGGTCATAATGCCTTTGCCTAATCCGTGAATTACGGAATTCAGGTGCTTAAAGAATTCAATTGCTTCCAGATTCTCATTGCCGCCATATTTATTGGCTACCCACTGTCCATCCTGACGTCCGTAATCCAGATACAGCATGGATGCAACCGCATCTACACGGAGACCGTCAATATGGAACTCATTGATCCAGAATAATGCATTGGCAATCAGGAAATTCTTTACCTCATTCTTGCCAAAGTTAAAAATCTTTGTTCCCCAGTCAGGATGCTCGCCCAGACGCTTATCCGGATGTTCATACAGACAGGTTCCGTCAAACTCCGCAAGTCCAAAGGCATCCCTCGGAAAATGCGCAGGTACCCAGTCAAGGATAACGCCGATTCCTTTATTATGAAGCTTATTAACCAGATAAGCAAAATCCTCCGGCGTACCGTATCTTGCAGTCGGTGCATAATAGCCTGTTACCTGATATCCCCAGGAGCCGTCAAAAGGATGCTCCGCAATACCCATCAATTCCACATGGGTATACTGCATCTCTGCCAGATATTCGCAGATACGATCCGCAAACTCCCGATAATTGTAAAATCCATCTTCCGTTCCATCCGGATGTTTCATCCAGGAACCGATATGACATTCATAGATTGCTATCGGCGACTGGAACAGATTCTTCTGGGCACGCTCGCCCAGCCATTTATCATCAGTCCATTTGAGCTTGGTAATATCACATACAACTGAAGCAGAACTTGGACGGAGCTCTGCCTGATTGGCATATGGATCTGCTTTATAAATACCTTCTCCTGACGGAGTAACTATATAAAATTTATAAAGATCACCCTCAGACACACCCGGAATAAACGCTGTATAAATACCGCCTTCTCCAATCTTCTCCATGGGATGGGTATCTGTATGCCATCCATTAAAGCTTCCTACCACATGGACGCTCTGCGCATTGGGAGCCCATACTGCAAAGAACACTCCCTTTCTGCCATTCTTCTTACAGGGATGCGCTCCCAGCTTCTTATAGATCTCATAGTGCGTACCCTGTCCGAATACGTATTGATCCGCCTCAGAAATAAATACAGTATCTTGCTGCTGCGCCGGAGCCTTGGAAGATCCGGATGTTTTTTTTCTTGTCCCTGCCGTGGTCTTTTTTACAGCGGGTTTCCGTTTTGTTGTTTTTGTCGGTTTTGTTTCCACTGCGCGTTCTGCTGCGGATGTTTTCTTTTCTTCCATAGCGTCACCCCATCCTTTTCCCATTAATTTTCATAAATTTATTTCATAAATTAATTTTCATCATTATAATAAANAAAAAGTTTTAATTAGGTCTATTATAATGTCTGAACATTATTATGTCCAATGATTCATGATAAATTAATCAAAATNCTNTTCTCNTAATATGATCANANCCTCATAATCATATCTTTTTCCAACCAGGATATCANCATATGTAGAAATTCTTAANCGCTTGGAGCGCTCGATCGCCTCATCTATGATATCTTCAATCTCCCGTGTCGTTACATTATGCTCGCCGATCTGAAGCTCATTGATCCGGCGGTGAAGCGCCAGCACGGCACGTTCCTCGTCAATCTTATATTCTCTGGTATGGGCATATTTCTTTGCGTAATCCACCAGCGCATTGTCATTCATCGGCTTGATGTCGATCCTCGCATTAAAATATCCGGTAATCATATCATATTTATCGATCAGCTTCTCCATTTCCTTCTTCCGGTCGGTCATAATAATAATGATGCCTTCGTGAAAGCCTTCCAGGATCCTGCTCATGCCTTCCAGCGTGTCCCTTGTCATAGCGCCGGCTCTTTCAATAATCAGCGCTCCGTTGGTCAGCTGTTCAAACATNGCTGNAAGGTCTTTACGGTTCATCTTATCACCGCTGATCTTGGCAACNTTNGANGCGNTNAAATTATTATCNATCATCTGGATCTCTTTGATCATNGTCTTGGCAAGCTCGATGACTCCCGTNCCGGANTCNCCGGTAATNATGACATTGCCNACATATGGCGCCAGACTGATCTGNTCGATNGCATCTAAAATCTGATTCCGCATCTTTTTGGAATACATAAAATCAGAAAACAGCTCCTGCTCCTCTAATGTCAGATAATGTTCTTCTTCGCCGTTGTAATTATCATTATCTTCATCTGCCGTATCGGCGCCGACTTTATCCGCCTGCGCTTCCAGCGCGCTTTCAATATCTCCAATCTGCGACGTACTCAGAATCTGTTCATTAATTGGTTCCGTCTGACCGGATAGTTCTTCTTCATATCCTTCATACGCCTGCTCTGCCATTTCATATTCTTCCATGAAAGCTTCTTCGGGGACTTCCTCGGAAACATATTCCGCAGCGCCTTCCCAATCCTCAGACGCAGCTTCCTGCACAAAGCCTTCCTCCGCCAAAGCATCCTCCGCGCCATAATATTCTTCCGCAGAAGGAGCTTCCGCCTCACCGGACTCCGCGTCATAGCCTGCCGTCTCTTCCATTATAATAGAAGCGTCTCCCGCTGTCTGTTCTACCTCCATGGCTCCCTGATATCCTTCGCCATTTAAAACTGCAGATGCAGCCTGTCCGATCGCGGACAGATCTCCTGCGGCTCCTTCCGCCAGAGACGCTTCAGCCGCAATTCCTGCCGCAGCTCCAACGACGGTTCCCACTGCCGCACCTGCCAGCGCCGCAGCGTCAGCTGCCGATTCGTCACCGCCTTCTAACTTCTTTTTATCCGCCTCAATCGCCGCGTCTACCTCATCCCAGATAGACCCCTGCGTATAAGAAATCTTCTCAAGCGCTTCAACAGAACGCAGTTCTATCTCATTATTCTGGAATTTGCTGGCAAACATCGTGCTTTCCTCTTCTATCTTGGCAAGCGGACCCGTTCTTGCCCCTGCTTCAAATTCCGCAAATATCTTGCCTGTTTCCTGTATAATGTCTTTTGAAGTCTTTGCCTTGAGTTCTTCCTCTTTCCGCTTCTTAACATTTTCCCAATCCAGAAAGAGCTCCTGCAGATTCATCTGTCCGGTGATCTGTTTCTCCACAATGACATCCTGCGGCACCACCAAAGAGATCTGCCCGTCCAAGCCCTGAGACAGCACATTATCAAATACACTGTTGCCCTGCTTTTTCTCTACTCTCTGATGTTCCTCCACCAGCACTACCGGTTTTGCTTCCGGCTGCTCTTTGGCGGAAGCTGCTGTTATATCTTCTTGCTGCCCCTTGGCGGAAGCTGTCTCTGCTGCTTCTCCCTGCTGCTCTTTTGACAAAACTGATGCTTCTGTTTCCTTCTGCTCCTTCACAGACGCTTCCTTTAACTTAGCATCGGCAACAGCCAATCCCGGCATAACCGTACCGGCAGGCGGCGTATCGATAACGATATCCTCTGTCTTATCTTCAAAGAAAACTTCACTTCTGTCATCTCCTTTGATGGCATCTTCTTTTTGAGATATCTGAGGTTCGTCCTCCGGATAGACCTCTCCGTCTTTTATCGGCTCATAATCATCTTCCGAATATGTCTCACCATCTTCCAAATAAGCTTCTTCACTTTCCATCGACTCATAGCCGTCCTCCGGGTAGACTTCTCCGTCTTCCATCGGTTCATAGCCATCCTCCGGATAGAGTACCCCGTCCTCCATCGGTTCATAGCTATCCTCCGGGTAGAGTTCCCTGTCCTCCATCGGTTCATAGCCATCCTCCGGATAGAGTTCCCTGTCCTCCATCGGTTTATAGCTATCCTCCGGATAGAGTTCCCTGTCCTCCATCAATTCATAGTCATCCTCCGGGTAGGATTTTCCCTGTGTCTTCCTTCTATGATATGCACGTTCTCTTGAGCCAAAATGCTGTGTATCACCGATCTGCTGTTCCAGCTCTCCGGTAGAAACCAATGGCGATTCCTCTGACTCATCCATATCCTCGCCCATCAGCTCCCGCATGCTTTCTGCCAGCGCCTTCTGAAGATTGATAGTGTTGAATTTACCCATATCGATCGTCTTTACATGAAAATCCTCCGTGCCCATATCCGCGGCAACGGATGACTCTGCCCGCTCTACTGTATAATCATCACTTTCATATGCTTCGATCTGTTCAGAAAAATCATTTCTGCCATCATAGATCTCCTTCTGCTTGTCCGTCAGCGGCGCATGCAGCATTTTTAATTCGATCGCCTTAATAACAAAAGGACCTTCACCAAACCAGGTGATCAGCTGGTCGCATGTTTCCACACATTTGGTTGCCAATCCAATCCTATGATACAGATATGCAAGCTGATACGCCCATTCTTCCGTATAATCTTTATGATTCAGCTCCTCTAACAGCTCGATCTTTTCCTCTGTCTTGGCATTCTGCATCTCCAGAATCCTGTATTGAAGGATCAGACCGCCCTTATCTCCGGGCGCCATTTTTTTATATAATGCAAGATACTGCAGCGCCCCTACCAGATCGTCAAGATCAACTGACAATTCGCAAAGAGAATATACGATGACCCTGCTGTTAGGGTTTTTATCGTACGCCATCAGCATGATATCCATCGCTTCGTCAAATCTGCAATTAATACGGTAAAGCTCGCTGATCTTCTGTAATGTGCTAAAGCTTCTGACCTTCCGCCAGTCTATCCGGTCGGCAATCTCTACTGCATCAACAAACCGTTCATCGGCTACAAGCGCCATGATTTCTTCTGATAGAATCTTATATTCCTGTTTATCCACCTGATTCACCTCATCTATTATTCCGCGTCTATCTCCATACAGGATAAAATTTGTCGCTTTTTGACACTCTGCCGGAGCAATCGCACACGCAATATCTTGTTACCATTTTACTTCACGAACACTATATGTATTAAATATAATCCACTATAGTTTATCATAGTAGATACGCAATGTCAAAAGATTATTGCCCTATTTTAGCTGTTGAAAATGTCAACATTAAATGCGAAAGTTTTTTTAATTTTTTTACTTTCGGCAATATGCACAATAAATAGAGCTATTATATTGTGCAACTTTTATATTTTGTAAATTTGTGTGTTGGTGTGATGCTGATCCGGATCCGGATCGCCTGCTGCGATGCCTAAAAATGGGCGCACGAAATAAAAGCTACTCGCATAGCAAACATTCGTTCTATGCTGCAATCTTTTCCAATTCTTTATTATATAATTCCTCTGCCGTCTTGTACTCATGCAGGCGGCGCGGGTAGTTGTTGATCCACTCCGCTATATTATCAATATCCCCCTGCGTTTTATCATCAAAATTAACGCCCTTTGGAATGTGGCGGCGTACTAATTTGTTTTGGTTCTCATTGCTGCCACGCTCCCAACTGCTATAAGGGTGACAATAATATATTTTCGTCCTTTTCTTTTTGCTGCGCTTGGATCGCTCCATGCCCTCCCAATCCGCAAACTCGGATCCATTGTCTACAGTAATACTTTTAAATATTTCTCTAAACTTCTTTCCTAGCTTTCTTTCCAACCGATCTAATGCCTTTACAACTGCTGCCGATGTATGATCTTTCAGTAAGAATATAATTTCCTTGCGTGTTTTCCTCTCTGTCAGTACCAATAAAGATTTTTTAGAAACGCCCCGCGCCCCTACAACGGTATCCATTTCCCAATGTCCAAACTCCTCCCGCGTGTCTATTTCGTCCGGTCTGTTTTCGATGCTCTCCCCTTTTGTTGCCCGCTTTTGCGTTGTTTTCCGCTTGTGTTTCTTCTCTCCTTTTCTCTTTTCCGGCAGGTCTTTCATTGTCAAATTCAGAAAAACGCCCTTATCAATGTAACTGTATAGAGTAGTTACACATATTGAAAAATCAAACCCTTCAGCTTTTACTTTTGCCAGTGCCGCCGCAGGGCTGTACCCCTCATTTATAATAATTTCCTCTATCCGGTCTGCAAATGCTTGCTCATTCCCGATTTTCAGATCCGCGCCCTTTGCAGCTAAAACCTCCTCTTTGTGCTGCTGTGCTATATCGGGGCTGTATCTCATTTCTTTTGTAAGATCTGAATTTAAAGCCTCAAATTGTCCTCGGTTCAATTCTCTATAAATCGTGCTTACATGGAAATGCAGAATTTCCGCGATCTCTTTCGGCTTGTGTTTTGCCTTAATAAGTACCTCTAACCGCAACCGGTCATTATATGTAAGTTGTTTACTCATAATTGTATTATCTCACTTTCTGCGCACATTAAAGGGCGGCGGGTAATAGTCTACCTGCCGCCCTTACACGCGCCAAACCTTTTTATTTCATATCATTATCAATCAAACTGTTAATATATTCGTTTACGCTTTTCCCCGCTGCTGCCGCTTTTTTCTTTATTTCCTCCTTCCTGCCTTTTGGCATCGTCAAATTGATCCGATCGTACTTCTCTTTGATATAGTCGTTTTGGTATGCAATTTGGTTAAATTCATTGTTGGATCGCAATGTTCAGCCCTCCCTTCTTGACTTTTTCGGCTCCCATGATATAATGTAAATCAGTTAAGGGGCTTTGGTTACTTAGTTACTACTGCNCTTTATCATCTTTGNGGTTNTCGNTTTGGTCGCNGTCAACCCTATTTTTTATGTNCTTGATTNCCTCTANGACAATTACCGTTACTATTGCTNCTTCTACCAAANCTTCTATTAACTTTATCATGGGGCTTGTTTTCCTTTCCTTTGTGCTGCCCCTTAACTGTTTACATGAATATTATAACGCATATTACGCAATATGTCAATACATATTGCGTAATATTTTTAAATTTTATAAGACTGCCTGCATCGCCGCTTTTGCCTCATCATCTAAATACCAGTACCGCCCGAAACCTCTTGTATATGGTTTATCAGAATTTACTTTATATACCCTGTTTTCGCTTGTTACTTTTCCGTCAACCCTTATTTGCTGCCAAATCGCGCCGCCGCGCTTTATATATTCCGTTTCCAGTAGCCGCCCTTCGTACATTTCTGAAACTGTGGCTTTCTTCCTTTGCTCTGCTGCTGTCTGCTGTGCCTCTCTGATTGCTGCTTTTACCAATTCGCTATACTCTGCCATTTCCTCGCCTCCTACATCATTTCTAAAATTGTTTCCAACTGCTGCCGTCTGCCTCTAATCATCGCCTCCGCTGTTTTTGTGTCAATCTTTCCTGCTGTCGCTTTTACTATCGCTTTTGCCAATTCCTCAAATGCTTTGTATTCCTCACTATATGCCAAATCAAAAGCCTTTTCTTTTTCCTCATTCTCCGGATCGTTTTCATATTCCCAATCGGCTATATTTGCCTTTTCCTCTGCTGCTTTCAATCTCACTAATAATTCCTTCATGGTGTTGTACCTCTCTTTCATTTGATATATTTATTATATTACATATTACGCAATATGTCAATACATATTACGCAATATTTTTTAAAATATTTCTGCGCACAAAAATAAAGGGGGTACAGCCTGCGCCATACCCCCAAAATTATATTTACATTCTCTTTACTGCTCGGAAACCTCGGCTTTTACCTTTTTCGCCTCGATTGCCTTTTTTGCAGCCTCTGCCTCGGCTTTCGTCATGCCCTCGGCATAAAGCAGGCTATACTCTTTTCCCTTGATTGCAAGCGATACATTCACGCCCGCCCGCCTTGCCTCTGCCGCCCTCTGTAACGCCTCATTTCTGGCTTTAAATGTTCCGCAGGTAACTTTATATGTCTTTTCCTTTTTAAGCGGCTCCTGCGCCTCTCCTGCCACCTTATTCGCCTTGTTTTCTGCCATGTGTGCCTCCTTATCTCAACTTTAAAACCTGCCCCACATTGATAACATTTACATTTTTAATGTTATTCAGCTTTGCAAGGGCGGCAACCGTTGTATTATATTTCTTTGCGATCGCGCTCAACGTGTCGCCGCGCTTTACGGTATATGTTGCCGGTGCCGATCCGGATCCGTTCATAAGGGCATTAACCGCCGCCTGCACTTCGGCGTAATTGTAGCCTGCCGCCTCTAACCGCTGCTTTCTTTCGGGATTGTTGCCCCATTTGCCGTTTTTCACTTCCTGCGCTACTTCCGCAACGCTTTTTTTCGCCGGTGTCGCCGGTTTTTCCGGTTCTGCTGCCGTTGCCATGCTCGCATAGTTCGGCAATCCGTAACCTCTGATGTACTTACCGTTTACCTGCAGATCGCGGTATTCCACCGCATCATTTTTATTTCCCTCAATTACTTTAATAGTGCTGCCGGAAACACTGCAAACCAAACCAACGTGATCCGGATATCCGGTATTGTCGCCTTTGCCGGTGTCCTGCCAGTCATAAAAGACAACATCGCCCGCGCTCGGCACATACGCATCATTTTCCTGCCAACGCCCTGCAGCCTTGTAAAGATCAACCATTGCGCCGCACCCACATTCACGCAGGATAATCTGCGACAACCCCGCCTTGATGCCTACCGCGCTAACAAAAGTTGCACACCACGCATCATTATACTGTACCGCATACCCGCGCGGCAGGGGCTTTACTGAATTGTAAAGATCAATGATCGGTTTGTGTGTGCCGTTGCTCTCTTTGCAGCCTGCCCACGCTTTCGCGGTATTTACTGCTTTTTCCCTTAACTGTTTTTCCGTCATGGTGTCCTCCTTCTTCTGCATCGCCGCAACTTTTTCATATACCTTTTTGCGGCGTGTCAGATATTTATTTGTTTGTTTAATGGTTGCCTCATACATCGCTTTCACATCGCCCGCGCCTTTTAACGCCTCTGCCGCGATCGTTTTCCATAATGCGGAGGCGGTTCCGTACTGGTTTACGCCGTCCGCGAAATAGATCAATGCGCCCGCATCTGTCAAGCCGTAACTTTGCCCCTTTTTGATGTAGGTTGTTACATCGGCGATCGCCTGCTCGTCCTGCGCCGCTTTTCCCGCTCCGGTTGTTAAAATTGCTTTCAGCTTTGCCGCCTCTGCCTCTGTTACGGTTCGCGCCGCCCAACTTGCGCCTCCAGTAATTTCCTTGTAAAGCGCATCGCCTAAAATGCCCTTTGCGCTCGGCTCCGCTTTAATGATCCCTCTAAGCATGGAGGCGGCTCTATCCGCGTGCCATTGCAGCTTACCGATAGAAACCGCCCCATTATCATTTTTATTTACGCTGCCATAGTTGCCTTCATTGTCAAAAATGATGCCCGCCGCCGTTACTGCCAGTTCCTTAATTTCCATTTGTGCCTCCTTCTTTTTTCAGATTGCAGCGATCTTTTAATTCGCAGGTTTCGCAATTCTGATTTTTACAAACCAAATCATTGATCTTGCCCTCGATCTTTTCATCTGCAATCTTTAATGTTTTTATCAACCAAACCGGAACCTTCTCCGGCATGATTACATAAAGGTTTTCTAAAATGCTTGTAAACTCATTCACAAGCATAACGGCGGTAACATACCAACCGATCAACATAGCAAATTCCAAATTCAGCCCCGCGCCTGCGCCCATTTCTTTAATACCCCACCCGATCAAAAAGGCGGTTCCGATCATCACGAAATACATAACTTTCTTGATGATGCCCTGCAAGCCGGTTTTTGAGTTCCAATCCCTCAAAAAATACTTTGCCTTGATCCAACCGGTCACATAATCAATCACAACCGCCGCCATGAATAAGATCAAAATAACCGGTATCTTTCCCAATGCTGCCGCTACTGCCGTAAAAAATGCCGACACGCTCAACCCTGCCGCGTCCGGTGTCCTCGTTGCTGCAAAAAATTCTTTCATTGTGTGCCTCCTTTTCTTGTAAAAAAATAAAGCCTATCGGCTTTCCCTTGCTTTGGCTCGTGCCGCATCGGTGCAATGCAGCGCAAAACCGCTTATGATGTTTTCTTTTAGCCCCTCATTCGTACAATGCTTTAGCAAACCATTTCAATCCACACTCCCCGCAAGGGGAGCGACAAAATGCACCTTAACATTATGGAGTATCGAGGAGGTAATTTCAATCCACACTCCCCGCAAGGGGAGCGACTGCCTGCTGATGCTCTAATGTGGTTGTGATATATTTCAATCCACACTCCCCGCAAGGGGAGCGACAATAATAAACTCATGCTTTACACCAACCTTTCCAATTTCAATCCACACTCCCCGCAAGGGGAGCGACTGCTCTGCCATGACGATCGCCTCCTCGTCCACGCTCTATTTCAATCCACACTCCCCGCAAGGGGAGCGACGATCATATCCATAGCCTCAACGATCTTAATCTTCTTATTTCAATCCACACTCCCCGCAAGGGGAGCGACTACCTTGTAATCAATCTTTTCAAATTGCGGCGTTATTTCAATCCACACTCCCCGCAAGGGGAGCGACGCGGAAATTTAGGTGGGGCTGCGGTCTTAGCAGATTTCAATCCACACTCCCCGCAAGGGGAGCGACCTTGAATAACTCATAGCAGGGCGCGTTCAGATTATTTCAATCCACACTCCCCGCAAGGGGAGCGACTTTTCTGTTATGTATATTTCCTGCACCTTATTTTTATTTCAATCCACACTCCCCGCAAGGGGAGCGACAAAATGTCTTGATACTCCCCGATGTAATCATGTGAATTTCAATCCACACTCCCCGCAAGGGGAGCGACACCTTGTAATCAATCTTTTCAAATTGCGGCGTTATTTCAATCCACACTCCCCGCAAGGGGAGCGACTCCCCGCAAGGGGAGCGACTGCAAAAATCACCTATTTTATTTAAAATAGAGATTTTCATTTAGACAATACTGACAAATTACAGTATTGCTTATTTCACTCAAATACAAAATTTATTCTATTTTGTTACTTATTATAGTGCGAACCTCCCTGAAATTTAATGTCAACTTACCACTCGCACCAGATTATATCATTAAAGTTCCCTCAGCATCATAAGAAGATTTACTCCCAAAATGCTCAACCTTTGTCTTATAATTGTTTCCCAGATAATAAAATCGCAAACTGTCTTCCTTATCATTAATTAATGACTCGAGTCGATCTTTTAGCAACAATAATTGTGAAGCATCCAAAACACACTCAAATACAGAATTCTGAACACGTTGCCCATAATTAACACACTCTTTCGCAACTTTACGAAGACGGGTCTTTCCTGCCGCATTCTGGGTAGAAACATCATATGTAATTAACACTAGCATTTATACACCTACTTCCATAAAAATGGCGGATACTCATCAACATCCCCACGAATAGTACGGGCAAGCAGTAACGCCTGTACATAAGGAACCAGTCCCCACTCCATCTTTTCCTTTAGATACGGGTGCGTTATGGTTTCTTTTTTATGATTCTGCCATGCATTAAAAAACACTTTCCTTCCATCATCATTTAATAGAACCGCGTTGTCTTTTTGCTTTTCAAAATGAACTGCCTGAATTGCTTTTGTGTTGATTAAAGTCAAGACAAACCTATCTGCCAAAACAGGCCTTAATTCTTCCATTAAATCAAGTGCAAGTGATGTTCTCCCCGGTCTGTCGCCATGCATAAACCCTACATACGGATCTAATCCGACACTTGATAAAGCGTTAGCGCAATCACCTGCAAGCACTGTATAAGCAAACGATAATATCGCGTTTATATTATCAAGCGGTGGTCTTCGGTTCCTTGTTGTAAATTCAAAATCTTCTTTCTGATTCAGTACCATATCATTAAATACAGAAAAATATTGCTCAGCAGCTTTTCCTTCAACTCCTCGAAGTTCGTCCAGTCTAAGTGTATTTTCTATTTTGGTCAACGTATCATATAAAACATTAGACATTTGTTTAAGTTTTTCAGCATCCACACGATATGCATGGTCTCTCAACGTACGTTCTATGCTCCATCTACTGTTAAAGACCTTTCCCATGATCATATTTTTAGCATATCCCAAGCTTCTATTATCATTATCAGATATTCGATATTGTTCTTTTCTAAGAAGTACATTCCCGTATTCCTTTCCAACAACTCTGGCTAAAAATTTCCCCCTCGGTGAGAAAAAACTTATTCCTATTTTCCGATCAGCACAAGCACCCATTAACGCCGGACTGGCTCCCTTATATGTAAAACATATAATATTTTCTAATGTATGAAGTGGAAACCTGCCAAGCGTTTTTCCTTCATCCTGTATCACAATATTTTCACCATCAAGAGTTAAATAACAGCTCTCAGTCATGATATACAAGGTATTTAATAATTTTCGCACGTCAGCCTCCTGATATAAATGCAAAAAATGCTTGCCCCCGCTAAAAAATAAGGCTAATTGATATGCTCCATACTACTCATTTGCTCTGATATTTTGCTCAATATACTCCCTGACTTTCATTGCCTTTTGAAGCTTCGGAACACACAGGTTTTCTAGCGAGCAGGCTTTGCATTGCTTGGTTGGTTTCACATTTGGTGTATACCCTCTTCTAAGCAGCTCATGCATTTCTTTTGTCATCTTCTTTACTTCTTCTCGCAGATTATCTGTAAACTCTACATAGCTGCGCCGTCGGTTTTCACCATAATACAGATACCCATTGAGTATACTTGCCTGAAACATTTCTTCCAGACAGATCGCCTGTGCACAAAGTTGTAACTCGTCAGCATTATTTCCTTTGGGTGCCCCACGTTTATACTCAACAGGCACAGGATGCCATTTCCCATCGTACCCAAATAGTTCTACGCCTCTTTCGTCCTGATGAAATTCAACGACATCACATTGTCCGCTTACTCCGAGTTCATGGGAAGAAATACGCAATCCTCTGACAATCAGCAGATTACCTCTTTTTTCAAAAGAGCCCTCATCATGTGCCTTCTTATGCATCAGTTCACCCGCAGTTGTCCTATANTTTTCAGCCCACTGCTGTTCAATATGTATAATTGCCCACTGTCTTCTGCAAAATGCAAAATGTTGAATACCGGAAAGCATTAAGTAATCTTCTTCAGAATACATGGTTAAATACCTTCTATTTCCTCAAGCTGTAAATCCGGTAAAGAATCTATTTGTACATCATAGTCTTCAAACTCTTTTGGATCATCTACTTTGGCGGCAACCTTTATAAGTCTATGAACCTTGGCTGATGAATACTGCCCTATAGGACAATTATGTTTCCACCAATAAACCTTGCACACTTCCATACTTCCATCAGGTCTTGCAGAAGAACTGTCATTTACAAATAATGTGCGTAAAGCTTCCTTGATCTTCTCTGCATCTTCATCGCTGAAGCCAGTCTTTTCAGCAAGCTGATGATTAATACTGCCTTTAACAACATATAAAGCTGAAGATATCTTATGTTTCATTCCCATTCTTGCACCTTTATCTTCTTTTGACTCACTATCAACACTTTTTGTTATCTGCATACTATCAATGGATACCGGCAATACACTAAACGCCGAATGAATAGAAACCGGACCTCTCACACCAACTGATACTCCATCTCCTTTTTTTCCACTGCCGCTAAATGCAAATACCTGTCCAAAACTGCGGACATCAATCCATGTCTCACATGCTGCTTTCGCATAAGCATCCTTATCCTTTATTGCTTTCTGCATTGCCGCGTTACTTTTCGCCCTGTCTGCGAGGCTCTTGCATTTATCATCGGAACGCTCGTCACTNTGCACAAAAATTTTTTCTCCCATATCCTGTAGCCTGTTTCTGNTTTTCCGTTTAATGCATACATCCGANATCTCACCAAATCCANNATATGTCTCACGCGGTCTGTTTCCATTCAGTGGATCTCCATTAGGATTTGCATTTTTCACCATTACCAAAACCTCAAAATCAATCTTGTTTGTAAATTTACTCATCATTCATTCCTCCTTTTATTGTTCTTTTTTCTGAAACGCTTTTTTCATATATTCCATTTGTTGATAGTATCCCGGCAGATACATTTCCGATAATGCTGTATTATCAAATCCGTTTCCTGCCAAATGCGTCATTATTTCCTCTGTCCATTCTTCGAATTTCATCAGCTGATAACCATCTAGCTTTTTTTCATAAGCAATCAGATTCTGCCGTATTGTCTTTAATGTTTTAGCCGGTCTACTACAGTATGCATTCCAATAACGCTTTGCATTTGTAGTCCGTCGTTCCTTCACTTTTCCGTTCTCATCATACTCAAACATGGCTCTCTGCTCCATATAATCATATATTGCCAAAAGTCTTCCGAACAAAATATCTCTGTCATTAATATTGTCATTTAGGAAATTCTCCATTGTCCTATCTCCCTTCTCGTAATTAAATCGTATCATCGCGCACGCAACACAAAGTACATCATTATACCATATGTCATATTGCTTCCCTTTATTTTTAGATGATTTATATGATTCTGGCATAGATGCACTTCTTGCCGCCGCTTTAATAAGATCCTGCGGAATTTGTACTCCCACACGCGTAATACATGGAAGTAACCGCTTAATGGTACCTTTAATCAGCTTACCGTCCGCTTCAAGCCCTTTTGATCTTTGAATGCCAAATGCCGCAAGTGCCATATCCTTTGGCGACGGTGTACATTCACAGGTAACTCTCTTATTACTTTCCTCCGATTTTTCTAACCTTACAGTCCGTCTCCATTTACAGTGTTTCTGCCAATTTAAAATTGCATCGGCATATTGTTTCCCACCCATCTCATCATAAAATGCAACAGAAATCCGACCTTTTTTTGTATCCGCCCCATCCAATGCAATGACAGCAACCTTATCATCCATTTTAAAATTTCTGACATATCCATTTACTGCATTGTTAAATTTCTCCGCAAAATATTTACCCGTATCAAGTTTTTTTAATTTCAAAGTCTCATCTGAACCAATCATATCAAAATTAAAGTTGAAATCATCAATGTCATTACATGCATTAATTGAATCCTTCATTATATCGGGAAGCTGTACATCTCTATTTATCATCCAACAAACAATTGCCGATCCATCTTGCGTGTACCCTTGTTTCTGAATGAGCCATCCGAGTGCAAGGTGAGCTTTCTGAGATATATCATATCCAACTGAAACTGCCTGTTTTTTTGAAGTAAATCTCCCCCGATAGGTAAATCCAGATTCATCATNTCCCGAAATCAGCTNTGCTTGATCNCCACTATGCCGTATCTTATAAGGATGTTTGTCAGAACAAAGTACAATCTTTCCAGATATATAACACAGGCTCATTTCACCTAATCTTTGCTTATAATATTCGCTATACTTTCTATACAGTTCCTGATTTTTCCATACTTCCTGCGGCATGCTGCTACCCCAGACGATAAATCTTATGTTAGCTCCTGTCTGACCTGATCCGTGTATTTTAATTTTATCCGTAAGCCTGCCATTCTCATCNANTTTCAATGTCTTACTTGANACCAAATCATGTATCAGCGATTTCTTTTCAAGATACTTATACACCGCCTGCACCATAGAATGTGTGTAATCGGATTCNANCCAATTCCTCAGTTGCNCCATGTAGGCTTCATAGTATTTTTCCTTATCATCACCTGTATACAATGTATAGTCCCCCGCTATGTAACAGAGCTTATCACACAGCGAATGCGGTGCTGGTGCCTTATCACTGGTTCTGGTTCTGGTAGCCGAATCTTCTGTGACCGGAATTATCGTGACAACATCATCCCCCTTATCAAGTTTTCTGGCACCTTGAAAATTACCGTCCTGATCAATCGTCACCTCAATCTGTGCATTAAATGTCGAGTGTGAAATTGGAAGCAATACCGCCTGACCATTTTTCTCAACTCCCACCAGATCGGAATAGACATCATATGTTTCAGCCAAAGTNCTTAACCATGCCANATAAGTCACCTCCTTCAANTTCATTTAGTCCTGNAAAGTTTTCTTCAANGACAAACTGCTTTTGTTTCGCATCCCGCAGGATATGTCTTATCACACATTCTTCAGGACGCGGANAATGTATCACCCCATTAGTCATCTNCGNGTTCCAAAGCCGTACAGTCATTTTTCCTTTTTCCTCTTCCTTGACAGCTTCATCGGGGTAGGTAATGCCATGCACCATAACCCCAAATGATAAATTTGTGTTATCATATGTTCCTTTACCTTTATGAAAAGTACACGGCTCCACATAACCCTGACACTCTCTCGCTCCTAAAAAGATATCCCTTCTTCCTCCTCTTTCGACCATTCTCTTTGCAATATCATAGTGCTTATTTTCATTTCGGTCGTGTGCTAAATCTCTTCTGTTTTCATTCCATTCAAAATGTGCTCTGACTCGATATTCCACATTACGCAAATAGGTATAGTACGACAAATCATTTTTCTTATATTTATCATATTTATATAGAATTGTCCTAATTCCTTTCGATTCCGTCTGTATCGGATTCATAATACGACATTCATCAACAATCCACGTAATGGTAGGTTTCCAGTAAATGGATTCCGTTATCCCTTTCAGCGCCTGATATGTAGGTATTTGATAACTAAACTTTTCACCACCCGTTTTTGATAATGGGTCTGTAAACAATGCATATTTTCCAAATACACTGTATTCAATGATATTAGGCTTGTCCATATTTTCCCTCCCTTTCTAATGTTTGTTTTTTTCTTACTTCTCTCTGTAAATATTACTGATTGCACTTGCAATATTGCCACTTAAAGCACTCTTGTTAAAATATAAGTGTTTCCCACTCCGGTGTTATTCCATAGTCACTATTGTATGCTCCAGGAGCCGCCACCATATAAAGGTCCGGTATTTTGTCGCTTACTGGTTGTATCAGCCCGTCAAACTTATTTAACTGGCTTCCTCTGACATTTACTGTGTATCGCTGAGCTTGCCGTATATAAGCTTTTACCCTTGCAACGTCAGTTACTGTTTGAATAGATTCTATAAGTTCCGCGCCCTTCTTGTATGGCACAATGACACCAAAAGAATGATCGTCTATGACTCTATAAGCCTTCCCCGCTGTTTTATAAGCTTGATTCATGAGATTACTTTTTTCTTTAGGAGAAAATCCCCTTGATAGCAATTCAATGATGTTTGTGTCCAATTCTTTTATCGGAAAATTCATTTTATCTGACGCGTAAAAGTAAACATTTTTATAATATTCATTCATCCATTCAGGCATTAGCAGACTGTCAGTTTTTTTGCTGTTAAGATATTGATATATAACCTTCTCTGTTATTCTAGAATTTTGTTGCAATTCTTCCATATTACCTGTATTTTCATCTTCAAGCATGATCAGATATATTATGCCTTGATCCATTTCACCATTTCTGTTGCATCGCCCTGCAGTCTGTGCCAGGCTGTCCAACCCTGTCATAGACCGATATACACATTCAAACGAAATATCCACGCCTGCCTCAATTAGATTTGTACTGATAACAACAATATTTTCCTGTTTATTCTTAATTGTTTCCTTAATAGAAGTAATTTTATCGCTTCTATGCTCAGCACATAAGTTTGTCGTCAGATAACCAGCATTGATATTTCGCGCCTTCAATATATCATACAGCTTTCTCACTGCCGATTTCGTATTCAAAACTACCAGAATTGACTGATACTTTTCTGTTCGTTCTGCAATCTCATCCCCAAGACTTTCAAATGTATATTTTTGATCCATCTTTGGCGTATTAATTTTTACTCTCTCAAACTTACGAACCCATTCAGTTGTATTTTCTATCATATATTTGGGGGTGCTGTAGCGGATTGGGCACTCTGCTTCCTCTAAAGTCGGCTGCGTAGCTGTACACAAGATGAAATTTGTTTTGCATACGGCATTTAAAAAATTAACCATATAGTTAAAGGTATGTACACACTTTAACGGCATTGCCTGAACTTCATCAATGATTACAATTGCATTGACAAGTCGATGCATCCGCCGTATCGACTCACTCTTATCTGAAAANAGTGTATTCATAAATTGAACAAATGTCGTGCAGATAAACGGTTCTTCCCAGTTGATATCATACCTTGAAAATTCACTGTTCCGATAATCCTCGTCCTCCGCTTCCATATTTTTGATTACTGACGAATGGTGTTCCAGTATCCACTTGTCATTACCAATTGCATCACGGAACACTTGAGCATTCTGTTCTGTTATAGATATAAACGGTGAAACGTAAATAATACGCTCCGTCTCCGGATGCAAACTGCAAAACTTCAATGCATACGCAAGGCTGCTCAATGTCTTGCCTCCACCGGTAGGAATCGGCAGACAGTATATCCCTGCGGGATGTCCTGCAAATTGTACGCATTCATTTTGTAATAAATTTCTCGCTTCAAATATTGCTTTTTCTTTATCAGTTAATTGAGAGTCGNCAATAGATTGCTGCTTCTTACGCATATATTTCTCAAAATTTTCTCCGGCATTCTCAAATATCTCTTTGAAATCAAAGTCTGTCGGTTTTGATAGCGTATCGATGCTATCCATAAAATCTGAAGTTGCTTCCCAATCCGAATCTATTAATATAGATAGCATTAGGCGTTGGAGACAAGCAAGCATAAAAAATTGACATTCAGACAGTATCGCTTTTGCGGCACTACCATACTTGGACAGCAGCATGGGTTTCAGTTCCGTCAGTAATCCTTTTATTTTATTCCATATTAAACTAAATTCATCCGTTGCACCCATAAAAATTTTATCAAGATCATATTCATCCAGATAGTCTCGTCTTGCATTATCATAGGCTTCCTCATAATCATCAACTTTTCTGATTTTTTTGGAAAATATATCTATATGTTTTATATCAATATCAACACAATCAAACAAACCATGGTGTGCCGCTACTGCATAAGAAATCATCTCAACCATAACTTTTGTATTATTTGGATCGTTATGGTAAAGGTCATAAATGAACTTCGCTCCTGTCGATGCATGTGCAATAGTTCCTCTTAATTTTCGTTTTGTATTTTCATCAGCGTGCAGGTAATCATTGAATATCTGTTTGTTTTTACCCATATCGTGAATAATTCCGCATAATGACATAATCTGAGATAGTCCGCACCTTTTTCCCTTTTCATTACATAAGAATGCCGTTTTCCGGGTATGCTCTGCCACCGATTCTTCTCTATTAAGTCCATCATTTGAAATATGCGCGATCAAATTTTATTCCTCAATCTGTTTTATTGTTTCTGTTTATATACCTTTGCTATCTCAAAAACTGCTGCCAAATCAGTTTCCTTATTTTTGTCAAATGCTCCACCAGCTCCTAATGCTGTTTCTACAATAGCATCCTGATCCCCAAATAATCCCATATTTCCTTCTTTTCCATCTATTAAACACGACTTAAATTATTATTATCTGTTACCTAATAAACAATATCACATTAGATGTCCTTTAAAACGTACTGTTTAAAAACGCATCTTTATATTTATCTATTAGAATATATTTTTCAAAATTAATTTTACTATAAAACATCAAATTTGTCATTCAAATTCTCCCAAAAATTACATATAACATGTAAAAAAGACAGATTTCTCTGCCTCATTTCATCTCTTAATAATGTGTATACTTTTTTCTATGTGCAGATTTATATAATAATAATTACCCATCAAATAAATCCGCATGTGTTCCTGTATCAATCAATGTCTATGGCAACGAATCCAAAGGTATTTGATGCAACAGTCATTCCACAATAATTTCATAAATCTATATCCTTCAGTGCCTCTGCAAAGCTACCATATCTTTTTGTATTCGGGTCTCTGCTAATCTGCCTTGCTTCTTCCATAGCGTCTAACACTTCCGGTTTATATTTTTTTACATCTTCTTCTATTCTTATTTGAGTTTGTACAGTAGCCATAATATCACTCTCCTTGATTTAGATTATATACAATATACATCCCATCATTTACTGCCGCTTTATCTTCCTATTCTCACATTGACTTAAGTCTTTCCGCCAGCTCCCCAAACTGCTCCAACGTCAGCGCCTCTCCCCGGATGGTCTCGCTCAGATCCATTTGTCTCAGGGCTTCTACAACCGCCTCCCTCGTCAGATGCAGTACGCTGTCATTGCTCAGATCATTAGCAAGCGTCTTGCGCCGCTGGTTAAATAACGCTCTGATCAGCCGGAACATATACTCAGGATCAGATACCCTGATCGAGGGCTATCTCCCATTCCCCATATCTATTTCATTCTCCCTTTATCCTTAATCTGTATTCTTCCTCTGCCAAATCGATTCTCTGCTGAATCTGCTCTGCGGTGGGCAGTTGTGCTTGGATTTCCTGTAATTTAACCTTGTCGTAAGAAGCTACCCCCATTGGTGTCTGAATTCCTTGAAATGCCCATTGTACTTCNGTCTGATCCTTATCCTTGCAAATCAACAATCCAATTGTAGGATTCTCATCCGGTGTCCTAATCAATTCATTGACGGCATTGACATAAAAATTCAATTTTCCTGCAAACTCCGGCTCAAAAGAAGTTGCTTTTAATTCTATCACCACATAACATTTCAGATGAATATGATAAAACAGCATATCAATCTTTCTTGTTTTTCCGGAAACAACAATTTCTTTCTGTCTTCCGACAAAGGCAAAACCTGTTCCTAGTTCCAGTAGAAATTGTGTTATATTCTTTTCCAAAGCATCTTCTAATGCATTTTCATCATAACCCTGAGGTAATGACACAAAACTCAAATCATATGTGTCCTTAATAATCTGCTGTGCCAGTTTTCCTTGAATTGTCGGCAGTTTTTCAGAAAAATTCGTTACAGCAGTACCAGCAGTATGATATAAATCTGCTTTCAAAATATCAATNAGAGCATTNCTGCTCAANCCANTCNCTATGGTTTTCTTGATATAAAACAATGCCTCNTCTACTGNTTTNCATCTNTTTACNATTTCTACATGATGTCTCCATGGAACGAATCCAAACACTGGTGGAAAACACATTTCTGCACCAAGTTGGTGCAGTTTTTCACGATTTGCAATTTCTACTATTTCTGCACCAATCTGGTGCAGTTTTATACTGCCTAAATCGAGCTGCTCCGTCAGACTTTGAAGCAAATGTTCAGACTCCGGTACACTGGAATAAAAAAAATACCATTTTTTCATGTTCCAAAGATTTCTGGCTGAAAATCCCTTTGTCAGCGGAAATTCCCTTTGCAAATCAAGGCTTACCTGTTCAACAATACCTACGCCCCATGTATCTTCCGCTTTGCGAACAACCAAATCTCTTCCCATCTGCCAGTTAAAGAGCAATTGCTCAGAGTTCACTTTTACAGCAGCCTTAATCTGCGTATTACGAAAACGCTGCTTAACATCACAAATCCATTTCACATAATCAGAATTAAGCTGAATATCATGAGAACTTATCATAATCGGCTTTTTCTTTTCTTCATTCATAAGATTTCCTTCTCCCAAATATTTAGATTTCTTTTCATCATATCGGTGATCTTCCCATTCTCACATCCGCCCCAGCCGATCCGCCAGCTCCCCAAACTGCTCCAGCGTCAGCGCTTCTCCCCGGATGGTCTCGCTCAGATCCATTTGTCTCAAGGCTTCTATGACTGCCTCCCTCGTCAGATGCAGTCCACTGTCATTGCTCAGACCATTGGCAAGTGTCTTGCGCCGCTGGTTAAATGACGCCCTGATCAGCCGGAACATATACTCCGGATCAGACACCCTGATCGGCGGCTCCGGATACAGCGTCAGACGGATGACCGCGCTGGCGACCTTCGGGCGCGGCATAAAACATTCCGGCGGCACGCTTACCATAACCTCCGGCTTGGCATAATACTGTACCGCAAGGGACAGCGCCCCGTAATCCTTCGTCCCCGGACCCACCTGCATCCGTTCTGCAACCTCCTTCTGCACCATGATCGTAATATTGTCCAGAGGGATCTTCTTTTCCAGAAGATTCATAATGATCGGCGTCGTGATATAATAAGGCAGGTTTGCAACCACCTTAAACGATTTATACTTTGCATTTTCCCCTTCGCNGGCAAGCTGCTCCGCCGCCAGCTGATGCAGATCGACCTTCAGGATATCCTGATGAATGATGGTCACATTATCATAGNNCCCAAGCGTATCCTTTAAGATCGGGATCAGATCGCCGTCGATCTCCACCACGATCACTTTTCCTGCCCGCTCGGCAAGATACTGGGTCATCGTGCCGATGCCGGGACCGATCTCCAGAACACAGTCCTCCTTCGTAAGCTGCGCGCAATCCACGATCTTTTCCAGCATATGCGTATCCACCAGAAAATTCTGTCCGTACTTTTTCCGGAACACAAAATCATATTTATTTAATACTGCTGCCGTTGCCGTCGGCGTTCCAAGATTTGCCATATTGGTTCTCATTCCTCCATAATCTGTTCCGCACCGCAGGCACGATATTTGCGACTGAAAATTCTTTGATTTTAGAATCCTTTCTCCATGTCAGAGCATTTATCCTGCGATGACACACAATAAAAATCCTCGCAGATAGCTTCTTATCTGTGTTCAAAACAATTTACCACTTGCACCATCTTCCTTATCGTGCAATATGAAATAACCTATGGGTATTCTCCCATGCCATCTCTTCCACCTGCGCAGGCTCCATCCCCTTGATCCTTGCGATCTCCTCAATGATATACGGGATCATCAGCGAGGAGTTTCTCGTACCCCGGTGAGGCTCCGGCGCCAGATACGGGCAGTCCGTCTCCAGCAGGATCCTGTCCATCGGGATGGCTTCCACAGCCTCTTTCAGCTTCTTCGNGTTTTTAAAGGTGACTACTCCGCCGATACCTATGTAATACCCCATTTTCACATATTCTGCTGCCGTCTCCTTCGTATAGGAAAAGCAATGGATCACACCGGTCAGATTTTTCCGCTCCTTTAGGATGTCCAGCGTATCCTGACAGGCGTCTCTGGAATGGATGATGACGGGAAGCTTCCTTTCCTCCGCCAGATCGAGCTGCAGATGAAACCATTTCTTCTGGACATCCGCCTCCGGTTCATCATAATAATAATCCAGCCCTATCTCTCCGATCGCCACGATACCCTCCTGCGACACTGCCGTCTTAAGATAAGCAAGATCCTTCTCTGTCAGGTGCTCCGTTTCCGACGGATGGATCCCGACTGCCCCGTAAAATTCCGGGAAAGGATCCTCCCGATATTTCTTTACATATTCCAATACATCCCCAATCGACGCCAGATCCGAACCGACATTCATGACCTTCCTGATCCCACGCTCATACAGGGAGGAAAGCAGCTCTTCCCTGTCCTCGTCAAATCTTGCGTCATCATAATGTGCATGACTGTCAAATATCATATATTGATCCTGCCTTTCTTTCATTCCTATTTAATGAAATCATAATTGCATATACTTTAAATAATCACTTCTTTTGCGCTTATTTCATCATAAGCTTTACTTTATCATTTGTTTTATTTATNATTTATTTACTTATCATTTTTTCCAATTATCATTTTTCTACTTATCTTTTAATTTATTTATCATATGTTTTACTTATTTTTCGGTTAATTTTCATTTACGTAGTCATCAAATTCCTTTAACGTATCTGTTACAAAGGCGCGGATATTATTCACACATTCATCAATACATTCCATGCAGTCAAGCGCCTGTTTATCTACTTCTTCCACCTCTAATCCNGATTTTAACACGCCCATCATGCCATGCAGCGCGTTTAATTGCTGCAGGACATTGTCCATGCCGTCTTTTAAAATGATCGTCTCTTTATTTTCTATCATATTTGATTCATCCTTTCCAGTATTATTTTATTTATTTCCTGTATCTTAAAACTTTTAAAAAGATTTTCTTCCTTCTATAGATTCCTGACACCATTTCACTTATTACAATTGATATGTTTAGAATCACCATCGCTGCATATACTATAATTTGTCATACTATAATTGATAAATATTCATATCAAGGAATCAATACTATACGCAGACAGGAAATAGACCATTTATTAAATAATGATACATTCGCGAAGGTATAAAATACAGAAGCTTATTTTTAGACAGGAAAATACAACTGTACTCTTGACATTTAATAGACATTTCCCTTTTTATTATAAAATATTGACGATAGTTGTCAATATTTTCAAAAAAATAAAAAAAAATACTTGCAAACACNNATACATTATACTATAATAGCNNTTGCGTGTANANGTAAACGCACNGCTAGCTCAGTTGGTAGAGCACCTGACTCTTAATCAGGGTGTCCAGGGTTCGAGCCCCTGGCGGTGCACTAAAGGCATTCGTTTTGGCGTTAGCGCCGGGGCGGGTGTTTTTNTTGTCTNTNTTTGTTTATTTNTTTCCTTTTAATTATATGATANNATAAAANTNTATGTTATTATAATATAAGAATGATATGAAAATCAAAATTTCTTACTTGTTTTATATTGTTGATTTTACTATAATATATCGGTTTTCAGGAAAGGCATGGTCAATCAATGAAAACTTCTCCGGTCAAAAAATTTTTAGCTGTTTTGGGCTCTCTTCTTTTATGCGCCTATATTGTGACGCTTGTCGTTCTTTTATATAATTATACGGAAAAGCCCAGAACAACTTCCTTAATGATGAAAGAAACATATCATGAATTTTCCACATCTGTCATTTCGACAGGAGATGCGGATGATCCGGGCGCTTACACTGTTCATACAGGATCTTCCTTTAGTCAGGGACCCTCCCCTTATGAGAAGCTCTATCGTGATCCGCTGGTAACATTAAAAGGCAATGGTCAGGATCAGGTGACTGTCATGATCTATATGAACGGTTCCAATCTTGAATCAGAATATGGCTGTGCGACAACAGATATTAAGGAAATGCTGTCCGCTGATCTGAATGACAAGGTATCTGTCGTGATACAGACGATGGGAACAAGGAAGTGGCGGGATTATGATATTGCGTCGGATCATGCCCAGCGCTATCTCATAGAAGATGAGGAACTGGTTCTTGTAGATGACTCTTTGGATCAGGAGGATTGTACAGATCCAAGGACCTTGTCGGATTTTATCATCTGGTCTGAAAAAAATTATCCGGCTGACCGCTATATCCTGATCCTATGGAATCATGGCGGCGGCTCCGTAGAAGGCTTTGGCTANAATCAATGGGNANGCTANAGTGATTCGCTGNCCTTNGATNAGATNCAGTCCGCTCTGGAGGACGGCGGCGTTGCCTTTGATTTTATCGGCATGGACAGCTGTATCATGTCTTCCATTGAGATCTGCTATGCCTTATATGATTACTGTGATTATATGGTCTTGTCCGAAGATTTTGAATCCAGTCTTGGATGGAATTATAAAGGATGGCTGTCCGCGCTTGCCAACAATACATCCATTGATACAGTGTCTTTGGGAAAGATCATTATAGACGACATGGTAGAGGCCAATGAGAAAAACCATCATGATGGAATGGCATCCACGCTTGCCCTGATCGATCAGAAATATATTCCCACTCTTTTTGAAGAATGGAAAAATTTTGCTTATGCCAATACGGAAGAGCTTCTCGCCTGCAATTACAGCCGTGAGGTCATCCGGTCGGGACGCCCGCTGTCCATCCGAAGAAAATACAACCCCTTCATAAAGGTTGATTCGGAGCTGCAGGAATACTATGTTACCGATATGCTTGCCGTAGTGGCATCCATCAATTCCGCATATTCCAAAACAATGACCATTCATCTGAATAATGCCATCGCATATTACAATTATACAGACAGCAATGCCGGTCTGACGGGATTGTCAGTGACGCTTCCCTATGGCGACCGCTCCTTTTACAGAGATCAAAAGAAGATCTATACTCTCTGCGGCATTGATTCAGAATATATCGAATGGCTGGAACAATTTACTTCTGTCACAGACGATCCGACTTCTTATGATGAAAACAGTAATAACAATAACACTACCGGCGCAGACTCAACTGGCGGATTTATCGGCGGGGGAGGACTCTGGTAAGCTTATCACTCCCGATAAGTGGAAGCTGCCCGATCCTCATTTTGTGCATGGTGCAGTTCATATTTCCAGATGTTATTAAAATCCTGTTTCTGATACATCTTATAAAAACTAGCAATAAAATCGCATACCAGCAAAGTGGTCAGCGCAATGCTGATCACTTTTATGCATTGCGGCTTCATCTGAAGCATGCACTGCAGGATCGGATCAAACAGATTACTCATAAAGAATGTGATGATCCCTGCAAACATTATGCTTGTCGGCACGGAAGTATATTTAGTCAGATGTAATGGGATCCACTCATAATTCCAGTATTCGATACCGCACACCTTTTCTACCAGCGTTCCAAGCAGGATCTCCCCTACGCTTACCAGCAAAAAAGAAAGAATATAATAAAACAGATAAGATGCCGTCCCTTCGGGAATATAACGCATGATCCCCCAATCCGCCAGCTTCTGCGGCGTGCCAAACAGGAAATAGATTGCCAGAACCGTTAAACCGTATCCCAGCAGAAACGGCGCGTTCATGTTTCTGTTATCAATATATCCTTTTGTGATCGCCAGCCATGTATTTTCCGTGATATATCCCAAAAATGCAATGATCGCAATCATTACGCCATATACATAAACAAGTGATTCCGTATCAGAGCCCATACCTACATGAGCACTCCTTTCCTATCATTGATTTTTTTCTTACGCTTATTATGTACATAATTTTCACTTTTAATTTACATGACTGCCATAAAAGGATTTGACAATCTGCTCAATTTATTGTATTATCATTCATGTGTGTTATTTCTTATATATTTTTACGTCGCGTGGCTCAGTTTGGTAGAGCGCTGCGTTCGGGACGCAGAGGTCGCAAGTTCGAATCTTGTCGCGACGATTGATTATAAACATGGATCTCCTCGGGAATCCATGTTTTTTAGCTTGATATATGCAGAAAACAACATTATTTTACAAAATGCAACGCCAAAGAACTCGCCATAAAAGCAGCAAAAAATATATTTTACACGGAAGGATCCAAGGTATCCGATATGCATTTTGATCCATCATTTTATCAGGAAGAGACCCGCTGCGGCTTTACGGTAACGGAAAAAATGAAAAAAGTATGGGCCATAGAGCTTACCATCCTGGAAAAATTCGATCAGGTATGCCAAAAGCATCATCTGACCTATTTTGCTTTTTTTGGAACCCTTCTGGGTGCAGTACGCCATCAGGGCTTTATTCCATGGGATGACGATATAGATATTGTTATGTTGCGGGATGAATATGAGAAATTTCAAGCTATCGCGCCGCAGGAATTTTCCAATCCNTATTTCTTTCAATCTTCTTATACTGATAACTGGCTTTGTACATTTTCCAAGATTAGAGACAGCAGGACAACTGCGATCGAATTTGAAGAACCTAATTTCAATCAGGGTATNTTTATCGATATCTTCCCTTTCGATGATGCACCGGACGGAACCCCCGCTCTGATCAACATCTACAGAATCCAGCTGCTTATCTGGTGCAGCATCGTAAATCCACAGACATTATATGAACGGCTGCTGCAAGGAGAAAAATTTATCCTTAATCAGGATGTTATTGTAGATCTGTTAAATATGGATGTAACTCAAAGATTAAAAACATTTGAATCCTTTAACCTTTCCCATTTCGGACAGTCCGAACTGGTCACCGATATAAATGATATAGTAGCAAACCATCCATATAAGCCGTTTAAAAGGGAATGGTTTCAGAAAATAGAATATCTTCCTTTTGAAAATATCAAGATCCCCGTTCCGGCGGAATACGACAAGATCTTGACAACTCTTTACGGGGATTATCATCAGATGATCCAAGGCGGTTCCGATCATGAAAATATCATCTTAGATCCGGATATCTCCTACAAAGAATTTATGCAAAAAACGGATCCTGACCGGCTGAGAGCAATGTTGGGTCTCTCATGATTTTTTCTTTTTAATGAGCGCATTAGCGCAGATCAATCCGACGGAGGAACAAGAAATGACTATAGAAGAACGGGTAAAACATTACCTTGATTTAGCATCCCAAAATCTACCTTATGATACAAGCAGTCTTATGCGGGNACTGAATATANCAGANGATNATATTTTTAACTATAGGAAGAAGCTGGANGATGAATTAAGCATGAGACCTACGGAAAAAANAGACATCCTGATAANACNGGTCATAAAACCACTGNTTAAAAAATATGGTTTTTCCACAGGCGGCTCAGACTGGCGCCGTGAAACGGAAGACGCATATATTTTTATTCATTTACAGAATTCACACTTTAATGATATTGCAACAGGAGTCAGTTTTTGTTTTCATATAAGCGCTTCCAAAAAAGATAAAATCGTAGAAAAACTTTCTAATCAATGGATGTACAATCCATGCAAGCTACATCCTTTTGATTTTCTGCCATACTGTGGACTGCTTTCACCATATTATAGGGGAGACTGGTATCAGATTGACGGTTATAAAAACTATCTGCCCACTGATACCCCCATAGAAGATATCTGTAGTCAGATAGGTGAAGATTTTGACAAATATGTCCTGCCGGAATTATCCGCAGTTCAATCTTACGAAGACTTTTTAGACCTTCGTACACAAAAGTTAAAACGATATGAGGAGAAAGAGATCCGGCTGTTACAATTTTATCGTGCAGTACAAATGTCTACTACTTCGTATGGAGAATCCGTCTTTCCTTCACTTGTAAATCGCAGGAAAGAATTAGGGTTAAATATTGATGATATCACATCTCATTTGGAATGGCTCGATATATGCATGGAACAACATTATCTTACAAAACGTAACGCCAAAGAACTCGCCATAAAAGCAGCAAAGGAGGAACCTGTTTAATCAGGAAGCTCCCCGCTGCGTAATAATCTCCACAAAGATCCCGTCGGGATCCTTTATGAAAAAATATGGCCGTCCCAGACGTCCTTCATTGATGACGGGCATTTCTCTGATCAGACCCTCTTTTAACAAATATTCCGCTGCCTTTTGGGGATCCTCTACAGCAAGCGCCATATGCTTTGCCCCGTTGACATGGAGGTCTGTATTTAATGTTTCTACAAAATCCGGCGTCGGATCACTGTCGGGATAGCAGAACATCTCCAAAAGAAAGCCGTCCTTTTCCAGCTGCAGGATCCTGACGCTTCCGTCTTCCGCCTGATAATCCTTTACCGTGCGAAATCCCAGTTTTTCATAAAACATCCTGCTTTTTTCGCTATCGCTGACGCTGATGGCATAATGATCTATCTCAAACAGATTTTTTGCATGCTTCTTTTCCGGCATATCCTTTTTATCNGGNTGNGCTTCTTCGNTATCACTTTCCTGNAANANCATCTTTGATTCCGCTTGCAGCTTGTATCCGTCCCGGCTGCCGCTTTCCCGCAATAACACCTTCAGCTCCGCTCTTGCCTGTTCATAATTTTGAAAACGCACCGTGTGAAATCCAAGCGCATGCGCGCTTTTAATGTTATCTTCCCGGTCATCCAGAAAGACACATTCCTCCGGCTTCAGATCATATGTCATACATAAAAGCTTATAGATCTCCGGATCCGGCTTGACCATCTTCACATATCCCGATACGATCCTGCCGTCCACGGCATCCGCAAAGGTAAATTTCCCCTTTGCATGCAGCGCGAACAGATCCTTCGGGTAATTGGATAAAAGATAGACCCGATAGCCTTCCCGCTTAAGTTCCCGTATCCATGGCAGCGCGTAAGGGAAAGATTCCACAATATCATTGATCTGTTCAAAAAAAGCATCCGCCTCCGCCGGATATTCGGAGACGCTGTCTTTCATATCACGGATGACTTCTTCCGCAGGCCGGATACCAAGATCCAGATCCCCCCAAAGCATATTTTCAACAATATTTTTACTGAAAATATCCGTTATCTCCTTAGCAAATCCCAGATCCTCCATATATTCCCGNTACCGGAAATTCACCANANCCATCCCAATATCAAATANCACATTGCTNATCATACTGATAATCATTCCTTTCTGTAATCTGTATATTCAAAAAGATATATTATGCTTTAAAACAGGTTCATCACACATTATTTTTATCTGAAGCATTTGATAAAAATTTTACCACAAATATGATTGTAAAACAAATACTATTAGTGGTATCATTTAGATAATATCGTTCAAACTGATAAGTAGAATCAGTAAAACAATGAGGCCAGATTGAAAAATAAGCTTGATAGCTTATTTTCAATCGTAAATTTGTGCCTACGACCCAAATTTGCAAATTACAGAAAGGCATGGTTACTATGTCGGGATTTAACGCACATTACTTTTTTGGAAACAATCATCTACAGTTATTGGAAGATTCCGATATCAAAAATATCTGTAAAAAATATTCTAATGTTTTTTCCATTGGTTTACAGGGTCCGGACATCTTTTTCTATTTTGTGATCGCAGGATTTTCCGAAGGAAAAAACTTAGGTTCGCTTGTACATGTGGAAGAGACGGATCGGTTTTTTCAGAATATGTACCGGGGATTATCCTTGTTTCAAAACCGGCCTGTCGAGAAGGCAATCGCGATCGCCTATATGTCCGGATTCTTAGGACATTTTATTCTGGATGTCCATACGCATCCTTATATCTACGGACGCACGAAATATACGGAAAACCCTGATGCCGCATATTACGGCAGACATGTATTTCTGGAATCGGATATCGACCGGCTGATTTTGGAGCGCTATTCCGGTCTGAAACCATCCGAATTTTATCAGGAGCGCACGATTCTCCTGTCCAAATCCGAATGCAGGGTCATCACGGATCTTTTATATTACACCTTTAAAAAAACATACGCCTCCGTAAGAACCTTGCGCGCATTTATCCAAAGCTCACTTTACACCATGCCTCTTGGATGTTATGTACTTCATGATAAGCACGGCCGTAAGAAAGCATGGCTGCGCAAGCTGGAGGATCTCTTTTTAGGATATCCGCTGGCATCCCCGTTGATTCCCAGCGATACGCTTTATTTCTTTAGGGATCCATTAAATCTTTCCCATAAAAAATGGTCCAATCCCTGGGATCGAACCATGATTTCTTGTGAAAGCTATATGGATCTTTTTGAAAATGCAGGCGCGGAATATCTTGACATCCTGCATGAATTTAACGGACTGCTGGCAAATGACCGGCTGACCATGTCCGGCTCCTTTTTAAACCGTCTCGGCAACCGCTCTTACCACAGCGGGCTGGACTGCAATATTCCTTCCTAATCTCCAACCTATTCAATATGGATACAGCTTCTGATATCGTTTATAGTGCCGGTGCTATACGAAGCAGGCGCTTTACCGGTATCCTTTTTTCCGCTGGCATCTGTCGTCGTAATCCACATGATGACGGGATTTACAAAGGTGCCCTTATAAGTAAAATAAATCGTAGCGTTATTCGCATCATGGGCGGATCTGATCAATGCTCGATATGTAGACGGATTCAAATCAACCCAGCCTAATGTCGTGAGTACCTCCACATAAAAACGATTGTTTTGAGGATATNTGCCATCTCCCAGAGACTCTAACTTGAGTGGACGTGTTGGATCANNCATANCCTGCAGAATCTGAGCAGAATCCGGATCCGTTACAACATCCGGATCAGCAGATGCATAAACCACCGCATCATAGACTGCGTCCAACATCTGCAGATCTGATGATACATTAGCTTTTTCTATATATTTTATCAATTGCGGCGCAATAACGCCCACAAGAACTGCCATGATTGCAATAACAATGATCAATTCTACAAGAGAAAAACCTTTATTATCTTTCATAGTATCTTTCATAGGCGGGAAACCTCCACTTTCTATTATTAAATTATTATTTTTTTCAGACAATGTCAACTGTTCTGCACCAGTTAAGCATTTTCTGTTATGAAATCATAATTTTTGGATGATATACTTATGTATCGGATTGCCCATAGAAGAAAACCGTTCTTCATATTCCGTCATGACATTATCCCTTCTCATCTCCTTGTCTGCGTGAAGGTCGTGTGTGATCTGTAAAAGCTTCCAGCCGGAGGATGTCTCTAACTCCTCTTCCGCAAATGCAAACAGATCCGTATTGTCCGTCTTAAATTCAATCAAGCCGTCTTTTTTCAGAAACTGAGCATACCTTGCCAGAAACTGCCTACTGGGAAGCCGCCTTGCGGCATGACGGTCCTTAGGCCAAGGATCGGAAAAATTCAGATAGATCCTGTCGATCTCATCTGCAGAAAAGACCTCCGTTATATACTCCGCATCCATCCGGATCAGTCGGACATTCGGCAGCGGCTCCTGCTCCATCTTCTGAACCGCGCGAAGCAGTACTGTAGAGTATTTTTCAATACCGATATAATTGATCTGAGGATTGCTCCGGGCAAGCTCCATCAAAAACCTGCCTTTTCCCATGCCGATCTCCAGCCGGATGGGATACTCGTTTCCAAATTCTTCCTGCCATTTCCCCTTGATCAGCTCCGGCTCATGTACTACATATGTACTCCCTGCAATCATTTCTCTGGAACCGGTTACATTTCTAAGACGCATGATATCCTCCTCGTTTTCCTCTTGTATTATATAGGTAATTACGAAACTCNNAATATCATAAATTTTATTGTGANACATTGACAANTTCATAAGCAGACTNTTTGANGCGCAAGCGTGTCTGCGTTGAATTGTCNATGCTGCANAATAGAAAACTTATATAAGATATTCTACTACAAAAATTTTCTGTCGTAAATTTGAAAAAAATGGTTTGGNTTTTCTNCAAAATAGTGTATTATTAGAGTAATGCTACNCAAGATATTAGTGTGGAAAGTTTTTCACTCGATTNGAGCGANTTTAACTTGAAAGGTAATGGTTTTATATAGATGAAACATAAGCAGACATACCGCATATTCACAGTTTTTCTGTGTTTTTTTCTATTATTTTCCCATACCGCGCTTCCGGTACATGCAACCCAGGAAGAGCTGCTGGAGGAAGCAGAAGAACGGAAAAATGAACCCGTAGAAAGTAATAATGTAGAAAACTGGCCGCAGGGGCCGCTGATCGGCGCCAAAGCAGCTGTGCTGATGGATGCGAATACCGGAGCNATCCTNTANTCTAAAAATATGGANGAANNGCTGTATCCGGCAAGCATCACAAANCTGATNACCTGCCTGATCGCNGTTGAAAACTGCTCTTTAGACGAGATCATCACCGTCAACCAGTCCGCCATTGATGCCAATGACAGCGACGGTTCTCACATGTCGCTGAAAGCAGGTGAACAGCTGACATTGGAAGAACTGCTGTACGGCATCCTGATCAATTCTGCCAATGAAGCCTGCAATGTTGTAGCAGAGCATATTGCCGGATCTCAGGACGCATTTGTCGAAATGATGAACGATCGCGCCAAGGAGCTTGGGTGTACGAATACGCACTTTGTAACCACCAACGGACTGCACCGCGACGAACATTATACCACAGCTCACGATATGGCTTTGATCGGACAGGCATTTTTTGAGCATGACATTTTATGCAAGCTCTCCTGTATTCCGGAATATCATCTTGAAGACAATGCTTATCATGAAGNACACTGGCNTCATTNCAAGAATAGTCNTTATGAAGGAAGANAGTATTATTATGAACCTCTGATAGGAAGCAAGACAGGATTTACCNGCAAANCAAGNCAGNCTCTTGTTTNCTGCGCGGAACAGAACGGTATGAAGCTGATCTGCGTCATCCTGATGGAAGAAAGTCCATACCAGTTTGAAGATACCGTGAATCTGTTTGAATACGGTTTTTCCAATTTTGCGCCGACGATGCTTTCCAATTACAGTAATCCGTATGAGATCAACCACTCCGATTTTTTCAATACGGACAATGACCTCTTTGGCAGCACCTCCCCCCTAATCTCCTTAAACCGAGACGCAAAGATCATCCTGCCGGTAGGTGTGGAATATACAGAGACAGAATATTCCCTTACTTATGATGATCATTCGGAAGATATCCTTGCACGGGTTGATTATTCTTATCATGGCATGTACCTTGGAAGCGCTTCTATTACGCTGACCGGCAATACTATGCCGGAATTTACTTTTGATGATCATTTTGAGACAGAAGAGGATGCCGCCGATACAACGGAGAGTATTCCTAATACTGATGCGCGTAATCAGATCTTTGTCAATATCTATAGGGTATTGATCGGCATCGTCGTTGTCGGGGTCATCATTGTGATCCTATTGATCATCAAGAACATAATAAAGAATTATCATTTTGAACAAAAGCGTGTCAAAGATATTCAAAAAAGACGGAATTCCGGATATCAGAGAAGACCTGTGAGGAGAAAGCCCGCAAAAACGATGAATCGATCCATAATGAATCGGTCCACCATAAATCATTCAACAAAAAATCGTCCGNCGCNCTCCCGNCCGACNATNGAACGGNNAAAATTAAATTACCGGAAAACNNGCAAGACCGGTTTTGATCAATGGAAAAAGACAGAACAGAAAAAAAATGCCGTGAAGAACCCACAAAAATTTGTAAAACGCAATGATATCAATTTTGATGATTTTAATATCAAATGATTTAAATATTAAAGATATTAAAATAAAATGATCTTACATTATTTGAAATGGCATCAACTGATTTCAGGATGGCAGTTCAAAAATCGTATCCTTTGTCTTTTTGTTGATGAATCGTTTAAATTCATCAATATCCGCGTCATGCAGAAATCCCTGCTTAAAAAGAACCTGCCCATGCTCCGCCATCCCCCGTTTTCCAAGGATCAGTATATAGCTGTCTTCTGTTTCATACGCCTTGGAGATACTGGAATATTTAAATGAAAAAGATTTTTCATTGACGCGGACGCAGACCTTATCCTGCTGAAAATGAAGGATCATCGTGACAGCAGGTCCATATTCATCCTTTAACCTTCTGAAATTAATCCACTCGCTGAATTTATAACCATAAAAAATCATAAATGTAAAATAAACCCCAAAACCGAGAAACACCAAACACAGCTTTGGCAGCCGCAGATAAAAAAAAGCAACGGCACACAAGACATANATGACCACAGCCAGTGCCGCCGACAAAANCTGTATACGTTTATTCATCGCGCGGTATGTCATTTTGCAATACTGTTGATGGNGTTTTNTTGTCAGAATAANACGATTTTCATAAAATATCTTNGCCATGGCTACAGTATAATGTACATTAATTTCACTGTNAAATAANATCCGNTTTTTGATTTATAATCTTTTTGTCAAAATAATAGCTATCTATCCAACCGTGTTTTTGTGTAAAAGTTATAATAAGCAATATCCTTATTTGTTAATTTGGACGATTTTGACTTTTTTTGAACTTATTTGACCGTTTTTATTGACATATTGTTTAAATTGTGACATATTTATATCATAAAAGGTCAAAACACTCCATATTATACCAATAAGGAGGGAAGCAAAATGTTAACCGAGGAACGGTTTGCCATCATTCTGGACACTGTCAACAGAAAAAAAAGCGTACACCTGAATGAGCTTTGTGATCTTCTGGAAATATCCGTTTCTACTGCCAGAAGGGATATCAATATCCTTGCTGAAAATGGGAAGCTTATAAAAGTACACGGCGGAGCGATCGCGATCGATCGAAATGACAATTATCTGTCCAAGGAAAAAAGCGTTGCGGAAAAGGCGCTGCTGTTTCCGGAAGAAAAGACTGCCATTGCAAAATATGCCGCTTCATTGATTGAAGATGATGATTTTGTTTTTATTGATGCGGGAACAACTACAGAACGGATGATTGATTTTATTACGTCAAAAAACGTCAGCTTTGTGACCAATTCATTCAACCATGCCAAACGTCTGACACAGAGAGGCTTTCAGGTCTTTATCCCCGGCGGGGAGATCCGGCCGGACACCGAAGCGATCGTCGGTGAAGAATGTGTCCTGATGCTGGAAAATTACAACTTTACAAAATGTTTTATGGGCACGAACGGCATTTCCGTAACTGCCGGATTTTCCACCCAGAATATTAAGGAAGCAAGAGTAAAGACCGCTGCAATCAACGGAAGCAGAAAGGCTTACATCCTTGCCGACCATTCCAAATTTGATAAAATTTCATTTGTAACATTCGCGCACATTAATGAAGCAGGTATTATCACGGATACCCTGTCTGCGGAAAAATGGTCTGACGGTAACTTATCTGATGGTGATCCATCTGCTGAACGGCAGCCAGACAAACATTTGTCTGCTGAAGAGTATTCCGGATATACAACTATCAGGGAGGTGATGTAAATGGTCTATACGGTAACCTTTAATCCCGCCATTGATTATGTGGTACACACAGATCATATGAACTTAGGCGAAGTAAACCGCCTGCAGGGCGAGGAAGTCTATTTTGGCGGAAAGGGCATCAATGTTTCAAATGTACTGAAAGAGCTTGGGATCGAATCAAAAGCGTTGGGATTTGTAGCCGGATTTACGGGGATCGCCATCGAACAAAGCTTGAAGGAAAATGGCATCGAGGCGGATTTTGTTCATCTTGACAAAGGCATTTCAAGGATCAATGTAAAAATCAAATCCGCCGAAGAAACGGAGCTGAACGGTCAGGGACCGGACATCCCGAAGGAGAAGGTGGAAGAATTATTTCAAAAGCTTGACCGCTTAAAAGACGGCGATATCCTTATCCTCGCGGGAAGCATCCCTTCCACGCTTCCTTCCGATATCTACGAACAGATCCTTGCGCGTCTGGAGGGTAAGAACATCAAGGCTGTTGTAGATTCCACAAAAGATCTCTTAATGAAGGTCCTGAAATATAAGCCGTTTTTGATCAAGCCGAACAACTTTGAACTGGGAGAAATGTTTGGCGTGACGCTGAAGACAACAGACGAGATCACGGAATATGCCGGAAAGCTCAAAGAAATGGGCGCAGTCAATGTCCTTATCTCCATGGCGGGCGACGGCGCGATCCTATTAGACGAAAACGGCGGCACGCATATCTGCGGCGTATGTAAAGGCAAGGTAAAAAATTCCGTCGGTGCCGGAGATTCCATGGTGGCGGGATTTGTCGCAGGCAGCATGGACGGCGATTATGAGTACGCACTGAAGCTGGGGACAGCAAGCGGCGGCGCAACAGCATTTTCGGACGGGCTGGCAAGGAAAGAAGATATTTTTAAATTACTTGAACAGTTAAACTAAGAAAATAATGATGAAACCGGAGTTTTCTTAATCAGAACTTATTTTACAACATAAACTTATTTAAACATATTAAAATTTTTTTTAAAAAAGGAGGATTATTGTATGAGAATCGTTGATTTACTCAGTAAAGAATCCATTCTTCTGGGCGGCGCGCCTGCATCAAAATCAGAAGCGATCGATCAGCTTATTGATCTGCAGGTAAAGGGTGGCAGGATCGCCGATGTGGAAGCCTACAAGGCAGGCATTCTGGCAAGAGAAGAAAAAGGCTCTACGGCAGTAGGCGAAGGTATCGCGATCCCGCATGCCAAAAGTGAAGCAGTCAAAGCGCCTTCCCTGGCAGCCATGACCGTGCCTAACGGCGTTGATTATGAAGCGCTTGACGACGAGCCTTCCAATCTGTTATTTATGATCGCCGCACCTAACGACGGCGACGTACATCTGGAAGTGCTTTCCCGTCTGATGACGATCTTAATGGATGAAGACTTTAGGGCAAAGCTGCTGGCGGCAAAGGATGCGGATGAATTCCTTCAGATCATTGACGATATGGAAAAAGAAAAATATCCAGACGAGCCCCAGATAAAGGACGAAGCGGCTCCTGACAATGCGGCTGCCGGTTCCGCAGACACTTCTTATAAGGTGCTTGCCGTAACCGCCTGCCCTACCGGGATCGCCCATACATATATGGCGGCGGAAGCATTGGAAAAAGCCGGTAAAAAGCTGGGGATCTCCATCAAGGTGGAAACCAATGGCTCCGGCGGTGCAAAGAATATTCTTACCAAAGAAGATATTGCCAACTGTGACGGCATCATCGTAGCCGCTGATAAGTCAGTGGAAATGTCACGCTTTGACGGCAAGAAAGTCATCAGCACAAAAGTTTCCGACGGAATCAAGATCCCGGAAGAATTGATCAACCGCATTGAAGCGGGAGACGCTCCCGTATATCATCATACCGGTGCAAAGGCGGCAGAGGATACGGCAGGAGATGAAAGCTTCGGCAGGAAAATGTATAAACACCTGATGAACGGCGTTTCCAACATGCTTCCGTTTACGGTTGCCGGCGGTATCTTTATCGCACTGGCATTCCTGATCGATACGATCCTGGGTGCGCCGCAGGACGGCAATTTTGGTACTTATACGCCTGTTGCCGCTTTCTTTAAGACCGTCGGCGGATACGCATTTAACTTTATGGTGCCCGTACTTGCAGCATATATCGGTAAGAGTATTGCCGACCGTCCCGGCTTCTTAGTCGGTCTGGTAGGCGGCTATCTCGCTGCTACAGGTTCCACCTTTGCCGCCATCGGCGGAGATATCCCTTCCGGATTCCTGGGAGCGCTGTTTGCCGGTTTTGTAGGCGGATTTATCATGCTGAAGGTCGAAAAACTCTGCGATAAGATGCCGGCTGCCCTCAACGGCATCAAACCGGTACTGATCTATCCGTTGGCAGGCCTTGGTATCATCGCCGTNATCNTGTGTGCGGTTAANCCTATCATGGGCGCATTAAATACCGGTCTTTCCAATCTCCTGAATACCATGGGCAGCTCCAGTAAAGTCATACTCGGCTGTGTCTTAGGGGCAATGATGTCCATCGATATGGGCGGACCGTTTAATAAAGCAGCTTATGTATTCGGAACGGCAGCTATCGCAAGCGGAAGCTACGACATCATGGCAGCCGTTATGGTGGGCGGTATGGTACCTCCGATCGCCATTGCATTATCAACCACATTCTTTAAGAACAGATGGACGGAGGAAGAGAGGAAAAGCGGTCTTGTCAATTACATCATGGGTCTCAGCTTTATCACAGAGGGCGCTATCCCCTATGCGGCTTCCGATCCTCTGAGAGTCATCCCTTCCTGTGCCATCGGTGCAGCAGTGGCAGGCGGACTTTCCATGGCATTTAACTGTACTCTTATGGCTCCTCACGGCGGTATCTTCGTATTCGCAGTAGTAGGCAACTGGCCGATGTATCTCGTCGCACTGGCAGCCGGTTCCGTAGTAGGTATGATCCTGCTGACCGTACTGAAAAAGAAGGCTGCTGCTTGATATATTCGGATAAAATAAGATTATTACGCTGAATATACAGTTGATAAAACAAGATTATCCGCTGAATAATACAGTTACATATGGATAAGAAAATTTAAAATAAATTCTTAAGGAGGAATAGTTATGGTATCAAAAACAGTAAAAGTCATCAATGAACAGGGTATGCACATGAGACCCGCAGGAATCATCGTTGCGGAGATGAAGAAATTCCCGAACTGCACCGTAATGTTGAAAGCCGGAGATAAGAGCGCAAAGGCAACTGCGGTCATGCAGATCATGGCAGCCGGAATCAAGTGCGGTACAGACGTTGAGATCACCGCAGACGGCGAAAATGAGCAGGCAGCACTTGACAAGGCTGTGGAACTCTTTGAAAGCGGATTTGGTGAATAACAGTCCGTAAATGAATTGAAAGAAAAGGAGGTCCTATATGCTTACATTTATCGGAAAAAGCGTTTACAGCGCTGTGGCGATCGGTAAGATATCGATCTTCAAACGACGCGATACGGAAGTAAAACGGGAACATATCAGCGATATCGACGCAGAAAAAGCAAGGGTAGCGAAAGCAAAAGAGCACTCTCTCGCACAACTTCAGGCGATCTATGACAAGGCGTTAAAAGAAGTAGGCGAGGCCAATGCACAGATCTTCTCGATCCATATGATGATGCTTGATGACGAGGATTACAATGATTCCATCAACAGTATCATCGAGACGCAGCAGGTCAATGCGGAATATGCCATTGCCGTTACCGCGGATAATTTTGCAGAAATGTTCGCAACGATGGAAGATGCCTATATGCAGGCACGCTCCGCCGATATCAAAGATATCTCCAACCGCATGATTGCCAATCTTTCTGCGGACAATACAGAACAAAGCGTTACGGATGATAAGGTGATCATCTGTGCCGACGACCTTGCTCCCAGCGAGACGGTATCTCTGGATAAAGAAAAGGTACTTGCGTTTGTTACGGCACATGGTTCTTCCAATTCCCATACGGCGATCCTCGCACGGAATATGAATATTCCTGCAATCATCGGTGTGGGTGACGAATTCTTAGCGCAGATCAAAGATGGACAGAACGCTGCCGTTGACGGATTTACGGGAGAGATCTATGTAGAACCCGACGAGGATACGCTTACCAGAATGACGAAAAAACAGGCGGAAGATATCGCACAAAAGAAGCTTCTGTTAGAACTGAAAGGCAAGGAAAATGTGACTCTTGACGGCACGAAAGTTAATATCTATGCCAATATCGGAGGCGTAGGCAACATCGGCGCGGTATTACAGAATGATGCGGGCGGCATCGGACTTTTCCGAAGCGAGTTTCTCTATCTGGAAAATGACGATTACCCCACTGAAGAACAGCAGTTTGCGGCTTATAAAAAAGTTCTGGAAAGCATGGCGGGCAAAAAGGTAATCATCCGTACTCTTGATATCGGCGCTGATAAACAGGTAGATTATTTTAATCTTGCCAAGGAAGAAAACCCCGCCCTCGGCTATAGGGCGATCAGGATCTGCCTGACACGTCCGGAGATCTTCAAGACCCAGCTTCGGGCATTATACCGGGCGTCAGCTTATGGCAATCTGGGGATCATGTTCCCGATGATCATCTCGGTATCGGAGGTGGAAAAAGCCCTGCAGTTCTGTGAAGCCGTCAAAGCGGAATTGAAAGCGGAAAATATCGAATACTCTGACAATGTAGAGATCGGCATCATGATCGAAACACCCGCTGCGGCAATGATCAGCGACAAGCTTGCGCCGATGGTTGATTTCTTCAGCGTAGGCACCAACGACCTGACGCAATATACCCTCGCCTGCGACCGGCAGAATTCTAATCTTGAAGAGTTTTGCGACACACACCATGAAGCGATCCTCAGGCTGATCGAGCTTTCCGCACAAAATGCCCACAAGCATGGCGCGTGGATCGGCATCTGCGGTGAACTTGCCGCCGATACTGCACTAACGGAAACCTTCCTTCGGATGGGTATTGATGAATTTTCCGTATCTCCGGGATTCGTACTGAAGGTAAGAAATGAAGTAAGGAATATTGATCTAAGGAAACACTGAATAAAGTATTTCTCTAAATAATCAATCAAACAATAAGAATCAGAATGTATTAGGTTAATCAACAAAAGGTCTTCTATGATGAACATAGGAGACCTTTTTATCATGAAAAAATCATATATTACAACAACCTAACTAAACGGGCTTATATCAATACAATATTTACCATCCAACGGTGCTACATCCACTCCATAAGCATCTACCAGACGGATACCCAGTTCCTCATAAGGTATGGTTACCGGAATGAATCCCGCTCCAAAACATCCCAACTCACCCGGAGAGTATTCAATTACTATCCCTTCCTCCGAAAAGTGCATCAAAAAATCAAAATCAACATATTTATCTACAAACTCGTATATGCTGTCTTCCTTATATATGTCATATTTTTCCCCATTTTCCCGGAAATCCTCCACCGTATATTCTGCAGCCAATGTACAGTATTCTTCCTCACTGATATTTAAAATATCTCCCAAAGATACGATAGAACCATCGTTCAGGTCAAACAGGTTTGATCCTTTAAACGGCATACCATGAATGCCGCCCCCATATATATAACTTTCAAAATCCACTTCCAGACAAAGATACTTATCTTCTTCCCCCTCACGTTCAAATACATATTGTGTCGCACTGGTAAAATTTGCCGTATAAAAAAACATATCACCATAATGATTCTTGTCACACAAGGCTTCCTGACCTTCCTCTTCTATTGTAGACTGATGTTCTTCCAAAAATCGCTCCAACGAATTTTCACATAGTTGAATCTCGTTTTCCAATCCTTCCTGAAGGATCTCATTGATCTGCTCCGCGCAGGGTATGACCTCTGTTGAAAATATCACGCTCTCAACATAATATGCAGCTATTTTCTCGTCACAGTCCTCACAGACATACTCATTATGGCCATATACCACCTCACCGGCATCCGAAATCGTTTGTTCCGGCCACACCGTCTCCTCAATATTCGGTTCCGTTTCTTCCGGTACTATTTCCGCAGCGGCTTCTCCGTCAGTGCTTTCGGGGAAAGCAACCACCTATAAGTCCTGTCCGCTGACCTCATTATCGCGTACAACGTCTTCCGTTATGACATCATCCGTTACCGTTCCTTTTTCTGTTGTACAGCCGGATACCATACAGCAGGCAAGAAGCACCGGAATAATTCTGATGTATTTCATATATTTCCTCCCATAAATTATGCAATTTCCTTATGACTGATGCTCTCTACGAACATTTGCAAGTTCATCATAATGTCCTGTAATATCTTCATCTGCTTCAACAGCAGCAACTGCTCCACTCCTGTAAACAACCTTAAGCAAGATAGGGGTAATGATTGTTGTAATCACCACCATAATCACCACCGGTCCCACAAAAGCGCTTCCCAGCAGCCCAAGTGCAGTTCCTTTACTTGCCACTATGAGGGCAACCTCTCCTCTGCATACCATTCCGACACCGATCCGCTTACACTGGTTTGTCTGACATCCGCTCATCTTTGCACCCAGACCACTCCCGATAACCTTTGTCAGGATCGCCACAATAACAAGTATCAGAGTAAACAGAATAATAGCGGGCGTCATTTTCGGAAGCGTAACGGAAAGCCCTATATTTGCAAAGAAAACAGGGGACAGTAAAAGAAATGATACGACATCAAACTTTCCAAGCATATATTCGGACTTTCCTGTATTAGAAATAATCAGTCCGGCTATGTATGCTCCGGTAATGTCCGCTACGCCAAACAGACGTTCCGACAGGTATGCCATGAGCAAGCAAAACACAAAGGCTGCAATCACATGCCTGTGGCGCATTTTATCCGCGCGTGACGTCCAATAGTGGTAAACTTTATAAAACAGGAAGCCGGCCACAATGGCAAATACAAAAAATGCCACCACTTTTCCCAGAACTACTAAGATGCGGACCGAAGGATCTGCCATACTTGTAATGATTGTCAGTG
>WFLX010036148.1_pt1 | contig 77982 bp, 61 predicted proteins | sample 4967041 | NCBI WGS metagenome assembly WFLX01 (sample SAMN12857096, study PRJNA449069) | gut metagenome | isolation source: stool from male and female vole | host: Microtus ochrogaster | place: USA:Florida | collected 2017
GGTTAGCAGTTAAGAGGGGGAAGACTCCGCCTGTAAATGCCCTGTGGTATCTTGATGCAGTGGAAGAGGCTCTATGCTTCGGTTGGATTGATTCTACACTGAAAAATGTTGATGGCACCTATCTTCAGCGATTCGGACCCCGATCAAAATCCGGAAGGTGGACAGAACTGAATAAAGAACGTTGTCGCCGCCTTAAGAAACTTGGGATGATGACCGATAATGGACGCAAGGTATGTCCTGACCTTGATGCAGAATTTAAAATTGATCCAGAAATCTTTGAGGTCTTTAGCGTTAATCCGACCGCATGGCAAAAATTCAAATCCTTTCCAAGTCTTTATCAACGTGTAAGGATAGACAATATCCAACGAGTTAAAGCAAGTCCTGAATTATTTCGTAATCGTCTTGATAAATTGATTGAAGCGAGTGCAAATGGAGAAATGATTGGCGACTGGCATGATTACGGTCGCTTACTTGATTATTAACGACCTTCTATAAATTGTTGGGATTGAAATGATGGAACTGGTCTGTTATTGGCAAGATGAGCCTTGATATTGGCGTTACTGAATCATCGGTCGAGCTTCGATGCCGGGAATCGTTTACCTTTCCGGGTATACCATAGTCCNTGAATGATGTTCGTGCCACGTTTGAATTTGNATTCCCCACCCCACGTCAAAGNACGGTGTGTAAAAACCTAATCATGAGACAACGNGTTGTATGTGAATTGTTCCGCTATGGTCGCATGAGTTGTCACCACTATTTCTACACCCAAAAGAAGGTTCAAAAAGTNCGACGNATTTTCATGNTTTTCTTCANATGTNGGTTTTTTACCGCAANAAGTTCGACATTNGTNTGGCGAAATCCTCTTATATGCATATCTATCTTCTGCGAAATCCAATGCGACTCGGTACTAAATTTATTAGGATTTGATAAAATATCCCCCGGTTTTCTTAGAACCTCTATATTCAATCAATCCATCGTTTGTTAGTGTTTTTACACTCCGACGTATGGTAATGACACTTTTATTCGTTTCTTTTATCAGAGCATTTGCTGTAATGCCTGGATGAGATTTAATGAGATTTAGTATTTATTACTCAGTTGAATACTACCGGTTTATCCGCTGGCATTAATATCCATAAACATAGAACCTTTGCATTGGGAGTAAGCAAAGGTTCCAGGTTGTCTTTATATTATGNAAANACCANNAATTGGGGGATNGNCAGAATTTTTCNTAATCTGNAGNNATTATGNCAGCATNGGTNTAGTTGGAATTNACCGGTGAGANTGNTACGTAAANGGATTTTTTTGAATCTCCTTCAGGTGCTTGCCTATTGTCTGTTATGGCTGAAATATAATAAAGATTTTTTGCCATATAATTGTCGAGATAATCTTCTTTTGTCTGCTGACTTTCGTGATTCCAGTTTGCGTCTTCGTTAAGGAGCAGAGGCTTATTGGCAATTAAACGCTCGCGTACTTCTCCGGGATGAAGCATCAGCCCGTTTTCATCGGTTACGAAAGCAGCGAAGGTAGGATCAGCCCATACCCACTTGTTTAAAGAGTCAGACCATGCCATACAGATTATATGGCAATCAGGGTCTTTTTCAAAATCCTTTGACTGACAAGTCAGATATCGAGCCGGAATACCCTCCGCAAGTAATGCTTCCGTAAGCATTATTGCCATCATTCTGCAGTTGACACCCCGGTTATATTGTTGGCACGTGTCCACAATATTAGCCAATGTCTTCGGGCCTCTTGGATTGTAAGAACTACCGTCGTGTCTAACTATATCATGAACCCAATAAGTCAAGTTCTTTATTTTAGAGATATCATTTCCGTTCCCCGCAATGCTGTCTAAATTAAATCGCTGACGAACTTCTGCCAGCGCGGGTGATGTTGCCGGTTGATATGAAAATTCAACTGCTACAGTGTCCGGTTCGTATGCCGGTGAATGTTGCAATCTTTCAAGAGTGGTCCAATATGCCGGATTTTCTTTTGCCTTTTTATATGCCTCCTTATATGCTGATGCATCTACACCCATTTGCTTTGCCAGATCCTCCAATTCAGAATTAAACCAAACAAACCGTCCTGCAAATTCACTATCTTTATCAGAATTCGAAAGGGCTTCTGTGACTTGCGAAAATTGACGTGTAAATGCTTCGAGATATTGGGGATTCTTGGCAGCTACAATGGCTGGAGTTGCCTTTATCAAGTTGCTGTTGTTATTGTATAGCATTGCAAAATCACCCGTGTAGCCTTTGAATTTTGGAGTATTATATGGGTCTACCATATCGGAATATGTAATCAGACCATTGATTTCAAAGGTCTCGAATTCCGGGCAATGAACAACGGCAGTACTTCCGTTGATTAGAAAAGTGTTGCCGTTCATCACGACACGTTTGAGCTTGGGCAACTCAACATATTGAGCGCCCCCTACATTCAGGTTATCTCCATTAAGGATTACTTCTTCCAGATTTGGCAATCCTTTGAAAGTCAGAGCCGGAAGATAGTCTATTCCTTCAAATGTAATCTTTCTTAAGTTGTCGAAACCTTTCCCCTCAAAGGAAGAAGAAATAGTATGACACTTCGGTATGATAAGTTCTGTAGCAGTTTTATCAAACGAATCCACCTCGATAATTTGAGCTTTTAAGCCGCTTGCGCATATAAAACAAAACGCGGATATCAATAATAATTTTGTCATATTCTATTTTAATTGAGTTATAAAAAGATGATTTGTGACTTCCCGGATATGGGAGATGTTTATCATTTAAGCAGGAAGAAACGGGGATGGGAGGTTTGTAAATTTATATTGCCCTCTACGCTTTCGCCGCTTAGAAGGTCGATACAGGCACCCGGCAATGTGAATGAAGTTTCTCCGGACGGGAAAGCGACAATGACCGTCTGCCCTGTCTCAGAATCAACTTTAGTAATTACAAATCCGTCGGGGATATCTTCAGACGTGAGCTTTCCGCGCCATAATGCGGGATAATCACTCCTCAAACGATAAAATTGTCTCGTCTCTTTCCATTGCGCTTCTTCTTCAGCATTATTAGGAGTGAGATGACCTGATGTGCGACTCCAGTGACCTCCATAATCAATATTAAAGCCCTCACCTGTTTTATCACCGAATTCATCTCCATAATAATTAATTACAGGTTGGGAAGTGCATACAATAGCCGCATGCAACATACGCAATTTATCTCTATCATTCCCGATTCTGTCATAAATCCGAGCCATATCGTGATTTGACAGGAAGGCTGCCGGATTTACACCTGAGCGATAGCCTCTGCGTGTGGGTTCTGTGGTGACCAGCTTTTTAAAATTAGGAATGCCCCAGTTTCTTCTCACATCTATGATAACCCAATGCCACCATGTATCCATCACGGCATCAAGCCCCCCCTCTCTGATAGTTGTCAGATGCTGAGGGTCGCCCCACTCTTCTCCCAACATAAGACCCAATATTCCCCATTGCTCCCCTGCATCGATACGTTTCTGGCACTCTTCGAGTTGAACTTGTTTCAGATCTTCCCAATAATTATGACCATTTTGACATAAAGAATACGCCGAATCCAGACGCCATCCGTCAACTCCAAGCGAAGTCCAATAGCGGATCACTTCTTTTGCAAATTCAAGCGACTGCGGATATACTACCGTGGGGGTATATGTTTTCTCTCCGTTATCCGCCAAAAAACCTTCATAATCCATCGTAGGGAGCAAGCCTGAAGGCGATGGTTTCACAATACCGCAATTCTCACCGAAAGAACAATCGAGGAAAACATAAATATTCAAATCGTGAGCCTTTTGNATTNATTCCTTAAATTCGTCCAAAGTGCCGNAANGGGGGTNNATATTGAAATAGTCTGAAGGGAAATANNCGGTGGCTCTAATTTTATCGCCATANATATCCGGATTATCTGATGAGTCAAATATCGGAGTCATCCATATTGCATTCATACCCAAATCCTTGATATATGGAAGAGCATCAATAACTCCACGCAGATTGCCGTTGGTGCGATGGCCGGGAGACGCCCATAAGTCGCTGTAACCATCAGCTCCACCTTCACCGTGAAGAAAGGATGCCACCATTATTTGATATATCGAGAGCGAACGGACATCCCTTGATAAGGGATCATTAGCGGAGGTGATGATAAAATTATATGATGTTGAAACTTCAGAATCTTTATTCTTGACCTGNTAGGTCANTATTGATTCTCCCTTGGAGAGAGCAACGATGGAATGGTCGGTATATTCTTTACCATTAAAATTTATGCTTACTCCTTCTTGAGCGTTATCCAATTCGGCTGAAAATGATAAAGAGCCGGAAAGTGGCAAATCAATCTTATATTCATATTGATTTGGAGAGAAATCAATTTTAATTGGCTTGCCGTTAAGGCGCAAGTCAACTTCTTGAATTGCACCAAAGGAATGGAAACAGGCTATGTTAAATAAACAGAGAAACAAAAGTGAAAAGCGCATAGCACTGTGTTGAAGAATTTTATATGTTTTAGCCATGGTATTCTATCAATGAAGGATTTTGTAAGCTTTATTCTTAGTTTTGACAATATAAATTCCGCGAGGAAGTTTATCTAAGGAGTCTCCCATAAACATTCCTTCGAGACTGTAGATACTTTCAATGTCCATACAATCTTCTTCCACATTAAGAATGGAAGTCGTAAATTCTTCCGGCATAGGAGACGGGAGTTCATTTTTTACAATTCTCAATTCCGGAAATCCACTTTCACCTAGTTTTTTCCAATACCATACATTTCCAAAATCCCACTCCAATCCATCTTTATATGTTGATTGAGATTGAGGCATCAATTCCGGGCGATTTGCGTGGTCGGAAAAATATGACCAATTATCATGAGATTTATAAGGCATATCGCTCCAGGCATAATTGTCGATTGACTCATTCTGATGATTATTGTTGCCGCCAAATCTGCCGACGAATTTACCGGAACCCTCTATTGATTTATTCAAAGCAGCGGAGTGAATTATCTTTCCATAATTTGCTCCGGCAAGTCCCCCGATGTAGTTGGATGCCGTAAGACTGCCCGTAGCATAACAACTTCTAATTTCACCAGTATTTTTACCAACCAATCCGCCAACAGCCTTTTCATCGGGAGCAATAACATCTGATGATGAGTAACAATCTGAAATATCGCCACCTTCAAGGCATCCTACCAAACCTCCAGCTCCGAGTAAACTTGACCAAACCTCACCTTGCGATGAAAGCGACTGAGAAATTCGGCAATTCTCAGCCTTACCCACAAGAGTGCCGGCATATCCCGCTCCTTTAACCACACAATTTTCCAATACAACATTCTTAATAACCGCTCCGGAAGCAACACCAAATAATCCTGCGGCTGATCCGGGATTGCATTTAATCCGGAGCCCGTTTATACTAAACCCGTCTCCATTATAGATGCCCTTAAATGGAACAGTTTCGTTGCCTATAGGATTGGGCAAACGGTCAATCTCAATATTTGAGGTTTGGAGGAAATAAGTATCTTCAACCCAAAATTTATTATTATTTGCCAGATATTCCAGATCTTCCGCATTATTGATTTGATAAGGGTCAGTTGCANTGCCGATTCCTCCACTGAAATATTCTTGCTTAAAANTACAATCAATAAAAACATCAACTNTCTNCTNAGAGGTATTTCTGGCAATGAATCNCNCTTGCTTAAGATTTGCGCATTNCTCATCGGTCAATTTAAACNATTCTTGNTATGTTTTTGGNAGTTTGTAAGTGTATGAACCATCGGAATTGCGGGTCATACGATATTTTTCATTTATAGCATCTTGCCATTGCATGCTGAAACCGGTCTGCCCCGCGTATATTCCACACCATGAAAAAACATATACATCTTCCCCTAAATCGCCTTGGGGTGTAATCGTTATTGTTCCCTTCCCGGCAAGATTCAAAGGTGATGGTGAAGACGTTCCGCTCGCTTCAAATTTAGTGGCGGCATTTAGGTTTTGCATTGCTGCCGCAAGGAAGATAAATGACAATAATCTTTTGAGTTTAAATTTCATATCTATGAAGTAGATTTTAAGAAATGTAAAGTTCTTTAAATATATACTACCTTGACCCTATAATAGGACATGAGTTTCTTGATGAGCATTAAACACTATAACTACAAATTTATAGTAAATTTTTCACATCGCAAATGTTCAACCTAAATATTTTTCTTAAGCAATCTTTGGATTACAATAGACATTATCTCCATTTTGATATATCAATAATTTCAGGGAGCGTTATCTTCAACCCCATATTGGCACATTCATTCTCAGTTATTCTTATTGATAAGGTTGACGATGACTTTTATCATTGTGTCCTTCTCTTCGGTGCGACCCTCAGCTATCATGAGGGTAAGGGTAACCAGTGTTTTATATGCGATATGCTTGGTGCTATTTTCATTGGAGAGAACACTTGAATTGATATGAGTATNTCCAAAATGGAANNAGTCTTANNACTCACATAATTATCATAANAACAAANNATGCNNGCATGANGAAGGGATATGCATTATTAATATATTANTNAANTAATAAAGGATAAATTACATNCTTTAGTAATGTTTTTCAACTTCTACCATATCTCACGGATTTTTAGTAATTTTGCAGTCTGAAATCCAACAGATCAGAATGATAGCTAAAGAAGAGGTTTTGGACTTATTGAAGTCCACAGAATCATATCGCGTAGAACGCACCACGAGTACAGGCAACATGGACAAGTTCTGTGAGGCCATTTGTGCGTTTGCCAACGATATGCCTGCTTCTCGCAAGAATGGCTATCTGNTTATCGGAGCATACGATAACTCCTTATGAATGCCTGTATGCACAGGGATTATCAAGCCAATATGCCAATACGATTATATCAGTTTGATGACTATATCGAAGTGATGAACGCTGGAGGTCTGTATGGCGAAGCACGACCGGAAAACTTCCCGTCAGTCAACGACTATCGCAATCCTCTTGTGGCAGAAGCCATGAGAGTGATGAAGTATGTCAACAAGTTCAATCGTGGCGTCACCCGTGTTCAAGAGATGCTAAAGGATAACGGCAACCCTCCCGCTGAATTTGACGTGAACACCATTACTGCATTCCGCGTCAATGTCCACGCAACAAAAGAATCCGACTTAGGGGTTACCCCCAAGTCGACCACCAAGTCGGACACAAGTCAAACGCTTGAGGAAAAGATTGTAGAGTACTGTAGAGAACCGCATTCTGGAGCGGAGATTGCAGCTTATTGTGGCTATAAAGATGTGAAGAATTTCAGGGAGCGTTATTTGAATCCCCTTATTGGCACACGCCTGAGGATGACAATACCCAATAAACCCACAAGTAGATTTCAACAGTACATAATATTATAAATAATGGCAATCATTCCTTCAATCTAAAATGAAGATCAAATTCAGGAACAGAAAAATATCCTCATTGACATACAGAATTTCCCTGGAAATAGATTCTCTCTAACCTTAAAATCTTAATAATTATTATGATTTTCCCTCCTCGAAATGATTTGGAGTATAGCCAAAAGGCTTTGAATGCCATTTTGAGCCGGAAACGATTGATTTTTAATCCATACACAATATCAGACTCTAACCTCCTCAAGCTCGTAAACAACGCATCTTGGGGAGATAAGTATGATATTACTCAGGCAGTGATACTGACATTTACCCGCTTGAATTATAAAGACCGGCGACAAGAGACAATAGATAGGATATATTTTAGGTTGGGTTCAAATGATAAGGAATCCTTCATCCCCGCTTCATGGATAATTTATGGCATAACTTCAAAGGAAAATGCTCGCAAATTCAGGTCATCATGCGGCAACCGCATCTTGCGCAACGAAAATGATCTCAAATGGATTGTAGGCAAAAAGTTTTTTGTAAGTTATATTATAAGAGGGTATAGCATTTGTTCAGAGCCTCGCGTTGCATATAGAATGCACCGGCTTTATGGAAATGTAGCCAAAGATGCTGCAATTATACGCCGGGCTATGTGTGAAGGAAAAATTGAAATGCTTAAACGTGTAATGACCTTTCCTCATTGTGAAGACTATCTCAGTTGCAGTCCCAATCTCTTTGACTATAAAACCCGCATCTCCCGGGCAATTGGAATCATCTCCCATTATTCCGAAATCACTCCTCCTGAATCATAAAAATAATAAGTATCCGTTAAAGAGAAAGATAAAGCATTTAGAAAATTTATAATGAATAAGAATAAAACAATAATTTTCAGTCTACTCTTCAGCATTCTCCTTTTGCAAGGCGCAGCTTGCAATAACACTCCAGTAATCACTTCAAACATTGAAGAGAAAGTCTATGTGCCGGTTCCTCCGGATTATTCAGATGCTCTAATGTGGACAATACTGCGCAACGATGCCGATGGCAAGGGAGCAGACGTATTTTATATCCCCTCAACATGGGAATATGATTGGGTGACTTCGGAGGGTCAGACATGTCATTACGCCGACCCTTCAATAAAGCAACATCGCGACGACATGAAGATTGAGATTGACGGCGTGGCTGAATATATGGCGGAAAACAATAATTTCTATTCCCCATATTATCGGCATATAACTCTTGATTCCTGNGCGACTCTGAATGNNGACACCATTAATCGCCGNTATCATGATGTAGCTTTTGANNATGTCCGCANTACCTTTTCATATTNTTNGANAGAGCATAATGCCGGCAGACCATTTATTCTCGCCGGCTTCAGTCAAGGTGGCAAGTCTGTTGTTGAACTCCTCAAAATAATGGATTCCGACACGCGAAGCCGCCTGGTTGCGGCATACGTTTTGGGTTATAAAGTAACACCCGAAGATGTGGCACATCATCCATATCTCCAGGGCGCTAAAGGAGCAGAAGATACAGGTGTAGTGATTTGCTATAACTCAGTTTCGGATGTAAAATACACTAAGCCCGTGGTGGCATCGCCAAATGTGATGTGTATTAACCCGGTGAATTGGAAGACGGATGATACTCCAGCGTTGCTTGATGACACCATTACCGTAACACTCAATCCCGCTGCAAAAGTCTTGGTCGTTGAAGGGTATGACGGAAGTTCATTCCCCAATATTCTTGATATTCTCAACACAGGAGACTATCATGGCGCCGAACCATGGCTTTACAAAGAATGTCTGCGCCAAAACTTCCGTCAGCGCATACGTTCTTTCCGCCAATCCGGATTTCACTGAGTTCAGGTCAAACAAAAATGTTATGCCTTAAGACAAATACTTCAGGTCTTAAGGCATAATAATTTAAATAGATATCTTTACTCCAACGATTGAACTTATTATTCTTCAGTCCAAACGCGGGTTATGCGCCCAATATAACGTGTATGCAAATCACGGTTAGGATAAACCGCGTCTATGATGCTCTTATCAAGAAACGAATCCTCTTTAAACTCATCGGCATATTTTACATCACATTCAACAATCAATTTTGCCTCTTCAAATCCGATCAATCCTGAAGGCAATTGCAACGCTGTCAAGCCCGGATAATGCATCTTGTCAATGTCGCGACCGCTTTGGGAACCCATAACACCCAAAATTTTGCGCATCTCGGGATGGAAAAAGGAGATAGTGAAGCGACCTTCACGATCAAAAAACTTGTGGGTATGTCTTTGAGGACGGATAAAGACAACGGCAGTCGGCTCAAAAAACAGAGTTCCGAACATACCCCACGAAATTGTCATGGTATTGAAATCGTCAGGTGTACCCGCTGTAATGAGAGCCCAATCTTTGCTGAAAAGTTTAAACGGATTTTCCTGAATTTCCTCGGCAGATATTTCTTTCATAAACTTTAATTAATAATAAAAATATTAGTGAAGATATCAATCATTGGTGGTGTTGGATTGAAGGGCAAGACGATTAGCGAGTTTTACAGCTTTTGTGATGTGGTCGCAGATATGTCCTTCCGGGAGCAACCTGTTGATGCCGTCATGATCAAGAGAACTTCTTACAGCGGGATTGACTCCGGATAATACCACTTCTATCCCTTCAGCTTTTGATGAAGATATCAGAAGTTCCAGATTGTGTAAGCCAGTGGCATCGATAAACGAGACTTTTCTCATTCTGATTATTCTCACTTTCGGCTTAGTGTGCAATGTATTGCGCATCATTTCATCAAATTTCGTGGCAACTCCAAAGAAAAACGGCCCGTCAATCTCATATACCGATACACCCTTCGCCACATCAAGCACTTCCCCATTCGGCAAGTCCGTGCCTTCCGTTACGTCCAATTGCTCTCCATAAACCTTGATTTGCGTGTTCCCCATGACACGCTTCAAGAACAACACCATTGCCAACAACAACCCCATCTCTATGGCTATCGTCAAGTCGAAAATAACTGTCAGCAGAAAGGTTACTATCAATACCGAAATATCACTCCCGGGCGATTTGAAGATATGCGCCACAGTGCGCCAACCGCTCATGTTATAGGCAACCATAATAAGTACTGCCGCCAAACATGTCATAGGCACAAGGTTGATCAATGGCATCAGAAAGAGAAAGCAAAGCAACAATACGATTGAGTGTACGATTCCTGCAACAGGTGTGCGCCCACCATTTGTAATATTGGTCATGGTGCGTGCTATCGCGCCCGTAACAGGAATACCTCCGAATAAAGGCACTACTATGTTTGCGACTCCTTGCCCTATAAGTTCAGTATTGCTGTTGGTGCGTGCTCCGGTGATACCGTCTGCCACTGTTGCCGACAACAGCGATTCAATAGCGCCCAATACTGCTATAGTAAAAGCCGACGGGAGAAGCAGGTTAATTGTTGCCATATTCAAAGCAAAGCCTTTTGGCTGAGGAATATCGGTGCTCATTTTGCCGAATCTCTCTCCGATGGTTTCCACTGAAAAGCCGGGCATCAGCAAGGAGGCTACATAGCAACCTATTGTGACAAGTATAATTGCAATCAAAGCTCCCGGCAACCGCTTGGATATTCGAGGTGTTAAAATTACGATAAGAAGAGAAATCAACCCCACAATGGTCGTAGTCCAATCAATATGTTTCAGACTCGTAAGATATAAATTCCATTTGGGAAGGAATTCAGAAGGCACATCTCTCAAGCCCATTCCGAAGAAGTCATTGATTTGAGTGGAAAAGATAGTGAGGGCGATGCCGGCAGTGAAGCCAACCACGATAGGATAAGGTATAAATTTTATAATCGTGCCCAGACGGAAGAGACCCATAGCCACCAGAATTAATCCTGCCATAAAGGTAGCCACAGCCAAGCCTGTAAGTCCGTATGTTTGGATGATATTATATACGATTACGATAAAGGCTCCTGTTGGTCCACCGATTTGCACGGAACATCCGCCCAAAGCTGACACTATGAATCCACCGATAATGGCGGTGATAAGTCCGATAGTCGGACTGACGCCGGACGCTATACCGAAAGCGATTGCCAATGGAAGGGCAACAATACCAACCACAATACCCGCAATCAGATCGGCTTTAAACTTTTGAAGGTTATAGCCGCGCATAATTGTAAATAGTGCCGGCTTAAAATCCAAAGGCTTACTGAAATTCATATAAAAATTATTTAGTAGCGGTCGAGGGAGGAGGGCTTGGGAGTGATGAGGAGATTGAAAGATTTGACGCCCATGCGCGGGTCGTTGCGACGGGTTTTTATGAGCCATGAATTGAAATCATCAGCAGATATCGACGGCGGCGCTCCGGGAACCCGGAATTTCACCGGTGCCGGAGAAAATATTTCAGGTGAGAACATAACATAAAGTTTGTTATATTCCGCATGGTCGGGTGCCGTTAAACGCAAAGCATCAATCGTGCCGAAATCAGTGCCGCGTGAAGGATCAAAAAATATATAATCATAACCCTTTTTTATCTTTATCTCATCCACTTCTCCGCTTGAATACGGGAGCAAACAATATACTTCTCCACTTTCATCTGCCAGATAAGCGCCGAGATAGCCCGAAAGAGGAGCTGAAACATATAGATACAGGTCATCGTTGTGAGCGAACAGTGTGGAGGCATTTCGCTTGTCTGTGGAGTTTTTAAGTACTACTGACTCGAAATCCACGGCTTTATTGGTCAATTCCCTTGCCCGTCCCCTGATTTTACACTCCACAACGATGTTGTCGTTGGCGTCAAGCGATGTCTTGAATTGAGGTTCACCTATATCCCCTATCCATTCACCTTTAACTTCCGATTTAGTCAATGACTGAAAATGGGTTTCCTGTTGGCTACCATGCATTATATCAGTATTATCAGAAACTTGAGTAAGGGTTGTGCCGAAAGCCTTGGCAAGTGCATTCACTCTGGCGCCGTCTGCCGCGAGACGCTTACACTCTGCAGGCGACAATCTGCCGTCTCCTCTGAGGGTATATTCTCCCTCCACATTTTTAATATCATCTGCAGTCGCTACAAACGATATTAAGGTAAAAAGAAGAGTTACGAGTCGATTAAAATATTTCATTGAATCCGATAAAGACATATTTTATATAATTAATCCACAGATGATAATCTGATTTTTCAAAAAAATCAAGGTTTTAATTTTTTCTTCTCCCAGGTTGTGCGCATATTTCCGGATGTTGTAGTGGTGGGATTTTGCGGTTTACCGTAGAGGTAATCTGCTGTGGAACGCACATTCTTGGTTACATAATTGGATAATTCCCTCAATGTTGCGTTACCTTTTGATTCTTGTAATTTTTTCAAAAGATAATAAGTGAATATTCCGTGATGTTTCTCCTTATAAGGGAGTGCGGTTTCCTGAGCGGAAGTAGCAGAAAGCACAAACATATTTCCTTGAGGAGCTACCTCTTTGGTTTTTATCTGCACGCCGCGTGCTTCGTTGATAATATCACCGTTGCGGTCAGTTCCGCTGAAGCAGGCATCCACAAACACAGATGTTGATTCCGATGGCAGATTGCCGAGAAGAGAGTAAATCTCTTTCATGGGAATAAGAGTTGACATAGTAAGAGGATTTGCATCCACCGGCATCATATACGCCTCCTTTGACGCATCGTCAGGCAGACCGTGTCCCGCATAATAGAATATCACTTCCGGATTGTTGTTATTAGCTTTCACACGTCTTGCGAGAGTATTCAGGGCATCCCTCACTTGATTGCCGGTAGCATTATTCACAAGGTGAACCTGATGCTCGGGGATTCCGAGCGTACGCACACAATATTCTTTGAAGGAATGTCCGTCGTGAAGCGCGCCAAACACATCTTTGGCATTGGAATAATGTTCATTGGCAATAATTAGCGCATAGAGATTGCCGGCGCGTTTGCCGGTGACGGGAATATCTACATCTACATCCGAATCCTTCCAAATCATATCCCCTGATGAAGCGATTGTAGGCGTTGTTCCACCGGATGTTCCTCCTAATCCCATTGCATCAGCCAAGATACTGTTTAGGTCGACATATACTTTCGGAGTCTGATAATTCTTAAAGTCATCGGCATTATAGGTATATTTTTTGCCGTTGACCATATAGGTTATGCTGCCGAGAGCCACTTTATTATCTCGAATAATGAATTTGGGAGTGCGGATTCGGGCAGTTTCCCATCCGGCTTTAAATGCTTCAGCCTCATGCTTTTTAGAAGGCACTTTTACATAAGTCGTTCCGTAAGGAGTCTTAATGGGAAACACCTCGTTATCAATATCGTAGGTATCACATTCCAAATCTGTAATCACAAGATTTTTACTGAAATTCTTTATATATTCCTCTTCCGCTTTGGTGTTTATTTGATTATAAGCCGATTCGGCGGCTCCTCCCGTGAGACGTTTCTTATAATCATCGGTAGTTTCAAATTCACCTCGCTTTGCCCATTCACCCAGATGCTTGGTGATATAGGGAGCCGCAAATTCCTCGTATGTAGGAACTTTTTGAATTGTTGCTATTCCTTTATTATTGGTTTTCGCCGAGCCGATAAGCACAGGCATTGAATTGAATGCGATCTCTTTCCCTCCGAAACTTCTTATCTGGCGATTGACCTCTTCAAATTTGGATTTATCACCCAAAGCAGCGTAGGTTGAAGCTAAAGCCCGGAGATATTTCATATCCGAAGGTGTATTGGCAAGGATGTGAGAAAGGGCGGTCACTGCAGCCGAGAAATAACCTTTTGATTGGCGTCTGTGGCGAGAGGCTGATTTCTCATCTTCATCCATGATTGAAGAATTATAGTGAGAAGCGCCGAGATTATAATAGCAGGTAGCGATATGCTGGCGTATTTCCAAGCTGTTGGGATGTTCTTGAGCAAGTTGATTAAAAATTTCCACAGCCTGAGCATATTCCTGATTCTTTTCATAGAGTTGTGCCTGCAGATTTAGCAATTTTTCATCATTCGGATCCAACGCAATTGCTTTATCAAGCAAGGGTTGCATCCTATCGGTCATATCGCCGTCAAGACAGGTCTGAATTGCCAGAGTGAGGAGCTGCATATCAGTAGGATAGCGAAGGGCGCCCAACTCCATAGCTTCTATACCTTTCAGATAGTCCCCTGTAGCCAGACATGCCTGTCCGTAATATTTGATTACGTTCTGGCGATATGCCATATCATCAGTGTCGAGATATGCTTCAAAATATCTTTTAGATGCTTCAATGTCATTATCTTGCGTTGCGCCGAAAGCCGCCGCGTAAGCCAATTGAGGAAACACTGCTTTTTCGCGATAAAGATTCAGCGCCTGCATTTCCGGCATGATTTGCGTGTCAAGATAAGCCCGGGCAAAATCCGATTGCTTTTTAGTGTCTTTCTGTCCCGACCAATAGATAGCGCCATGCAAAATCACAGGATTCAAATCCTGCAATATGCTGAGTGCTTGCGTCTTTTGAGATTCATTATAGGCACTGTCAAGTAATTCCACAGCGAGTTGATTTGCTTCAAAAGCGGCAGGATAGAGATTTGACTCCAATTCTCCCTCATTGAGCATAAATTTAACTGTTTTATATTTCTCCACGGCCGAGGAGGCTCTTTTTAGAGAATTTTCATATCTTATTGATTCCAATACCGCGCGAATGGAATCTTGCTCAACCTGAGAATAAATAATCGGTGCCGGCTCCGGAATTGTGTCCGTGTCGGAAGATGAATAAGCTGCTATTGTGAGAGTGGCGATTGAAAGTAAAAAAGCACCCGAAAGAAGCGTATATCGCATTTTAAAATCAATTTTTATTAATATTGCAAGGAGCGGACTTTTCATCCCCTCCTTGCATTTTTCTATTTAAGATTCAAAGTTAACCAATAAATTTGACATCGCCAAGCGATGTGATTTTTATCAGTTATATCAGAAAGCATCTATGAAATTGAATTGAGCAGTGATTCTGCGGTGTTCACTCCCCTTATCTTGGCTCACCCCTACTTCATAATCATACTCAACATTCATTCCTTCGGGCACATTGATATTCTTTTGCAAGAAATCCTTAACTCCGGCTGCGCGAAGGAGTGCGAGCTGAGGATTAGTCCTGATGCCGGATTGTTTGGTCACTGTGAGCGGAGTCAATACACCGTCTACCAAGATCGGTTCCTCCTCAAAATCACCGTAAGAACCATCGTAAGGAATTCCATGCAGAATGGGAGTAGCATCGGCAGTTCCGGAAAGAGTGACTTTAATTTTCTTTCCCGGTTTCAGATATTGCTTCATATCCCCTTCGAAAGCCTCCTTCACGATTTTGAGCATTGAAGAAGCAGCACCCGATTCTTCAACGTGATATTTACCCGGAGCAAAGTCTTCCGTTGCAGAAAATTCCGGCTCAACTTCGTAAGTTACTTTAACGATATAATTCAAGATCTTATTTCCTTCAGCATCATAATCCGGTTGGACCTTCGAATCTATAGCAATATTTGTATGGTCAGATATCACATTGTTATGGCGCGCTTCGTCTACAACTTTCTTTCTGATTTCCTGGAGAGCAATTTCTTCCATTTGTTGCTGGCGAAGAATGTCGAGCGACACGAAATTGGCATCGTTTGTCAGGAGATCCATCGGTCGGCGATCGATGTTATCAAAAATATAAGTTTTCCCGTCGTTTTTATTATAGAATTTAGCGTAGATAAGTTCGAAAGTGTCGTCAGCAAGAAGTCCGTATTGAGCCTCCTGCACTGTCAAATCATTACCTGAAGTGAAGGCAGCCATATCTGTTTCCGCCACGGGGAGCAGGATGGTGGGAAGGTTGCTGAATCCCACCTCGAGTAATTCGTTGGCGCGGTCGTATTTACCGAGTGTAATTTGCGACATTGCCAACATATCACCGGCAAGCATAGTGGAAATTTCATCCTCAAACAGTCGGCGTTGAGCGGCGCGGGTCTGGTCGTTGACACGTTTGTTATATTCTTCGAGGGTTTCTCCCGGCTGCATTTTCAGCCATTCGTTCATTTTCCCGTCTACCGTTTCGCTGACAAGGCGATTATAATATGGCTCCAGGTCATGCATTCGGCGAGCGTTTAATTTAAGATCCGAATTATATGTCAGGAGAGCATTATTATTGAAATCGGAAATGAATTCAAGCACTGAAAGTNCTGTCTCTTCCAGGTTATATGTTCGGCGGTCGGNGNTTCGNACAAGGTTGATTACCTCAATTTCACTCGGATTCACCGCTACGGCGATATATTTCCCATTATTGGTGAAAGAGCAAGAGAGTCCTTCGCCCAAGCCATCTATAATGGTGCGAACATCAAATGTGCGTGTATCATAAACGTTNAGGNNTCCGTCTGATGTAAGAAGCGCCATTANCTGAGAATTCCCTGAGAANGTAACGNCAGTGNCCTCANCTTCGNCATCGATTCTTTTACGCACCTNNTNTGCTTCAAAATTAATTATTATAGCATCCTTACCTTCCACCAAAGCCAGGAAATAACCGTTAGGGCTGAACACCACAGAAGTCGGGGTCATTCCGAGGCCTTCAATTTTACCCACTAAATCATATTTACGCGCGTCAAAAATAAAAAGTCCGGTGTCAGTGGCGAGGATAATGTATCTTGCGTTAGGAGTATAAGCAATGGCTGATGCCATTCCATATTTTTTAGTGTCAAAAACATGGAGTGTTTTATAAGCCTCCACCGTCGACATTATTCTTGCTTTTGATTCGCCGCTTTTCAAACTCTTTTCAATAATAGCAAAAGTGTTGCCCGCAGGGCTGACTTTGAAATCGGCGATTTCCTTATTCTTTCCCACTCTGTTCAAAAGGTCGCCACGCATGGTGTTGACCCGCGAAGCTCCGGCTGAGAACACGGTTGTGGCATAAGGCTCTATGAACAAAGGGGTTTCCTCGCGTAAGAAAGAATAATCATTTTTCATGGTGGATTCCTTTTGAGCATTCGCTGCCATACCGGAATAGAGCAGAGTCATCGCCAAAAGACACCTGAATGTGTAATTTCTGAAGTTCATAATATATTGTTATTGCTGTTAAATCATATTGAAAATTATGACCGAAAAGAATCAGATAAGTCGGATAAATACAGGTAGTGTAGGATCCGGGTCATCAATGATGAGCATATCATCATTAATGATTTTTTTGAGAGACTCAATAAGCGCATCTATGTCAAAATTGTAATGACATGCTATCAGAAGATGCTTTTCTCCGTAAGGGAACGAGCCGGTCTGGGCACGCCACATTGTCTGACCCGCCGGCAAAACGTATGATGCAGCCGGCTGACCGAGTGTTGAAATATCCGCATTTCTTTCTTTCACTCCCGAAAATCTGAGCACGTTGAAATATACCGGGGTCTCAAGTGGATTATGGAGTTTAAATCCTATTTCATTCTTCTCCGGGGCTGGCGGGTCAACCTCTATGTGTAGGGTTGAGAAATTCAGGGTTGAGTCGCCGTTGACATTACCGAAATATACGGTATTGGCAATCAGCTGAGCCAATGCATCCGGGGCAATCTCAATATTAGAAGCCACAGAGTCAAAAAGATTTAGTGAGCGCGTCACCATACCCTTTTCGCGATAAACTCTCGAGCCGGGCACTACCTTCTTTCCGCGCTGCGAAAATTTCAGACGAGAATTAATGTTAGCTGNATTGTCGCCTGATTGNTGGATAGACCGGCTGATGAGCATTCCCACTGNAGTGTGTCCTGNCTTTGTGGNTGTATAANTCTTATTATCTTTCTCATCTCTAATTTCAATTGACGCTCCTTCGGGAATTGAAAGCAGATCGCTCGGCTTAAGTTTGTCTCCCTTGGCGCAGGAAGAAATCTTGCCTGCCGAGGAGACCTTGATGTTACCTTTAACGGAATGTATGACATATTCCCCGGCGGCATAAACGCAAAGCGATGTCAGCATCACCGAGAAGAGAAACATCAGACGTTGTAAAGATTTTTTCATATATTATATTGTTGTTCAGTGTATTCTTATTTAATTTTTCTTATGGAGCCTTCATAACTTTCTTCTTTATGAAACCATAAAGTTTGGTAGACAAAAATTCCAATCCTATCCAGATATCGAAAGCAAACAATCCAAACGTCACCATCAGCATGATATATGCGAAATTGAATATCTTGTTGCTGTCGACATAAAGGCTGTAACCTATTCTGACGGCCAGATACACCACAAGGAGTTGAAGCACACGCGTAATCAATCCTCTAATCCGGGCGCTGCTGAATTCCCTGATAAGGACAATCAGGAAACACAATATGCAAGCCGGGAGCCAGTCAGGCATTGATGTAGCTGAATCATAGAATTTCGAGCGCAAGATAGTGGATGTTGCGGCTGCCTGTATACTCATTCCAGACATATAGGAATGAATCGGGGTGGAGTGCATATCGTCGGCATCTGAAAAAGCCCCGACAATTACGAGTTTGTCGGTGAGATACTNTCCGTTTGGANCTATGTCATCAGGAGTGAGGGTTAANAACTCGCGGGAANNGAAATCTATTGTCTCAAGATGATTCCNNCTTTTCTCAAGTTTTGATATGCAAGCGGGATTATACGCCCGTGCCAAAGCCAATGGGAAGGATTCAATCGACTTTCCGTCAGAGAGTCTGAAAGTAGTTACAAATTCCCTGATTGTCGCACCCTCAAATTCTGCCGGCAGATTTACTGCAGCATAACAGTCCCTGATCTGATTGTAGTAGAACGGCTTGTCAGAAATCTTGAAAGTTCCGTNTGATTCTTCGGTCAATCCTACAGCCAACACCACTTTAGGTATATTTTTAATAGCATCCACTAAAAGGGAATCAACCGGCGACTCACTTGCAAACATAATGTCAATGCCCACGACCTTCGGATTCCAGAAACTTACATTATTAAGAATATCTATAATCTTTTCCCGGTCGGAATGACCTATATCAATGAGCACGATATCCTGATCGAGTGTTTTCACCGGTCGGCGATCGGCTATCTGGGCATACATATCAGTGACGGAAAAATCAGATTTTTCAGGGGATGAAAAGATTGAGAGTGCCGAAAACGACAACGGTTCGATAATAAGGAATGAAAAAAGAAAGGCAAGTGCCGTGACCAAAGCGGCACGCCAGAGACTTCGAAGTATAAATTTCCAAAGATATATGCCTTTCAACATTCCTTATTATCCGTTATAAATATGTATTTCTATTCTATTTTATTTTCTCAGGGGCACGAGAATAGCTTGCGAATTATCGTTTGAAGGAGCNGTCTTCCCTACCCCGGCATAGAAATAAGTCGGATCACACACTGTGTATCGTTTCCCTTTGAAGTCAATATANTCNNCGGNAACATCTCCCTCAGTAAAAGCCACACAAGAAGATAAATGCCCCGGATAATAAATCAAGCAGGCATCCAAGCCGAGGATGTCGCGCACCATTCGGGTGAAATTGATGGAATGGTCTTCACAATCGCTATATGGATAAAACCATGATTCATCCATCCAGAAAGTGCGGTCGCGACCCCAAATATTCTCATCATATTCATAAGGGAAAGTTTGCGCTACTTTCAGCAGAAGTTCCACAGCCTCCAGTTGCGTTTTCCCCTCCACAGCCTTGCGGAGTTCGGGATAGACCTGTTCGCGAATTTCGCGGCTCACCGGAGTGTTGCCATGGATTGCCCAAAGGGAATAAGGTGACGAATCAAGAGTTGCATCCGGATAATCGTTATAGAAATCTATCAGATTCTTGTTAGGCGCAACTGACACTTTCACGTTGGGATTGCGATAAGTTTTAATTTCGCGGTTGTCGGAAGGCGCATAATCCAACATCGGTGCATTCTCCAGTCCCATATATATCGCCTGCTCCTTCGGCATTCCGAAATTGCAAATGTAGACTTCCGAGCCTTCCGGGTTGGAATAAGAATAATACCAGTCATTGTCAATGACATACCGACGATGATTATAGATAATACCCTTCGTGTTGAAGAGAAGATGCAATTTCTTATGGGCGTCGTAGGCAAATCTTACTTTGTAGCCCGACTGATTTAGGAGGAAACCTTGNAAAAGCACTTTTTCATTTNTGTCNGCNCCTTTTAATTCAGAACTCAGGGCATCAAGAAATTTGATATAGCCNCAATCNGGAAGTTGGAGTTTCTCACGAATTGCCAGACAATCTGCTATAAGATTATTCGTAGAGCGTGAACTCAGCAGAGTCCAGCCATCGGCAAAATCACCCTCCGAAGCTCCGTTAAGTTTGAAATTATCAAGTTCCGGTTTGCGCAATTCCACGTTGGTGCCATAGAATTGGAATGTCATCGGGGGCTCGGGAATTTCCACGGGCACCTCCTCAATCGGCTCCACAGGCTGAGGTTGAGGTTCCGGCTCAGGCACGGGCACGACCTCTTCAATCACCACCGGCTTCGGATTCTCCACAGGTTTCGGAGCCTCCTCTTCCGGCTCGATATCCGGTTCAGGCTCTTCAATTTTAGGAGGTTCTACAGGCTTCTGGATTTTTGTAGGGGTCCATGNGTGAGCNNNCATNAAANCAGCATATTCCTNATTTACCTTATCNCGGAATNAATTATATTCTTCNNGCACCTGCTTNGCAAAANCCTCGTATGATTGATTCATCAGTTGCGAGAATTCATCGGGAGTTGTATCAGCAATAATAGCCGAAGGCAATATCATAGCCCCGGCTATTACTACTTTTATAATATTGTTTTTTAAACTCATTAAAGAATGATAAAAAATTGATGGATTTATTTGCCTGTTGCGGCTTTTTCAATCGCTTTTTGAGTTTTTATATTCTGGTCAATTTTGTTTGCCAGAGATTTTACGCGAGCCATGCCGTTGGCTTCATCAATCACATAATATCCGGTTACGGTGTAGGTCTTTCCGTCGGGATTCATACGGTAGATAAGGAGTGAGCGCTTGAGGTCGCNGNTAAATTCANTTTNAGATTTAGCCACTGTGCTTGCGATGTATGTGTCCAGTTCGTCAGCGCCGGTAGCAGAACCTTGACCGGTGATGGTTTGTGCAAGCATAGTGCGCACTTCTTGAGCATAAGCGGATTGAGCATTTAAAAGGAGACGTTTTTCAGCCATTGATACTGTCTTTGCATCGCTCACCATGTGTTCGATTCCGCGTTTTTCACCACCGCAGGAGGGTTCGGTTTCAAGATAATATGTCACGAGGGCAGTTTCCATATCGGTAGAGCCCATAGATTCCCATTTACCTTTTTTCAATTCTTTAGCTTTTTTCTTTGCTAAATTCTTCGCAACTTTTTCGTTGTTGGCTTGCTCTTTTTTGTATTCTTTAGATTGCGCGAAAGCCACAGAAGTCATTCCGAATACGATGGCGAGAGCCAATACTAAAATCTTTTTCNTGATGTTTTTATAATTAAAGTTAATATTTTTTAAAGTATGACAAAATTTCTTATCAGGAGTTTAATCATCCTTCATTTAATATGTCTTTTCTAAGGATATCAAATTAACCCCTTAGATTTAAAACACATATAATTCGCCCCTAAAAAGGTGAATCTGGCTTAATTTTACAAATCTACTAAATTAATATCATAAAATCAAAACTTTTCAGCAATATTTACAAGAAAGGAAAAATGTTGTGAAAGAAATAGATGAGTTCAAATGAATATGCCGGTTTTAATAATTTTGTTAATCAAAAACGCATAGATACTCTTTCCCACAGGAAAAGAACGCATATTTTGATATTGTTTCATAAAAATTTTAACATTTTTATTAATTTCGCACTAATTTGTTTACTCTGCGTGATTTTTAATTCAGCTACATTTTATTTAATGATTTTTACCGGATATGTGGATTGATATTTTATGGTTGATTGTGGGCTTGGGGTTGATACTTTTCGGAGCCGATTGGCTCACCGACGGAGCTTCCGCATTGGCAAAACGCTGGGGAATGTCCGACCTGTTGGTAGGATTGACAATAGTGGCATTCGGCACTTCCGCTCCGGAACTTGTCATCAGCGTAATCTCATCAATTTCCGACAACCCCGGGATAGCCATCGGCAACGTTGTCGGTAGCAACATCTTTAACATCTTTGTCATCATCGGCATCACAGCCTTATTCAAACCGATAAAAATTGAAAAATCAATAATGACGAAAGATATTCCGCTTGTGATTATCGCCTCCATAGCCCTTCTCGTTATGGGGAACGCGGACCTTGCAGGTGTCGATGGCAGCAGAATCTTGAGCCGCGCCGATGGCATAATTCTTCTACTCTTTTTTGCCATATTTATGCGTCACTCATTCTCTGTAGCGTATGATTCCACTCTTACCATACCTCAGGCAGAAGTCGTTGAAATCAATAAAACCGAGAAAGAGACCGCTCTGTGGAAAGCGATATTGATGGTTGTCTCAGGGTTGGCTGCGCTTGTATTCGGAGGCGACAGATTTGTTGACGGAGCTTCAGGCATTGCAGCCGGATTGGGAGTATCGGATGCCGTCATAGGCTTGACAATTGTCGCAGCAGGCACATCTCTCCCCGAATTGGCAGCCTCATTGGCAGCTGCGCTTAAAGGTAAGCCGGGGCTTGCCATTGGGAATGTCATCGGAAGTAATATCTTTAATATATTCCTCATTTTAGGGGTTTCCTCCATCATCAGACCTTTGCCTTTCGGCAATGTAGATAACATAGACTTATTGACAATGACCGTAGCCGCTTTTCTCTTCTGGGCTTTTGGATGGTGGATAAAAGAGCGAACCATTACCCGCGGAGAAGGGGGGATACTTTTTGCTTGCTATATCGGTTATATAGTATATAAAATCTGCATGTTATAATATCAAATACCATATACCCTTATGATACAGGAAATAAAAGAATTCAATAAGCAATTCGTTGCAGAAAAGCAATTTGAAAAATACGCCACGAGTAAATATCCCGACAAGAAGATTGCCATAGTGACCTGCATGGACACCCGCCTCGTCGAATTGTTGCCGGCAGCATTGGGATTGAAAAACGGGGATGTGAAAATCATAAAGAATGCCGGAGCCACCATTGTCAATCCTTTTGATTCCACTATGCGCTCCCTCCTGATTGCAGTCTACGAACTTGGGGTAAATGAGATAATGGTAATCGGACACACCGGCTGTGGCGTTCAAGGGATGGATGCGGGAGAGATGTTGCATCTAATGCGTGAAAGAGGTGTGCCGGAAGACCACATAACCTTAATGGAACATTGCGGCATCAATCTCAAAGAGTGGCTGCATGGATTTGAAGACACGGATGCTGCGGTTAAAGAGACTGTGGAATTGATAGCGCATCATCCATTGATGCCTCCGGAAGGTGTCAACGTGCAAGGATTTGTAATGGACTCATACACCGGTGAATTACGCTCTCTCTAATCCCAATCGTCTTTAAGCTCAGTCTTATTTTTTCTTTCTTTTGAGTATGTCAAGAGAGAAGGATGTGCCGATTTGAAATTGATTATAGGGATAATCCTTAACGCCGTTTTGCATCGTGGCAAAAATTTCCCATTGCTTGATTTGATAACTCAATTTGGTCTTAAATGACATGGGGCAATCACGCGCATCTTTGCCATATTTCTTTGATTGCCAGCCGGCATATCCGTTAAATGCTTCGCTGAGCTCAAATTTGCCAAATTTCACCCCCACAAGTGCGCCGAATTGAATGGCATCATTCTGCTCACCGTTATCAGTTTGCCAACACAAGAACCCGCCACCTCCACACAGTTGCAAATCCACGGGTCCGAATTTGAAGGTTTTTCCAATGTATGTATCAAAGAAATATCCGGCACTGTCGTAATATCTTCTCAGATCATAACCTCCTCCGGAAGCTGTCTTCAAAGCGGCGCGAAGAGTCCATGACGGACGCTTTGCTCTCTCTTCAAGCAATTGCAAATCAATGCTTACGTACACGTCACCCGACATGGTGCCGTGGTTTTTACCATCATTATACCATTCATTCACTACCCACCACAGAGATAAATTAGCACGACTTGTCCAAAGAGGCACTTGCGCCTTCAGCATAATATCGGTTGTGTTTTTGGTAGACACAATCTCTGTGGCGTGGAAATAATCTACCGCCAGACTGAATTTCAACTTATCGGAAGTTTTTACCAGAATATCCGGAATAGGAAAGGCATTAGGTCCGAAATAATAGGGGGAAACATAAGTCGGAGCTGCCGGAGAAGCTATTGCTGATTCCCCGGCTTTGGCAACGGATAGATGGAATGAAGCAAAAAACGTAAGTATCCAGCCAATGAGGAGGTTTCTTGAAATATTCATCATATCATTGAGAGTCCGAATTTAATAATTNTTAATTCTTATGNTTNCTGCANNNGTCGCATCCCGAGCCGTCNNAGCAATGGGTGCAAATCATTGATTTCGGCAATCCGATAGATTCCACAAGCGTCTCTATGGGATTAAACTTTAAGGATGTCAAGCCGAATCTTTCACGGATTTTTTCTACCATCGCGTTATATTCCTTACTCCCTGTTGCGGAATATGCTTCAAGATTTTTATTGGCATCCCCCTCCAATTGCTCAATTATCCTGCGGGTCAATAACTCCATTTCGCCCTTTGAGGAAGTGAATCCGATATATTTGCAACCATATATCAGCGGAGGACACGCAATGCGCATGTGCACCTCCTTGGCTCCATCATTATAGAAATCAGCCACATTATCATTGAGTTGGGTGCCTCTTACTATTGAGTCATCACAAAACACCACACGCTTACCCTTCAACATCGTGCGGTTGGTCACCAATTTCATTTTAGCCACCAAATCTCGCTGAGATTGCTCTGCAGGAGTGAAACTTCTCGGCCAGGTGGGAGTATATTTCGCTATGCATCGGTGATAAGGAACTCCGTGACCGGCTGCATACCCGAGAGCCATGCCCACTCCGGAATCAGGAATGCCACAAGCGCAGTCAACCTCCGTTTCATCCATCCTGCCCATTTCAAATCCGGATTGAAATCGGGACTCCTCAACGTTTTTACCTTCATAAGTGGAAGTCGGGAATCCATAATATACCCACAGGAAGGAGCAAACCTGCATCTCATCTTCGGGCTGCTTAAGCACCTCCACACCGGTTTGACTCACTTTCACCACCTCTCCGGGACCAAGGTCTCTCACAAATTCATAACCTAAATTAAAAAAGGCTGTCGATTCCGAAGCCAGGCAATATCCACCATCCTTTTTGGCAGCGAGTATAATCGGAGTGCGACCCAATCTGTCGCGCGCGGCTATGATGCCGGTCTCCGTCAGTATCAATAATGAGCAAGAACCCTCAATTTTATCATATAGATTTTCTATCCCCTCTTCAAAAGTCTTCCCTTCATTGATTAGAAGCGCCACGAGCTCAGTCTGATTCGTCTTTCCCGAACTCAACTCTCCGAAATGCACTCCTGAATCCAGAAGTTCTTTCTCCAATTCCATTAAATTCCTGATGTGCGCCACAGTGACAATGGCAAACTTCCCGAGATGAGAATTGATAATGATCGGTTGAGGATCATTGTCGGAGATTACGCCTATCCCCATCGACCCGTTGAAATCCTTCAACTCACTCTCAAATTTTGTGCGGAAGTGTGAGCGTTCTATACTGTGGATTGAGCGGCAGAATCTATCTTCTTCAGCATCAAAGGTAGCCATGCCGGCTCTCCGTGTGCCAAGATGAGAATGATAATCAGTGCCATAANACAGATCAGTGCGGCANTCGNCNGCGGGGGCTACAACGCCCATCATTCCTCCCATAATTTTCTTTTTTTCCTGTGAAACTTTCAGCCTTCTCTCTCAGAAATCTCAAAGGCCATACAAAATTACTAATAATATTTGAGACTACCATTTTTCGTTCTTAAAATTATTTCTTATCTTCGCATAAAATAAGCGGCTGCAAAATTTTCCAATGCAGGCGAAAAGGTTTTATTCATTAAGAAAATCTATATTTGAAAAACACATATTTTTTATTCTATCCCATTATGAATTTCATTTCCGAAAGAATCCGCAATTTGTCGCAATCAGCTACTTTGGCTATGTCGCAAAAGAGTGCCGAACTTAAGGCTCAAGGTATTGACGTCATTAATATGTCGGTAGGCGAGCCGGATTTCAACACCCCCGGGCATATCAAAGAAGCTGCAAAAAAAGCCATAGATGAAAACTTCAGCCGCTACTCCCCCGTGCCGGGATATTTGAGTCTTCGCCAGGCAATTTGCGAAAAACTTCTGAAAGAAAATAATATAGAATTCACACCCGAACAGATTGTTGTCGGCAATGGAGCCAAACAGGAATTATGCAATGCTCTGTTGGCTTGCATCAATCCCGGAGATGAGGTGATTATCCNCACTCCGGCNTGGGTAAGNTATNNTGAAATGGTGAAACTCGCCGAANGGGNGTCTGNNGAAGTCCCGGCAGGAATTGAAAATAATTTCAAAATCACTCCGNCTCAATTGGAAGCGNCTATCACTNCGCGCACACGCANGGTGNNGCNTAACTCCCCNTCAAATCCCACCGGCTCCATCTATTCCTACGATGAACTGAAAGGGTTGGCTGATGTTCTTTCAAAATGTCCGGATATTCTCATCCTCGCTGATGAAATTTACGAGCATATAAATTTTGTGGATAAGGTCCATAGCATCTCAGAATTTGAAGGTGTGCGCGACCGCGTGATTATTGTCAACGGCGTCTCCAAAGCATACGCGATGACCGGCTGGCGCATAGGCTATCTTGCAGCTCCGCTCGCCATCGCCAAAGCAGTAAGTAAACTTCAAGGACAATACACCTCCGGAGCATCATCTATCGCTCAAAAAGCAGCAGAAGCAGCCTACACGGGATCTCAGGAATGTGTCGAAGTGATGCGCCAGGCTTTTGAACGCAGAAGAGACCTTATTGTAGATTTGGCAAAACAGATTCCCGGATGGGAAGTCAATTGTCCGGAAGGAGCCTTCTATCTCTTCCCCAAAGTGAAAGATTATGTAGGCAAGACCAAGCCGGACGGCAATAAGATTGAGAGCGTTGCCGACTACGTCATGTATCTACTCGAAGAGGGACACGTGGCGTGTGTCAATGGCAAAGCTTTTTGCGCTCCCGGATATATGCGCCTGAGCTATGCCACTTCTGACGACAACATTCGCGAAGCCCTCCGCCGCATAGCCGAAGCCTCCGCACGCTTGAAATAATATTTCCCGATTCCGGAAGGAATCTATATTTTTCCAAACCATTATCATCTTATATGTTAGCCTCATTAACACTTCTCGCTGCTTCTTTATCTCTCTCGGGAGCGAACATCGTAGATAAAATTGAACCCCCACATTGGTGGGTCGGGATGCAGAACGACACCCTCCAGCTGATGGTCAGCGGAAAAGATGTGGCAGACGCGAGTGTCAGCTTCAATTATCCAGGTGTCGAAATGCTTGAAAGTGTTAAGGGAGACAGCAAAGATTATAAATTTCTTTATCTTAAAATATCCGAATCCGCCAAACCCGGCAAAATTCCTTTAACTTTCTCCCTCGACGGTAAAGAGCAGACAATCCCGTACACTTTGGCGGAACGTAAGAAATCAGGTGCCGACCACCTCGGTTTCAGCTCTGCCGATGTTCTCTATCTCCTTATGCCCGACAGATTTGCCGAAGGGAAAATGCAGGAAGCCGATCCTTATAACGGGCTGCAATATAAAGCAATGCCGGATAGAAACAATCCCAACGCCCGCCACGGAGGGAATATTGCCGGAATTATCGACCGTCTTGATTATCTTCACGACCTCGGCATCACCGGCATCTGGGTATGCCCGGTTCTGGAGAATGATATGCCCGGAGGGTCTTATCACGGATATGCCACTACCGACTACTACCGCATTGACCCCCGTTTCGGCACAAATGAGGAATGGAATCTCCTCATTGAAGAAGCAGGCAAAAGAGGAATCAAAGTCGTGATGGATATGATTTTCAATCACTCCGGCTCTGCTCATCCCTGGCTGAAGAATCCTCCCACANANGACTGGTACAANCACCCTGACGGGGATGNCCNNACAAATTNCCGTCTATCAACAGNCCATNNTNCATACGCCTCNGATTACGACAGAGATGCCACCGTTAACGNTTGNTTTGTATCCTCCATGCCGGATCTGAATCAAAAAAATCCTCACCTGATGAAATATCTGACTCAGAATAGCATCTGGTGGATCGAAAACAGCGGAATCAACGGAATAAGGATGGACACTTATCCTTACGCCGACATGACAGGGATGGCAGGCTGGGCTGAGGCTGTGATGAAAGAATATCCTAATTTCAATATCGTCGGCGAATGTTGGTATGCCAACGAAGGAGGAGCTGCATTCTGGCAACAACAGAACACCATTAATCCTAATGACACCAAGTTGCCATCCGTTATGGATTTCAAACTGACAATCGACGGCAGAAATTATTTCAACGAAGAGACTACACCATGGACCGGGCTTAACGGACTCTACGACCACTTNGNAATNGATTNTCTTNTCCCGAACCCGAAAAAAANTCTGACCTTCCTTGATANTCACGACACCGACCGATTCCTCCTCGCCGAGCCGGAATCTCTCGACTCATGGAAACAAGCTGTAACTTTCCTCTTGACTTCAAGAGGTATCCCTCAGATATATTATGGCACGGAACTCCTAATGAACGGAAGCAAAGAGGGGAGCGATGGCTATGTTCGCAAAGACTTCCCCGGGGGCTTCAGCGGAGATCCTGTCAACGCCTTCTCGACAGAAGGGAGGACACCCCTTCAAAATGAGGCATGGGATTATCTCTCCTCTATTCTCAAATGGCGGCGCGATGTGGCTAACGATGTTATCGCCGAAGGCTCTCTGAAACATTTTATGCCTATCAATTGCGCATACGTCTATGAACGTAAACTCGGCGACAAACAAGTCATTGTCTTAATTAACGGGACTGACTCGGAAATGGACCTTGACACGGAAAGATATTCCGAGATTATGCCTGTCGGCGCTTCATACACCGACCCGCTGACAAACAATACAATAAAAATCTCCGATTCAATTCTTCTGCAACCGCACCAAACTCTGATTCTCCAAAATTTCTGATTAACTATTATTCTAAATATTTCATGATATGCGTACACTGAAATTCTTTTATCTCCTGTTCATTGGGTTAATCATATCATCATGCTCTTCCGATTCTGAAGAGACGGCAAAACAATTGTTTGCAAACGTGCCGGCGGACGCCGATGTAGTGGCTCTGTGCAATATCAAGAAAGTTATCGGACACTCCGGCGCGGAAGTTAAAGACGGAAAAGTGGAAGATGCCTCAAAACTCACAGATCTTATATCTTTAAATGACGCTGATCTGAAAAAAAAGATTCAACGCCTCTTTTCAGAAGATTCCGGGTTCGGATATGACATGGCGGTCTACTTTCTGAAAGGGGGACAACCTACTATAATAACTTTGCTATCAGACCCTGAAAAATTCAAAACCGTCCTGCTTAAGGAGGTGCCGGGAGACTGGAATGTGGTGAAAAACGGAAAACTCACCATTTATGAAAAGGAAGGCTTCGGAATTGTGGAAGACAAACTCTTTATCAGTCGTGCGATTACCGCTGATCAAATAGCCCGCCTGATGACTCTATCTGAAGTGGAGAGTTTCAATTCTGTGGATTATGCTGAAAAAATGGCAAAATCAGATGATGATGTCACTCTCTGGAGCAGCATTGACGGACTCTTTGATGCCTCGGGACTCGGATTTGCAAAAAAGACACAGGCACGCATGGCTTTGGGAATGTTTTTCAATAACCCCAAATATATCGTTGGCTCCGCAGACCTTAAAAAGGATGAACTTGAATTGGAATTCGAAATACTTGATAACACGCTAAAACCCTCGAAATGCGAACTAAAGTTGTCAAAAATAGATGTAGCAAACGTGGCTGCTCTCGGGGGAAATGCCGATGTCATAGGAGGTGTGGCGATATCTGAGAAACTCGTGGAGCAATTGCTTAATGTCGCTTCTTCCGCAGGGGGAGCCCTACCCAAAGCATATTCCGACCTTCTATCACCCATTGATGGCACAATTGCGATTGCAGCATCCACCGACACTTCTAACCCTATGTATATCATGAATGCCGGTTATCGCGCCAGCATAGCCACCAACGGCAAGCAGAACGCTCAACTTGCCCAAGCTCTTCAAGCATTGGGAACCGTAAGTATTGATGGAAATCTCATCAATGTCTCCAAAGGAGCATACGGAAACGGAAGCATGGATGTCAAGGAGACCGCCCAAAAATTCAAAGATGCATGGCTCGGAGTTGCATTCAATATAAGTCAGGAAAAACTCCCGGGTGTGAAAAACATTATCATAACCGCTCAACCCTCCGACGGCTCTCTGAATCTGAAAGTCACTATCCCCTTCAAGTTATGAGAATTTCATTCCATCGGAATGATGTCACTGAATAAGGTATATGAAGATTGAAAAAATTGAATTGGAGGATATGCTGCCGAATGTATTTGCCGGCGAAGAGATTCCCCATTCTGAAATCTGGTCGACAAATTGCATTTTCGAGCGTGGCAAGCACTATCTTGTAGAAGCTCCCTCCGGAGGGGGAAAATCCTCTCTGATGGCATATATCTATGGAGCACGCACAGACTTCCGGGGCAAACTCCTCTTTAACGGCAGGAATACTTCCGACTTCAAAATATCTGATTGGCAGGAATTGCGACGCCGACATCTCGCATATCTTCCTCAAGAATTAGACCTTTTCCCGGAATTGACTTGCATTGAAAACATCAGGCTTAAAAATTCGCTGACCAATGCGGTCACGGAGAAGCAGATTGATGAATGGCTTGAAAGACTAGGCATAGCATTCCGCCGCGACTATCCTGCCGGCAGGATGTCAATCGGTCAGCAGCAACGCCTGGCTATCATCCGCGCCCTCTGCATGCCTTTTGATTTTATACTCCTTGACGAGCCTGTGAGCCACCTTGACGCGACAAATAATGAGATTGCGGCAACAATCATATCTGAAGAAGCCCTCCGCCGGGAAGCCGGAGTTATCTCTACATCCGTAGGGAATCCTCTGTTGCTTCACTCAGCTGTGAACTTAAAATTATGATTTCAGTATTTTATGACTCCTAACCGATGATTAATAAACTTCTAAGAAAAAACACCTCTCCCGCCCGCATTGCGGGATTCATCATATCCAATCTTATCGGTCTCACCATTATGGGGGTAGGACTCCAATTCTATCTCGATGCCTCCCCCATCTGGAATGAAGAGGATTCTTTCTTAAAGACTGAATATATTGCAATAAATAAAATTATAGATGCGTCCCACACACTGGGGAATGCTTCCCCGGATTTCACTCCTGAGGATATAGCCGATTTGGAGTCGCAGCCATGGGTGAAGAAAGTCGGTAAATTTACTCGTGCTGATTTTCGTGTTTATGCCAACCTGGGACTTGACATGGCTGATGATTCTGCCGGTGAAGAATCAGGAGAAAACCACAGACGCAATCTGTCAACCGCAATGTTTTTCGAATCAGTGCCCGATGATTTTTTAGATGTCAAAGAGGGTTTTTCATGGTCTGCCGGTAGCGAAGAGGTACCAATCATAATCTCCAAAGACTATTTGGCACTATATAATTTCGGTTTTGCCGGCGCGGCAGGACTTCCCAAAATGTCGGAATCCTTTTTCAGCGGACTCCCCCTTCAATTGACCATCATATCCGCTGACGGAACTTCACGCCGACATTTCTACGGGCGCATTGCCGGATATTCCAATCGTTTCAACACAATCTTAGTGCCACAAACATTTATTGAAGAGATGAATCAGTCTGAGGAGACACCCTCACGGTTGATAGTCGATGTCAGTTCACCCGGCGATTCCGCTATAGGGGAATATCTGAAATCNAAAGGATGGGAGCAGGCAGNCGACAANTNAGCATCCNCAGCCGCCTTTATGCTCAAAATTGTCNGCGGCATNATCATTGCCATNGGTACGCTTATTACTCTNCTANCCTTATTTATTCTNATACTCTCCATGTNTCTGCTGATGGAGAAAAACCGCAAAAAGATTCACTCCCTTCTGATGCTGGGTTATTCTATTCCTCAAGTTGCGCACCCATATCAGAAACTGACACTCATAGCAACCCTCATAGCATCGGTTTTGTCATTATGCGGCATGCTTCTCCTGCGTGCTTATTGGCTTGAGCCCCTTTCGGGACTCGGCGGAGCGAAAGGTTCGCTGCTTTGGAGCACACTTTTGATAGCGACATTGACCATCCTTATCATTATAGTGAATTTCATTGCAATTCGCCGTAGGGTGAATGAAGCCTGGCGCGTATGATAATCATGGCAGGGGATGAACATTTTATCCATCAAACCTGCCTAAAAAAAATAAATGTTAAAAATATCTTAAAATTTCTTTTTTTTTGTTACATTTGCAGTTGCAACCTCCGTCACATTCGGCAATAGGAGGAAGATTCTAATACCCACATTTCTTTAAAGAAATGAATTATAGACAATTAGGTGGAAAACTCATGGTCTTGAATCCAATAGGAATCCCCGCACCCGGAATGTCAGCAGGCTCTCAGGAGCGCTGTGCGGCTTTTTTTGTGTCCGGACTCAACCCCGAAATTTAAAACAGACAAGAGATAATTAAACAATAATATTAACTAATGTAGAACTAAATCAATTCCTGCATGAAAAATTACAGTTTTCATCTGAATCGGAAATTATGGGTAACAGTCGTCATGACTTTAGCCCTTGCATTTCCGGCTTTAGCTCAAAAAATCACCGTTAAAGGTACGGTGCTCGATGAGTATGGCGATCCGATGATTGGCGCCACTATCATGCAAAAGGGCACTTCCAACGGCACAGCCGCCGACGTCGACGGTAATTTTGAGTTAAGTGTAGAGCCCAACGCTACTCTCGTAGTCAGCTACGTAGGCTATGACCCAATGGATGTGGCAGTTAATGGAAAGACCGATCTTCAGATCGTGCTTAAAGAGAATGCTACTCTTCTTTCCGAGACTGTCGTAATCGGTTATGGTTCAGTTAAAAAAGCTGATGCCACAGGCTCCGTTGCCATTATCCGTCCGGATGATGTGGAAGCCGGTATCTCAACATCGGCTCAGGACCTCCTTGTAGGTGCAAGCCCGGGTGTTGTCGTTACGACTTCGGGTGGTGACCCCTCGGGAAATGCAACAATCCGTATTCGTGGCGGTGCTTCTTTGTCAGCATCCAACGACCCGCTTATCGTTATCGACGGTGTGCCTCAGAGCAACCAGAGCAACGCCGGCGGCACAAACGCGTTGACAATGCTTAACCCGCAAAACATCGAATCAATGACAATCCTTAAGGATGCTTCTGCCACCGCCATCTACGGTTCTCGCGCATCTAACGGCGTCATCCTTATCACAACTAAGAAAGGCACAAGCGGACGTCCGCAAGTTAACTTCGCAGCTAACTTCCACGTAAACACCGCTCGCAAGACATTGAAGATGATGAACTCATCTCAATTCGTAGACCTTATGGAAAAATATGGCAACGATCGCGCACTCGAAATGCTTTATGCCAACCCCGTGCCCGGAACAGTTGCTGAACCCGGAACTGCCAACAACCTTTATGACACTGACTGGCAGAAAGAAGTGCTCCGCACATCTTTCTCTCACGACTATTCTTTGAGTGTCGGCGGAACTGTAGGTTTCCTCCCCTATCGCGTGAATGCTTCTTATACCAACAACCAAGGTATCATCAAGACTTCATCAATGCAGCGTACTACAGTAGGCTTTAACCTCACTCCGAAATTCTTCGACGATCATTTGAGCATCTCCCTTAACGCACAAGGATCATACGTGCGCACCGGTAATGCCGCAGGCGTTATGGGCACAGCTGTAGGTATGGCTCCTGTTTATCCCGTATATAAGGATTATGCAATGAGCGACGCTACTAAAGCCGGTATGCCTGTCATGTACAACGGATATTTCAATATCCTCCAGACTACAGGTCAACCCGAGACTAACGGCTCTGAAAACCCCGTTCAGCTCCTCAACGACCAAAAGACTATCGGCAAAACCCTCAACTCAACTGGTAATATCCAGATTGACTACGCTTTGCATTGGGTTCCCGAGTTGCACNTCAACCNCAACCTCGGTTATCAGGTTTCAAAGAACACTTCTGAAACATCTGTTAACGAAAACTCAATTATGGCTTGGCGCGGCAACTACAAAGATGGTGCTTCAACTCGCTATAACTGGTATGAACTCCAACGCAACACCCTCCTTTCTTTCTATATCAACTATAAAAAGAAATTTGATGTTATCAAGTCTGACTTCGACATCACTCTCGGTTATGACTGGAACCGCCACGATTGGCATGGTCGCTCCGAGACTGTCATGACTTCTTTGGGCTTCAACAACAACTGGGATCAAATCTACTCAGGCGGTCAATATACTTTGCAATATGACCCCGCAACTCAATCTCACGTTGGTCAACGCTACAATAATGTGCCGATGCTTTACTGGGGCAATATCGAACAACTCCTTTCATTCTACGGACGTATCAACTACATCTTCGATGATACATACTTGTTCACATTCACTCTTCGTGACGACGGCTCTTCTCACTTCTCAAAGAAGAATCGTTGGGGTCTCTTCCCGGCTGTAGCTCTCGGTTGGAAAATCAACAATATGAAATTTATGGAGCACACTCACGGATGGCTCGATGAATTCAAACTCCGTNTCGGNTGGNGTCAAACCGGTCAACAAGACTTGAANGGTCAATACTTCCCNTACCTCCCGGTTTACTCTTTGTCANAANAACCCTTCCAATATCTTGACCCGACAGGTACAGAAGGTAAATGGATCAACGTTCTCTATCCGAATGCTTATAACGAAGACTTGAAGTGGGAAACAACCACTACATGGAACGTCGGCGTTGACATGGGCTTCATGAACAATAGAATCACTCTCGCCGCTGACTGGTATCTCAAACAGACCACCGACCTTTTGGCATACGTTCCGACTGCTGCCGCAAATACAGCCAACTACTCATGGCGTAATATCGGTGAGATGGAAAATATCGGTATTGAGGTTACTATCGGTGCAAAACCGGTCGTTACTAACGATTTCATCTGGAACACAAGCTTCAACATCGGCTGGAACAAAAACAAAATCACCAAACTTCAAGGTGAAGGCACAGACTCCCGTATCTCTGCTATAGGTCTTCCCTCAGGCACAGGCGGTACTCTCGGATGGCATATCGTAGGTCAACCCGCTTCAACTTTCGTGGTTTACGAGCAAGTTTATGACTCCAACGGCGACCCGATCGAAGGTCAGTATGTCGACCAGAACCAAGACGGCAAAATCACTGAAGATGACCTTATCATGTATCACAGCAAAGACCCGAAAGTCACTATGACTTGGAACAACAACTTCTCTTGGAAGAACTGGGACCTCGGCATCTCTTTGCGTGCAAGCCTCGGCAACTATTGCTACAATAACTTGAAATATAGCAACTCCCGTATCTTCAACGTGTCTGCCGCTCAATATCAACTCGGCAACCTCCTTGCTGATACTTACCTGTTTGAAGGTAAAGGTGACGTAACACTTCTTCCGCTTTCAAGTTATTTCGTGGAAAATGCAAGTTTCTTGCGTTGCGACAACATCACTTTGGGCTATACTTTCCGCAACCTTTTCAAGGATAAGTTGACTCTGCGCATCTTCGCAGCTGTGCAAAACCCATTCGTGATTACTACATTCTCCGGCATCGATCCTGAAGAATTCGGCGGCGTGCAGGGCGACCCGTATCCGCGTCCGATCACTACTTCTCTTGGTATCGTGGCAACATTCTAATATTTTTCATTCGAATATTTTTTCAATATGAAAACATTAAATAAGATTTTAATAAGTCTCGGCATTGTTGCGACTGCCTTTGGATTCTCTTCTTGCGTTCGCGACCTTGACCTTGAACCTCAAGATCCAAGACAGCTCACCGACGTGGCTAACGATATGGACGCTGTCTTCGCTGACATCTATTTGAACTTCTCCACTTATGGAGCTAACGGCAACAGCCCCGTGTCAGGCTTCGACGGCGGTATGGCTGCTTTCCAACGCGCAATGTTCATTGCCGAAGAAATCCCGACTGACGAAGCATCATGGCTTTGGGACTATGCAGACTATGGTACATTAAACAATGGTCTTCCCAATGTGGCGCAAGGCGCGCTCTACGGCTTCTACTCCCGCTTGATCATCAACATCACTCTCTGCAACCAATTCATCAGCAAAGTCAACGAAGGTTACTTCAACCTTGATGCTGCCGGCGAAGCAAGAGCAAAAGATTATGTGCGTCAAGCTAAAATCCTTTGGGGCGCATGCTACTACTACATGCTCTCTTTCTACNACANAATCCCCTATGCCGATGAGTCAACTCCGGTAGGTTCATTCCCTCCACAGCTCTCACGTAAGGAAGTTTACGCTAACGTAACTTCTAAATTGGAAAGTGTAGTGGCTGAATATGGCTCAAACCAAGTTCCTCACTACGGCTTCGTAGGTCTTGATGCTGCTGAAGCAATCCTTGCCAAAATCTATCTGAACGCTGAAGTTTTCACAGGAACTCCCGCATGGCAAAAATGCTACAGTCACTGTAAGAACATTATCGACCGTCTCGGCAAAGGTGGCACATACGGCAATGGACTTGTCTACAGCTACNACGCCCTCTTCGGAGCTAACAACCGCAAATATGCTCTCGNCAATGCAGGTAGCCCCGTCAATGAAATCATCTGGCCTATCGTAGGTAGCGAACAACACTTGAACTCTTACTCAGGTGCAGGCTTCCTTATCGCCGGCTGGATCGGAACGAATGCTGTCGAGGTTACAATGAAGAAACCGACAATTACTACCGATAAAGCTCTGAATGGCAAAATCGAACTCCCCGATATGAATGACGAGGAGGCAGAGAAGGTCGTGCTTCAATACTACTACATTGCAACTGCTGAAGACCAAGCCGCTTACGACAAAGCTGCTGAAGACTATAAAAAGACAGCTGATGACTCCAAAGAGAGCTGGAAAACTATCTGCAATGAGGTTATGAACGGCACTCCTTATTCTTTCAATCCTACCCTCAAGGGTTATGTCGCACAAGACTGGTATAANTTGGNTGNNGGTTGGAAATGTATGGTTGCACGCAAATCTTTCGTAAGCAAATTTGACTGGAATGACTATCAGAAGACTGAAAGTGACGACCGCCGCGTGAGCCTCTGGCAAACTGCTAAACACGGCTTCAATATCGAAAATGAATCTCTCGTGGGCGACGATTGGGGCAACAACGGCTATCTCGCAGTGAAATATTCTAACTGGGCATATAACGACGACGGCACTATCAACTATGCAGAGTCTCCCACACAAATCGGTAACGCTGACGGTGACTACGCAGCAATCCGTCTTGCTGAAATCTATCTTACTGCAGCTGAAGCTATCCTTAATGGTGGCGGCGGTTCTAATGCCGAGGCAACTGAATATGTAAATCATATCATCACCCGTGCATACGCAGGTAATCCCGGCGGACACTTGCTGAAGACTCTCTCTATGAAAGAACTTCAGGAAGAGCGTTGCCGCGAACTCTATCAGGAGAACGTAAGAAGAACTGACCTTATCCGTTGGAATCTCTGGTGTTCAGGTTATAACTGGGAATGGAAAGGTGGCGTAAGAAGCGGCACTAACCTCCCGGCTTACACAAAACTCTACCCGATTCCTTCACGTGTGATGAGCGCTTCTAATTTTGAGCAGACAACCGGTTATTAATCTGACTAAAATCTGACTAAAAAATGAAAAAATTATCTATAATATGTGCGATGGCAGCTATGGTGCTCGGCGCTACTTCCTGTAAGCAGGAAGACAGACCAGAGTACATGGAGCCCACTTCGTTCTATATCAACGAACCCGCACTTAAATATCAGGCGTTGTGCACCGCTGATGACATGCTGGACAACTCCACTTTCAACATTTTCTGCAATCAGCCGGATTACGGATACTCAGCAGTGTGTCAATATACTGCCTTAGTCTCTCTTAATCCCGAAGCTGAAGCATCTAAATGGATTGCTCTTAACAACACCACTCCCAACAGCGCAAATATGGCTATCAAGACCTATGACCTGGGTGTGGCTGTCAATAAACTTCTCGGCGTAACAGATGAAGAAATCTTTAATGAAGAGGGTTATGGNAATCAGGCTTTCAAAGTTTATTTCAAAGCTGTCTGCGAAATCCCCGGCATCGAAGGTTCTCAAATCGTTAGCGACAACATCGTCTCTTACGACAATGTATGGATTAAATATGCCGTGGAAAAACCGGGTTGGTTGTATGTCTGCGGTGATGTTCAAAACATCGAGACAGGAGAAGTCAACGGATTTACCGGACCTGCCGCCGCTAACATGGATGCTTATCTTGCTAACTGGGTGCTTTATGAACCCGCTGATATGATTGGCGAAAAACTCTATGTCGGTGTATTCAACCTCGTGGCTAAAGATGATGCCAAGAATCCTGCTACCGCTAATTCTGATGATCCCAACCAATGCGCTCAATTCCGCTTCTTCACCGAGCTTCTCGGATGGAGCCCCGACGCATCTCTTGGCTCTAATCAGGCTGACTTCTATTGTGAAAAGATTACAACTGAAGCAGAATCAGATAACGGTTATGAAGGCAAGATTATCGAACAGGGTCTTGGCAACTGGGGTATCTTCGTTACTGAAAACACTCCTTGCACAATGGTTGTAGACGTTCCTAACGGTTTTGTTTACTTCAAAGTAGGCAACTATAATGTAACCTTCGATGGTCGCACACCGACTTTTGAACCTAAAGAGAATTAATTGATTCAATGTTTATACAGGGTTATGGAGTTTGACTTAAAACTCCATATCCCTAAACAACAAAAACTTTAGCAAACAACTATGAAAACTATAAAATTCATATCAGCAATAGCTCTGGTTCTCGGTTTGGCGGCTTGCGACTATGACCTCCCCAATCCTCCCGGCCAAAGCTTCCCCGAACCTGAGGGATATTTGACTGACGTGGATGTTGAGATTAAACCCATTGCCGGTCAGCTTGACCTTGTGAAAGCCAATGAGGAAATGGCACAACTCCCCGTCGCTACAGTCGATAAATTGGTGAACTTCCCCGAACAATACAATTTCGTAGTGTATATGGAAGTCGCTTCTGATGACACTTTCACCAAAACCGCTTTGGTGCCCACTACAATTCAAGGCAAAACAATTTATGTGAACCCCGACAATCTGAATGCAGGCGTCCAGACTGCCCTCACTAAAGAGCCGGGCACATATCACGTAAATGCTCGCTATGTGGCTTACGCAGAACTCGGCAACACTAAGCTTCGCCTCGGCGGAATTGACGGTGCTTACTCCCCCTGCGTATATAGAATCACAACTCTGAATCCCGCTACTGAAATTGAGGATGCTTACTATCTCGTGGTTTGCAATCCCGCAACAGGTGAACCGGACTACACTCAGACTTATCAATTTGTAAACACTGAAGGTAATGTTTCACCCTACGACAATCCTCAATTCCGTGTTAAGGTTGACATTCCTACAGGCACATCCTTCTCTTGGTTTGTAGCTCCCGCTTCAACTGTAGATGCTCAATCAGGTGTCGTATTCGGTGCTAACCCGGCTGAAGACCAATTGAGCGGCAAACTCGGCGATTCTTACGACCCGGGTGTATCTCCGCTGACAGGTGACGTAATCATCACTATCAACATGGATCTGATGTCTTACGAAATCAATCCTGCCGTCAATGTATTATATCCCTCTTATGGTGTAGTTAATCCCGGTAAGGCTATGAACCTTTACACTAATGACTATGTGCATTACACAGGTGTAACCGCTCTTAACCAACAATGGACTCTCTACTTGCAACCGGATAAGAAATCGGGTCAAATGTTCAAACTCGATGAAAACGGCACAGTAACCACTAACGGTTATGAGACTCTTGGCGACATGGAATTGTATTCTTCAACAACCGATTTGAAGACATCTTATCTCGTAGCTCCCGTGAAGAGAGTATGTCTCTATTATACTGAGGTGAATATGCTTAAGAAGACTTATAATCTTAAGGCTCTCGAAACTTTGAGCATTATCAGTTCTTCTAACGGCTGGAATGTATCACTCGGTGCAGAAAAAGCAACTTTGACCAACACCAAGTCTGACCTCAAGGGTTGGACAGCTACAGATGTTGAAATCAAGGGTAATATCAAAGTTAATGCCAACATTGAGGATAATTATTTCTTCGGTGGCACTGCTGTACCCGACAACACCGGCAAACTCGTCTACAACCTCGAATGGATGGGCGAACCGATGACTCCGAAGGCAGGTAAGTATGATGTTCAGATTGACTTCTCTAACGTGCCTTACGTAATGACCTTAACTCCGAAAAACTAATTAATCATTCGGAAAATATAATTGAGAGGCTGCCCGTAAGGGTAGCCTCTCTTGCATTATTGAATGATTTTCTTTTTGACCATTAAAATTTTAAATGAAACTCGCTTTGCGAAATTGCAAGAACCGATCAAGTCTTATAGATTTGACATTAAATTGCAATGGAGCCTGCAACTAATTTTTTTTAGTTTTATTATAATTTTTAGAAAAAATTTGTGAATATTAAAAAAAATATCTAATTTTACTGCGATTTTAGGCTGAACAGCAAAATATTCAGGCTGATGTAGAGGTAAATATTGAAATTTATGCTGAATAAAAAGCCGAAAAACTCAAAAGTAGAGAAACTGATTTTAACTAAATAATTATTTGTTTAACCAATTAAATCTAACTTCAGTATGAAGAAAATTTACGCTTTCGCAGCAGCCGCTCTTTTCGCAGTGGCAGCAAATGCACAAACACTTTACATCGCTGGTGCAGGTGATTTCACTAACGGCGAATGGAACGCTGAAACTCCCGATGAATTCCAACTCGTAGGTGGAGAATACGTTTTGGAAATTACCAACTTGACTCAATTCAAACTTTCAACTGCAGCCGGTTCTTGGGAAGATTTCAACGCTGGTTGCTATGGTTGCAACTATGGTGAAGAGCAAGGTGTGACAGTTGCTTTGGAAACTCCCTGGGAAGCTAACATCGCATGCCCCTGGAAAGGTGATTACAAAATCGTTGTAGCAGCTGACCTCTCAACTATCACTCTTACAACTAACACTCCCAAACCCACAGGTCCGACAGCTATCTATCTCCGTGGCGGCATGAACGGTTGGGGCGCTGATGACGCTTGGAAAATGGAAGACCTCGGCGGCAACGTTTGGAAATTCGTTTGCGCTGATGACCAAGCAATCACTACTGCTGACGAATTCAAAATTGCTGATGCTGACTGGAATGCTTACAACATCGGTGGTAGCGGTGACACAGTTGCTTTGGAAGCAGCTTACGAAGTATTCAATGGTGGCAACCCTGCTAACATGACTCTTGATGCAGATTTCAACGGTGTTATCTGGTTGGTGCTCGACCTCGAAGGTGAAGGCGCTAACTACGTTGAATTGAGCAACGACAAAACTTACGTTCCTGAATGGTATGACGCAACAGGTGTTGCTGAAGTAGCAGTTGCTGAAGAAGGTGAAGCAGTTTATTACACTCTCCAAGGTGTGAAAGTTGCTAACCCCGCAAACGGTATCTATGTTGTAGTTAAAGGTGGCAAAGCTTCTAAAGTTGTTGTAAAATAATATAACACTAAACTAAACCTTATGGAGGCTGCTTGAATCGCTCAGGCAGCCTCTCCTTTTTTATTCTTATCAGACTGATTAGTCAAATAAATCTTAATAACTTTTCTCGGGATTTTTTATCAATATCTCAAACATTTTGACTATTTTTGTGTAATAACTATATGGAAAGAAAAGGTCAAAATGAAAAACTTACCTCGCAAGAACTCCTTGACGAGGCGGCTAATGCCGAATATAACTACGGTTTCACATCTGATATTGATACCGAAATAGTCCCTCCCGGCATCTCGGAAGAGACCGTAAGACTCATTTCTAAACTCAAAGGAGAACCGGAATGGCTCCTCGATTTCCGACTCAAAGCTTTCCGCTATTGGGAAACCTTGACCCCTCCGCATTGGGCACACCTTAATATTCCCCCTATCGACTTCCAGGCTATTTCCTATTATGCTGCCCCTAAAAAGAAGGAAGCTAAAAAGAGCCTTGACGAAGTAGACCCGGAATTGCTTGAAACATTCAACAAACTCGGCATCTCGCTCGACGAGCAGAAAGTATTGTCGGGAGTAGCCGTTGATGCAGTGATGGACTCAGTCAGTGTCAAGACCACTCATCGCGAAAAACTCGCCGAACTCGGAGTGATATTCTGTAGCTTCTCCGAAGCAGTGAAAGATTATCCGGACCTCGTAAGGAAATATCTCGGAAGTGTAGTGAGTTATCGCGATAATTTTTATGCCGCTCTTAACTCCGCAGTCTTTTCCGACGGTTCATTCGTATATATCCCGAANGGTGTAAGATGNCCNATGGAGNTTTCAANCTACTTCNGCATCAATGCCGNCGGANCCGGACAATTTGAACGCACCCTGATNGTNGCGGATGATGATGCATACGTCTCCTATCTTGAGGGATGCACTGCCCCCATGAGAGATGAAAACCAACTCCACGCGGCTATAGTGGAAATTATAGTGGAAGAACGCGCCGAAGTGAAATACAGCACGGTGCAAAACTGGTATGCCGGCGACAAAGAGGGGAATGGCGGCATCTACAATTTCGTCACCAAACGCGGACTCTGCCGGGGACACCGATCCAAAATATCCTGGACTCAGGTGGAGACCGGCTCTGCGATAACTTGGAAATATCCCTCCTGCATACTCAAAGGGGATGAGTCAATCGGAGAGTTCTATTCCGTTGCCGTCACCAACAATTATCAGCAAGCCGACACCGGCACCAAGATGATTCATATCGGCAAAAATTCCCGAAGCACGATTGTAAGTAAAGGTATATCTCTCGGTAAGTCGCAAAATTCATATCGCGGACTCGTGAGAATTGACAAGAATGCCTCCGGATGCAGAAATTTCACCCAGTGTGATTCCCTGCTGATAGGCTCCGAATGTGNNGCTCACACATTCCCNTACATAGATGTCANAAACAAAGAGAGTATGNCNGAACATGAAGCCACAACTTCAAAAATAAATGAAGAGCAACTCTTTTATTGTCTCCAGCGTGGAATCCCGATGGAGGAAGCGGTAGGACTCATAGTCAGCGGCTATGCAAAAGAGGTTATGAATAAACTCCCGATGGAATTTGCCGTAGAAGCCCAGAAACTTCTGCAAATTACTCTCGAAGGAGCAGTAGGATAAAAAATATAGATAGTAATAAAGTGATAGAAAGAACCGTTATAGTTGACGGCATTGATTNGCCAACCTTCTACGGAGTNAACAATTCAAANANCAATCTCATCCNCAACCTCNTCCCGAAGTTGAGGATGGCAGCTCGCGGCAGTGTCATCAAAGTAGTGGGTGAAGATNCGGAAACGGCTGAGTTTGAGCGCNAGATTAAAGCGATAGAGGCATACGCCGCTAAATATAATAAACTTACCGATGAAGCCATAATCGACATTATCAAAGGGCAGCCGCCGAAAGAGGTGAATTCGGAAGGGGTGATTATCTTCGGACAGAACGGGCGCCCGATAGCTCCGCGTAATGCCAATCAGGCAAAGATGGTGAAATCTTTTGAAGAGAATGACCTCACCTTTGCTCTCGGACCCGCGGGAACGGGTAAAACCTATATTGCCATAGCCCTCGCTGTGGCGGCTCTGAAGAATAAAGCGTGCAAGCGGATTATCCTGTCGCGCNCTNCAGTGGAAGCCGGTGAAAAACTCGGATTCCTTCCCGGCGACATGAAGNATANGATTGATCCATATTTACGTCCTCTATATGACGCTNTGGAGGATATGCTTCCCGCAGTGAAATTGAAANAATATATGGAGTCTGACACAATTCAGATTGCCCCACTCGCCTTTATGCGCGGACGCACTCTCAACGATGCCGTGATTATTCTTGACGAAGCGCAAAACACCACCAAGCATCAGATGAAGATGTTTCTGACGCGCCTCGGTGTCAACGCAAAAATGATTGTGACGGGTGATGCCACTCAGATTGACCTCCCACGAAGCGTGCAGTCAGGTCTGATGCAAGCGCTGAAAATTCTTCGCGGAGTGAAAGGGATCGGAATTATAGAATATGTGAAGAAAGATATTGTGCGCCATCCGCTCGTGCAAAGAATCGTGGATGCTTACGAAGCACGCGAAGAGAAAGTCGACAAGGAGTTTGAAGAGAATCTCCCGGTGCATATAAAAAACGATAATGCGCCCGGCAAATAATAAGCGCGGCGGTAAGTAATTGAAATTATCCGCAAGGAAGCAGAATGTTTTTTCAACTATCAAATGTTGAATAATTCAGCATTTTTTTATAATTTTACATCTACACTGTATATATTCAATAGCAACTGGAATAATAATCTTAAAATATAATATCAGATGTTTAAATCAAAACTTTTCATTCTTTGGGGAATGCTCGCGGCTTTTGCAGCCGGCGCATCAGCCCAAGTAGTTACCTACGAGCCCGATCCGCTCTATGACAACAGCGAAAACGTAGTGATTTACTTCCATGCCGATCAAGGAAGTAAAGGGCTTGCCAATCAAACTNAANCTACTGCAATTTATGCTCACACAGGTCTTCTCACAGCCTCTTCAAAAGATGAATCAGACTNGAAATATTCCACTGATTGGAGCAAGAACCTGGCAAAATATAAGATGACCTACGTTTCGCCTAACCTCTATAANCTCGAAATCGGAAATATCAAAACTTTCTACGGCGTCACCAACGCTAACGAAGTGATTAAAGACCTCGTATTCGTTTTCAGAAACTCCAACGGGTCAAAAACCGGCAAAGCAGCCGGCGACAAGGATATCATTGTTCCGGTTATCTCAACTGCTCTGCAGACAACCTTCACAATGACTCCGGATAAATTAACCTATACCGAAAAAGACAAGAGCGTCTTCATCTCTTATTCAGCCAATCGCCCTACCGACCGCATCTGGATTGCTGTCAACGGCGTTGCCGTTGCTGAGGCTTTCGGCGCTTCAAAAATTGAGGCAGAATATACTTTCCCGGGTCCCGGCTCCTATCTTATTTATGGCAACCTCAATGTAGACGGCTCTACAAAAAACATTTCTACAGGTAAGACTGTAAGATATGTCAATTCTGCCGAACAGAAAGATTATCCCGGAGGAGTGCCTAAAATGGGCGCGCACAGAGACGCTTCCGGAAATGTGCTCTTCTGCCTTGCCGCTCCCGATAAAGAGAATGTGCAACTCGTAGGCTCATGGAACGACTATGAGAAGGACACCCCCTATCAATCCATGTATCTACAGGATTATGACGGTCAACGCTATTTCTGGACTTCAGTAGCAGGTCTCGACAAGACTTCACAATACTTCTATTATTATAGTGTCGACGGCGGAGCTTACAATGTGGGTGATCCTTACGCAAAACTCGTGCTCGACCCCTCTAATGACAAGTATATCCCTAAGGATGTATATCCCGACCTTCCGGCATTTCCTACAGGAAAAGTACCCGCTTCAACTTTCCTTGCAGTTTATCAAGAGAATATCAACGACTTCAACTGGACCGACAAAGATTTCAAGGCTCCGGCAAAAACCGATATCGTGATTTATGAATTGCTCCTGCGCGATTTCACCGGAACTGAAGGTAAAGCAGCCGGCAACGGCACAGTGAACAAAGCCCTTGAGAAAATCCCGTATCTCAAGGAACTTGGTGTCAACGTCATTGAGCTTCTTCCAATCAACGAATTTAACGGCAACATCTCATGGGGTTATAACCCGAATTTCTATTTCGCCCCCGATAAGGCTTACGGAACTCCTGATGATTACAAAAACTTTATCAACACTTGCCACGAAAACGGCATTGCAGTCGTGCTTGACATGGTGTTCAATCAAACAGACTGGCAACACCCGTGGTATCGCATGTATCCCGTAGGCTCCAACCCGATGTATAACGCGGATGCTCCACACGCCTACAGCGTTTTGAACGATATTAATCAAGGTCACCCCCTTATCCGCCAGCAATNGAAAGATGTAGTGAAATACTGGATGACTGAATATCACGTCGATNGCTATCGCTTTGACCTCGTGAAAGGNCTTGGCAACAACAACTCATACGNCAACAACGGATCCTCTGCCACAGAAGCCTACAACTCTTCGAGAGTGGCAAACATGCGCGCAATCCAGGAGGCAATGAATGAAATTAACCCGAACGCTTATTTCATCAATGAAAATCTTGCCGGGGCTAAAGAAGAGAATGAAATGGCTGCAACAGGTATGCTCAACTGGGCAAATGTGAATCATGCAGGTTGCCAATATGCAAAAGGAATTTCTTCAAGCTCTTCCCTTATGAGANTGAATGCNAAATCTGATTCNNGCACTTGGGGCTCAACAGTGNCTTATCTTGAATCNCANGATGAGCAACGACTGGCANACNAACAGGAGAAGTCCGGAGTAGCTGCAATCAAAAACGACCATGCAGCCGCTTGCCGCCGACTCGGCTCCGCAGCCGCTCAGATGATTCTCGTGCCGGGCGCTCACATGATATGGCAATTCTCTGAAATGGGCAACGCGCAATCAACCAAAAATTCTGACGGCGGCAATAACGTAGACCCGAAAATTGTAAACTGGAATCTCCTTAACGATCCGGACAATAAGGCTTTGATGGAAAACTNTGCAAATCTCATCCACNNCCGCCTTGCCAACCCCGACCTCTTCGTCTGAGAATGCCACTTACAATGCANGNACGGGTGGATGGGCAACAGGTCGCACTATCACCGCATCAGCAGGAAATAAGAATCTCGTCTGCGCCATCAACCCGACTACAGATAAGGAGCTTACCATCAAAGTTAATTTCGCATCTGCAAATAACTCCGACTATTCAGTTGCAGCTATCTCAAAAGATACAACACCTAACTTCAATGCAGCGGAAGGCACCGTTACAGTTCCTGCAAACTCTTTCGTATGCCTGGTGAATAAAAACGTTTCAGCCGTAGAATCCATTGAGGCTGACCCGGGAAATGTAGCTTTGATAGCTTACTCTTCCGATGGAGAATTGGTGGTAAACAGTTCTGCTGAAGGAATTGCCGTGTATGACCTTCAAGGAATCTTGCGTTATGAGAATGCAAAGGCAACTTCCGCTCACGTAGCTCTCCCCTCCGGGCTTTACATAGTGCGTTCAGGAGCGANAGNTATTAAAGTCATAGTAAGAAATTAACACACCTTCGCGTGTGACATTGCCATCGGAGATGGCGCTATTTGCCGGCTTTCGGCATTTAGCGCCATCTTTATATTTATTTAACTTTTTTGAACTAATATTTACATAATATTCAACGTTTTACTATTGCCTGAATCAAGAGAGGGCAACCCCTCAAGGCAATTATCTATGCTTTTTCCTCAGGGTATAGCCCTCTCAATTTTTAAAATACCGGAAAACATGAATTGTCTAAATTTTGGGTTATATACATTAGTAATTTCTATCACTCCGCGATCTGCAACTCACGCGGAGGAATTTATCCGGACGTCGGGATGACGCCCGGATATTTTTTCTCCCCTCTTCCCTTTAATTCCATTTTGTTTTTCTGAAAAAAATGCCGTAAATTTGTAACTATGCAGAAAAACCTTTCTCCACAGGAAATTCAGGATGAAAATCTGATTAATGAAGCCTTTCGGGGTCTGCTGAATGTCTATCTGAAAAGCAACCATCGAAGAAAGGTGGAAATAATTGAAAAAGCTTTTCGCTTTGCCAAAAACGCTCATCATGGAGCCCGACGGCGAAGCGGCGAGCCTTATATCCTGCATCCAATCGCCGTGGCAAGAATCGTGGTGGAGGAATTGGGTCTCGGCTCCACATCCATCTGCGCTGCCCTGCTCCACGACGTTGTGGAAGATACTGATTATACTCACGATGATATCCTGGCGGCTTTCGGCACGAAAATCGCTTCAATCGTGGAAGGACTCACTAAGATATCAGGGGGCATTTTAGCGGCACGAGCTTCAGTGCAGGCAGAAAATTTCCGAAAACTCCTCCTCTCGATGTCTACCGACGTCAGGGTTGTGCTCGTGAAAATGGCAGACCGCCTTCACAATATGCGGACTCTCTCCGCACTGCGACCTGAAAAACAATTGAAAATTGCCGATGAAACCCTCTATGTATACGCTCCCTTGGCTCATCGTTTAGGTCTCTTCAAAATAAAGACAGAACTTGAAGAACTCGCCTTTCGTTATGAGCATCCTCAAATTTATAAAGAGATTAAATCCAAGATTGAAGACAGCGAAGCGGAGCGTCAAAAAATAGTGGAGGATTTCGTCAATCCTGTAAGAAAAAAACTCGATGCCGCCGGATATAAATATGAAATTAAAGCACGCGTTAAATCCGCTTACAGCATTTTCAATAAGATGCAGAAGAAAGGGGTTCCCTTCGAAGAAGTTTACGACATCTATGCCGTAAGAGTAATCTTTGAAAATGAGGATGATGCACTTGAAAAATTGCGCTGCTGGGAAATATATACATTCTTCACGGAAGGGCATACGGTTCACCCCGACCGATTGCGCGACTGGACATCAACTCCCAAAGCTAACGGATATCGCGCTCTGCATCTGACCGCGATGGGTCCAGGCGGAAAATGGATTGAAGTGCAGATACGCTCCAAGAAAATGGATGAGATAGCCGAACTCGGCTATGCCGCCCATTGGAAATATAAAGCGGGTGATTCAGATGAATCCAAACAATCGGAACTTGACTCCTGGATGAACACGATTAAGGATATCCTCGCTCATCCCGAGCCGAATGCCATTGACTTCTTTGACACTATCAAACTCTCACTTTATTCACGCGAAATATATGTCTTCACTCCGAAAGGGGATTTAATCCCTCTCCCCTCAGGCTCCACAGTGCTCGACATGGCTTTCGCCGTACATTCTCATTTGGGCTATCATTGTGTCGCGGGGAAAATCAACCGGCGATTGGTGCCTCTCAGCCAAGTTTTGGAGTCAGGCGACCAAGTGGAAATTATTACTTCCTCAAAACAAAATCCGGCTCCGGATTGGATCAATTATTGCAATACTGCTAAAGCCCACAACCGCTTAAGAACTTTTCTGCGCAAGAAAACCTCCGTTAAAACGGATCAAACTTCCGGGGAAAATGCTGATGAGAAGCAACCTATCCAACCTTTTATGGCTAAAATCATCATCCGTGGGAAAGATCGGCAAGGAATGTTGGAGGATATAGTGCATCAAACCTCAAGAAATCGCAAAATCGCTGTTAAATCTCTTAATATCGAAACTCAAGGTGATATTTTCGATTGCCAGATTTCGGTGAAGACGGATTCCGGACATGCGTTGCGACGGGTGTGCCAGGGTTTGAGGAAAGTGGCTGACGTAACCAAAGTCACCAGAGTAATTAACCCTTAATCTCTCGGGATTAATAAAGCAACAAGAACATAATACTGTCAATAACATATTCAATGAAAAAAATATTCTCTAAAATAAATTTAATCCGCACCGGGCTCCTGATTGCCGCCACAGCAGTGATTCTTTTAATTGTGCCTCGCGCCGGACAACAATCTTACAATTACGACCTGAATCAGCCTTGGAAGTATCCCCTGCTGACTGCCGATTTCGATACTCCTATATTGCGCGATTCCGCTTCAATCAATCGCATGAAAGATAGTATTGAAGCTAATTTTATACCCTTTGCCGTCAAAAATGATTTGATTGGAGAAGAGAATATTACTCGATTCGTCAACGCCACCCATACTGATATATCCCCCAAAGAGATTAATGTCATTTCCGGTCTTCTTCGGGAAATTTATCAACGAGGAATTGCAAACTCCGACCTCTATTCAAAAATTCATAACGGCAACAACANCANGATNCGCACCGTCACAAANGATNATAAAANTTCACNAGATATAATCCGGACATACGAAGGAGCTTCTTTCTTCACGCCAAAGGAGGCTTTCGATTATCTTGATTCAGCTTATTCCGCCACATTCGGAATTCAACGGGGCGAACTGAAAGCATCTTTGGCAAGAAACTTAAATGCCGTCATAACCCCTGATGTGTTACTCGACACTGTCAACGATTCTAAATACCGTAATCAGGAACTGATTGATGTGAATGGTGCTCTCGGTGTGATTAAGAAAGGTCAACGCATCGTAGACAGAGGCGAAATTATAAACCAGCAGATTTTCACCAATCTGAATACATATCTTGACATGCTCGCGTCTCGCCAGAAAGAGGACACGACACACTATTATTTTTATATTGGTCAGGGACTGTATATCCTCATCTGCTTCCTTATTCTCTATATTTTCCTTGGGTTATACAGAAAAGATTTCTTTAATGACGCTCAAAAGATTACTTTCCTGATGACCTTCATTACTCTTTTCCTGGTGATAGCTACTCTGGTTTTGGAATGGAGTCCGACGGCTTTATATCTGATGCCCTTTGCCGCAATTCCGGTGATTATAATGGTATTCTTCGATTCGCGCACCGCTATTTTTTCTCTCTTCGTCTCGGTGCTCATCATGGCATTGGTGGCAACTTATCAATTCCAATTCATTGTGCTTGAAGTCACAGCCGGTTTTGCAGCCACTTTTTCCATAAATCATCTTTCAAAGCGAAGCCAATTGCTACGCACAGCTTTTGTGACTCTACTCGTCTATTCCCTCCTATACACAGTCTTATGTCTCGCTTTAGACGGGAATCTGATGAATTTCTCTTGGCGTATCCTCCTCTTCTTTGTCTTCAATTCCCTTATCCTTTCGTTTGCTTACGTCCTGATTCTTGTGATCGAAAAATGCTTCGGATTCACATCAATGGTAACGTTGGTGGAACTTTCAGACATTAACAATCCCCTTCTGCGCCGATTGGCTGAAGAGGCTCCCGGCACTTTCCAACATGCCATGCAAGTATCAACTCTCGCTGCTGAAGGAGCACGCGCTATTGGAGCAAACACTCAACTCGTCAGAACGGGCGCCCTATATCATGACATAGGAAAATTGGAGAGCCCGATTTTCTTTACTGAAAATCAACATGGCATCAATCCTCATGCCGGATTGAATCCTGAAACTTCCGCTCATAAGATTATTTCACACGTAACCAACGGACTTACTCTGGCTAATAAGGCTAAACTCCCTCAGGTTATTAAGAATTTTATTACCGAACATCACGGCAGAGGGCTGGCAAAATATTTTTATAACACTGCCGTCAATAATGCTGCAGAAGGTGAGGAAATCGATAAGTCACTTTTCCAATATCCCGGACCGAATCCTCAGTCAAAAGAGACCGCTATATTGATGATGGCTGACAGTGTCGAGGCTGCATCGCGAAGCCTGAAAGAATATAGCAAAGAGGAAATCGACAACCTTGTAGATAAAATTATCGATACCCAGATTGCCGACGGACTCCTTGCAGAATCCCCTCTGACTTTCGCTGATATAGCCAAAATTAAGGAAACCTTTAAAAAACGCCTTGCCACAATTTATCATACACGCGTGGCTTATCCTACAATAAAGAAATAATAGAAAACAGGAACGATTTTTGCTTCAATTTTTCATATTGACAGATTTTTCAATCCTCATTGATAAATATTATTCCCCGTTTTTGCGTTATAATATATATGAGACATTGAAAAATTGAATCAATAAATTTCTTAGGTTATGGCTATCTTCCTTATTATATTGAGTATCCTTTTATGGCTCGGCGCCTTGGCTGCCTTGCCGCGCAAAATTTTGATTGCCCCGGCTTTGTCTTATTGCGCAATGCTTATTATCAGTTTCGCCAAGTTTGGCGGATATCCGATTGTGCCTTTATCCACACCATTGACAATCTCGTGGCTCACGATAACCATTGTGGTGATGCTCATAGTAATCTTGCAAAATCCTGCAATACGCCAGCAGAGTCGCGGGGTAGGATATATGACTATAGGCGCACTGACAGGGATGGCATTGGGGTTGCTCGGATTCTCTCTATCAACATCTCTGCAATTATTATACGCCATAATGATCATAGCCACTGTCGCCGGCATAATCTTAGGAATGATTCTTTTCTCAAATACTCCTGACGGAAAGGCTGTTGCCCCGGCTTCCGGAAATTTCTTCCGCTATCTTTTGGCTAAAGGCTTTCCAATTCTAATCACGGTGGCTCAATTGGGAATCGTAGCGGTAATCCTCATTGCCGGACACTTAACCATGTAATTCTATCGACTTTATGAAATTTCAATTTGCTAAAATAGGTCTTCTGCTCTCCCTCTTCGCAATATTATTTAATGTTGATGCTGCTCCGGCTGCCCCTAAAGATAAAAATGCAAGAAAAATTGTGGTGGAGAAACCTGATTTTGCAAAAATTTCTGAAATCACCCGCGACCCGAAAAGTGAATTTTATTTCCCTACCCTGATGAAAAATTTCAATAGAAATGACACATCCATGAGTAAGGAACAATATAGAAATCTATATTTAGGCTATCTTTTTCAGGAAGATTATGACCCCTATCGCACATCTCCCTATAACCATCAGACAGATTCTCTGCTCGAGATTACGACAGCCACAAAAATGCGTCTGACTGCGCAATCTGATTCTCTCAATAAATTGATTAAAGCAAATCAATTATCAGGTCATGAAGCAGAAAAGCAGAAAGAACGCTTGAAAAATGCTTATAAACGACAATTGAGGGAACTCTCCACCGTAACAGAACTTTCGCTCAAAGACAATCCCTTTGATTTGAGACAGATGTCGATTCTCGTGCATGCCTCGAAAGAGATGGGCAACATTATGAAAGCCAAAATCTGGGAATATAGACTGGAAAATATTCTCGGAGCAATTAAATCTACCGGCTCGGGAGAAAATATTGAAAATGCTTTTTTTGTGATTTATCCCATGCACGAGTATAATATGATTCAACTTCTGGGCTACTCTCCGACTGCCGTGGATTTCCCGGCGGATGGAATAGATTATATCTCAGTCACACCTGATCCGAATTCAGGACGAAAAATCAGGAAACCGGTGGATGGCTTCTATTTCAATGTGGGTCCTTTAACGGAACAATATGAATTGAAACACCCGGAAAGTGTTGAAAAGAATACCGACCAGGAACCTTCCGCGCCTGAAACAATTCTCTCTCCGGATGAGATGCCGGCTGATTAAAAACAGACAGACAGATAAAGAAATAAAACTAAAATAAAGGAAAACAAAAAAATGGAAAAAATAGAAAAAGTAGGACCGGGCAAATATGTTAAATATGCCTATAAACTTTATAATGAACCCGATGGAGAACTTCTTTTCGAAGCAAAAGCAGATGCTCCCGATGAGATGGTGTATGGCATCAGCCAAGAGGTTGTGCCCGGCTTGATAGCAGCCATGAAAGATTTGGCTGCAGGTGATAAATTTGAAGTTACTTTGCCTCCGGCTGCCGCATTTGGCGAAAGATATGACGATAATGTCGTGTCGCTTGAAAAAGAGATTTTCGAAAGAGACGGAGAATTGGCGGAAGAAGTAAAAGTCGGGGCTGAACTCCCGATGATGACCGCTGAAGGATTTCGGATTCTCGGCAGAGTTTTGGAAATAGATGACAACCACGTAAAAATGGACTTCAATCATCCTTTTGCCGGAAAGACCGTGAAATATGCAGGTGAGATTGTGGAAGTTCGCGATGCTACTCCGGAAGAACTCCAGCCCGTGCACAGCGGTTGCGGATGCGGGTGTCATGGCGGCGACTGTCACGAAGGCGAACACGGTTGCGGTTGTGAAAGTGGCTCCTGCCATGATGGCGAAGATGGTTGCGGTTGTCAGGAAGGGAGTTGCCGGAGCTGATGTGTATATCGATTCAGCTTTATGTAATATAGACTTCTCAAAATAGACTCATATAGACTCAAAATAGACTCATATAGACTCAAAATAGACTCATATAGACTCAAAATAGACTCATATAGACTCAAAATAGACTCATATAGACTCAAAATAGACTCATATAGACTCATATAGACTCAAAATAGACTCAAAATAGACTCAAAATAGACTCAGAGCCTGCCGAATAACAAATGTTATGGGGCAGGCTCTAAAAAATAATAGAAGGTGTTTCATCCCGAGACACCTTCTATTGTTCTAAAAAGTTGTTATGTCGTTTTATCTGTGGGCGAAGATGGATTCGAACCACCGAAGGTATAAACCAGCAGATTTACAGTCTGCCCCATTTGGCCACTCTGGTATTCGCCCTTTCGAGATAAGAAATCCATATCCTCATCTCTTGTGATTACAAAGATATAAAAATTTTTTATTCCGACAAAATATTTCTTAATATTAATTTTAATTCTTAATTCTTAATTTTTAACTCTTAATTCTTTGCGCGTGTGTTTGGTGGCGTGCTCGCTTAGCGAAGCGGCGAGTATATTTCCTAACAATTCCACTCCCTTAAATACTTAAGCGGCGCAGAGTTGCGAGAAGCTCTTTATTGATGGGCTTGTCATTTTTAATTGCGCGCGTAAACGGCACATACACAATCTCATCATTCTTGATGCCTATCATAACATTTCGCTGGTCGTCCTGGAGAGCATCTATCGCTGCGGCTCCCATACGGGAAGCAAGGATGCGGTCGAAAGCCGTTGGACTTCCTCCACGCTGTAGATGACCCAAAATCGAAACGCGAACATCATAACCCGGATATTCCTCATTAACGCGCTGTGCCAGACCCATGGCGCCACCCGTAACAGGACTTTCCGCCACCAATACAATTGAAGAGTTCTTGGATTTGCGGAAACCGTTTTGAATCAACTCCGCCAACTGGTCGACCTGAGTTGAAATCTCCGGAATAATTGCCGCTTCCGCTCCGGATGCAATTGCTCCATTGAGCGCCAAAAAGCCGGCATCGCGTCCCATAACTTCAATAAAGAACAGGCGTTCATGACTCGTGGCAGTGTCGCGAATCTTGTCGACACAATCCATAATAGTATTTAATGCTGTGTCGTAGCCGATTGTAGAGTCCGTGCCATAAAGGTCGTTGTCAATTGTGCCCGGCAAACCTATAATCGGAAAATTAAATTCATTGGCGAAAATACGCGCACCGGTCAGGGAACCGTCTCCACCTATCACCACAAGTGCGTCTATTTCATGACGCCGCAACACATCGTATGCACATTGACGTCCCTCCGGAGTCTCAAACTCCTTGCAACGGGCTGTCTTTAATATTGTGCCTCCGCGCTGAATGATATTGCTGACATTCTGAGTGGAAAACTCTTGTATCTCATCAGTGATTAACCCTTTATAGCCTCTATAAATACCATATACTCTGTAGCCGGCAAATATAGCCGCACGCGTCACGGCTCTAATCGCCGCGTTCATTNCNGGAGCATCTCCTNCNGATGTCAGTATGCCAATGGATTTAATGTTATTCATATCCGTTGAGATTTTAATTATGTTTCTTATACTACAAAATTAACAATTATTGCTAATTTTACAAAAAAATCGTATCTTTGAACTTAGAAGTTTAAGCCGACTCGGAAACACGAATCTTTTTGATTTCAAAATGGGAAAAATCGCCACGATCGGAACATTTGACGGCGTGCATATCGGACACCTCACAGTGATTCGGACTTTGAAAGATTACGCTTCAAAGTGCGGATTGAATCCCGTCGTCTTCACTTTCAGCAATCACCCCCTGTCAGTTATTAAACCCCAAAAGGCACCGGCTTGTTTATTATCAGCCGAAGAAAAATATAATATGCTGAGAAAGGAAGATGTAGAGGTGATTATGACCGACTTCACAAAGGATATGGCAAGTCTCTCCGCCAGCCAATGGCTCCGGCATCTACGCGACAAATATGATGTGAAAGCCATAGTGCTCGGATATGACAACACTTTCGGCTCCGATGGCAGACATCTCTCGCGCGAAGATTATGCAGCCCTCGGCAAAGAATTGGATATAGACATTATCCCTGCTCAAGAGATTGACGGAATTTCAAGTTCAAAGATTCGCAAACTTATCTCTGAAGGGAATCTGAAAGAGGCTCAATTTTTATCCGGCAAACCTTTCTCCATTTCCGGCAAAATCATCAAAGGGAATCAATTGGGAAGAACAATCGCATTTCCAACTGCCAATCTTCTCCCCTACAATCCCTGCCAAATCCTTCCCCCTTTCGGGGCATACGCCTCGGAAATTGAAATAAAAGGGATCGGAAAATTCCGGGGGGTTACTAATATCGGACTCCGCCCGAGTATTGACAAGTCTCTCCAAACATCCTCTCCTTCCATTGAAACCTTCATCATCAATTTTGATAAAGATATTTATGGCAAGGAAGCGAAACTCACTCTTCTTGATTTCTTAAGACCGGAGAAAAAATTCGGTTCTCTCGAGGATCTGAAATCTCAAATTAAGTGTGATGTAAAGAACTCCCTTGAAGTCCCCCTCCCGAAATAAATTTATTGTTAATTCATTAACACACCTAAAAAACTATATATAATGGAAGTAATTAATTTTGCAGAATCCCCATCATTGGTGAGCAAATATATGATGGAGCTGCGCGACATTAATATTCAGCACGACCCTTTGAGGTTCCGCACCAATCTCGACCGAATCGGAGAAATCATGGCTTACGAAATATCCCGCAGACTCACCTATAAGGATGTTGAAATTCAAACTCCTTTAGGACCCTGCATTTGTNAGGAGATTGATNATAAAATNGTGTTAGCCACTATTCTTCGCGCNNGGCTCCCCTTCCATCACGGCTTCCTCNATTATTNCGACNGTGCTGAAAACNCTTTCGTCAGTGCCTACCGCAAGTATAAAGAGAAAGGGGACTCCTTTGACGTTCTGATTGAATATCTCGCTTCCCCTTCAATAGAGGGGAAAATACTGGTGTTGGTGGATCCGATGTTAGCCACAGGGTCAAGCATGGAACTCGCCTATAAAGCTCTTCTGTCAAAAGGGGTTCCGGCTAAAGTACACATTGCATCCGTCATTGCGTCACGCCAAAGTGTTGACTTTGTGACTAAGCATTTCCCGGAAGATACGACCCTTTGGGTGGGAGCGATCGACGACGAAGTTAATTCTCACTCTTACATAGTGCCGGGACTCGGAGATGCCGGCGATCTGGCTTACGGCATAAAAGATTAATATGACATATTTTCCCGACGAAACCATATTGACTCATCTAATAAAGGAACTGAAGGGAATACATAACTTATAATTTATTTTTATGCGATTAAACTCGCTTGAAATACTCGATTTCAAGAATATTCCGGAGTGCCGTTTGGATTTTTCACCCGGTGTGAATTGTCTTGTCGGACTCAACGGAATGGGGAAAAGCAATCTCTTGGAGGCTATTAATTTTTTGTGTCTCGCAAGAGGATTCTCTTCGATTCCGGAGAACTCTATGATTCGCCACGGCGCTGAGATGTTTGCCATCAAAGGGGAATTCACATCCGATAGCGGCAGCATTGAGAAAGTCAGTGCCGGACTTGTCAGGGGGAAAGGGAAATCTTTGAAACGCAACGGGAAAGAATATGGCAAGATTTCCGAACATTTCGGGGCTTTCCCTATTGTCAGCGTCACTCCGGCTGATTCGGCTATTGTCAGCGGAAGCGCCGACATCAGAAGGAAACTCACTGACATGGTGATTTCTCAGGCAGACCCCGCCTATCTGTCGCGTCTAATAAGATATACACGCGCCTTGGAAAGCCGAAACAAAATGCTACGTGCAGGAGTGCGCGACAATCTCCTCTATGAATCTGTGGAGAGCGCTATGGCTGAAGCCGCTGAAAAAATTCACTCCGCGCGACTCGAATGGGTTAAGGAAATTTCACCCGTGCTTTCCGAATATTACAGCGTGATAGCCGGAAATTCAGAATTGGCATACATGCAATATAGCAGCGTGCTTAACGATGCCTCTCTGCAACAGATTCTCGAAAAAAATCGCGCAAAAGATGTTGCGTTGGGCTTCACTTCTGCAGGAATACACCGAGATGACCTGCTCACCCGACTCGGGGATTATTCAATGCGAAGAATCGGAAGTCAAGGTCAGATTAAATCCTTCACTTTAGCTCTGAGACTGGCTATTTTTGATTATATCAGTAAATCCAAGGGGAAGACTCCGATTCTTCTGCTTGATGATATATTCGACAAATTAGATGCCCGTCGAGTGGAACATATTTTGAGAATGGTGAGTCACAACACCGGCTTCGGGCAGATTTTTATCACCGATACCAACCGTAGCCATATCGATTCGATACTATCCGGATTGGAAGGGAAACCTTATCTTTTTGAAGTTTCCGAGGGTAAAATTTCTCGTGTAAACATCGATTAAAACTTTTACCATGAAGCGAACCGAAATTCAATCTGTAGGCGACATATTGAGGCAAGTATTGACGGAATCTAATATGAGCGGAAAACTTGCCGAGTTAAAAGCAGCGGAACTATGGCCCCAACTTATAGGGACGGATCTGGCTTCCCGGTGCATGAAGCCATACGTGAAGGATGGGATAATGACTATCCGTGTGCTTGATGCCCCCCTGCGTCAGGAATTTCACATGCAACGCTCGTCAATGGTGAGAGCCTTAAACAGAATATTGGAAATACCTGTTATCAAGGATATCCGCTTTGTCGGTTAATAACTTTATTTATGGATAAAAAAGAAANTGAAAATANCAACCTTGNGGAATTTCGCCATTCACTACCAGTGCAAATCCGCTTCAATGACATTGACATATTAGGGCACCTTAATAATATTGTCTATTTTGCCCTATACGATTTGGCAAAGGCCAGATTCCTTGAAGAAATCAGAAAAGGGAAAGTTGATTGGAAAAAAGTGGAGTGTGTTATTGCCAATATTAACTGCACCTATATCAAGCAGATTCTTTTCGGTGAAGAAATTGAAGTCAAATCGCGTTGCATCCACTTGGGGGAACGCTCTTTTACATTGCGTCAGTGTCTCGTTGAGGTTAAAACTCAAGAGATTCGCTCCGTTTGCGACACGGTAATGGTCTGTTTCAATCCCGAAACAGGCAAGTCAGCTCCAATGAGCGACACGCTGAGAAATGCAATCATCTCTTATGAATCTTCTCAGGATATTATCGAATATCCTGAATAGCCGGATTAATTCTTTCCTATTTTAAACACTTCCACTGATAACATTGTTATCAACTATATAAAGACCTTATTTTTAAAGAATAAAATATGTCATCAATAAAACTTCCGCTTGATCTTGCTTCTTTTGATAAAAAGAGCAATGATTATAATATTTTGCGCGTTGCCGAACAATCGCGCTCAGCCATAGCGTCCCTGATCGAAGAGGAGCGCTACATGGATGCCTTGGAACGCACCATTTCCATGATGCGCGACCTGAGGGAATTTTCAGATTTTGAAAATCGAGAATTCCGGGCAATCTTTGCCGCAACCCTTTTCGACTTGGCTGAAATCCATTTCTTCCTTAAGGATTACAAGCAGAGTGAAAAAGAATTGGAAACCCTCTTCAAAGTCCTCGGCAAACTCATCAAAGAGGATGCCGAACGCTTCGGAGAATTCCATATTCTCGCTATGGAATTGACCGCCCGGATTATTCGCTCACGCAAAAAAGTCATTGAAACCCTTGTAAAAGAGAAACTCAACACTGAAGCTCTCTATGAAAAGGTGAATGACGGAGTATCCTCCGCCACCGAACGTCTTGTGGAATCTCTGCGTAAGGTGGGAGAATTACTTGCCTCTTCAGGCAGTTATAAAGAGGCGCTTAAATTTTATGCCGAAGCAGTGAAATTCTCTAAAAACCGTTCAGGGAAAGTCGGTAGGTTTGAAATCGCGCTCACAATCGAAATGGCTGAAGTCATGAGTCGCGTCAAATCCATGCGTCAACGCGCCAAACGCCTCCTGGCAGCCGTCCTCCCCCACGCCATCGCACTGGAAATTGTAGAATTGGAAGAACAGATTATCTCCCTCATGGAAATGGTTGACAAAGAGGATGACCAACCTTCCCGCTGGAAATCTTTCTTGAATTCACTCTCTTATAATAATCTGAAATCTTATTTGTCAAAAAATTCGGAGAATAAAATTTCTGAAGAGGAAAATGTCGCTCCGGAAGAAAAGGGCAAAGAGAAAAAGGATAAAGATAAAAGGTCTAAGAAAAAATGAGTGATCTTCAGGATAAATATTGATTAAATATTAACAGATTTAGACTGATGTCAACCATATTAAATACAAACGGAGATACTCTTAAAATACCGGTTCCCTTTAATCGGGAAACTTTCAGATGCGATATCGTTACCGCTTCTTGGAATCCGCAAGTCACCCACGCCCTCAGAGACGGAGCCATAACGACTCTTCTGGCTGCCGGTGTGAAGGAAGAAAATATACGCAACTATGAGGTCCCCGGCACTGTGGAACTTATTAATGCTGCCGGAGTCCTGGTGAAGCGGCACCCGGATGCCGTCATTATCATCGGATGCGTAATTCGCGGTGACACCCCACATTTCGACTACGTCTGCATGCAGGCTGCTCAGGGAGCCTCAATTATCAATGCCCGGGGGGAGACACCTCTTATTTTTGGAGTTCTGACAGTGGATAATCTTCAGCAGGCGCTCGACCGCGCCGGGGGAACATTTGGAAATAAGGGCTCTGAAGCAGCGGTGGCTGCCATTGAAATGGCAAATTTTCATGCACAGATTTGCTGAATATGTGCTATTTTTTGTTAACGAATGTTAATTTTTCAATAAAAAAAGCACTTTTTTAGGATTTTTGCATGTGAGATTAAAAAATAAAGTGTAACTTCGCAACGTTTTTGATAGCAAAAGAAAATTGTTTTATTATTTTAAATTTTTACGATCATGAAAAAAGTAGTTCTCGCTCTCGCTGTTGTATTCAGCGTAGCACTCGTATCTTGCTCTTCTAAAGAAGCTGCTAAAGCTGATTCTGATTCTGTAGCAGTAGATTCAACTGANCAAGTTGCTGACACAGTTNTNNCTGANACAGTTGTTGCTGACACAGTTGTTGCTGACTCTGCAAAATAAGAGTAATCCATACGAGGATATCAAAAATTTAAGTGGATTTTCCAATCGGAAAATCCACTTTCTTTTTTATCAGAATGATGCAGGATTAGGGTTTATCACCCTTATCCGGCATCTATTTTATTTCATGTTGAAATGGCGGGAAGCAAGGCGAGAGCCGTCGCAGAAAATTTCCACGGTATAATCACCGGCAGAAAGCGTTGTGTTGACCTGACAATATATTTGCACATGTTGCTCGCCATTATCATATTCTATATCTTTTGAAGCACTTGAAGTCAATGAGGACCCATCGTAAGAGAATGTCGGTCCGCTCCCTATCAGGACCCCATCGGGAGAAATCACACGCATGTATATTGCCTTCTTGCCGGCAGCAGCGGTGTTATTCGGATTGATCACAAAAGAGGCTCCGAGAGTCTTAGCCTTTGCCACCTTCTTCTCATCCTTCCCTTTCTTATTGTATGCGTGGAAAGAAAGACCGGAAATGCTGAGTTTTTTGGCTTTAGCTACTGTCTGCTCCAATTGCTCATTGTCGCGTTGCACGGAAGCTGCCGTCGTAGCCAACTGCTCATTCTTGGCATTGACTTGCTCGATCTCTTTTCTGAGCCCTTCGTTCTCCTCTCCGAGACGCTTAATTTCCTCAAGATAATGGCGTACAATTTTCTTTAAGGATGCAATCTCATTCTCAAGTTGATGAATCCTGGCTCTGTTGGCGGAATTGGAAGCTTTCTCTGCGCTTAATTCTTTCAGAAGACCCTCAACTTTCAGACGGGCGGCATTATATTGCTGCACAAGGCTGTCGTTTTTCAAATAGACCTGTTGATCCTCATATTGAGAAAAATCTGCATTCAATTGGTTAAATTCATTTGTCAATGCCAAGCGGTCGTTGGCAAGTGAGAGTGAATCCACTTTAGCCAAGGCTTCATTTGTGGCTTCTGACTGACGGGAATTATTCGTAATCAATATCACGACAAGGGCTGCCATTGCCACGAACACGCAAATTCCAGTTATCAGTATTATTTTTTGATTCTTATTCATATATGAGTTTTTGAGTTACTACATTATATATTAATTGAAGATGATTTTATAATTTATTTATCTTCTTCTTTTTTTTCTCTTCTTGGATGATTTATTCTTGGGAGCAACCTTCTTTCCGGACACACCGGAATTTTTCACAGGTACTTTTATTGAGCTACCTGCCCNGATATTATCACCGGAGATATTATTTGCTTTGCGCAATTCCTCAACCGTTACCCCGTGTTTCTTGGCAATAGAGGATAATGTTTCCCCTGACTTGATAACGTGTTCCACAGGCTTTGCCTGCGCTGCTTTTTGTTTCTTGGCTGAGGGCACGGGAGTTGTGGATTGTTTTTTGTTTTTGGAAGTTTGCGCAGATGTTGAATTTGATTGATTGTTTGAAGCCACGGCAACGTCAGTCGTAGGATTAGTGGTGCTGACAGCGGTTTCGATTCTGAGTTTCTGTCCGGGACGCACTGCATTTCTTCGCAAAGAATTCCAGCTTCTGATGTCGCTCACCTTCACTTCATAGCGATCAGCGATAGCATTAATCGTTTCACCCTGAGCCACGGTATGCGTAACAATTCTCGTATTCTGTTCCATTGCTGTTTGCGGTTTAGCGGGAGTAATGGCGCGTGAAGGATTGACGGATTGGTCGGGAATCGTCTCCGCCGCCGGAATATCATCAGCATCGTTGCCGGATGATTGTCCTACCATTGCCAGAACATCATCCGAAGCACCTTCTTCCAGCGGGGATTCGGAATCCTCTTCAGCAACAGGCTCGCCGGGAGTAGCTTCCAGTCTGCGGGCATATTTATCTGATTCGTATGCCAAGATTTCCGGCTCGCTCATTATGTATGCCTGCACTTGCTGCACAGGAAGAATCAACATATATTGCTTTTTGGAGGAACCCGGAATAATATCAGCGCGAAACTGAGGATTCAATATGCGGAGTTCCTCAACCGGAATATTAAGTACTTTAGAAATTTGCTCGAAATGCACTCTTGAAGATATGCCGACAGTGTCTGTCACCAACGGGCGGGTCGGGAGCACGGGTGAAATGTTATGGTCTTTATAATAATTCATCACATAATTTGCAGCAATAAACATCGGCACATATCCTCGCGTCTGCGGGCTCAAATATTGATAGATGCTCCAGAAATCCTGTTGCTTCGGGTCCCCTCCGGCTCTGCGAATCGCTTTATTCACATTGCCCGGTCCGCAATTATACGCNGCAATCGCAAGACTCNAATNTCCGTAGGTGTNATANAGGTCATGAAGCATTTTGGCTGCNTTCTTTGAAGATTTNTAGGGATCCCTTCTTTCATCTACGAGTGAAGAAATNTCCAAATCATATCCTCTTGCAGCCGACGGCATGAACTGCCACAAACCTCCGGCACNTGAACGCGACACGGCATTCGGATTAAGAGCCGATTCAATCACCGGCAGATATTTCAACTCCAACGGCAACTGCTCAGCTTCAAGTGCTTGCTCGAAAATAGGCATATAATAGATGCTTAAGCCCAACAGGGAAGCCACCATCGGACGCCCTCGCTCAACGTATCGGTCGATATAACTTCTCACCACCTGATTAAAGGGCAATTCAATTACAGCAGGTAATTCTGCAAGTCGCTCTTTAATTGTCGCGTCTGATGTAGAGGGATTGGAAGATGTGCGATAACGGTCGTCGGTGTCCGTATAGTTTTTCATATACCATGACTCCAACATCTTTTGATAATCTGCTTCAAAAGTTTCGGGATATATGATGGATTCATCCGTAATGGAATACTTCAAATCCATCACATTTTGTTTATTGTCAGGAGCCGCTGAGGCAACTAAACTTCCAAGCGTAAGAGAGATTATAAAGAGGGTCTTTTTCATATCAGACTCAGTTTTTATTTTTACTATATTATTTATTCACTCGCTGTGAATATAATGTCTTCAAAAGGTTAACGCCCAATTCAGGGCGAGTGTCGGACGCTTCCCTCCGGGATTGAATAGCATAGAGGGAGTAACATCCATTGACACATTGTCGCTCACGTCAAAATGAGTTAATTGCGCATCTACGTATGCATCAAGCATACAGAGCAGATAGAGCCCCACGCAGCAGATGATACACAAATCGCGGTTTCTTCTATAATAATCCTTTCTGCTCTTCAAGACCTGCTTCAGCCAGCTTTCATTAACTTTAGACATGTCGTAATTCGGCGGAAAGAAATCTTTATATGAATCAGTATCGGGGTCATCGTCCATGGCATCTGCGTATGCCGTTTGATAATCCTGAAACATCCGGGCATTCCAGCTTGTGCCGTAAGCCAATCCCATGAAGCCGGCGGCTATGATGGGGAGTTTCCAATAGCGTCTGTTATATATTTGCCCCAACCCGGGGAAGAGCGCACTCATCCATACCGCCCGCGTGGGCGAGGGATTAAAAATCCTTTTCCCGTCAAGACCGTAAGGATAATCCTTTGACGTAACCTCTGTCAGCGGTTCGTCAGATCCCGGGTCTTTGACCAGCACTTCGGCATCAAGATAAACCTCTTGGTCAATCGTATCTGAAGAGTTCTCGGAAGCATTACTTGACGGATTCTTATCAGCCGACACACTGCTTGCATCCGGACTTTGCGGAAGTGTGGCTGCCGATGCAATCTCGNANGCCGTCGGCNGCANGCATTNNNATTGCCAATATGATTATGCCGAGTCTCTTCAAACTGCTTATNTTTAATTAGTCTTGATCTTTTCGAATAATTTCACNNGTTGCTGCAATTCATCNNCATTCTTGAAACTNAGTGTAATTGTGCCGCAACCATCATNTTNCCGNNTGAATTTCACGGGTGTCGGGAANTNATTNGNAAGTTCNTTTGNAAAAAATTCATACCCCTTTGATGAGGANCCCTTTTTGNTGTTTTTNACCGGAGCCGAAGCAACTTCATTTCCGCGACCGTCATTTATATCCTTGACTATCTCTTCCACCCGGCGAACACTCAAACCCTCCTTTAGAATCTGATTATATACCTTTAACTGTTGCTTGGGATTATCCACTCCGAGCAATGCGCGGGCATGACCCATATCAAGTTTATGATCGCGCAGTCCGAGTTGAATCTCTGCCGGGAGTTTCAGCAAGCGCAAGTGATTTGCAATTGTGGCTCGCTTTTTACCCAATCTTTCCGACAATCTTTCTTGAGTCAGATTATATGTCTCTATTAATTTCTTGAACGCCAACGCAACTTCGATGGCATTTAAATCCTCTCTTTGGATATTTTCAATAAGAGCCATCTCCGTCACCTCTGAATCGGAGGCTGTGCGAACGTATGCAGGAACGGTTGCCAATCCAGCCAAGGAGGCTGCCCGCCATCTGCGTTCACCGGCTATTATCTGATACCGCCCATCTGCCATTGAACGCAACGACAAAGGTTGAACTATCCCCAATTCCCTTATTGAAATCGCCAATTCCTGCAGGCTCTCCTCGTCAAAATTGCGGCGAGGCTGCTCAGGATTCGGCTCTATCTTGTCAATCTCTATTTCGCTGATTGCCGATGACCCGTCCGTGCGAATTTCCGATATGGAAATCAATGAGTCCAAGCCACGACCAAGCGCATTTCTTTTCTGCATTATTTCTTCTTTCTATGTTTCATTATTAACTCCCGGCTCAACTGACCGTAGGCTATCGCGCCGCGACTGTCGGAATCATACAGAATCACCGGCAATCCATGGCTCGGAGATTCGGAAAGCTTGATGTTGCGCGGAATGACGGTCTTGAACACCATGTCGCCGAAATGTCCTTTTAATTCTTCATAGATCTGATTGGCGAGACGCAAACGGGCGTCATACATCGTCAATAAGAATCCTTCTATTTCCAGACTCGGCTTTAAGCGGGATTTGATTATGCGGATTGTATTGAGCAACTGAGAAATCCCTTCAAGAGCAAAATATTCAGCCTGAACAGGTATAATTACTGAATCTGCCGCTGTCAAGGCATTTACTGTTATCACCCCGAGCGACGGAGAACAGTCAATCAATATATAATCATAATTATCTTTCAATGGCGCCAAAACCCGGGTCAACACCCGGTCACGGTCGGCACGACTCATCAATTCCACTTCAGCTCCCACGAGGTCAATGCGAGAAGGCAAAACCTCCAATCCCTCAACACATGTCGTCTTCAGCGCGTCCTTCGAAGGATATCCGTCTACAAGACATTCATATATGCTGACTTCGGCTGATGAAGGGTCAATGCCCATGCCGCTCGTGGCATTAGCCTGAGGATCCGCATCTACAAGGAGCACCCGCTTGCCGTCGCGGGCTAAACATGAACCGAGATTAAAGGCAGTGGTGGTCTTTCCCACTCCGCCTTTCTGATTTGCTATGGCAATAATTTTTCCCATACTGCAAATTAACTAATATTTACGGACTTTTTCAAGTTTTACACATATTAAATATAGAAATAGCCCGTAGATTTTAACACATTTTTAACTTTTACCTTTCTTACCTCTTCAATTTCTCCTTAATCACCCTGCGGAAAGAGAGCCATAATATCATCGCCGCCGAGAGTAATGCCACTATGAAACTATAATATACCCCTATATTCATCATTTCCATCTTGACTGCCGTCACCAACATCACCGGGATGCCCACGACTATATAACTGATAATCGCAGCCCATAAAAGGGGCTTCACTATCGATGTGCCCCTCAACGCATTGGCGTATGTCAACTGCACGGCATCACCGAACTGATACAGTATCAGAGGGAGCAGCAACGGCATAGCTGCCACTTTCACAGCCGGGTCGGGTGTAAAAAACTCTACCAAGTGAGAAAAAAAGAGTCCGAAGCATAATGACGCCAAGGCGCTGAGAACCAATATCAGATGCAAGCCGGCAGAAGTGATGCGCCGGGCATTTTCATATTCTTCCACACCCCAAAAATTGGCAACCCTGATGGATGTCGCAACCCCAAACCCCATATAAATCATAAATCCCAATTGCGCGATAGTATTAACAACCTGATATGATGCCAATTGAATTGTGCCAAACCATCCGCTTACTATTCCTCCGAAAGTCCACATGAAACACTCGATGCCGCTCTGCACCATCACCGGACTTGACGTCTTCCATACGGTTTTACAATCATTTCTCAGGGAAATCCTATTGACTTCTTTCCATGTACTTATATACTCTCGTTTGCGCTTGTCAATCAGATATGCCGCTATCATGCCGATCACACCCAGCAAGCGAGCCCCTAATGTGCTTAATCCGGCACCCGTCAGTCCTAAAGAAGGAAAGCCGAGTTCACCTCCAATCAAAAGCCAATTCCCAAATATGTTAAAAACATTTGAACCCAAGATAAGCCACATGGGAGTTGCTGTGTCCGTGCATCCGTTGGAACCTTGTTGAAGAGCGTTGAAAAGACTCATCGGCAGCATCGTGGCAAGCATAATGAGATAATAAGGTCTGACAAGCGGCATCAATTCTTCTGACTGCCCCATACGGTCAACGAAAAAATATATTATGCCGAAAATGAATGTAAAAGCGACTCCTACCAATAAATTTGAAATCACTCCCGCTTTCAGCATACACCCTAAGGCATTCTTATCTTTTCTGCCGTATAAAGCCCCGATAAGAGGGGTCAACCCGGCTGCAAAACCGAATTGCATCACCATCCCCACAAGGAATATCGCGTTTACAAAAGCGGCAGCCCCCAGTTCAGCGGTGCCGTAATGAGCCACCATTATCGTGTCGGCAAAAGAGACCACAATAATGCCGATTTGAGTCACCATTACCGGCAACCCCAGCTTAATCAAATTCCTATATTCAGCCCCATAAGCTGAGGCAAAATGCATAAGCCCCGAAAATCGACTCTGAAATCTCATTATTGTTAAGATTGTAGACTGCAAATTTCGCAATTATTCCTTATACATACAAATATCATCAATTCATCTTTTTCATAATTATCTTACTGAGCAGTTGCAAACAATTGTTAATTAACACTAAAAGATATTGAAATAGAAAGAAACAATCAATTTTANTCANNTTTTTCCGTTAATTAATTGNTAATNTAATTTTTTTTTAATATCTTGCACCCCGATTTATCTCNTATTCCCAAGATTTTATCTTGCTTNTAAAAAACTNTATATTNTAATTTCNACCAAATTTTAACTTAATGAAACACTTATCNGCAATTATCAAGTCGGCTATTCTCGCGTTATTCGTGGTTTCAGCCGCTTCTGCTGCCGCTGAATATCAGAGGGTTCCCGAACCCGGCAGCATAGTTGAGACAAGTGATGCAGAACTTTTGCGCATGCAGAGGAATCTCATCAATTTTGTCAAGAAGAATTCGCTTTCCGCCGATAATCTTCTTGAGCCGGCTATGAAGCCCGCACCATTCAAGCAAATAAGGCAGCGTCCCCTGAATGCGCTCCGCACTCCCGATACGCCCACCGGCGACATCAGGGTGATGTGTTCCCGCTATCAGGGTCAGGCCACCTACGAACAATCCTATTATGGCAAACTTAACCCCATCAACGGCAAAACCACTCCTATTTACAAAGGTTCCGTTTATGGCAATGATGATGAATTCGGAATCATGTCCGGCATCATCCGTAATGACATTCTTTACATTCCCCAATTATATTACGGCGCCGAAGGGATGGCTACCCAAACCGGTAAAATCCGCTGGAAACGCGTTGACCTGGTGAATGGCAAAGTCTTAACCCCCATTTACTACAACCTGGATACAGAGGGAATGAGAATGTTCCTCTACTCCGCCACATACGTGGAATCGGAAGATAAAATCTACGGTCTGAGCCTTAATGTCCAATCAGGTGGCGGCGGCGAACTCGTCGTCATAGACTGCTCTCAGCCTGAATGGAAAGCCCAATCCCTCGGCAATCTCGGCGCCAGCGATGCGGAATACATGTGCAATATCGTCTACAATCCGGTAGACCAAAAATTCTATGGCTTCAAAAGCAACCTGACTTTCAATGAAATTGACCTTTCAGGAAAAGAGCCTAAATGCATCATCGTAAATGAATATGATGACTGGGATGAATATTATTGCCAACTTCCGGCTAAGTATTCATCAGGCATCTGCTATAGCCCTTACGACCATGCTTTCATTTATTACGTGAATAATCCCGATACAGGCGATTATATCCTCGGCTCAATCGATGCCGAGACTTACGAGGCTTTCATGCTTTGCGAGCCCAACCCCGCCGCATACTTCCCCATGCTTTATTGCGCTGACCCGTATGCTGAAGAGGATGCTCCGAATCGTATGGGCGCACCCGTTGTGAATTTCCCGAACGCAACGCTAACAGGTACTCTCACAGTCACTGCTCCGACAACCTACTTCAATTCCCTTGAACTTGAAGGCAATGTGATAGTGCATATCCTCGTTGACGGCAAGGAAATCTTCAGTACTTCATGCGCACCCGGAACAAAAATTAGCAAGGAGTTCACTCTTGAGCAAGGTCTTCGCAACATCGAAACCTACGCTTCTCTCGGAGAACTTAACGGACCGAAAAACCACACCAAATATTATATCGGTTATGACGAGCCCCTGGCACCGACCAACCTTCAGCTCGCCAATGGCAAATTGACTTGGAAAACCCCTTCTTCTAAAGGTGTTAACTCGGATTATCACGGTTATCTCGATTTGTCAGACGTGACATACGATGTATATCTCAATGGCAAAAAACTCAACTCAGCTCCGATTAAGGGTAATGAATATGCAGTAAGCTTTGATAATGAAAATGCAACACGTCAGGATTTGACAGTGACTGCCACTTCTCACAATCAGACCTCGGCCCATTCTTCAGCCCTGAATCGCTCTTTGGGTGTGGGCTTCGCTCTCCCGGCATCATTCACCCCGACAGAAGAAGAAGCAGAATTGTTTGAGTCGGTTGACGCCAACAATGACGGCTATGCTTTCAAATATCTCAAAGCAGACAAGTTGTTCTCCCTCTTCACCACCGATTATGAGCAGACTCCCAACGACTGGTTGTTCCTCCCGCCGATTTACTGTGATTCAGCAGAGAACACCTATAATTTCGTATTCGACTACATCAACTCTATAATTAAAGTCGGCTATCTCGACTGCATTGACGTCTGCATCGGCAAGGATCCGCTCCCCTCTGCAATGGGAACTCCGTTCTATTCTCACAAAGGTCGCGAACAAATTACAACAGCTACCGTTGAAACAACGTTCTCAGTGCCCGAACCCGGAACTTATTATATCGGCATCCACTCTTCATGGATTCCTCCGTTCCAAAACCCGAACCCTTATCGCGGCATCGAAGTTAACAATTTCAAAGTGAGCAAAAACAGCGGAACCATCTATGCTCCGGGTGAACTCACCGACATCAAGGCTACGGCAGCTCCGCAAGGTGAATTGCAAATCAACCTTGAGGCTACCCTTCCTGCCATTTCCTTCATCGGCACTCCCCTCCCGGCTGATAAGGATATTACCCTCACTATCGAAACAGAAGGATATAAGAACTCTGTCGTTGGCAAACCGGGCGAAAAGATTTCATTGTCAATCGGCACTGACATCGACGGCATCAACACAGTGACCATGACTCCTTCTTCTGAAGATGGCATCGGCAAGACTTCTACCGTATCCCTTTATGTTGGTATCGACACTCCGCTCCCCCCGGCAAATGTCAAAGGTGTAATCAGCGACGACAATATGTCTATCGTCCTCACTTGGGATCCCGTTGGCAACGTAGGTGTTCACGGCGGTTATGTAGACCCAGCTGAAATCAACTATGAGATTTGGACTCAGGAAGGTATCAACAATTCCAAAATCGGAAATGCCTACGATGCTCTTACCTATACTTATACCGGCAAGAACAAAGTTCAGGCAACCATCAACATCGGTCCGGTTGCCACCAACTATGTAGGTTCTTCTACAAAGGGTACGTTCTTCTCCGATATGCTCGGCAAGCCACACGCCATTCCTGTAGTGGAAGAGTTCGGCTACACCGCTTTCAATTATCAGAAGTGGACATTCAACACATTCCCCGGATTTGACAACACAAGCTGGGGTCACTGCAACGAGACTATCTCTCTCGGATATAATGTCAATTTGAACGCCAACGGAGGTATCCTCGGTCAAAACAGCGGTGCAGGCACGAACATGGGCGAATTGAGATCTCCGAAAGTTTCCACTCTCGGCGTGAAGAAAGCAGACGTTTCCGTCACTTACCTCAACTGCAAGAATGCAGCTAAAATGGAATTCTGGGGTAGAACCGCTGCAAACCAGGAGTATAGGAAATTGGCTGAACTCACACCTTCACGTCCGGCAACGGCTGCATGGGATGAATTCGTATGCACTCTTCCTGAAGACTTCGGCAACCAAGGCTGGATTCAGGTCAATCTGAGAGGCGAATTCCAAGGTGATGAAATAGTGCTCATTGACAACTATAAAGTGCTTCAGAACATTGAAAACGACTTCACCCTCACTTCTCTCAGCGCACCTTACAGCGCATTCGTAGGTGAAGAACCGAAGTTTGATATAGTCGTTACCAACTCCGGTAATGAACTCAATTCCGGCACTCTCGTTGTGGAACTCCTCGGCGATAACGAAGTTCTTCAATCCCACACCGAGAATATCGGTCGCATCCGCCCGAATGAAGTATATGAAACTCAAGTTTCATTCCCGATGCTTGAGGATTATATTAACTATGACTACATGGAAGTGAGAGCCACCGCTCAATCTGAAGATGACTCCAACGACACCAACGATACTGAAATTGTAGAATTCGTTCTTCACGACAGCTCAATGCCGGTTGTACGCGACCTTAAGGCATCTGTCGACAACAAGGGTGTGAACCTCACTTGGAGCGAACCTGACGCATATTACAAAGGTCTTGAAAGCTTCGAACTGGCAGAATCATTTACTAATAATGAGACTATCGACAGATGGACCAACATTGACGGCGACGGTAAAGCGCCCTTCGTAATCGACGGCAAACGCTGGAAAAACGATGACGCTCCTTGCGCATGGACAGTTTATGACGCACGCTCGATGAAGACTCTCGACAACGACCGTCTCTCACCGCGCACCGGCGACCGCATGCTTATCGCACGCTCTATCCAATATGCTGATTATGAAGAACCGTCAAGAAGCTTTGATTGGTTGATTTCTCCGGAAGTCAAAGGTGGCTCAAGAGTATCATTCTGGTTGAACACTATCTCTTCGACTTACACTGAAACTGTTCAGCTGTGGTATTCCACTACTGACAATCAGATTGACCTTGAGAAAATAACTACCGATAAGGACGGCAATCCGTTGACTTGCGGCTCATTCAAGAAACTTCAAAACTTCACTAAATCAGGTGAAGAGACTTGGGAATTCTGTTCAGCTCAACTCCCGGCAGAGGCAAAATACTTCGCATTTGTATACGCATCTTACGGTCAGTTCGCCGCAATGATTGATGACATAACCTTCTCACCGGTTGACCCGGGTAAGGTATCGATTGAAGCATACGACGTATTGGTTTCAACCGACGGAAACGAACCCGAATTTATCGGCACTGTCGATTCTCCCGGATTCACCCACACAACTAACGGTGATGTCAGCAAATTGACATACTATGTCAAGACTGTTCACAACGCAGGCAACGAATTCATCTATTCTCCGCTTTCAAATCCGGCAAAGGCTGATGCTTCAGGCGTAAACGAAATTGAAAACGGCAAATATGTAATCGGCGGTAAAGGACACATCCTCGTAGGCGGGGCTACAGGCGACACATTCATCCTCTATGACATGGAAGGCAGAACACTGGTCAACACCACAATCACTTCCGACCGTCAGAGTGTAGCTTGCCAGGCAGGTATCTATACAGCCAAACTCGGCAACTCAACAGTGAAACTCATTGTCAGATAAACCTGATATACCATCAAATGAGGAGGCATTGAAAATTCAATGCCTCCTTTTTTTTATTCAAATTCCTTATATTTCTTATTTGCATCGGCGCCACAGGCTGAAAATTTGTTGAGCCATCTTAAGTTTTTACGGGATTTTAGCATCTGTAAACAAATTTTACATTAACTTTGTATTAATTAGAGGGAGAAGGCTTCTTTCAACAGATTTATTCTTTTGTATAAACCCGTTTTCTTCTAATTATTACCACTTATAGACTATCCTTTCTATGAATAAAATTATCAAACTTTCCTTAGCCATCGCGGCTTGCCTGACCTCCATTCAGCAAGCGGAAGCAGGCAAAGTCAACCTCGATTCATGTCGGAATATGGCTTTGCGCAACAACAAGACCATTAAGATGGCTGAAGCAANGTANCCGCNGTGNCGGTTATGAGAAAAAAGCCGCCNTTGCGGGCNATTTGCCNGGTNTTGATNTCACNGCGGGATACATGTATAATCAACATCAGATTGAACTCCTCGGAGCCGATGCGAAACTCCCCACCATGAGTTTCGACCCGGCTACCCAGACATTCAAATATAACATTCTCACCACTCCCGACGGCACTCCGATTCGCGATCCGGCGTCAGGCTCCCTGATTCCGACGGAAGTGGCTGTGCTCCCGAAAGAGGGGATGCAGTTTGACACGCATAATGTCTTTGCCGGAGCCTTTACCCTCACTCAGCCGATTTTTATGGGGGGGATGATTAAAGCCCTCAATGACATCACCAAATATGCAGAAAAAGCAGCAGTTGCAATGAAAAATACGGCAGTCCAGGATGTCATATATGGCGTAGACCAGGCTTATTGGCTCGTGGTGTCACTGAAAGCAAAACAACGTTTGGCAGAGAGTTTCGTAAGTTTGGTCGATTCCCTCAATTATACGGTCAACGCTTTTCTGGAAGAGGGAATGGCAACACGAGCCGACCAGCTGACAGCGCAGGTAAAACTTAACGAAGCTAAAATCGCCCTTACAAAAGTCAACAACGGATTGACCCTTTNCCGGATGGCTCTCGCCNAAATCTGCGGTTTACNGGTAAATTCCGACCTTCAGTTGGCTGACGAAGACTCCGAATCAATAGCNTCCACCNCNNCGCCTCAAGNCGNTAATATGGAGGATGTCTATGCACGNNGTGCTGACTTGNANTTGCTGCGCCAGGGCATCAATGTCCTGCAAAGTCGCGAAAAATTCGCTCTGAGTTCAATGCTCCCGAAATTGGCTGCCGTAGGGATGTATTCTTTCTCCAACCCTAACGTCATCCACGGATTTGAAAAGAAATTCGGAGGCGGATTCAGCGTCGGCGCCACTCTGACCGTTCCCCTCTGGCATTGGGGGCAGCACTACAATCATTATCGCGCCACTAAAGCGACCACTAACGCCCAACGCCTATTGCTTGAAGATATGGAGGAAAAAGTCTCTCTGCAGGTAAATCAGGCAAGATTCAGCTTTAATGAAGCTCTGAAGACCTACGAAATGACCCTAAACAATATGGAGTCAGCCGATGAAAATATGCGCTCGGCAAGATTGGGATATAAGGAGGGGGTTTTGACAATGAATGACGTCATAGCGGCGCAGACCGCCTGGCTGCAGGCAAGTTCGGAGAAGATAGACGCCGAAATCGGCATCAGGTTATGCGATGTATACCTCTCGAAAGTGCTCGGCACCCTTCAATAAAAGGTTGTCAGGAATTTCAGACATCAATATCCCGATTCTCTCTTCCAAAAAAATTAAAATAACATCCGCAAATAAAAAATTTCAATGATATGAGTTCTTCAACCACAAATAATGATTCTCTCGAAGTTCAGAAAAAAGACAAGATGTTGATTCTGACTTTAGTCATCATAATCCTCGTGATTGCCGCCATGGCGGTGACCGGATTCCTCTTCATCAAGCAGGGCCCCGACACTATTCAAGGTCAGGGAGAAGCCACGGAGATAAGAATCTCCGGCAAACTCCCGGGTCGCGTAGCCCAAATTTACGTCAAAGAAGGCGACCATGTTAAGACGGGAGACACACTGGTGAAGATTCATTCCTCCTTGGCTGAAGCGAAATTGAGTCAGGCAGAAGCCATGAAGCAGGCGGCAGCAGCCACAAATCGCAAAGTGGATGCGGGCACCCGCACTCAAATCATATCTGCGGCTAAGGATTTGTGGGTTCAGGCGCAAGCCGCTGCCGGAATCACGAAAAAGACCTACGACCGTCTGCAGAATCTCTATGCCAAAGGCGTCGTAAGCGAGCAAAAACGCGATGAGGCGAAAGCTGCCTATGATGCTGCCGTAGCCGCTGAAAATGCCGCGAAAAGCCAATACGAACTTGCTGTGGCAGGCGCACAGAAAGAGGATAAAGAAGTCTCCTCAGCTATGGTCAGTGTCGCCGACGGCGGAATTGAGGAAGTGGACGCTCTGCTTGAAGACCAATATCTGCTCGCACCCTGCGACGGCGAAATCACCGTAATCTTTCCCAACGTAAGCGAACTCGTAGCTACCGGCGCTCCCATCATGTCGCTCCAGAAAAATGACCATTGGGCAGTGTTTAATGTGCGCGAGACAATGCTTAAGGATATAACCCTCGGAAGCAAACTGAAGGTCTATATCCCGGCTCTTGACAAGCATGTGGATATGACAGTATTCTATATCAAGGATTTGGGAACTTACGCCAATTGGCAAGCCACAAAATCCACCGGCGATTATGACGCCAGAACATTCCAGATAAAGGCTCGACCGGAAAAACCGGTTGAAAATTTCCGCCCCGGAATGTCAATTATCTTTGAAAAAGTTGAGAAATGAAGGGTTTCCTCCTTATCGCCAAAAGAAGTGTCCTCCAGATTGTGCGTCGACCCATTTATTGGATCGGGTTCTTTCTGTTGCCTCTCTTTTGCTTTTTCTTCCTATCTTCATTAATGGAGTCCGGGCTCCCCGATAAAGCACCGGCGGCTATCGTCGACCGCGACGGAACCTCTATTTCCCGCCAGATTTCTCAAAACCTTGACGGAATGAAATTGGTCAACGTAGTGGCTACACCAAAGTCTTATACAGAAGCTCGCCATCTCGTGCAGGAAGGAAAAATCTTCGGATTCTTCCTAATCCCGGAAAATTTTGAAGCCGACCTCCTTTCGGGAAGAGCACCTCAAATCTCATTCTACACCAACATGACTTATTATGTGCCGGCTTCTCTCCTTTATAANACATTCAAAANAACTGCATTATATACCAAAGCAGNGGTTGCATCGGAAGTCATCAACAGCGTCGGCNTCACTTCAAACCCAACGGCGTTGNTTCAGCCGGTCAATANTAACGTCAGAGCCATCAACAATCCCTTCCTGAATNATGCCTATTATCTCTGCGTCTCCTTTATCCCGGGAGTNTTGCAACTTATGNTTATGCTCATAACGTGNTTNANCCTCGGACAAGAAATAAAATATCATTCTTCAGTGAGACTGATGAAATTGGCTGACGGCTCGATTCTCAAAGCAGTGGCTGCAAAATTAATGCCGCAGACTATTATCTGGTGGGTTATCGCCATCTTTATGGAATCATGGCTTTTCGGCTGGCAAGCCTACCCTATGCACGGCTCATGGTGGTGGCTCACTCTCTCAGAACTTATGTTTGTGCTTGCTTCGCAAGGCTTCGCGCTCTTCATCTTCTCCCTGCTGCCGAACTTGCGCCTCTCCCTGAGTGTGTCAGCTCTGCTGGGGATACTCTCCTTTTCCATTGCAGCCTTCTCTTTCCCGATGCAAAGCATGTATCCGGCAATCGGAATTTTCAGTTATATCGTTCCCACTCGCTATAACTACTTGATATATATCGACCAGGGTCTGAACGGAATTGATATTTATTATTCCCGAATATGGTTTGTGGCTTATATTATTTTCATGCTTCTTCCTTTCACTATGATTTGGAAGCTGAAAAAGGATTTCCTCAAGCCTATATATACCCCATGATTATTGAGAAATGAAAAATATATTGCGTCAATTTTATCATTCATTCCTCGGCGAGTTCCGACTGATTAAAGGAGATATGGGAGTATTGATTTTCTTCCTGCTTCTCCCGATAGCCTATCCTATCGTTTATTCTTTGATTTACAATCCGGAACTCGTGAGAGATGTAGACATAGTTGTGGTTGACAACGATCGCACCCAATTGTCGCGCGAACTCGTCAGGAGATTGGACGCCACGCAGGGCACCAATGTAATCGGTTACGCTCTTGACCTCAACGATGCCCGGAACGCCGTAAATAACCACAAGGCTTACGGCATCCTTGAGATTCCGGAGGGATTTGCAAAAAGAGCCGGAATCAATGAGCAGGCAGAGGCAGTGTTATATTGCGAAATGTCGTTGATGTTGCGTTATAAGTCTCTTTTGATCAGCGCCACAGACGTGATGATGGACCTCGGAGCCACCATCACCGCTCAGCGCATCGATGAAGTGGCACCATTGGCGGAGACAATCTCTTCGGGCGATATCATGCCGATTGAAAATATCCAATTGGGAAATATAAAAGGTGGTTTTGACTCTTTCGTTATGCCCAGCATCCTTGTCCTTATTCTTCAGCAAAGTATTTTGCTCGCTGTAGGAATGTGTGGAGGAGCCAAACGCGAACACCCCGATCTCGCGCTTTTCAATCCCGCCACCAAGCGCCCGCGTGTGTT